>Ga0255289_1000008_pt1 | contig 18349 bp, 31 predicted proteins | sample AtltaT_37_FD_183665 | JGI IMG/M metagenome (GOLD analysis project Ga0255289, IMG submission 183665) | Metatranscriptome of freshwater microbial communities from Altamaha River, Georgia, United States - Atl_UVDOM_RepB_8d (Metagenome... | ecosystem: Environmental > Aquatic > Freshwater > River...
CAAGGTTTATCGAAATATATACTGTGATGATGGCTGCGTTTAAACGCATAAAAAAAGGCCACAATTCATGTGGCCTTTTCATCGCTATAAATCGATTATTCTTCAGACTTTTTCTTGCGCGTCTTCTTCGCTGGCGCTTCAGCAGATGCTTCAGGCGCTGTTCCTTCCGCTCCTTCAGCACCTTCAGCCTTCTTCTTCGCAGAAGAGCGACGTGTGCGCTTCTTAGCTCCACCAGCAGGGGCGTCTTTTCCGTAGATAGTGTTGAAATCGACCAATTCAATCATGGCCATTTCAGAATTATCACCTGGACGGAATCCCATGCGCAGGATTCTAACATAACCACCTGGGCGATCTGCCACCTTTGGAGCAATTTCACGGAACAATTCGGTAACCGCTTCTTTGTTCTTCAAGTAGCTGAACACGGTACGACGGCTATGCGTTGTATCGTTCTTGCTCTTGGTGATCAAAGGCTCAACATACACGCGCAATGCTTTCGCCTTGGCGAGGGTTGTGTTGATTCGCTTGTGCTCGATAAGTGAACAAGCCATGTTGCTCAACAAAGCCGCGCGGTGCTCGGATGTTCTGCTGAGGTGATTTACTTTTCTTCCGTGTCTCATATTTCTTTTTTGGTAGTGAAGCGTTGGCTATTGACTATTGAGGGCGCCTTTCGGTTTCTCATATGTCACATTCTTTTACAACTACTTCAGGTTCTTTAAATAATGTTTTTATTAAGTGCAAACGCACCAAGTACCAATTAATCGCGATCCAGCTTGTATTTGCTTACGTTCATTCCGAACTGCAAACCTTTGCCATCCACGAGCTCTTCCAATTCCGTTAGTGACTTCTTACCGAAGTTACGGAACTTCAACAAGTCGTTTTTGTTGAATGAGACCAAGTCACCCAGCGTATCGATATCTGCCGCTTTTAAGCAGTTTAATGCACGAACAGACAAGTCCATATCTACTAACTTCGTCTTCAACAATTGACGCATGTGCATAGAGCTTTCGTCAAACTCTTCGCTTTCGCGTTTTGACTCTTGTTCCAACGTAATGCGCTCATCACTGAACAACATGAAGTGGTGGATCAAAATTTTCGCAGCTTCCTGCAGCGCATTTTTGGGAGAAATACTGCCATCGCCTTGGATTTCAAAAACCAATTTCTCGTAGTCAGTCTTCTGTTCTACGCGGAAATTTTCCACGCCGAACTTCACGTTACGAATTGGAGTGAAAATGCTGTCGATTGCGATTGTTCCAACTGGAGCGCTTGACGTCTTATTCTCTTCAGAAGGACGATATCCACGGCCCTTGCCGATGGTGATGGTGATTTGAAGCTTCACCTTGCTGTCCATGTTGCAAACCACGAGGTCTGGGTTCAACACTTGGAATGCGGTGGTAAAGTTTGAAATATCACCAGCTTTGAATTGGTCCTGTCCGTTGATGGAAAGGGTCACCTTTTCGTAGTCTGTATTCTCAATCTGACGCTTAAGACGAACTTGCTTCAAGTTCAGGATGATCTCGGTAACATCTTCTACAACGCCTTTGATGGTAGAAAACTCGTGATCTACACCTTCTATCTTGACGGACGTGATGGCGAAGCCTTCAAGTGACGACAAGAGAATGCGACGAAGCGCATTTCCGATGGTGATTCCAAAGCCCGGTTCCAAGGGACGGAATTCAAACGTTCCTGTGAAGTCATTGCCTTCAAGCATGATGACTTTATCGGGTTTTACGAAATCTATGATTGCCATTATCGTTTGGGATGGTTTATTTGGTTTCTAATTCAATGATTACTTAGAGTACAATTCGACGATCAATTGTTCCTTGATGTTCTCTGGAATTTGTACACGCTCAGGGTAGCTCATGAAAACGCCTTGCTTATCCGCTTCGTTCCAATCCAACCAATCAAACTTCTTACGGTTAGCAAGAGCCATGGTGATGGTTGGCAAAGACTTCGAGCGTTCACGAACAGCTACGCGATCACCTGGACGCAATTGGTAAGATGGAATATTCACCACCTGACCATTCACTGTGATGTGTCTGTGTCCGACCAACTGACGAGCGCCCATGCGGCTCGCTGCTAGACCTAAACGATAAACCGTATTGTCCAGACGAGATTCGCAAAGAGCCAATAGTATTTCACCGGTAACACCTGGACGAGCAGATGCTTTTTTGTACAGGTTCTCGAACTGACGCTCGAGGATGCCATAAGTGTATTTCGCCTTCTGCTTTTCAGTTAACTGAACAGAGTATTCTGACTGCTTACCACGACGCTTGTTCGGACCATGCTGTCCGGGCGGGTAGTTGCGCTTGTCCAAGTTCTTATCCGGTCCGAAGATCGGCTCACGGAATTTACGTGCAATTTTCGATTTAGGTCCTGTATATCTGGCCATGATTGATTGTTTCTTGAATGGGGATTAAATTCTTCTCTTCTTGGGTGGGCGGCAACCGTTGTGTGGAAGTGGAGTGATATCCATGATTTCCAACACTTCGATTCCTGTGTTGTGGATGGTACGGATCGCTGATTCACGACCTGCACCTGGTCCACTAACGAAAACCTTCACTTTACGCAGACCGAGATCCATGGCTTCCTTAGCGGCTTGTTCAGCAGCCAATTGAGCAGCGTATGGTGTGTTTTTCTTTGAACCCTTGAAGCCCATCTTACCCGCAGATGACCAAGAGATCACCTGGCCAGAATTGTTGGTAAGGCTGACGATAATGTTGTTGAATGTTGATTGAACGTGTGCCTGTCCTACAGACTCCACGACCACATTCTTCTTCTTTTTCTTTTCGACTTTTGCCATGATGGTTGTCTTTTCCCGATTGTTCATCGGGGACTAATTATTACTTGGTTACTTTCTTCTTGTTCGCGACTGTCTTACGCTTACCCTTACGAGTACGCGAGTTGTTCTTGGTGCTTTGACCACGCACAGGCAATCCAACACGGTGACGAACTCCGCGGTAACAACCGATGTCCATCAAGCGCTTGATGCTCATTTGCACTTCCGAGCGAAGTTCACCTTCCACCTTCAATTCGTCGGTGATGTAACCACGAATCTTAGACAGGTCGGCGTCATCCCACTCCGATACTTTTTTTGTCGAAGCTCACACCTGACGTCTCTAGAATGCGACGAGCGGTGCTGCGACCAATTCCATAAATGTACGTGAGACCAATTTCGCCTCGCTTGTTTCTTGGTAAATCGATACCTGATATCCTTGCCATTGTGTATTGTTCATTGAGGACTGATGATACAGCCCGATTGAATTATCCTTGTCTTTGTTTGAATTTTGGGTTCTTCTTGTTGATTACATACAACTTGCCCTTTCTGCTGACGATTTTGCAATCAGCAGAGCGTTTCTTAATGGATGCGCGTACTTTCATGTTCGTTTCTATTGGATCTTGTTTCCTCGATCTTATTTATATCTAAAACTGATTCGTCCTTTTGTTAAATCATAGGGTGACATTTCAACCTTCACACGATCACCAGGCAAGATTTTGATGTAGTGCATCCTCATCTTACCGGAGATGTGTGCGGTGATCATGTGACCATTCTCCAACTCAACGCGAAACATCGCGTTGGAGAGGGCCTCGGTGATCGTGCCGTCCAGCTCTATGGAAGTTTGTTTTGCCATTCTCTATTTTTCAATGCCCTAAGGCCATATCAATCCACTCAAATGAAGATAAAACTTCAGCTTTTCCCTTTCTCACAGCAATGGTGTGCTCGTAATGTGCACTTGGAAGTCCGTCGGCAGTGACGATGGTCCAACCATCTTTCAACTGCTTCACTTGACGGGTTCCTTGATTAATCATCGGCTCAATGGCGATTACCAACCCTTCTTCCAACACCATTCCGTGGCCACGTCTTCCGTAATTGGGGACTTCGGGGGCTTCATGCAGGTTTTTACCTACACCATGACCGACCAGATCACGAACAACTCCGAATCCATTGGATTCTGCATGCTGTTGAACAGCGTATCCGATGTCTCCCAGGCGCTTGCCCACGACGGCCTGCTCAACTGCCAAATCCAAGCACTCTCGAGTCACTTTCATCAATTTCTTGACGGCGTCACTCACTTCACCAACGGCGAAGCTGAATGCTGAATCTCCCCAATATCCATCCTTCACTACACCAATATCGACGGAGAGTAAATCTCCCTCTTTGAGTGCTTGTGCGGTTGGAATTCCATGCACGACCATGTGATTGACGCTGGCGCAAATTGCATTCGGATAACCGTGATATCCCAGGAAACCTGGCACACCACCATGATCGCGAATGAAACTATCTGCTACCCGATCCAATGTAAGTGTGTCTACACCGGGGCGGATATGCTTCGCCAACTCAGCTAATGTTTTACCAACAAGTAAAGAACTCTGTCGGATGAGCTCAATCTCATCCTCGGTTTTATAAACCGGTTTTTTCGCTGCCATCGAATCTCCCTATGCGGTGAAACCCGAGGTAACAGCATTATTTCTTCCGCGCACACGTCCCGTCTTCATCAAACCATCGTAGTGACGTGATAACAAATGACTTTCAATTTGCTGGAGCAAATCCAGGATAACCCCAACGGTAATCAACAGTGATGTACCACCGAAGAATACCGAGAATTGCTGTTCCTTCGTCAAACCAAGCATCATCACCAAGGATGGCAGGATGGCAATTAATCCAACGAATACACCGCCTGGGAATGTGATGCGTGACAACACTTCATCAATGAAATCCGCGGTTGGCTTACCTGGCTTCACACCTGGAACGAAGTTACCATTGCGCTTCAAGTCGTCGGCGATTTGGTTTGGATTCGTTACGATTGCGGTGTAGAAGAAGGTAAATAGGATGATCGATGCGAACAACAAAACGTTGTACCCCCAGCTTTGAACATCGGTTAAACTCGCGAGGATATTGCTGTCCTGCAATGCTTCTGTTTGACGTAAATAAAGAGGAACGAACGTGATTGCCTGAGCGAAAATGATAGGCATTACACCTGCCGAATTGACACGCAACGGAATGTAGCTGCGAGCGCCTTCACCCTGCGGCATGTGACCACCGCCACCCATGTTCATTTTGGCCATTTGAACAGGAATACGACGCACCGCCTGAATGATTGCTACCGCTGCTCCCACAACGACCAGCAACACGGCTAATTCGATGAGGAAGAAAAACGGAGACTGCGCGTTCCATTCTGAGATAAACCCTTTTGGGATATCACTGATGATACCGGTCATGATAATGAGAGAGATACCGTTTCCGATACCCTTATCGGTGATTTTCTCACCCAACCACATCACAAATAGAGTTGAACAAGTGATAATCAAGACAGCGGCGATAAGCCATCCAAAGCTATCCGATGGATATGCATTGGCTGGAATGGTCGACTTGATGTAACCTGGAGCCTGCACCAATCCGATGACGATGGTCAGTGTGCGTGTGTACTGATTGATTTTCTTTCTTCCGCTTTCACCTTCACGCTGCAATTTGGTGATGGTTGGCACGGCCAAACCAAGCAACTGGATGATGATCGAAGCAGAGATATACGGCATGATACCGAGTGCGAAGATGGAAGCACGGCTGAAGGCACCACCCGTGAATACCCCGAGGAATCCGAGCAAACCAGACTGTGAACCCGAGTCCAGCATAGAAGAATCTACGCCTGGAAGCACGATGAAAGAACCCACGCGGTACACCAGTAAAAGAATCATCGTATAGACGATACGCTTGCGCAGTTCGTCGTGATTCCAGATATCTTTTAGTGTATTGAAAAAAGCTCTCATAGGATGGATTAAAGGGCTGTGGCAGTTCCTCCCAAGTTTTCGATGGCAGCCTTAGCTGTAGCCGAGAATCCATGGGCGGTTACATTCAACTTACTTTTCAGTTCTCCGCGGCCAAGTACTTTTACGAGGTCCTTTTTAGCGCAGATTCCATTAGCCACGAGCACGTCATGGTTGATTTCTGTCGTGCTGAGTTTGTCGGCCAATGTTTGGATTAAATCCAAGTTGATGCCTTTGTACTCAACGCGATTGATGTTTTTGAAACCGAACTTCGGCAAGCGGCGTTGCAGCGGCATTTGACCACCTTCAAAACCGATTTTGCGCTTCGTACCTGAGCGCTGACCAGCGCCTTTGTGACCGCGACCTGAAGTTTCGCCCAGACCTGAACCAGGACCACGACCTACGCGCTTGCGAGTAGTGATAGAACCTGCTGCTGGTTTAAGAGTATTGAGTTTCATATTTCTTGTTTTGTTTGCCCGAAGGCATCTACTTCATTTATAGTTTGGAGACGTTTCGACGTTTCCAATCGTTTAAGGGGGCGCAAATATACACCAAACCTCGTTTACTTGTACTCGACCTTCAAGAGGTGAGATACGGCACGGATCATTCCCGCGATATTCGGGGATAACTCATGCTCAACCGGAACATTCAATTTCTTGATTCCGAGGGCCTGAATCGTTGCCTTCTGACGAGCTGGACGATCGATAGCGCTTTTAACCTGCGTGATTACAACTTTTGCCATTTTCTTGGTTCTTGCCGGGACAGAATCCCTGATTATCCTTTGTAAACTTTATCTACACTTACACCGCGCATTTTCGCCACCTCATGTGCGTTGCGAAGTCTTGACAATGCATCCAATGTTGCCTTCACCACGTTGTGGGGGTTCGAAGAGCCTTTAGACTTTGCCAATACGTCGGTCACACCTGCGGATTCTAATACAGCGCGCATGGCACCACCGGCGATAACACCTGTACCGTGAGAAGCTGGTTTGATGAACACACGAGCTCCACCGAATTTCCCTTCCTGTTCGTGTGGGATGGTTCCTTTGTGAACTGGAACTTGGATGAGATTCTTCTTCGCGTCTTCTGTTGCCTTTGTGACCGCCTCAGAAACCTCTTTGGATTTACCCAAGCCGTGACCTACCACGCCTTTTTCGTTACCTACGACCACGATAGCCGCGAATCCGAAGGTACGTCCACCCTTAGTTACTTTGGTTACGCGGTTCACCGCTACCAAACGATCTTTCAATTCTGTTTCGCTTGAGCGAACTGGTTTGTTATCTGCCATGTCCTTGTTTAGAATTTGAGTCCTGCCTCACGAGCTGCCTCGGCGAGGGATTTAACGCGTCCGTGATAGAGGTATCCGCCACGATCGAAAACCACTTCCTGAATGCCTGCGGCTTGCGCGCGCTCAGCGATGGTTTTACCAACCAATTTGGCTTGATCCAATTTGGCTACTGCTTGCGCATCCTTCATGACGAGGGAGGAAGCCGAAACCAAGGTCACACCCTTTTGGTCATCGATCAATTGTGCGTATATCTGCTTGTTACTGCGGAATACAGAAAGACGTGGTCTTTGTGCTGTTCCCTGCACACTAGCACGAATGCGAGTGCGGATTTTCGCTCTGCGAGCTTCTTTGCTAAATGCCATTGCTTTATAAACTTTTATTTAGCTGCTGACTTACCAGCTTTCTTGCGTACATATTCACCTACATAGCGGACACCTTTTCCTTTGTATGGTTCTGGTGTACGCAGACTGCGGATTTTCGCAGCCACTTGTCCTAACAGTTGCTTGTCGTAACTCTCTAGGGTTATGGTTGGGTTTTCACCTTTCTCTGCCTTCGCTGTTACTTTGATTTCCGTTGGGAGTTCGATAACAATCGGGTGGCTGAATCCTAGCGTTAATTCCAACAATTGGCCTGTTGCTTTACAACGGTAACCTACACCGATCATTTCCAATTCGCGCTTCCAGCCTTCGCTTACGCCGGTCACCATATTTTGGATGAGGGCACGATATAGACCATGCTTTGAGCGAGAGTTTTTGTGATCATCGCTGCGGGTCACAGCTACCTCACCATTATCGATGGTGATGGTGATTGCTGAATCAATTTCCTGAGACAGCTGTCCTTTTGGGCCCTTCACTTGCAGCACGCCATTGTTGAAGGCGACATCTACGCCTTTCGCTATGGTTACTGGAGCTTTACCTATTCTTGACATGGGTCAAACGTTTTTACAGTTAATTCAATTAATAAACGTAACACAATACTTCACCACCGATTCCATGTGTGCGCGCCTCTTTGTCGCTCATCACACCGCGTGAGGTAGACAACACGGCGATGCCGAGTCCATTCAGAACGCGTGGGAGTTCATCGGCACCGGTGTATTTGCGGTGACCTGGTGATGAAACTCGCTGGATATTTGTAATCGCTGGAGTCTTGGTCTTCAGATTATACTTTAGAGCAATCTTGATGACACCGGGTGCACCTTCCTCGAATTTGTAATTGAGGATATAGCCCTTGTCATGAAGGATTTTTGTTATCTCCTTTTTCAGGTTTGACGCGGGAATCTCAACAACCTTGTGACGTGCTGTCTGGGCGTTGCGAATGCGTGTCAAATAATCTGCAATTGGATCTGTAAACATTGCTTTTGAGTTGTTTTATGGGCGTATTGCCTGTTTCTTTTGTTGTTGTTGTGTTGGTCGCTTACCAAGATGCTTTTTTCACACCTGGGATACGGCCTTCAAGTGCCAATTCGCGGAATTGGTTGCGGCAGATACCGAACTGACGCATGAATCCGCGTGGACGGCCGGTCAGTTGGCAACGGTTGCGAACACGCACCTTGCTGCTATTCTTCGGGAGCTTCTGTAATGCATCCCAATCGCCAGCCTTCTTGAGCTCTTCGCGTTTCTTTGCGTAGCGATCCACAAGTGCAATGCGCTTACGTTCGCGGGCTTTCATTGATTCCTTAGCCATGTTTCTTTTGTTCTATTATTTTGTAAAAGGAAATCCGAATGATTCGAGGAGTGCTTTTGCTTCCTCATTGGTTTGTGCTGTGGTCACGAACGTGATGTCCATACCATTGATCTGCTTCACCTTGTCGAGGTCAATTTCAGGGAAGATGATTTGCTCCTTCACACCGAAGGTAAAGTTACCATGACCATCAAAGCCTGACGACTTAACACCGCGGAAGTCACGTGTGCGTGGGAGTGCTACGGAAATCAAGCGATCGAGGAATTCGTACATCTTGTCGCCGCGCAGGGTTACCTTGGCACCGATGGCCACACCCTTACGGAGTTTGAAGTTCGAAATATCTTTCGTTGCAACGGTTTGGGTTGCACGCTGTCCGGTGAGCAATGTTAGCTCTTCGATGGCAGCATCGATGATTTTCTTGTCGGCAGTTGCACGACCCAATCCCTGGTTTAAACAGATTTTGGTGATGCGTGGAACCTGCATTGAAGAGGAGTACTCAAAGCGTGTCTTCAACTTTGGTACAATTTCCTCCATGTACTTGGATCTTAAACGAGGCGTGTATTTCATTTCAGTGTCTCTCCTGATTTCTTAGAATAACGTTCCAATTTACCTTCAGCGTTGCGACGACGACCTACGCGCGTTGCGTTGCCTTTTCCGTCGATGACCTTCACATTGCTCAGGTGCATTGCCGCTGGGATAGTTTCAATTCCTCCTTGAGGATTTTGAGCAGATGGCTTGCGGTGTTTTTTTACCATGTTAACACCCTCCACTACTACGCGGTCATTTTCGCGATCAACTTCGACGATACGGCCTTGCTGACCTCTATGCTCGCCGGAGGTAACCACTACCAAATCCCCCTTTTTTACTTTCAGTCTCTTAAACATCGTTTTTCGTTTTGACGTTGTATTTGGTCGTGTTGGATTAAATCACTTCAGGTGCAAGTGAAATAATCTTCATATAATCCTTTTCACGAAGTTCACGTGCAACAGGTCCGAATATGCGCGTTCCACGCAATTCGCCAGCGTTGTTCAACAACACCACTGCGTTATCATCGAAGCGGATATAAGATCCATCCGCACGACGTACTTCCTTTTTGGTACGTACGATGACGGCCTTCGATACGGTTCCTTTCTTCACATTTCCGCTTGGGAGTGCATCCTTCACGGTAACTACAATCTGGTCGCCGATGGAAGCGTAACGACGACGTGTTCCTCCGAGCACGCGGATCACGAGTACCTCGCGGGCACCGCTGTTATCTGCTACTTTCAGACGTGATTCGTTCTGTATCATGTTCTTTCTTTATATAAGGACAGCTTTAAGCTGTCGTTGTATTCTGCTTTTCGAGACATTTAAGCACGGTCCCGGCCACGTGCAAGAAGGATTACTTCGCCTTCTCAACGATTTCAACCATTCTCCAGCGCTTCAGTTTGCTCAAGGGGCGCGTTTCCATGATACGAACCGTATCACCGATTCCACACTCGCCGTTCTCGTCATGAGCCATGAACTTCTTCGAATGCTTTACGAATTTTCCGTATTTCGGGTGCATCACCTTGGTCTCAACTGTTACCACGATGGACTTGTCCATTTTGTTGGAAGTCACAACACCTGTACGTTCTTTACGAAGATTTCTTTCCATTTCGTTGCTTTTTAGCCGTTGTTTTTCAATGTGCTCAATGCAGTCATCATTCGAGCGATTTCTCTGCGCTTGTTGCGGAGTAGCATCGGATTCTCGGTGCCAGCTACCTGGTGACCGAATTTCATTTTAGCCAATGCCGCCTTCTCCTCCTGAATCTTGCTCAGAAGATCAGTTTCCGACATTTTGGTGTAGTCATTCGCTTTCATTGCGTACTATTGGTTTATTCAGTGTAATCAGGACGAACAATAAACTTGGTGCGGCATGGCAACTTTTGAGCTGCCAGGCGAAGTGCCTCTTGCGCTGTAGCCAATGGAACACCTTCCGCTTCAAAAATGATACGGCCTGGCTTCAATACGGCTACCCACAATTCAGGGGCTCCTTTACCCTTACCCATACGAACCTCAGCGGGCTTGCGTGTAAGTGGTTTGTCTGGAAACACTCGGATCCACACTTTACCTTCACGCTTCATGAAACGTGTAAGTGCCACACGAGCTGCTTCTAATTGACGGGATGTCAAAAATCCTTCGTCCATTGTTTTGATCGCGAAGCTGCCAAATGCGAGTTGTGACCCTCTTTGGGCAAGACCTTTAATCTTCCCCTTCTGCTGCTTCCTGTATTTCGTTCTTTTCGGTTGTAACATGACCTTCGTTTATTCGAATCGTTCTTGCTTGTCTTAATTATGCGTTGCGTTCGCGACGTGCTCCACCTCCACGGCGATCTCCACCTCCGCGGCGCTCACCGCCTCCGCTGCGACGCTCCTCTCCTGCTCCGCCGCGGCGTTGCTGAGTTGATTGACCAACGTTTGGCGTTAAATCGCGCTTGCCATAGACCTCGCCTCTGCAAATCCAAACCTTAACACCAATACGACCGTAGCTGGTGTGGGCTTCTGCGTGATGATAATCGATATCAGCGCGCAAAGTATGAAGCGGAGTGCGGCCTTCTTTGTAGGTTTCAGAACGCGCAATTTCTGCTCCGTTCACACGACCTGCGATGGTTACCTTGATTCCCTCAGCACCCATACGCATGCTGGTTTGAATCGCCATCTTGATCGCACGACGGTAAGAAATGCGTCCCTCAATCTGACGGCAAACTCCATCAGCTACCAGGCGTGCATCGAGCTCTGGACGCTTGATTTCAAAGATGTTGATTTGGATATCCTTACCGGTAATCTTCTTCAACTCTTCTTTCAGCTTGTCCACCTCTGTACCAGCCTTACCGATGATCACACCCGGACGAGCCGTGTTGATGGTTACGGTAACGAGCTTCAAGGTACGCTCGATGACAATTTTTGAAACCGACGCCTTTTTCAGACGAGCCATCAGGTATTTACGGATCTTATCATCTTCGACGATTTTATCACCGTAGTTGTTTCCACCATACCAATTGCTGTCCCAGCCTTTGATAAAGCCTAATCGGTTTCCTATAGGGTTACATTTTTGTCCCATTCTTTCCTGGTACTATTATTTTTTGTCCAATATGATTGTAATGTGATTGCTGCGCTTGCGGATGCGGTGTGCACGGCCTTGTGGGGCTGGGCTAATGCGCTTCAACGTGCGACCACCATCGACCATGATATCCTTCACGATCAGGTTCGATTCGGTGACATCTTCCGATGCATTTTTAGCTTGCCAGTTGCTCAGAGCAGAGCGCAACAGCTTTTCCATTGGAACAGCAGCGTGCTTGCGTGTGAACTTCAGGATATTCAAAGCCTGAAACACATCCTTGCCGCGGATGATATCCGCCACCAGACGCATCTTACGAGGCGATGAAGGTTCGTTGTTCAACTTGGCGAAAGCAGTATTTTTCTTTGCTTCCTTCAGCTTTTCAGCCATGATTCTTTTACGGGCTCCCATGATTCTTTCGTTCGTTTATCGTGGTTTATTTGCCATCCTTTCTGTTGCCGGAGTGACCGGAGAACTTGCGGGTCGGAGAGAACTCACCGAGTTTGTGTCCTACCATGTTCTCGGTTACATAGACCGGGATGAATTGCTTTCCATTGTGCACTGCGATTGTCAATCCCACAAAATCGGGAGTGATGGTTGATGCGCGGCTCCATGTCTTGATGACATTCTTCTTTGCAGCTGCCTGCGCTTCGTCTACACGCTTAACAAGCTTGTAGTGCACAAATGGTGGTTTTTTAAGTGACCTTGCCATGACTTAGTTTATTTCTTTCTGCGTTCCAAAATGAAACGGTTAGACGGATTCTTTGGTTGACGAGTTTTGTAGCCCTTCGCCGGAGTGCCTTTGCGTGAGCGTGGAAGACCACCAGACTGACGGCCCTCACCACCACCCATGGGGTGATCTACGGGGTTCATCGCAACACCACGTACACGTGGACGGCGACCCAACCAGCGTGAACGACCAGCCTTACCGGAAACCTGGAGGTTGTGTTCTGCATTGGAGACTACACCTACTGTAGCGATACAATCTCCGAGGATCAAACGATTCTCACCAGAAGGCATGGTGATTACGGCATAGCGACCATCTCGTGAAGTCAACTGTGCGTATGAACCTGCACTTCGAGCAATCGATCCACCCTTACCAGGTTTCATCTCGATGTTGTGGATTGTCGTTCCGAGTGGAAGATCTTTCAAGAACAGCGCATTTCCCAATTCAGGGGCAGCACCCGTTCCGTTCTGAAGTTTCATCCCTACCTGCAAGCCTTGCGGTGCAAGAATGTAACGCTTCTCACCATCGGTGTATTCCACCAGTGCGATACGAGCTGAACGATTTGGATCGTACTCGATAGTCAACACCGTGCAGTCCATTCCATGCTTGTCACGCTTGAAGTCAACCAAACGGTACTTCTGCTTGTGACCGCCACCGATGTAACGCATGGTGCGCTTACCTTGGTTATTGCGACCGCCAGTTCTTTTCTTTGGAGCCAACAATGGCTTGAACGGCTTGTCTGTTGTGAGCTCATCAAATGTGAGCGCCACTTTATGTCTTGTACCGGCTGTAACCGGATTGAGTTTCTTAATGCCCATGTTTTACTTTGGTTTAAACGTTGGCGTAAAAGTCAATTGCATCACCAGCTTGCAACTTCACGATGGCTTTTTTGTAGCCCTGTGAGCGGCCTTCAATGATTCCCTTCGCGGTGTAACGGAATTTACGTTTTCCATCATAGCGCAAAGTGTTCACTTGGGTAACGGTAACTCCGTATGCCTTCTCAACTGCTTGTTTAATCTCAATTTTGTTGGCATCTCTGTTCACGATGAAACCGTACTTGCCCTGCTTCTCGGAGATGGCAGTCATCTTTTCTGTTACCAGAGGTCGAATGAGTATCTGTTTCATGTGATTATTTTTTGAGGAGTTCTGTAACCATTTCGTGTGCGTTACCTACGAAGACAACCATATTGCTGTTCATGATATCGTAAGTATTTACTTGAGATGCAATCTGAACCTGTGCCTTCACCAAGTTTCTAGATGAGAGGAACACGGCATCGTTGCGCTCAGGAATCAAAACCAACGCTTTCTTGCTGTCGAGATTGAGGTTCTTCAGCATCCCAGCGAAGGTTTGTGTATGAGGCTTATCCATCGCAATTGCATCGAGCATCACGATTGAATTCTCTTGAGCCTTATAGGAAAGAGCCGATTTACGTGCAAGACGTTGTGTGCTCTTATTCACCTTGATGTCGTAGCTACGTGGCTGTGGACCGAAGATGGTACCACCCTGACGGAACAATGGGTTCTTGATTGAGCCCTTACGAGATCCACCGGTTCCCTTTTGACGGTGTAGCTTTCGTGTTGAACCGTGGATTTCACCGCGGTGCTTTGACTTGTGAGTACCTGTGCGTTGAGCAGCAAGGTAGCGCTTAACATCGAGATAGATCGCGTGATCATTAGGCTCGATCGCGAACACCTCAGTGTCGAGGCTCACGGTCTTACCGGTCTTTTGTCCGGAGGTATTGAGTACTTCGAGTTTCATGTTACTTCACGATATAAACGGTTGAACCATTGAAGCCCGGAACAGCTCCTTTTACCAAAATGAGATTCTCTTCCGGAAGAATCTTCACCACTTCGAGATTACCGATGGTGCGCTGCGCTCCTCCGTCACGACCGCCCAAGCGCTTACCTGGGAATACACGTGATGGATCAGAAGACGCTCCCATAGAACCCGGTGCACGCAAGCGATTGTGCTGACCGTGTGTGCTTTCACCCACACCACCAAATCCGTGGCGCTTGACAACACCCTGGAAGCCTTTACCCTTCGTGCTTCCGATCACGTCGACATTCTCACCTTCCGCGAAAATGGCTTCGACCTTGATGGAATCACCCGTCTTCAATTCTGTTTCATAACCGCTGAACTCAGCCAAAAAGCGTTGTGGCGCTACGCCCGCCTTTTGAAAGTGTCCTTGCATTGGCTTAGAGGTGTGCTTCATCTTCTTCTCTTGGAATCCGATTTGAATCGCCTCGTAGCCATCTTTTTCGATGGTCTTGATTTGTGTAACCACACATGGACCAGCCTCTATCACCGTGCATGGGATCATCTTCCCAGCGGCACTGTAGATGCTAGTCATTCCGACCTTTTTACCAATTATTCCTGGCATGTGCTTGTTATTTATGGTTTACTTTTTACTTGATTGAGAAACTACACTTTGATCTCCACTTCTACTCCACTTGGAAGCTCCAGCTTCATCAGTGCATCAACGGTCTTCGGAGAAGAACTGTAGATGTCGAGCAAGCGCTTGTAAGAGCTCAGCTCAAACTGCTCACGAGCTTTCTTATTCACGTGGGGTGAACGAAGTACCGTGTAAATGCGCTTGTGCGTTGGCAATGGAATAGGACCATTTACCACGGCTCCTGTAGCCTTTACCGTCTTAACGATTTTCTCAGCAGACTTATCGACCAAATTGTGATCGTATGACTTGAGTTTTATGCGAATCTTTTGGGCCATTCGGCGTATTGTTTATGGATTCTAAAAATGCTTATTTACCTTTTGCTTTTGCGATTACCGCCTCTTGAACGTTGTTCGGCGCTTGCGCGTAGTTTGAAAACTCCATGCTCGATGTTGCGCGACCAGAAGTAATCGTACGTAAGTCAGTGACATAACCGAACATTTCAGAGAGCGGAACTTTAGCGTTGATGACCGTTGCGTTGTTACGCTCACCCGTTCCTTCAATCATTCCGCGGCGCTTATTCAAGTCACCGATAACATCACCCATGTTTTCAGATGGAGTAACTACTTCCAACTTCATGATGGGTTCCATGATCACTGGACGACACTTTGGAACAGCTTCGCGGTAGGCCATCTTGGCGCACAATTCAAATGAAAGTGCATCCGAGTCAACCGCGTGGAATGAACCATCGTTCAATTCAACGCGCATAGAGTCCATGGGGTATCCTGCTAAAACACCGTTGGTCATAGCCTCACGGAATCCTTTCTCAATGGATGGAATGAATTCACGTGGGATGTTACCACCCTTGATGTTGTTATTGAATACAAGACCTGGCTTCTCAGCGTCGTCGTTCGGATGAATTTCAACCACGATATCGGCGAACTTACCACGACCACCCGTCTGCTTCTTATAAACCTCACGGTGAGATGCATTACCGCTGATTGCTTCTTTGTAAGCAACTTGAGGCGCACCTTGGTTACATTCAACCTTGAACTCACGCTTCAATCGGTCAACGATGATTTCCAAGTGCAATTCACCCATACCGCTGATCACCGTTTGACCGGTTTCTTGGTCGGTGTGTACGCGGAACGTTGGATCTTCTTCAGCCAATTTAGCGAGGGCCATTCCCATTTTGTCCATGTCTGCCTGCGTTTTCGGCTCTACAGCAAGACCAATTACGGGCTCTGGGAACTTCATCGCTTCGAGAACGATTGGGTGTTTTTCATCGCACAAGGTATCCCCTGTTTTGATGTCTTTAAAACCAACTGCAGCACCGATGTCTCCGGCACCCAATTTCTCAACCGGATTCTGCTTGTTAGCGTGCATTTGGAAGATACGGGAGATACGCTCCTTGTTGCCGCTGCGGGTATTCAAGACGTAAGAACCAGCATCCAAGTTACCTGAGTAAACACGCATGAAAGCCAAACGACCTACGAAAGGATCCGTTGCGATCTTGAAAGCCAATGCAGCGAATGGATCTTTGTAATCCGGCTTGCGCTCCACTTCCTCTCCTGAATCAGGATTTGTACCCTTGATATTATCCTTATCCAGTGGGCTTGGCAACAATTCCATCACCAAATCCAACATGGTTTGAACACCCTTATTCTTGAATGATGAACCGCAAACCATTGGAACAATCTTCATGTCCAATACAGCCTTGCGCAATGCATCCAATACCTCACGCTCGGTGATGGATTCTGGTGCATCGAAGAATTTCATCATCAAATTGTCGTCATACTCTGATACCGCTTCCAACAATTTCTCGCGGTACTGAGTGGCCTCTTCAATCATGTCAGCAGGAATGTCAACGACTTCATAGGTCATACCTTTGTCGTGCTCATTCCAAATCATACCTCTCCAGTTGATCAAATCGACAACACCTTTGAAGTCATCTTCAGCACCGATAGGCAATTGCAGAGGAACAGCATTGCTGCCCAACATATCCTTCACCTGCTTACAAACCATCAAGAAATCTGAACCCTGACGGTCCATTTTATTGACGAAACCGATACGCGCAACATTGTAGTTGTTGGCCAGGCGCCAGTTGGTTTCGGATTGTGGTTCCACGCCGTCAACGGCAGAGAACAAGAAAACCAAACCGTCCAATACACGCAATGAGCGATTCACCTCAACGGTGAAATCCACGTGACCAGGAGTATCGATGATGTTGATGTGGTATTTGCTACCACGGTAGTTCCAGCTCACGGTGGTCGCTGCAGAAGTAATGGTGATACCACGCTCCTGCTCTTGCGCCATCCAGTCCATGGTTGCTGCGCCATCGTGCACCTCACCGATTTTGTGGTTCACACCTGAATAATACAGGATGCGCTCGGTTGTGGTGGTTTTACCTGCATCGATGTGAGCAGCGATACCAATATTTCTTGTAAATTTTAAGTCGCGAGACATAATTCAGTTTTCTTTAGTCGTTCAGTTTAAACTCGGAAGTGAGCAAATGCTTTGTTCGCTTCAGCCATGCGGTGTACGTCTTCCTTTTTCTTAAAAGCCGCGCCTTCACCTTTGCTGGCCGCGATGATTTCTCCCGCCAATTTCTCGCTCATGCTCTTTTCATTGCGTGAACGCGCATATCCGATCAACCACTTCATCGCCATGGAGCTCTTGCGCTCGTCGCGAATAGGGGTTGGAATCTGGAATGTTGCTCCACCTACGCGGCGGCTGCGAACCTCAACGGCAGGAGTAACATTCTCCAATGCCTTCTTCCAAATTTCCAAGCCATCTTCATTGGTCTTTGCTGCCACTTTCTCGATGGCATCATAGAAAATGTTGAATGCAACACCCTTTTTGCCTTGAAGCATGATGTTGTTTACAAACTTGGTTACCACTACCTCGTTGAACTTTGGATCAGGAAGTACGGTAATTTTTTTGGCCTTTCTTCTTCTCATTGTACTTGACTATAGCGAGATGATTATTTCTTTTTAGCAGGAGCTGCTGCGCCTGGTTTTGGACGTTTCGTTCCGTATTTCGAGCGACGTTGGTTACGTCCGTTCACACCCGCAGTATCCAAAGCACCACGAACAATGTGATAACGAACACCTGGTAAGTCCTTCACACGACCGCCACGCACCAAAACGATGCTGTGCTCTTGTAAGTTGTGACCTTCACCGCCGATGTAAGCAATGACCTCAAACTTGTTGGTCAAACGAACCTTCGCCACTTTGCGCAGTGCGGAGTTCGGCTTCTTTGGGGTGGTTGTATAAACCTTGGTGCACACACCACGACGTTGTGGACATGAATCCAACGCTACCGACTTGCTGCGGTAGGTCTTCGGGGTGCGACCCTTTTTGATAAGTTGTTGAACAGTAGGCATCTGATATTTCTAAGTTGCTTTTTTTCACCGCTTTCGACACGA
>Ga0255289_1000012_pt1 | contig 17074 bp, 31 predicted proteins | sample AtltaT_37_FD_183665 | JGI IMG/M metagenome (GOLD analysis project Ga0255289, IMG submission 183665) | Metatranscriptome of freshwater microbial communities from Altamaha River, Georgia, United States - Atl_UVDOM_RepB_8d (Metagenome... | ecosystem: Environmental > Aquatic > Freshwater > River...
TTGTAGCTCGGATCCGTAAAAATCTCTTGGTACCCGGTCATGCCGGTATTAAAGCAAATCTCACCCACCGAAGTGCCGTCAATGCCTACTGAAACCCCTTCAAACAAGGTGCCGTCTGCGAGGAGTACGAACGCTTTAGAACTCATTATCAATCGTTAAGAATAAGGCACAAAAAAAGGATAAGGGGTCGCCTTATCCTTTGCAAAGTACGAGCCAAACACGGTTTATTCCGCGTCGTTCGTTTCGTTGTTTTCGGCAACTTCCGGAGCCTCCGGAGCTACTTCAGCAGCCGGAGCTGCTGCAGCAGGAGCAGCAACTTTGGCACGGCTACGGCGCGTGTTCTTCTTCGCCTCTTTTTTGGCGTTCGTGTAGATCTCGTTGAAGTCAACCAACTCGATCATGGCCATCTCCGCGTTGTCACCCAATCGGTTGCCCGTCTTGATGATGCGGGTGTAGCCACCTGGGCGATCGCCAACCTTCACGGCTACCTCACGGAACAGCTCCGTAACGGCATCCTTATTCTGAAGGTACGAGAACACCATACGGCGGTTGTGCGTACTGTCGGTCTTTGAACGGGTAACCAACGGCTCCACGTACTTCTTGAGCTCCTTGGCCTTAGCAAGCGTAGTATTGATGCGCTTGTGGGTGATCAACGAAGCCGCCATATTGCTCAGCATCGCCTTGCGGTGCGAAGCCGTACGTCCTAAGTGATTGAATTTCTTGCCGTGACGCATGTCTTATTCTTTATCGAGTTTGTACTTGGTTACATCCATTCCGAACGTCAAGCCGAGGCGTGCCACTAGCTCTTCAAGTTCAGTGAGTGACTTCTTACCGAAGTTGCGGAACTTCATCAAATCTTGCTTCGTGTACGACACAAGGTCTGAAACGAGCTCCACTTCAGCAGCCTTGAGGCAGTTCAGGGCGCGCACGCTCAGCTCCAACTCCGTCAACGGACGAAGCAACAGCTTGCGCATCTCCAGTACCTCTTCATCGTAGGCCTCTGATTCGACTGCTACCTCTGTCTCGGCAACCATGCGGTCGTCGGTGAAGAGCAAGAAGTGCTGAATCAAAATTTGAGCAGACTCGGTCAATGCATCCATGGGCGCAATAGAACCGTCAGTCTCGATGTTAAGCACCAACTTCTCGAAGTCCGTCTTTTGCTCTACGCGGAAGTTCTCCACATCAAAGCTCACGTTCTTCATTGGCGTGTAGATCGAATCCATGAAAATGGTTCCAACTGGGGCATCCACTTTCTTGTTTTCTTCAGCAGGCACGTAGCCACGACCTTTTTCAATCGTGAACTCCATTTCCAACTTGATCGAAGAATCCATGTTGCAAATCACGAGTTCGGGATTCAGCACCTGGAAATTCGTCAAAAAGGCTGACAGGTCGCCTGCCTTAAAGGCATCCTTACCTGAAATAACGACTTTAACCGTTTCTCCCTCCGTACCCTCAATTTGGCGCTTAAAGCGAACCTGCTTGAGGTTGAGGATCATCTCGGTTACGTCTTCAACAACGCCCTTGATGGTAGAGAACTCGTGGTCCACGCCTTGAATGCGTACGCTGGTGAACGCGAATCCCTCGAGGGAATTCAGCAGAACACGGCGAAGCGCGTTACCCACGGTGAGGCCGAAACCAGGCTCCAGGGGGCGGAACTCAAACTGACCAAGGTTTTCCGACGTCGAAATGACGTGAACCTTGTCAGGCTTTTGAAAAGGAAGAATCGGCATAGCTTATTTCGAGTAGAGTTCGACAATCAGTTGCTCCTTGATGTTCTCCGGGATCATGTCACGGCTAGGAACACTGAGCATTTTGCCACTCATCGTAGCAGCATTCCATTGCATCCAGGGGTACTGGTCCGCACGGTTTGAACCGAGGCTGTTGCTCACCACCTCCAGCGACTTAGAACGCTCGCGAACGGCAATTTCGTCGTTCAGCGTTACAGAGTACGAAGGAATGTTGAGCACCTCACCGTTCACGGTAATGTGGCAGTGCGTCACAAGCTGGCGCGCAGCACGACGGGTTGGGGCAATACCCAGGCGGTACACCACGTTGTCCAAACGACGCTCGCACAACTGAAGCAGTACCTCACCGGTAATACCCTTTGAGCGCGAAGCATGATCAAACATGATGCGGAACTGGCGCTCCAGAATTCCGTAGGTGTACTTTGCCTTCTGCTTTTCAGCCAGCTGTACAGAGTATTCGCTCTTCTTTCCGCGCTTGCGCTGGAAGCCATGCTGCCCGGGAGGGTAGTTGCGCTTATCCAGTGAGCGATCCGGACCAAAGATGGGTTCGCCAAAACGACGGGCGATTTTCGTAACAGGACCTCGGTAACGTGCCATTTCTTTCTGCTTCTTTTAACTAATTACTATACGCGACGGCGCTTAGGAGGGCGGCAGCCGTTGTGGGGAATCGGAGTAATATCTACGATTTCCGTAACTTCAATTCCGGTGTTTGAAAGGCTACGAATAGCGCTCTCACGACCGTTACCTGGGCCTTTAACGTACACCTTCACCTTGCGGAGACCAGCTTCCATCGCCACACCAGCAGCTTGCTCTGCAGCAACCTGAGCGGCGTAGGGCGTGTTCTTTTTGGAACCACGGAAGCCCATTTTACCGGCCGAAGACCACGAGATCACCTGACCCTGGGTATTCGTCAACGCAATGATGATGTTGTTGAACGTAGTGCTGATGTGCGCTTCGCCCACCGACTCCACTTTAACCTTCCGCTTCTTTGTAGTCTTAGCGGACTTCGTATTCTGTTTTGCCATCGCTTCTAACGCTTAATGCTTATTTAGTTGCCTTCTTCTTGTTTGCTACCGTCTTGCGCTTACCCTTACGAGTACGGCTGTTGTTCTTGGTACGCTGACCGCGCAACGGAAGACCCAGACGGTGACGGATGCCACGCTGGCAGCCGATGTCCATCAGGCGCTTAATGCTCATCGAAACCTCTGAACGAAGCTCACCTTCCACTTTCATGCTTCCAGTGATGAAATCACGAATCAGCTGAAGCTGCTCGTCGGTCCAATCCTGCACCTTGATGTTGACGTCAACGCCAACGGTGGTTAGAATCTCTTTCGCTTTGGAGCGACCGATTCCGTAGATGTAGGTCAAGCCGATTTCACCGCGCTTGTTCCGGGGGAGGTCAATACCTGCAATACGTGCCATTATTCTATTCGGATTGGATTAGCCCTGACGCTGCTTGAGCTTCGGATTTTTCTTGTTAATAATGTACAAGCGGCCTTTGCGGCGAACAATTTTGCAGTCCGCGCTGCGCTTTTTGAGGGATGCTCTAACTTTCATCGGTTGCGATTAAAACTTCAGTTTAGTAGCGGTAAACAATTCGTGCTTTGGTCAAATCATACGGAGACAACTCCAACTTCACTCGGTCACCCGGCAAAAGCTTGATGTAGTGCATCCGCATTTTACCTGAAATGTGCGCCGTGACGACGTGACCGTTCTCCAGTTCGACGCGAAACATCGCATTCGAAAGGTTTTCGGTTATCGTACCGTCTTGGGTGATCGCGCCTTGCTTCGACATAGACTAGAGTGCGTCGGCGTTACGGCCACGAATGCGGCCACCGTCCATCAAGCCATCGTAGTGGCGGTTCAACAAGTAGCTCTCGACCTGCATCAGCGTGTCAAGGACTACACCCACGATAATCAGCAGTGAAGTACCGCCGTAAAATTGTGCCCAGGTCATGCTCACCCCGAAATTCATCAGAACAGCGGGAAGGATGGCAATGCCCGAAAGCAGCAGCGCACCTGGAAGCGTGATTTTGGCCAACACGTCGTCAATAAAACGAGCCGTATCAGAACCAGGCTTTACACCGGGGATAAATCCACCGTTGCGCGTAAGGTCATCAGACATCTGCGTAGAATTGATCTGGATCGCCGTGTAGAAGTAGGTGAACACTAGGATCAACACCACGAAGACAAAATTGTACCAAAAGCCTTGAATGTTACCGAAGAGGTCAACCATCCACGAAGTGCCTTCACCCGTAAGACCAGCGTACTGAACAACGGTCAATGGAATAAACATCAGCGCCTGCGCAAAGATGATCGGCATCACACCTGAAGCGTTCACCTTGATGGGAAGGTAGCTGCGGCCAAGTGACTTCGAGCTTCCTCCGGCAACGCGCTTAGCGTACTCCAAAGGAATCTGACGAACCGCTTGCGTGAGCGCAATGGCGAACAGAATCACCAAGTAAAGAGCCACCATCTCCAAAAGGAAGACAATCCAACCTCCGCCCGCAGGGCTGAGTTGCGTCACCAATTCCTGCAGAAACGACTGTGGGAATGATGCGATAATACCAATCATGATCAGCAGCGAAATACCGTTGCCAATACCCTTGTCGGTAATTTTCTCACCTAGCCACATGGCGAAGATGGTACCGGCGATCAGCGTGATCCACGCACTGAACCAAAAGAGTTCCGTGGGTAAGGTCACCTGTACACCTTGGTACATCAGGTTCGTGATGTAGCCTGGAGCCTGCGCAGCCACTACTAAAATGGTGAGGTAGCGCGTGATTTGATTGAGCTTGCGGCGACCTGACTCTCCCTCCTTTTGCATTTTGCTGATCGCCGGAATGGCAAGTCCAGCAAGCTGCATAAAGATGGACGCAGAGATGTAGGGCATGATACCCAAGGCCAAGATGGAAGCGTTGGCAAACGCACCACCTGAGAACGCATTGATCAAGCCAACTAAACCTTCAGAAGCCTGGTTCTGCAGTTGATCCAAACTAGAGGGATCAATACCTGGCAACACCACGTTCGAACCCAAGCGGTACACCAAGATCAAACCAGCAGTCAACGTGATTTTATCACGCAGCTCCTGGATGGCCCAGATATTCTTAAAGGTTTCGATGAGCTTTTTCATTACTTGGTAACTTCTTGAAGAAGGCTTACGCTACCGCCAGCAGCCGTAATGGCCGCAGCAGCTGATTGGCTAACCTTGTGAACACGAAGCGTCAAAGCAGACTTCAACTCACCACGTCCAAGAACCTTGATCAAATCGTTCTTGCTGGCAAGGCCAAACTGAACGAGCTCGATCGGGCTGATTTCTTTAACGTTGTGCGTCGTAGCGAGCTGCTCGAGAACGTCAATGTTGATGGCACGGAATTCCACGCGGTTCGGGTTCTTAAAACCGAACTTCGGAACACGGCGCTGAAGCGGCATTTGACCACCTTCAAAACCAATTTTCTTGCTGTAGCCCGTGCGAGCCTTTTGACCCTTGTGACCAGCTCCGGCCGTTCCGCCGTTACCGGTACCTTCTCCACGCCCTAGGCGCTTCTTGGTCTTAACTGCTCCTGGAGCAGGCTTGAGTTCGTGCAATGCTGCCATGATGATTAGGCGTTTACTTCTTCAACTTTAACTAAGTGGTTCACGGCGCGAACCATTCCCAAAATCTGGGGCGTTGCCTCATGCTCTACCGTTTGGTTCATCTTGCGAAGACCCAGGGCGGTCATGGTGGCTTTTTGGTACGGCGGACGATCGATCGTGCTGCGAACCTTAGTGACTTTAATACGTGCCATGGACTCGAATATTAACCGTTGAACACTTTATCTACTGCAATACCGCGCGTCTTAGCTACTTGCTTCGCATCGCGCATCAGGTGAAGTGCTTCAAACGTAGCCTTGACCAAGTTGTGGGGGTTCGACGAACCCTTGCTCTTGGCAAGAACGTCGTGTACCCCAACGCTCTCTAGCACTGCGCGCATTGCACCACCGGCAATTACACCCGTACCATGAGAAGCGGGGCGCAAGAATACGCGTGCGCCACCAAACTTACCGTCTTGCTCGTGAGGTACCGTACCCTTAAGGATAGGGAACTTGTACAGGTTCTTCTTTGCGTCTTCGATACCCTTGGTAACCGCTTCGCTAACTTCCTTGGATTTGCCCAAGCCGTAGCCACCGATTCCGTTCTCGTCGCCCACAACCACGATGGCAGTGAAGCTGAACGTGCGACCTCCTTTAGTGGTCTTCGTCACGCGCTGAACACCCACGAGGCGGTCAACCAGCTCCAAGCCACTCGGCTTTACTTTTTTAGATGCAGTCTCTTTCATAACAGTCTTAGAAATTCAGGCCACCCTCGCGAGCACCCTCAGCCAATGATTTTACACGTCCATGGTAAAGGAATCCACCGCGGTCAAACGACACAGACTCAATGCCTTTAGCCTTAGCCATCTCGGCAATTTTCTTGCCTACTTGGCGAGCTTGATCAAGCTTTGAACCGCTTACTTCACGGCCAGACTTCTTGAGCGATGAAGCTGCACACAGGGTAACGCCTGAAAGGTCGTCAATTAGCTGAGCGTAAATCTCCTTGCTCGAGCGGAATACCGCGAGGCGCGGACGTGAAGGAGTTCCTTCAACCACCTTGCGCACTCGAAGGTGGATGCGCTCACGACGGGTTAACGATTTTGTTGCCATAGTCTATTACTTCTTAGCACCTGATTTACCTGCCTTACGGCGAACAATTTCTCCAACGTAGCGCACACCCTTGCCTTTGAACGGCTCTGGCTTGCGGAGGCTGCGAATTTTTGACGCTACAGCTCCAAGAAGCTGCTTGTCAAACGAAGCCAACTCAACGATGGGGTTTTTACCTTTTTCAGAGATGGTATTCAACTTAACCTCGCTCGGGATTTGCATCACGAAAATGTGCGAGTAACCAAGAGCGAGTTCCAAGCTCTGACCCTGGTGTGAGGCACGGTAACCCACGCCCACTAGTTCCAACTTCTTTTCGAAGCCTTGTGAAACTCCAGTAATCATGTTCTGGATCAACGCACGGTAGAGGCCGTGCTGCGCTCGGTGGTCCTTGTGGTCCGAGGGACGGACTACCGTCAGTACGTCGCCTTCGCGTTCGATGCTGATCTCAGGATTAACTTCTTGCGTTAAAGTGCCAAGTTTGCCTTTAACAGTAACCACATTCCCGTCAATCGAAAGCTCGACACCTGAAGGAACCGTGATGGGGGATTTACCAACTCGTGACATGACTAATCCTTAGTAAACTACACAAACTACTTCACCACCCACATTCTGGGTGCGTGCTTCTTTGTCGGTCATCATGCCGTGCGACGTGCTGACAATGGCAATACCAAGTCCGTTCTTCACGCGGGGAAGCTCGTCGCTGCCCTTGAAGTTGCGGAGACCGGGACGAGATACGCGATCGATACCGCGAATCACGGAACGCTTCGATGCCTTGTCGTACTTAAGGGCTACCTTGAGGAGGCCTTGGGGGCCAACTTCGTCAACTTTGTAGCTCTTGATGAAACCTTGGTCCATGAGGATGCGGGCAATTTCAGCCTTCATCTTGCTGTTGGGAACCTCAACAACTGCGTGACCTGCTTTCGCTCCGTTGCGAATGCGCGTCAAAAAATCTGCAATGGGATCAGTATACATAACTAATTCGTTCTATTGAGGTTACCAGCTGCTCTTCTTAACACCCGGGATCAAGCCGTTGAGGGCCATTTCGCGGAACGTCACACGTGAGATTCCAAACTGACGCATGTAGCCGCGGGGACGACCCGTCAACTTACAGCGGTTGTGTAGGCGCACCGGAGATGCATTCTTAGGAAGCTTTTGAAGGGCGTCGTAGTCACCCGCTTCTTTCAGTGCAGCGCGCTTTGCAGCATACTTCGCTACCAGAGCCTCGCGCTTGCGCTCACGCGCTTTCATTGATTCTTTTGCCATGACTTACTTCTTAAAAGGCATTCCAAAGTTTTGCAGCAGAGCCTTGCACTCCTTGTCGGTGTTCGCCGAGGTAACGAACGTGATGTCCATACCTGAGATGCGGTTCACCTTATCGATTTCGATTTCAGGGAAGATGATTTGCTCCGTGATACCGAAGGTGTAGTTACCACGACCGTCGAATCCGTCCTTCAGACCTTGGAAATCGCGAATGCGCGGAAGGGAAGAAACCAAGAGGCGATCGAAGAATTCGTACATGCGCTCGCCGCGAAGCGTTACACGCACACCAACCGGCATGCCTTTGCGCAATTTGAAGTTCGAAATGTCCTTCTTAGACTTGGTGGCTACGGCCTTTTGACCAGCGATCGTCGTCATTTCCTCGATGGCGTACTCGATCAACTTCTTGTCTGAAACGGCAGCGCCGAGGCCCTGGCTCAATACAATCTTTTGCAGGCGCGGAACCTGCATGTGGTTCGTGTACGAAAACTGCTCCATCATGGCCGGAACGACCTGAGCGAGGTACTTCTTTTTGAGATTCGGTTCCATTACTTAATTACTTCGCCGGTTTTTTTCGCAACGCGAACTTTAACACCATTCGCCTCAACGCGGATACCCGTGCGGGTAGCGTTGCCTTTGCTGTCCAACAGCATCAGGTTAGAAACGTGAAGCGGAGCCTCAACTTTTTCTAAACCACCCTGAGGATTGGTCGCACTGGGCTTAATGTGCTTCGTCACCAGATTTACTCCTTCTACAATCGCACGGTGCTGCTTAGGGATCATGCGGACAATCTTGCCCTGCTCACCCTTGTGAGCTCCAGCGATCACCACTACGGTGTCTCCGGTTTTAATGTGAAACTTTGCCATCGTCGTAGGCGATTAAAGCACTTCAGGTGCTAGTGAAACAATCTTCATGTACTGCTTGTCGCGAAGCTCACGAGCTACCGGACCAAATACACGGGTTCCGCGCATTTCACCTGCAGCATTCAAAAGAACGCAGGCGTTGTCGTCAAAGCGGATGTACGATCCGTCAGGACGACGGATTTCTTTGGTAGTGCGAACGACTACGGCTTTAGAAACCGTGCCCTTCTTTGCGTTACCTGAAGGAGTTGCGTCTTTCACGGTAACCACAATGGTGTCACCCACCGAAGCGTAGCGACGGCGAGTGCCGCCAAGTACGCGAATCACCAAAACTTCTTTGGCGCCGGTATTGTCCGCAACGCGGAGCCGAGATTCAGTCTGTAGCATCTTTTAATTACTTAGCGCGCTCAATTACTTCTACAACACGCCACTTTTTCGTCTTCGAAAGCGGACGTACTTCCATAATGCGAACGGTGTCGCCCTTATTGCAGTCGTTCGTCTCGTCGTGAGCGTGGAACTTCTTAGAGAAGGTGACGAACTTGCCGTACATACCGTGCTTCACACGGCGTGATACGTTTACCGTCACGGTCTTGTCCATGGCAGACGAGGTTACTACCCCGATGCGCTCTTTGCGCAGATTGCGTTGGTTTTCCATCGTATTAATTCTTAGAACGCTGGGTCATTTCAGTTGCCAAGCGAGCTACATCCTTGCGGAGCGCAGCAATGCGCATGGGGTTCTCAAGCGGGCTCAAGCGGTGCTTGCGCTTAAGGTCGAGCAACTCCGTCTTCAGGTTATGGTACTGGGTACCTACCTCTTCTGTGCTCAATTTTTTCAGTTCAGCAGTAGTCATGACTATAAGTGCATTAAGCGTTTACCAAATCACGGCGAACCACAAACTTGGTCTTAACCGGCAGTTTTTGTGCGGCAAGACGAAGAGCTTCCTTGGCGATATCCTCGGGTACTCCATCAAGCTCGAACAGCATACGTCCAGGACGTACTACAGCTGCCCAGTATTCAACGGCACCTTTACCCTTACCCATACGAACCTCAAGAGGCTTCTTGGTGATCGGCTTGTCTGGGAAGATGCGAATCCAAAGCTGTCCTTCACGCTTCATGTAGCGGGTGGCGGCAATACGCGCAGCCTCAATTTGGCGCGCGGTCATCCAAACCTCCTCGAGGGACTTAATTCCGTAGGAACCGAAGGCCAAGGTGGCTCCGCGCTGCGCGGTGCCCTTCATCTTGCCCTTAAACATTTTGCGGTACTTAGTCTTTTTCGGCTGAAGCATGGCGATTAGGCTTTACGGTTGTTGTTGGGACGACGGCGATCACGGTCACCACCACCGGCTCCGCCACGACGGGGACGGTCGTTGCCTCCAGCAGAAGGAGCACCACCTGTACCAACGCGCTTCGCTGATTGGCCGAGTACGTTGCTCAAGTCACGCTTTCCGTAGACTTCGCCCTTCATAATCCATACCTTGATGCCGATACGACCGTAGGTAGTGTGGGCCTCAGAGATGTAGTAGTCAATGTCCGCACGGAACGTGTGCAGCGGCGTACGTCCTTCTTTGAACTTCTCTGAACGAGCGATCTCTGCTCCATTCAAACGTCCGCTCAATTGAACCTTGATGCCTTCTGCACCCATGCGCATGGTGCTTCCCATGGACATTTTCACCGCACGACGGAACGAAATACGTCCCTCGATCTGGCGAGCAATGCTGTCTGCAACCAACTTGGCGTCAAGCTCAGGACGCTTGATCTCGTGGATGTTGATTTGAACTTCCTTCTTGGTCAGCTTCTTGAGCTCCTCACGAAGCTTGTCAACTTCTTGACCGCCTTTACCGATGATTACACCAGGACGTGCGGTTGCAATCGTCACGGTAACCAATTTCAAGGTGCGCTCAATGATGATGCGCGCAACGTTTGCACGGCTCAAGCGAGCGTAGAGGTACTTACGGATTGCGGCATCCTCGGCGATTTTGTCACCGTAGTTGCGACCTCCGTACCAGTTTGACTCCCATCCGCGGATGTAGCCTAGGCGGTTGCCAATAGGATTTGCTTTTTGTCCCATGATTAGGCGTTTTCAGAGCTAGTTGAACCTTCTTCGGCAACACGACCCACAACCAGGGTAACGTGGTTTGAACGCTTGCGCACACGGTGGGCACGGCCCTGAGGTGCGGGTTGGATGCGCTTCAGCATACGGCCACCATCAACCGAGATGCTCTGAACGATAAGACCTGCGTCGACCGAAGCCTCCGGGTTTTTCGCTTGCCAGTTGCTCAAGGCAGAAAGCAGAAGTTTCTCAAGGCGAATTGACGCCTCTTTTCCACTGTGCTTCAGGACGTAGAGTGCCTTAGCTACTTCCATTCCACGAATGAGGTCAGCCATCAGTCGCATCTTGCGCGGCGAAGTCGGGCAGTTGTTCAGTGAAGCCATTGCTACACTGCGGCGTGCCTCTTTGATCGCATTGGCGCGGTTTTTCTTACGAGCTCCCATCGCTTACTATTTTTTGCCTTTATCTTTTTTACCAGCATGGCCGCGGAACACACGCGTCGGAGCAAATTCTCCAAGCTTGTGGCCTACCATGTTCTCGGTAACATAAACCGGAACGAATGTCTTGCCGTTGTGAACCGCAATGGTCTGACCGACAAAATCTGGGCTAATCATTGAAGCGCGAGACCACGTCTTGATCACGGTCTTCTTACCTGACTCCACATTCTCCATTACGCGCTTTTCAAGCTTGAAATGGATGTAGGGACCTTTTTTGAGCGAACGTGCCATGATTACTTCTTGCGTTTTTCGATGATGTAGCGGTTGCTCGCCTTCTTCGGCGTGCGCGTCTTGTAGCCCTTCGCGGGTAGACCCTTGCGCGAACGCGGGTGTCCACCTGAAGCACGACCTTCACCACCACCCATGGGGTGATCAACTGGGTTCATAGCCACACCTCGGTTGCGCGGACGTCGTCCCAACCAACGGCTGCGACCGGCTTTGCCGCTGTCAACTTGAGCGTGGTCAGCATTTGATACTGTACCTACGGTGGCCATACACTCCGTGAGGATCATGCGGCTTTCGCCTGAAGGCATGCGAAGTACAGCGTACTTTCCATCGCGAGCCGCCAACTGAGCGAATGCACCAGCAGAACGAGCGATGATACCACCTTGACCAGGACGAAGCTCAATGTTGTGCACGATCGTACCCAAAGGCATATCAGCAAGCTTCATCGCGTTGCCAACTTCAGGAGCAATGCCTGAACCGCTGTACACCGTTTGACCAACTTGAAGACCGTTGGGTGCAATGATGTAGCGCTTCTCACCGTCGGCGTAAACCAACAGGGCGATGAACGCAGTACGGTTTGGATCGTACTCGATGGTCTTCACCGTAGCGGGGATGTTAAACTTCTCACGCTTGAAGTCAACCAAACGGTAACGCTGCTTCGCACCACCACCGAGGTAGCGCATCGTCATTTTACCGGTGTTGTTGCGACCGCCGGAGCGCTTCTTGGGAACGGTTAAGCTCTTTTCAGGAGCCGAAGCCGTAACCGCAGCGAAATCATTAACCGAACGCAGGCGCTGGCCTGGGGTCATCGGTTTTAGTTTACGTACGCCCATGACTTAGAGGTTAGCGTAGATATCAATTGTTTCACCAGCACGCACCTCGATTACGGCTTTCTTAACAGAAGGCTTGCGACCTTCCATCATACCGGCTTTGGTGTAGCGTACAATGCGCTTAGCAGGTGCAATCATCGTGCGTACGTTCTCCACGTTCACTTTGTATGCAGCCTCTACCGCTTTCTTAATCTGAACCTTGTTGGCTTTTTTTGTCTACGACAAAAGTGTAGCGATTCGCTCCCTCTGCTGAGGCAGTCGCTTTCTCGGTGAGTACCGGGCGAATGAGAATCTGTTCCATCACTATTTGGCCGCTAAGGCAGTTTCAATTTTCGCAATCGAAGGCTCTACTAAGACCAGTGTGCCACCGTTCAAAATTCCGTAAGTGCTTAATTCTGAAGCGATTACGACTTTTGAGCCCTCAAAATTGCGGGACGACAAATATACTGAATTATTCGGTTCAGCCAATACTACCGTGGATTTCTTGCCCTCAAGACCTAAGGCCTTAAGAATCACCGCGTAGTCTTTTGTTTTTGGAGCGGTCATCGAGATCTGGTCCACGACCAAGATCTGATTTGACGCTGCCAATTGGCTTAAAGCCGACTTACGCGCCACCAACTTAAGCTTCTTGTTGAGCTTGAAGCCGTAGTCGTGAGGAATTGGACCGAAGACACGGCCACCACCGCGGTACAACGGAGACTTCATGCTGCCGTGGCGCGCACCACCGGTGCCCTTTTGCTTGTGCAGCTTCTTCGTGGTACGTGCGATTTCAGCGCGTTGCTTTGACTTGTGGGTACCTTGACGCTGGTTTGCCAGGTACTGCTTCACGTCGAGGTACATCGCGTGATCGTTCGGCGTGATGCCGAAGATCTCGTCGTTCAACTGAGCCGTGCGGCCAGTCTCTTTACCTTGCTGGTTGAGAATGCGAACTTCCATTACTTCTCTACAATTACGAGCGATTGCTTCGCGCCGGGAATGGAACCTTTAACTACGAGCAGATTCTTTTCTGCATCGACCTTCAAAATTTGAAGGTTTTGAACTTTAACACGGCTGTTGCCAGTACGACCGGCCATGCGCATTCCACGGAATACACGGCTGGGGTCAGAACCCGCACCGATCGAACCTGGAGCGCGAAGGCGGTTGTGCTGACCGTGGGTAGACTCGCCGACACCGGCAAAGCCGTGACGCTTTACTACCCCCTGGAAGCCCTTGCCCTTTGATTGGCCAACGACGTCAACGAACTCGCCTTCTTCGAACATAGCAACGGTGAGTACTTCACCGAGGGCCACTTCCGAACCGAACTCGCGGAATTCAACATATTTCGCTTTAGCAGAGGTGTTTGCCTTTGCAGCGTGGCCGGAGGCAGGTGCGATGGCGTTTTTCTTTTCGCCAAAGCCGATCTGCACGGCTTCGTAACCATCGACATCGTTCGTCTTGAGCTGGGTCACCACGCAGGGGCCTAGCTCAATAACGGTGCACGGGAAGTTCTTCCCGTCACCGTCGAAGATGCTGGTCATTCCGATTTTTTTGCCAATTAGTCCAGGCATTTTCAGGAATTCTAGGGGTTATTACACTTTGATTTCGACCTCAACACCGCTGGGAAGCTCAAGCTTCATCAGGGCATCGATGGTTTTACTTGAAGACGAGTAGATGTCAAGCAGACGCTTGTAGCTTGACAACTCGAATTGCTCACGCGCCTTTTTATTGACGTGCGGGCTGCGCAGCACAGTGTAGATGCGCTTGTTGGTAGGCAAGGGAATCGGACCGTTTACTACGGCTCCGGTGCTCTTCACCGTCTTAACAATTTTCTCGGCGCTCTTGTCTACGAGGTTGTGGTCGTAGGACTTAAGCTTGATGCGAATTTTCTGGCTCATCGATCCTATTATTTGCCTTTAACTTTTTCAATAACGGCCTCAGAGATGTTTTGTGGGGTCTCTGAGAAGTGGCTGAATTCCATGCTCGAAGAACCGCGACCAGAGGTCAGCGTACGCAACGTGGTTACGTATCCGAACATTTCACTCAAGGGTACTTTGGCACGAACGAGGCTGTCGCCGTCCTTCGTATCCATACCTTCTACCATACCGCGGCGCTTGTTGAGGTCACCCACAACGTCTCCCATGTTGACTTCTGGCATAACTACCTCCATCTTCATGATCGGCTCGAGGATTACCGGGCGCGCCTTGCGGGCAGCCTCTTTAAATCCAATTTTAGCCGCCAATTCAAACGAAAGCGAATCCGAGTCAACCGGGTGGAATGAACCGTCGGTTAGCGTAACCTTCATCGAGTCGATACCGTAACCAGCCAAAGGACCGTTTTTCATCGCTTCTTTGAAGCCCTTCTCAATTGAAGGAACGTATTCTTTAGGAACGTTACCGCCCTTAATCTCATTCACGAACTGGAGTCCGCCAGCGAAGCCTTCGTCAGCAGGTCCGATAGAGAAGACGATGTCAGCGAACTTACCGCGACCACCCGTCTGCTTCTTGTACACTTCGCGGTGGTTAACGGCAGCCGTCAAGGCTTCTTTGTACTGAACTTGAGGAGCGCCTTGGTTACATTCAACCTTGAACTCACGCTTGAGGCGGTCCACGATGATCTCCAAGTGAAGCTCACCCATACCAGAGATTACCGTTTGACCGGTCTCTTCGTCAGTGTGCACACGGAACGTGGGATCTTCTTCCGCCAATTTGGCCAGGGACATACCCAACTTATCTACGTCGGCTTGCGTCTTCGGCTCAACCGCCAAACCAATAACGGGCTCGGGGAAGCTCATGGACTCCAACACGATGGGCTTCTTTTCGTCGCAGAGGGTATCTCCCGTACGAATGTCTTTGAAGCCTACACCGGCGCCGATATCACCGGCTTCGATCATTTCTACCGGGTTCTGCTTGTTCGCGTGCATCTGGAAGATGCGGCTGATGCGCTCCTTGTTTCCGGTGCGCATGTTTTTCACGTACGAACCCGCGTCAATTTTACCGGAGTACACGCGGAAGAAGCACAAACGCCCTACGAAGGGGTCGGTCGCAATCTTAAACGCGAGCGCAGCGAAGGGCTCGGTTGATTCGGGCTTGCGAATCTCTTCCAATTCGGTATCGGGATTGATGCCGGTGATGGCGTCAACGTCTACCGGTGAGGGAAGGTATTCCATAACGGCGTCGAGCATGGTCTGAACGCCCTTGTTTTTGAAGGCTGAACCACACAGAACCGGCGTAATCTTCATGGCGATAACCGCCTTGCGGATGGCCGCGGTCAGTTCCTCGCGGGTAATGCTCGCGGGGTCTTCAAAAAACTTCTCCATCAAGTTGTCGTCGAACTCCGCAACGGCCTCAACGAGCTTCTCACGGTACTCTTCTACGGTGTCAACCAGGTCAGCCGGAATATCGATTACGTCGTAGGTCATGCCTTGCGTCTCGTCGTTCCAAATGATGGCCTTCTTGTCGAGCAAATCAACGACGCCACGGAACTCAGCTTCTGCACCGATGGGCACTTGAAGCGGAACTGCATTGCCGCGAAGTTTGTCGTCGATCTGGCGAACTACGTTGAAGAAGTCAGCACCAGTACGGTCCATCTTATTCACAAACGCAATACGGGGAACGCTGTACTTGGTAGCCTGGCGCCAAACCGTTTCGGTTTGAGGCTGAACACCACCTACGGCACACAGAAGAGCTACGGCACCGTCGAGTACGCGCAGAGAGCGCTCTACTTCTACCGTGAAGTCAACGTGTCCTGGGGTATCGATGATGTTGATCTTGTACTCTTCCGTTTGGCCAGCGATGTCTTTACCCTGCACCGTCGGAAAGCGCCAAAAGCACGTAGTTGCCGCGGAGGTAATGGTGATGCCGCGCTCCTGCTCCTGAACCATCCAGTCCATGGTAGCGGCACCGTCGTGTACCTCACCAATCTTGTGGCTTACACCAGTGTAGTAAAGGATACGTTCGGTCGTGGTCGTTTTACCAGCATCAATGTGGGCCATGATGCCGATGTTGCGGGTGTATTTAAGGTCGCGTGAAGCCATCTTCGAATTCGAGATCTATTAGAAACGGAAGTGTGAGAACGCCTTGTTGGCCTCAGCCATTTTGTGCGTATCCATGCGCTTTTTCACTGCTGCGCCTTCTTCTTTGGCAGCAGCCATGATTTCGCCAGCAAGCTTTCCAGCCATGCTCTTTTCGTTGCGGCCACGTGCGTATCCGATCAACCACTTCATCGCAACCGAGATTTTGCGCTCGGGGCGAATCTGCTGAGGAATTTGGAAGGTAGCACCACCTACACGACGGCTGCGCACTTCTACGTGCGGCATGACGTTGGTCAACGCAGTCTTCCACTGGTCTAAGCCGTTGGCCTCGCCAGTGCGCTCAGACACCAAATCAATGGCATCGTAGAAGATCTTGAACGCCGTCGACTTCTTGCCGTCGAGCATCATGTTGTTTACAAACCGGGTAACGAGGGGATCGTTGAAGCGGGGATCCGGCAGCAACGGGCGCTTCTTGGCACGGGTCTTTCTCATGATTCCTTAATATTATTTTTTAGCCTTAGGACGCTTAGCTCCGTACTTCGAGCGGCGCTGCATACGACCGTTCACGCCGGCCGTATCAAGGGCACCGCGAACGATGTGGTAGCGCACACCAGGAAGGTCTTTCACACGACCTCCGCGAACCAAGACGATGCTGTGCTCTTGTAGGTTGTGGCCTTCACCTCCGATGTAGGCGTTGACTTCATTGCCGTTGGTCAAGCGCACACGCGCAACCTTGCGCATAGCGGAATTCGGCTTCTTAGGAGTGGTGGTGTACACCCGGGTGCAAACGCCACGGCGTTGCGGGCAAGCGTCCAGTGCGGCCGACTTGCTCTTCTTTTCCAGGGTGACGCGTCCTTTGCGGACTAGTTGTTGGATCGTTGGCATGCTCTTCTACGTGGTTTGACGTCGGTAGAAATAAAA
>Ga0255289_1000014_pt1 | contig 16147 bp, 3 predicted proteins | sample AtltaT_37_FD_183665 | JGI IMG/M metagenome (GOLD analysis project Ga0255289, IMG submission 183665) | Metatranscriptome of freshwater microbial communities from Altamaha River, Georgia, United States - Atl_UVDOM_RepB_8d (Metagenome... | ecosystem: Environmental > Aquatic > Freshwater > River...
CCTAATCCATTGATATGTTAAACATCTGTTTGATAAAAACGTGTGTAATGGCTATAAGTTTGTACTTCAGATACCTTGCCTGATTTTAAGAATGTGTAGGCTAAATGATCTAAAGATTCACGGTTTTTATGTAATTCTTCATAACAACGTGTCAAAGCGCAGACCATATAATGGTAGGCTGCTGCATCATTAAATTGAGCTCCTTTTAAGAACCATGACTCAGCATTTTGTTTCCAAACCCAACGTCGAGAACGAACATTATAGTATCTTTCTGCTAACGGGTAATCAATTTCAACGTCGTTTCCAATAGATTCTTCGAAGAATGTACGCGTTTCTACCTCACTCTGTAAAGTAGTTTCCACATCTAAATCGGCTAAATGACCGTTCCACCATTGATCGATTAAATGAAAACGTTGGCGTAAATGCGTAGTTTGGCGATAGAATTTATTCGTTCCACCAGTTGCATGGTTCATGACTAATGCTAAAGAGCCTAATTCTTCTAATGATGGTAAGACATGGCGCTTCAGTAATTGCATTTCTTCTGGTCGATACGGTTGCCCATGCCATTCTTCAATCGTTCTATTCGCTACAGCTAGGTATAAGCGATAAGTTTTGTGAAGTTCAATTTTTTCATTCATCGTTAAATTACCTGGGCGGTATAAAACGCGCTGTTCTTTTTGTAGTGTTTCATAATTTTTATCTGCATCTACAAGGTCATAAACTGGTAATCCAAGTGGCTCTCGATAATCTTGGTTATTTGGCAGATATAACAGACGAAATACGACTAAGTTTTTCGTCCAAATACTACGTTTTTGAATAACAGTACTAATGAAGTCACTTGTACGACTAGCTGGCACGCCTAAGTTTACTAAGGTGTTTCGGAAACTCGGGAAGAAGGAAATAAAGCTTGAACTTCCTGACTTAAAGCGTGTCGCTGCTAGCTCAAATTTTTCAAAGGTTAGAGGAACATAATTTGTTTGTTCACGTAACTGGAATGTCAGTTGTGAACTTGCTGGATCTTTCTCTGGATTAACTCCGTTTACACCGTTTAATAAAGACGACGTAAAGAACGTTTCTGCAAAACGAGGTGCTAATGAATTGGTAATATGTTCACGAACTGTTGTCGAATCTCGCATTCGTGCAGTATCTAACTGTAAGAAGTGGTGTTGACGTTCTAAACGATTCAGCAATGGATGTACTTTTTCTACAGTGTAAGCAAGAATCTCTGCGTCCATATCATCTGTAACTACTTGAGCTTTCCAGCGAATTAATTGGCTACCTACTAAAGTGTACGTTAATGTAGTGACTTTTGCTTGGAATTTACGTTGTCGCATCTGAGCATCCAATGATAATAAATTTGATGGAAGTTCAGACATAGCATCTAATTGTTCTTTTAGACGTTCGAAGCCTTTCGATTTGAAAAATGCTTCGAAGTAAGACATATGCATTTGAGTTTGTAACGATTTGAAAGGTGTTGTTGCTTTTTGTTTAATTTTGCGTAAGCCACCTTGTTTCGGAAGTACATATAGGAGACTTTTTAGAGCTAAATCACTAACTGCCGAGTTTGATAAATTACGCGTTACCTGAGCATAAGGTGTTAATTCTTGTAATGGGTCAGTACCACCATAGCGTAGATTTAAAATTTCCCAACGTGTAATAATTGAACTAAATAATGGAACAGAAAGAGTTTCATCTAATCGTCCCGGTCGACGTAAAGCTGGGTCCAGTGACGTTGGTGCGTGTGTTGTTGCAAACATAATTAAACCTCTAGTTGATCGAACATTATCCATCATAACTAATAAATCGGTGATCATGTCGGTTAATTCACCCACAGCGTCTTCTGTTAAAACTGCTAACAAGGCAACTTTACTTCGAATTGAATAATCATATCTTGATAACAACATCCACATATCCCAAGAAATTCCTTGTAACGGCATATTTTTAACAATACGTCTTGGACGGAAAGCTTTTTTATTCTTTTCAATAGCCACTGTTAACGGCGAATTCGGAGCTGCCTTGACTTCTTTGATAGGCGTACGTGCTTGCATCATACTTGTCAGTGATAATGCAGGAGCTTTTGCCTGAGCATTTGATAAGTCTTCTAGGCCACGAAGTTTGATTAATTCTTGTTCAATAGCTCGTAATTTATAGTGTGATCGAGTAAATACTCCTGATCGACGCAGACGTGATGGCGCTGGCTCTCTAAAGAAATCAAAGGCAAAACAGTTTGTACTAATTAGGAAAGAGTAATCGCCACGGAATGGTTGTTCATAATGTAATTGAGTATGCTTTACGAATTTATTAATACTGTTGTCTTCTTCGTAATGTTCATTCTGTGGTGTCACCTGCATTTGTTCCATTAAGTATAGTTCCTCATCTTCAGCGATTAAAAGTTCACGACGACGCCCAATTAAGTGAATATCTTCTAGGACAAATAGACACGGAGCTTCAACTGAAACCGCATAAAAGACTTCTTTTAGATGACGAACCCCGATCGCTACATTTTTAATAACGGTCGTATAACGACGAGCATTATCTGTAATCAATTTCATTTCTAATTCTCCCACCAGAGCACGAACTAAACTTGTTACTTCCGGTCCTGGAGGACCTACAATTAATGCGTTTTTCGACGGTGTATTTACAAAGGTTGTACGTAAATTATCTTGAATAACCCATCCTACTTGCGTGTGCATTGATGTATAATGTTTGAACTGTGGAACAGCTGCAAGGTTAGCTGCAGGCTGATATTCGACAGCTAAAGTGCTTAAACGCGAGTGGAACATGTTTAATTGTTGTGCACCCCAACGCCAACTTAATTCATCCATTGTTACTGCATGACTATCAGTGTAAAGAGCATCTGCAGGGTTCATTTGTTCAAACGTTTTAAAAACTGTTAATTTCTGCTTGATGAGCTCTTGAGATTGAACTGGAGCATGTAAAATTGTTTCTAACATAGGTGGATCCCCTAGTTCTCTTGAGGCTTTTGAAATAGTAAAGTCTTTCCAAGAACGGTTACCTAGACTAAACAAATCAAATAAAGGTTGGAATTGAATTAAAGATTGTTGTGTCCAACTCCAATCGGATTCTGTAATTAAACACTCAACCAGTTTTTCTTGTTCTTCTTTGGTAGAAAGCAAATCTGCTAGACTCAGTTTGTAACGTGCAACAGCTCGAATTAATAAAGCGCCCCACATGTTCCAAAAGATTAACGATCTTTGATGACGCATGAACAGGTCTTTATCTGGTCTTGTCCACGCAATATAAAAGTCCTCGGCTAAACGTTGTAAACGTCGTTGAATTAAACTGCCAACAGGACCGAACGCATTAGCTTGACGTGTATAAAACTCAATAAATAAGGTCTGTAATGTTTCAGATTCATCTGGTCTCGATGTTAATAAGTCAGACATAAAGGCAACGAAGAAATAATCATTAAACGCTTTCATTGAATTTTCAGCAGGTTCTTTTAAAAATTCCAACGTTAATCGACGTGCAGTGTCAATACTTTTATCGATAGTGTAGTAATAACGATAAAGTTTGCGATAAATTAAACAATAAAGACCAATCATACCCCCAGTAAAGCCAGCAACCGTTTTATACATTTTGAACTTTAACGATTCTGTAATAAATACTCGCTGATCTAAAGCCTCTTGATATGGTTGAAGTACTGAAAGTGGGGTATCTGCAGGCAAAGCGGCCATATAAGATTTATGGCGCTCTTTCATATACAATACTTCGTAAATCCAGCTAACCCAATTTTCTTCGGCCTCTTGTAATCGTGCATTTAATTCATCAGTGGGTTCAGTTACGGTCGTTTCCTTGTTTTCACTGATACTATAAGACCACCAAGGTTCACGTGCCATAAGCTCGTTCAATTTAGCAATTTGAGCTTTCCGTTTGAAAAATGAATCCACATAGTCGAGAGACAGATTAATGTAAGAAAGGGATGTTTCTGTCTCTTCTTCCTCTTCATCTTGTGCTCGAGTTTGGTCTTGTGAATTTGTATTCTCTTCTTCAGAACTTAATGTTGTTTCTTGGCTGGAATCGACATCAGTTGGTAGCATTGCGATTTGTTCTTGGATCAGTTGTTCCTGGGCCAATTCTTCTACTAATTGGTGTTCCTCAATTAGCCTCATCAGTTCGCGTTCTTCTTCTTCTTTTTGTAGAACTTCTGCGTAATCTAAACAACTATCAATCGCAAACAAAGTAGCTTTATTGGTTACCAACAGAGACCGAACTTTTTCAGGTCGCAGACCCTCTAAACGACGTCTCGCAGCTTGTCCAAGGATTTGGCCAGTATTATCTTCAATCCGGTGTAATTGTTTTAATAACATACTTAAACTGAACGCTTTAGGTTGTTTAACAAGAGGAAACAGTAAAGTGCGCCCACAAAAAATGGCATATTGAATTTCATACACACATTCTTGCATTAAGTAATAACACATTTTGGCTGCCCATAAGTACCCAACTGCTAGACGATTAAAAACTAACGCATAGAATTTTAAAAATGTGCGAGCTTCTGGTAATTGAATTAAAAAGGACAATAGTGCGATATGTAACAGGACAAGCGACCCATTTACTAGAGTAACGGTTAGTGACTGGGTTTCACTTGTTAATTCTGGAGTTGACATTAAACCCTCAAACAGATTCCACGGTTGTGTACCTACTGGATTAGTCAAAGGCAGTAAGCTTTGCTCCGTTTCAGCCCACCAAAAACGAATTGAATGATTGATATTACGTTGCATTTCAATGTCTTGAGGCGTTAGGCGTAGATTCACTGCCGAGTTGGCGCCACGCTCGTTTTGCAAACGTAATTTCAACTGTTGGGGGTAGAAGTGGGCACGGTTGTTTAGTAAACCAAAGACATTTAATTTTGTATCCATGACCTTGATTTTTTTCCAAGAGCGGCTAACCGTTACTGGGTGTACTTTATTTGGTTTCACGACAGGAAGTCGAAGACGAAAAATGCTTTTTTGTTTACTTTCACGAATAGGAGTTGTTAGTTTTCGGATTTTTCCTGTTTGCCAAAGGCTATGAATATCATTAACACTTGGATCACGCAATAAGTGCACTTGTTTTAAGAACCATTGGCTTTCCAATCCACTCATTGGGGATAAAGCCACATTTGACCAGCCCTCAGGCCAAGTCCAATTTTTTAACTTTAATAGACGACCACGATTAAGTCCTGGTAATTCCGGTCGTTTTTCGGCCATAAACCCACCTTTATCACGATGTAACAAAATAGTATTATTTAATCGTTGATAAACAGATTGGTTTTGTGACGCTACTAAGCTCAGTTCATTTAAAAATAAAGTGGCCATTGTCGCTTCTGAATTTACAGTGTCGTCAACCTTAAATGAAACCACAAAAGGTAAGTCAGTTAATCCTTGTTTAACACGTAAATTTTCCATGACCGTATCTGAACGACTTCCTTTCCAAAGCCATGCTCGCATGTCTCGAAGTTTACTCTTCGAATTTGTTTCTACATGTTCGTGTTTTAGCTTTTTAAAATTGGCGTTTAACGTATTTGTATATGGAGCAAATTCATTTGCTAATAAGAAAGCTTTCCATCCTTTTAGTTTTGATTTTGGTTCAGCCCAGTTGGCAACACGGAAAAAGTGACCAGTCGTTAATTGTGGTAAATTAGGCAGTAAACTGTGATACATGCCTTTTTGACGAAATAAACTTGGTGTTTTTCCATTACTCACATATTTTGGAGTTAAGGTATTTTGTAAATTTAAATTCGCTTGGATTTGGCCGAATCGTTGTTTCGTAATGGATACTTGATTGTTGCCGTCTGATCCAGGGTGACGTACTTTAATAAAGGGGCTGTATAAAGCTCGACGTAGCCATTTTGGACGTGGAGAAATGCGTTTACGCTTTTTAAAAGCAACCCCAGCCCGCGAATAACGACGCGAACGTCGGCGTTTTAAACTAGTACGTTTATCCTGCATGTCAGGATCTTCTAAATAAGACGGTGATCGAAACACAAAAGTTTTTAACACCGACCCGGTTGTCGGGTGAGATCCTTTTTTGACTTTTTTGGGTGCAGTCGGGAAATTATACTTGAAGGCTAACGGGCTTTGAGAGCGTTCTAACATCCGTGTGAACTCTCCAGATACGGGCGGTACTGCTTCTGGAAGAATTCGGTCCGATTTATAAGTTAAATATGCTCGAAACAGTTGTTCAGGCAATTCACTTCGAGTTACTGAATCTGTTCGTGATAAAGATTGATACGTCTTGTTTTGTTGTAATTCGGGACGAGTCCACGGTAAATAATCTGAAGAACTGTAACCAGTTCCATATGTAAATTGTTTTGCAAAAGTTGCATCATTAATTACACCTTCAGTAGTCGAATACATCAGACTATAATTCGTCAACCAGTTGGTTAACCAATCGGTTAGGCGACTAGTTAATTGATTAATATATTGAACTTCAGGTAGAAGATCTTGGATTGTTTCTTTGAGTACATTTGAGTTAACTACATCGATTACCGTTTCGAATGGATGCACTGCAGCTTTTAAGGGTTGCAAAAATGAAGCGGTGTCCATTTCTGTCTTCGTGATTGAACTTTTTGAAATTCGATTAAGTTGAGTTGGGAATGTGGGCCATTCTTTTTCAGATAACGATACAGTTTTCGGCACCTTCGCTTCTAACAGGGTTTTTGGTTCGTGTAAAACATTGTCATTAATTTGTTTCGCATTTAGGACTAGTCCATTTAACCATTGTTTTGAATCCATCGAACTTTTCCATGCTTTTGAAGTTACTTTAGTTTTACGTTTAATTTTTTCTTTGTTTGATCGTAAAGAAGTAGCAGCTTGTTTCAAAAGGTTTAATTCTTTGAAGGAAGCTTCCAATCGTAACGTGTCGTCAAATCCACGGGAATCGAATTGCACAGATTTACGTTGACGACGGTAGAGGTCAGCGTCGATACTAAAACGATGATGTAGGTACTTATAGATTAACTTCTCAGTAAACACGCGATAATATACCGGATCAAAAGGTCGCCCCCAATTTTCACGAGAGGTCAAGTAGGGTAACATAAAACCTTGTCCATATTTTACATCTTCTGTTAAGCGTAAAAATTTGAAAACATTTGGTAAAACATCTTTTGAGTGTTCAGCCTTGGTTTCAACAGGGAAATAGCTTTCCGATTCGCTTGTTGTAAATGCAAGATTAGAAACATAGCCAGTTTTCGATTTAAAGGAATGGCAGTGAATTTTTTTCACTAATAAATCTAATAACATTTTGGAGTAATCAAAATTCGCCAACGGATGGTGAAGGACAACCCCTGTGTTTTTTGAAACATCTAGCTCATTGGTAGCTAAGCCTAAACTTAACGTTTGGTTAAAAATCTCCGCTCCTTGAGATGTGACTGCGTGTGGGTTATAAGTTAATTTATCAAAAAGAAGAGCCTCAGACTCGTTTTGAACACCCCCAGTTTCTGGGTCAATTTCTACATGAAAGTTTTGAGGATTGACAGAGACAGTCTGTTTAGGGGCGCGTACTAAGGGCAAACTTGATGTTAACGCGACAATTCCTAAAAAAGGCCATGCCCAATATTTGATTTGATTATATTGTTGCGGAAAAAATGATCGATGTGACAATTGAACTGCCTTAGGGCTTTTAGAGAATTGTTCACGTCGAGTACGCCATTCTGTTAACAAGCCTTCTAATAAAAAATCAGAATGAAGGGGATTCGTTGTCGTACTTCCCATTGGTAATTCAGCTGATTCTAGAAGTTTTGGGTCTTCATATGTCCCAGGTTTATCGACAAATACGAGTTTTTCAAAAGATTTCGATTTTTGTTGTCCAACACCGTGGTAAGTTGTTGATCCATTTGTGGACTCAAAATGGTCCAGTTCGGAATCCGAGTCGACTTCGACAGGCGCATTCTCCACAGGGACTAACGTACCTGAGTTTAAGACAGCACTAACTGGTCGACAGAATAATTTTTGCTTTTTCACGCGTAAAAAACGGGTTAACTCTTGATCAGACGGGTCAACCATCTGCCAAGGACCTAAGCCAGTTGGTCCCATATGCGCGGTAAAAGCAAATCAATTAGAATAATGATCGAGCTTATTTAGATGATAGGTATGATCCCACCTCTTGGGGTTTAAGCAATTTGCTTTAATAGACTAGAAATATGTTCAGATTAAAGTTAGCCTGCTACCGGAGTTGAACCGGTAACCTTCGGTTTACAAAACCGATACTCTACCGATTGAGTTAAGCAGGCTACGGAAATTAATTTAAGATAAGTCATATCTTACTCAGTTCCATTTCAAAAAGCAAGTCTGAATAACGCTCTATAATAAGCTTTCAGACAAAGAAAGATCCCCGGAGAAAAGCCTAAAGAAGATTTAGGCGTAATCTCTGGGGATATTAAAGTTTCAAAAGTTTCTCACCTTAAAATTTTGATGGTGGTAAAACTTGAAGGAATCCAGTTCCGGCTGGAATTAGGTTTCCAACTAATAGGTTTTCTTTTAAACCTTTTAAGAAATCATATTTCTTTAATAAGGCTGACACTGTTAAAATTTTAGTTGTTTGTTGGAAACTGGCTGCCGATAAGAAGCTATCAACTTCTAAGGATGCACGTGTAATACCTAATACGACGGGCTCATAAATAATGGGAATAGTTAGTAAGGGATTTAATTTTTCAACTAAATCTAAATCTACTAATTCACCAGGGAAGAAGCCACTTTGGCCCCCATAAATAATTTGCACTTTACGCGTCATTTGACGAACAATTACTTCTAAGTGTTTTTCGGCAATGCTTACACCTTGCGAACGATAAACACGCTGAACACCGTCGACAATTAACTGTTGGACCTTTAAAATCGTTTGACGAGCAGCTTTTTGTAATGAATATTCACTCATATAATGCTCGAAAACACTTTGCATTAAAACTGGTAGACTTTGCACATAAAAACGACCACTTTGAGTCGTGCGGGCTTCTAAATATTGTTCTACTTTTGGAATCCCTTGTACAATATCTCCTGTTTTAAATGTTTGGAAAGGTAACGTTAAAATGGGTTGATTCTTTTGTACAAAGCTTTCATGACTCATATGAACCATACCCCCAGGTGATACTAAGAAACATTGACCTTTACGAACGGTTAATAAGTGGTCATTAAAATGAACAATTTGACCTGAAATACTCATAGCAGAGTTATTTGATACTGAACTACCATAATTTACAAAACCTCCAACTTCATAAAGCATCATGTTGCCAGATCCGGCACCATTGGCTAATCCAACGTGTAGGTTTTGTAGCTTGTAAACTTTATTTTTGTAGACAATTGATGTTTGAATTTTGCTTGAATTGTCTTTTGTATTAGAGTCTACCTGGAATGGGTCAAAGAATGCTTGGTAAGTTTTTACCCACTGATGACGTTTTTTATTTAGACGTCGTGTTTGACCAAATTGTTTAAATTGATTTTCATACTTTTGTAACACCGGGTTGTTAGACCCCACAAAAAGATTATCACTTTCAAGGGAAATATCTAAATTAAAGCTGACTAAATCACGTGGTGTTAATAAAATATGTTGATTTTTTGTTTTGCTTGTAGACTGACGTTGACCTTCTGACGAGAGAATTTCACCTTCAAAAGAGCTTAGGAATTTTGTTTGACCCACAACTGGCGTAGGTAAGACACCGCTCATTTCAGGTAGTGTTGAAATCTTGATTTGGTTTTTGACACTTGGGAAACGGTGTAATTGAAGTGTAGAGGCGTTCGTTTTAAATTCCTTTAGAAATGGGTTCGACCCAGACTGTGGTCGACTATGTTCATTCTGTAATTGGAAGAAATCACCTTCAAAATAATTATTTGCTAATAATCGTTGATTTAAGAAGTAAGCCATTTTTTTCTTTAGGCTAATTTTTAAGAACATAGGGAAAGCCAATTCCCGAGCTGTTTTAAGTGTAAATGCAATTGGATCAATATCTTCAAACCCTACTAAAGATGCTCGGAAGCTCATTAACGTGTTTAGATTTGATAGATAAGTTGCTTTCATATATGGGGAAGCAAAAGAGAAAAGTCCTTGACGTTTCACAACATTAGATTTTGAATTGTTTGAGAATCGATCCATGTCATGACTGAATCGCCCAGTATGACTAAAAGCCAAAAATTGTGCAATTGGCAGCAATTCTTGGTTTAATTGTTCTAATACTTGACTGATTTCTGTCTTTCCTTTAGGGCGAGATCCTTTGCTTTTAAACTTAACTGATTTGTTTAGTACTTCTTCTACAGCTGTTGCGGCTTCTGTAAGAGATGGCGTTGCAGTTGGGTAAATTGGGATAAGTTGATAATCAGGTTTTAGCTCTGTACCAGAACTTGCTAGAGTACGTTTTTGTTTAATACCCTGTGACGAACGGTACCAGGACCATAAATCCCAATTAGAAGTATCTGTGAAACAGTAGGTATTTTGAAGAAAAAGACGCTCTGTTACAGTTCCTGACCAGAATGAGTGGTAGTGAATCGGTCGAATAAACCCAAAAGAGTTTGCTTGCGGTTTCACAATTACCTTCCAGCGAGGGTTTGGAGAGTTTACCCAAGTTGAGGCTTTAAACGCACTTCCATTTTTTGAGAATACAACTGGTTGAGTGGAATTATCTACCCAAGGTTGTTCAAATTGATGTTGTTCAATACAGATTGAAGTCGTATCAATGCTTAGGTTTGGTGTTACAAATTCTCCTGGTAAATAAAAACGTGAGGGATTACTACGACCTACTACTGGAGTACTAGGAAGAAAAACCCAACCTGGAATGATTTTACACTGGATTAGATTTGCTTTGTTGTTTAATTGTAAGGAAATATTTGACTCCACAATTACGCTCGCTTGTTGAATGAGAGGCTCTGTAATCTCTGTAAATTGGTTATAAAACTCAGATGTTTGAGAAAGTAAAGTGTGGCGTAATGTTGAACTTAGTACCGTCGTCACGATAGCTGCTTCTGTCTCCTCATTTTTTGGTGAACTTAATGCTTTCATAGCAAGAAGACCCGGAGAGAGTCCCAGTTGAGACATCTTATGTCCTTGAGCATTAGTAAATGAAAGCTCACTTGTTGCTAATGTTGGACCTGATTGATTCGTAATCTGCTCAGACGGTAAATAGTAAAACGTACTTTGCGTAATAAACCCTTCAGGAGACGGTAGGCTGTTGTGATTTGTAACTTCCGTTGGTTGGACAAGAAGTGACCCTTCTAGGAAAGGCACGTTATCGGTACCCACATGTACACGCTTCAATGATCGATTAAAAAGCTCAACCGAATTGAAGTGTAGGGTATTAAACCAATCTCCCATGTCTGTAACCTTTTTATAAATTGGAGAAATCTCCGAAAAATTTTGTAAGGGTAACGGAGGATACGTAAACGGAACTGTACCATTTTTTAGACTAGGCAAAGCCTGAATAGTCGTACTAGGCACCATAAATTGGCTATGTGCTAGAGATTGATGCAAACCGGTTGGTGGTGTAAGTAATGGGTAAAAGACCCCAGAGGTAGACATTTGACGTCCTTCGACTGTCCATTGAAATAGATCCGGTGAACCGCCTGCCCACCCACATGAATTTAAGTTGTTATGCTTTTCCGTCTTTGCCTCTAATGGGTGCCAAATCGTTAAATTAGTTTTGAATGGGAACTCTTTTGAGCGGAGTGAGCTCCAATAAAGTTGATTAATAAATCGAACATCTTTTAAGGCAATATTTGTTAAGGATTTTTGAATCTCACATTCAAATTTTCGTGTAGACTCTTTTGTTGGTCCTTGGTTAAGGTCGAGATCTTTGGTTGAAAACTCTACTTTTGTAGGATTAACCATTTGGGACAGAGTTGGCATCTTTTGGTAATCTAAGCTATCTTCCTGGTTCTCAGCCTTATTCCAAAATGTATCAAGATGTTCCCAATGTTTGGATGAGCTGGTAGTCGTCACGTTATTTGGTCCGTTAAGCACAGTACTGTCCATATGATCTAAAGTGCCTAACTCTTTATATAATCGAAACTTATCCGTAGTCAGAGGCAATTTGTCGAAAAGTTCGTCGTTAAAGTAGTTTTGAAGTGGATCAATATTCGCCAAATTATCCATTTCTGGGTTTAACATTACGGCTAAAGAATCAGGTGTCTTAAATCCTCGACCATAAGTCGATTCATATGTTTCATCCATTTTAGTAAGAACATCTAAATCTTTTAGGCTATTTTTGTTTGAGCCTTGGATCATGTCAATGGTATAGTGACTTGAATTCTGCAGGCTGTCTTGATCCATGGATACGACTGGGTCTGTCACTGAGACAGTAGGGTTTGTTAAAAGATCTTGTGCCTGTAATTGATAACCAGCTGGGACTGTCCATTGTAATTGGGTTAATGGACAATAAGGATCCACATAGTCTAGAAACTGCCCAAAGGTTTGAGCAGAGAATGGTGGTTGATATAAGTGTGCTGATAATACCCAAACTTTACCCCATCCTCGACTTTTTAATAAAAAGTCCTCGTATTTCTCATACGATTGTTCTAATAAATCAATGTGTGTATAAATTAACTGACCTGCCATATCAGAAAATACAACTTGTTCCGCGTCACCTCGTTGTTGTTCCGTTGTTTCTGAGAATTGAGCTAATAATTGTTTCATTTGAACTTTTTCTCCATTACGAACAAATAGAATTGTTGCAGGGGGAAGCTCAAAAATTTTTGTCACATTTTGTTCACTATGTAACATTAACTGACCTGAGGTTTTTGTTAAAAAAGCAATATCTCCTTGAGGTGTTCGAATACACGTGCCCGGGATCGAGTCGAGATATGAAACCACACCTTGCATTGGAGCTAAAATCTGATCAATAACTCCTCCAGAAAAAACCCCACCCGTGTGGAAAGTACGCATAGTTAATTGGGTCCCTGGCTCACCAATCGATTGTGCTGCAATAACACCCACAGCTTCTCCAATCGACATTAACTTTTGAGTTGCTAAACTCCAACCATAACAAAGTTGGCACACTAAATTTCGGGTTTGACATGTTAAAGGTGATCTCACAATTGCTTTCTTGGTTACTTTCGCTAGACTTTGAGCAAGCTCCAGTGAGATTTCTTGGTTGCGATTCGCTAAAATTTTACGTTTTTTACGCGGTAACTTAATATCGCGAGCTAATACCCGGCCAATCAAACGTTGTTCAAAAGAGTAGATGGTTTTTGGTCCATCCTTCAAGTCAAAAATATAAATTCCGCGTTTTGTTTTACAATCGAATTCGGAAACAATTACGTGCTGTGCGACGTCTACAAGGCGTCGCGTTAAATAACCAGCAGTCGCTGTACGTAAAGCTGTATCGACAATTCCTTTTCGTGCCCCATAGGTTGAGATTAGATATTCCGTTAAAGTTAAGCCTTCCCGGAAATTACTTCGAATCGGGTAGTCAATAATTTGGCCCTGTGGGTCCGACATTAAACCTCGCATACCGACTAATTGACGTACTTGTGATAAATTTCCTCGAGCACCGGAAAAAGCCATCATATAAACAGGGTTTAAACGATTCGTGCGTTCAAAATTATGAATTACTTCTTGTTTTAAAGTTTCACTGGTTTGGTTCCACGTTTCAATCAAATTTTGAAGACGTTCAATGGCTGTAATTTCACCACGAGCATAAAAGATTTGTTTTTCAAAAATTTGTTTTTCAGCTTGGTTAAGTAGTTCACGTTTTTTAGGTGGAATTGCTAAATCATCAATACCTAGGGAAATACCTGCGTCTGTCGCATAATGAAATCCTAAGCTTTTTAATTCCTCTAACAATTGAACTGTTTTAGCTTCACCATAATGATTATAAAACCAAGCTACAAAATTTTTTAAACGACCTTTATCAAAAGGTACATTCCAAAAGTAAGTCTGAGGTCTTGACTTCTCTTGGATACTAGAAAAAGAAGCATCACTGATAAATAGGTGTATATAATAAAAAGATACTCCAATACGGAGAAAAAGTATGTGACTTTTTAGTGAAATTGAGCTCTGCCATTGTCTTCATCCAAGTTGAAGAAGAAATGGTCAGGCATTTATAAAATTCTTAAAAGCAGAAAAGATTGGACTTTCGTTAATATTAACGAAAGCCCAGTAATCCCCTATCTTTCACTTAAGATAAGGAAGTGCGAATTTATACAGTTACTAGATTCTTTTTAAGTTTCGTGTAACCTGTGTAGATCCAAACTTTCACCCCAATAATACCATATAATGTTTGAGCTGTTTTGTAAGAGTAATCAATGTTCGCACGTAATGTTTGTAAAGGTACTCGACCAGCACGCACCCATTCTGAACGAGCAATTTCTGCTCCGTTTAGACGACCTGATACTTGAATTTTAACCCCTTTTACGCGCGCTGTTTTCATTAATGTTTCTTTAGCTTGTTTAATAACACGACGGAATGCTTTACGTTTTTCTAAATCATCTACAATTGATGCAGCAACTACTGAAGCTTGTGTTTCTAAGATTTCTGGCTTCACAGAGTAGAATTTTAACGAAATTTTTGGAAGCAGTTGAAGGTTACTTTGTGCTAACGCTTTCTGTTTTTGGAACTGTTGAACGAAGATTTCTTGGAACTGTTTTTCATTTTCCGATTTACGTGAAATCTGTCCTAATGTTTTTGTAACTTGGTTTGCCACAAATTCACGACGTTTGTCTTCAGGAAGACTATTTACCGAATCCAGTTGAACACCAAATAAAAATTCTGAGTTATCTTTTGTAAAGCGTTGGATTTGACGTAAATATTGACGTGATTCCGCTAATGTACCTAAGTATAAAGCTAAATTTTTTGTACGGTGCGTACGCACTAAGTTCTGTAAGTGTTCAATAAATTTTACTTTACGGTTTTCATCCGTAACATTTGTCAGCTTTTGACGTAAAGCTAATTTTGTAAAATTCATTAGTGTCTCTTCTGATTGAGCCTGGTTTGCTGTAAACATTGCTTCGTTTTCACGACTTGTTTTTGAAGAACCAGATTGTACTTGCTCTAATCGGCGTTTTTCAATGCATTGACGTAAGCCTTTAATAAAACGAATACGTTGGAAATAAGCAAATGAACGTGATTTTGATAACGTACCAAACGCCATGTACTCACGACGTAAAAACTCTAATTGTCCCATTGCACGCGTTTGTAGTGCTTTTACAAGTTGAATTAAAACTGGTAATGGTTGGTTTTGTAGAGTTTCTAGACGACTTAGACTCCATTTTGGATTGTAACCTAACGGAGCATAACGTAAGTAACCATATTTCTGAATTTGTTCTTCCTTATGTTTCTCTAAAAATACATTCCAGTCATTTAATGTAATTTTTAAATCATTTAAGAAATCACGGTTTAATTTTGTTACAAATACGTTAACAAACTTTTTCATTGCTGTTGATTGTGTCACTAACGAACCTAATTGTGTAGGTTGTTTGCGTAACACTAATCCTTTACCACTCGTTCCAGAAGCATTACGTTTCCATTTTGTGTTTTGTAATCGGCGTGTAATTGTCCCGCCTTTTTTAACTAAAAGCATGTTGCTTAAAAAACGTGCTTGGAAACGCTCTGCTACAGACTGACGTTTTGCTAAACGTTTTGTTGTTGAACGTTGGAAGACAGGTGTTTTTGTTTTCACACGAGCCTGTGGTTTTTCTGCTTCTGCTGGTCCAGACATTAAAACATCTGTAGCGTTAGCTGAAGCTTTTTCTAAGACATATTGGGCTTTTAATGTCTTTTGAAGTAATGTTGATTTGACATCTAATTTGTCAATAGCTGCTTTAATTAATTCACAATCTTGAGCATGAATTTGAATCGTAATTTCATATGGAATTAAACCACGCTCAATTTTAATGTGTGAAATTTTTGGAGACTGTTTAGCTGTCCCAAATTTTGCCTCAATTAGCTGAGGTAATAATTTCGCTAATGTCGAACGTAACATTTGATCTTCTAATACGCTTTGTGCGTACTGATGTTTGTGAAAACGAGCGTACCATTGCGCTTGATGTTGTTTCGTGATACCTACACGAAACCCTAATGGATTCATCTTTTGTCCCATGAGTAGTATGATTTATGAAGAACGGAGATATTCAGGCTCTATTCTGCAGAGTTCACGAGCTTTTAATAAAGGGCGTAACTCAGTTTCGTCTAAATAATAAAAAGTAGTTATGATAGGAGAAGTATTAAC
>Ga0255289_1000038_pt1 | contig 12509 bp, 9 predicted proteins | sample AtltaT_37_FD_183665 | JGI IMG/M metagenome (GOLD analysis project Ga0255289, IMG submission 183665) | Metatranscriptome of freshwater microbial communities from Altamaha River, Georgia, United States - Atl_UVDOM_RepB_8d (Metagenome... | ecosystem: Environmental > Aquatic > Freshwater > River...
AAAGTAACCCGTCTTAACTAACTTCAAATGAATACTACAATCGCGGATACCGCATGGATGGCTGGACTCTTTGAGGGCGAAGGGTCTATCTCCATTAGTCAGAAAAAAGGTTATTGCTACCTTCAGTTAGTCAGTACAGATCACGATGTTTTACTTAAATTCGCTCGTCTTGCTGATTGTATAAACAACAAAATTACGTATTGCCCGCGTCGGCCTCATCAAAATAAAGACGCTTGGAAATGGCAAGTAGGGAACAAACAAGATGTTACTCGATTGCTAAATTTAATGCTTCCATATTTGGGTGACCGTCGTGCCCATAAGGCATTAGATGTTTTCGATTACTACGATGAACGCAACTCTCGCTCTTCCTCAGAAGAGTTCAAACATCTGGGATAAATACCTTGGATGGATTACATCCACTAACAACCGTCTTTATGTGGGACACTTCGGTGTTCTAATGATTCCCTGTTTACTCGCAGCAGCTACTTGCTTTATTCTGGCTTTCATTGCTGCTCCTCCTACGGACATTGATGGCATCCGCGAGCCTGTATCTGGGTCTCTTCTCTATGGAAACAACATCATATCGGGAGCCGTCATTCCGAGCAGCAATGCCATCGGACTACACTTCTACCCAATTTGGGAAGCTGGTTCACTTGATGAATGGCTCTACAACGGGGGTCCGTTCCAACTCACAGTCTTCCACTTCCTCATTGGCATCTATGCTTACATGGGACGAGAGTGGGAACTTAGCTATCGACTAGGGATGCGTCCCTGGATCTTCGTTGCTTACTCTGCTCCGGTTGCAGCTGCTACTGCAGTGTTCCTCATCTACCCCTTCGGTCAAGGATCTTTCTCCGATGCAATGCCTCTCGGTATCTCCGGCACGTTTAATTACATGCTGGTCTTCCAAGCTGAACACAATATCCTCATGCATCCTTTCCACATGTTGGGAGTTGCTGGTGTATTTGGGGGTAGCTTGTTTAGTGCTATGCACGGTAGCCTTGTCACGTCTTCTCTTATCCGTGAAACCACTGAGGAAATCTCTCAGAATTATGGTTACAAGTTTGGACAAGAAGAAGAAACTTACAACATCGTAGCGGCACATGGCTACTTCGGGCGTCTTATCTTCCAGTATGCGAGCTTTAACAATAGCCGCAGCCTTCACTTTTTTCTGGCTGCTTGGCCTGTTGTTGGTATCTGGTTCGCTGCTCTTGGCGTGTCTACGATGGCTTTCAATCTTAACGGCTTTAATTTTAACCAGTCCCTTATTGATAACCAGGGACATGTTGTGGATACTTGGGCAGACATTCTTAACAAAGCCAACCTCGGCTTTGAAGTCATGCACGAAAGAAACGCTCACAACTTCCCTCTGGACCTTGCTGCTGCTGAGACAACTCCAGTCGCCTTGGTGGCTCCAGTCATCGGCTGATTATGTCACACCAATCCTCTAAGCTTCAAGCCTTTGTAACTCGTTACACTCCTGAGCCTGAAGTAAAAGAAGAAGAACCACAAACTGAAGAAGAACAAACTCAGGAAGAAACTGAGTGAATCGTTAGGGGAGCACCTCAGAGTCGGACTCCCCTTTCATTGGCTGAGGCCGGTACGCCGATACCCTTAGCCGTTGACAGTCGGAAAGACGACAACACAATATGGCTACACAATTTTTTTCTCAAACGTTTGAGAGCAAGTAACAAACTTCTTTCTCTCTATCAATGGCACATCAAACTTCCTCTTTGACCACGAGCCTGACTCGTCCTGGTCAATCTAATGGTGCGGGTGATGCCCGTGCTCTGTATCTCACCCTCTTTTCTGGTGAGATGTTCAAAGGTTTCCAGTACGAGTCGATTGCTCGTGATCTGGTTATGAAGCGTACCCTGAAGAACGGCAAGTCTCTGCAGTTCATCTACACGGGTCGCACCACTGCCGAGTTCCATACTCCTGGCAACGCTATCCTGGGTAACAGCGATGCTGCACCTCCGGTGGCTGAGAAGACCATCACCTGTGATGACCTTCTGATTTCTTCGGCTTTTGTGTATGAGCTTGACGAAGTACTGGCTCACTACGATCTGCGTTCGGAGATCTCTCGCAAGATCGGTTATGCTCTTGCTGAGAAGTATGACCGCTACATCTTCCGTGCTATCGCTCGCGGTGCACGTAAGGCTAGCCCCATCACCAAAGCCAGCTTCGTTGAGCCTGGTGGTACCCAAATCCGCGTTGGTTCTTCTGCCAACGATTCGGATGCTTTTGATTCCACTGCTCTGGTTAATGCGTTCTATGACGCTGCAGCCGCTATGGATGAGAAAGGTGTCAGCAGCGACGGTCGTGTGGGTGTTCTGAACCCCCGCCAGTACTACGCTCTGATCCAAGCCATCGGTTCTAACGGTCTCGTGAACCGCGATGTTCAAGGTGATTCCCTGCAAAAGGGTAACGGCATCATTGAGATTGCCGGTATCAAGATCTACAAGTCCATGAACATCCCCTTCCTGGGCAACTATGGTACCAAGTACGGCGGTACTACCGGTGAGACTTCTCCTGGTAACGTTGGTAGCTTCGTGGGTCCTGCCCTGGAGAACGCTGACGGTGCTGTGACCGGTATCAAGAACGACTACGGTACCGCTGCTGAAGTTGGTACCAAGTCCTGTGGTCTGATCTTCCAGAAGGAAGCTGCTGGTGTGGTTGAGGCAATTGGTCCTCAAGTGCAAGTGACCAGCGGTGACGTGTCGGTGATCTACCAGGGTGACGTTATCCTTGGCCGTCTGGCTATGGGTGCTGATTACCTGAACCCTGCTGCAGCTGTTGAGCTGTATGTGGGCGCTACTGCACCTTCTGAGTTCTGATTCTTTTCGTACTCAACATTGGGGATCCTTCGGGGTCCCCTTTTTTTTAATTTCTGATAGGTACTATGCCCTTTCCTACTTATGCTGTGTCCACCGAACTGGATGCTGTTAATCAAATACTAAGCTCTGTGGGACAGGCTCCTGTCACCACGCTGGATCTACAGAACCCCGAAGTATCCATTGTTCTGAATACTCTTAGAGAAATCAATCGTCAAGTTCAATCTGAAGGTTGGATCTTTAACACAGAACGGGACTACGAGATGGTTCCAGATTCAATCACTAATCAAATTTTATATCCGTACAATGTCCTTCAAATGGATGCTAATGTCGAACATCATAAAAATGAGTTTGATTTAGTACGCCGTGATGGAAAGTTGTATGACCGTCTTCATCATACATTTACTTTTACTGAACCTGTTCACGTTGATCTGACCTGGTACTTTGATTTCACTGATGTACCCCCTGCTATTCAAACGTACATCACTGCTCGTGCTGCTCGTATGTGTGCCACCAAGTTAATTGGTGATCAAGAGATCAACAAACTCCTTGCTGAACAAGAAGTCTATACCCGTGCTGCAGCCATTGAATATGAATGCAACCAAGGGGATTACTCGATGTTTGGTTTTAAGGATGGTCAGAATTACTACACAAGTTATCAACCTTATCAAGCTTTGATGCGATGAGTACCATTTCCCAGAGAATCCCAAACCTTTTTCTTGGTATCTCTCAACAACCTGATAGCAGGAAGTTTCCTGGACAAGTCAGAGATGCAGTGAATACCTTGCCTGACTTTGCGTTGGGTATGTTGAAGCGTCCTGGTGGTGAATACATTGAGTCGTTGACAAACGCTGCCACTACTGGTCGTTGGTTTTCGATTCTTAGGGATCAGGATGAGAAATACGTTGCTCAATATGCAAACAATGTATTTCGTATTTGGAGCCTATCAGATGGTTCCCCCCGTGCTGTTAACATGGGTAGTAATACAGGTGTTCCTGGTACGTGTGTTATTGCAGATGTAAAAACTACACTTGCTAATTACAATGCAGCAGTAAACGTCAGGAAAACTAGGCTTACAGAACTTCATACCGCTCAATCTAATTACGCTGAAGCTCTTGCCGGACAGAATGCCACTACAGAAGAATTGTTTGATGTAAAGTACAATTACATTCCTTCTGCTACACCAAACACTTTTTACGAAGTTTACCTGTATTCAGGTATCACAAAAAATGCTGATGGGGTTTATGTAGTTAAGAACGCTGACACAGTGGTGTCTACAAGCGTCTCCTTGCCCGCTGGATATACTCTTGGTACCGAACGTACCGATGAGCATCCAAAGCTTGCTGCAGAGGGTTACAGAGTCTTTACAGCGATTCATACGGTAGCAGCTACACACACTGCTGGTCAACTGGCTACTGCCTTGGCTGCAATGAATAATGCTCAGACCAACTACAGTAACGCTGTAGCTGATGAAGCAACCAAGCTTGGTCTTTACAACACTGAAGTTAATGACTGTGCTATCACTACTGTTCCTGCTAATGCTTATCTCAAAGATGCTGACCCTGAGGACATTGAAGTTCTAACGCTTAATGATTACACATTTGTATTAAACAAAGCTAAAACAGTCCAAATGGATGCAGCAACTACCACTGCTGCTCTTCCTCATCAAGCTTTTGTTGTTCTTAGTATTGTTGGCACTGGTCACTATCAAATTAAGCTTGATGGCACTCTTCGTGGTTCTTATAATGCTGGTTCAGGTGGTGATGTAGATCAGATTCTTAGTGACCTTGTTGGTGATATTAATGGTCAAACTTTTGGTGGTAAAACTTACACTGCTGTAAGAGTTGGTGCTGGTATTTACATTAGTTGTACTGCTGCCTTTACCATTGAAGTTGTAGGCGGTCCATCACAAGATGCAATGTATGCTTTCCAAGAAACTGTTGCAACGGTTTCCGCTTTGCCTAGCCAAGCTAAAGATGGTTATGTAGTCAAAGTTGTCAACTCTGGTGATGTGGAAGTTGATGATATGTGGCTTAAATTTAACTCTTCTTCCGGTGCTACTTATGGTGTAGGTACATGGGAAGAAACGGTTGGACCTGGAATTACATATAGGTTTGATCCCCTCACCATGCCTCACCAATTGGTCCGGCAAACTGATGGCTCCTTTACTTATGGACCAGTAACTTGGGATGAAAGATTGATTGGTGATCTTACTACTAATCCCAATCCTAGTTTTGTCGGTACAACTATTCGTCACATGTTCTTGTATAGGAACCGCCTTGGGTTCTTGTCCAATGAAACCGTGACAATGAGTAGAGCAGGTGACCTGTTCAACTTCTTTAACACTACCGCTCTTACTGCTACAGATGATGACCCGATTGATATTTCGGCATCAACCGCTAAGCCAGTTACTTTGAATTATGTCCGACCTACTGCTGTTGGTCTGATTCTATTTGGTAACACTGAACAATTCTTGCTAAGCACTGACTCTGACATTTTGAGTCCTAAGACGGCAAAGATTAACACTATGTCGTCGTATGAGTGTGAGGCTGATATTGAAGCTGTATCAACCGGTATCTCTACTAACTTTATTGCTAAAACACCTCTTTATACTAAACTCTTTAACCTTGTAGATATTAGGAACGATAGTCCTCCTCTTGCTGAGGAACTAACCTATAACATCCCTGAACTTATTCCAAGCACAATTGACAGCCTTATCTCGTCTGCAGCTGCATCCATTATTTCTCTTGGAACTATTGGGAACAGCACTATTTATCAATACCGTTTTTTACAGCTTAGTGAAAAGCGTGTTCAGTCTTGGTATAAGTGGACTTTAACTGGTACGTTACTTGATCAATTCTTTGACCAAAGTACTTACTATGCAATTGTTGCTAATGGAACTGAAGTTGAAGTTCAAGCATTTAATCTTCGTCAATCTAGTGATGAAGGGTTTTTGACTCTTCCTACTGGTGAGAAAACTGATGTGTTTTTGGATTACTGGTCCATTAACCCTTATCGTACCTATGACTCCAACGCTGATACTACTCGCATTTTTCTTCCGTATGAAACTGCAAGCGGTAAAACTTTTGTAGTTGTAGCTCTTGGTGGGTACATCGGTGGTAGCAACGCTACTTCAAGTCAATCCGTTGGTGCTGTATTAGAACCAACTGTAGCAGGTACAGCAGGTGCTTACTATGCAGACATTGCTGGAGACTATCGTGGACGTGATCTGATTATTGGATACCAGTATGAAATGTCTCTGGAACTCCCTAAATTTTACATCACTAAAAGTGAAGGAAGTTATGTAAGCAGTGATCAAACTGCTGATCTTATTCTTCATCGAATCAACGTTGCTACAGGTCTTAGCGGTCCTGTAACTTATGAAATTGATTTGACTGGTATTCCAACGTGGGAGAATGTAGTGTCTACTACTTTACCTAATACCTACGTTTTAAACAACGTTAATCTTTCTGCTGATTCTGTACACGTTGTCCCTATTTATCAACGTAACAAAAACACTGCTATCCGAATTATTGGAGATACTCCATTTCCTGTGAGTCTTTTAGACATGACGTGGGAAGGTAAGTATAGCAATCGTTTCTACCGAGGATCTTAATTTATGAGCAATTCCACCTCAGGCTTTAAAGTAAGACCTGCTGCTTTAGAAGATGTACCTGTGATAGCTAAAGACTTATTGGAAGAAGGTGTAGCTGATTTCTTTAGAGCTGGTATCAATCCAGTTCTTTGTATGTCGTATGATGTACTCGAAAGTAAAACCTTCTTTCTAATTAGTCCTGACGACAAACCTGCTGCGTTGTTTGGTGTAACTGCTGAAGGGTGTGTATGGATGAACATGACACATGAAGTCCGTAAGCACCCCAAAGCTTTTATCAAATGGGCAAGAGAGTTTGTAAAGACCTTGGGACCAGTTCTTTGGAACCGAGTAGATATTCAGAACAATAATCTAAGAAAGTTCTTGAAGCTCATTGGTTTCAAGGTTATCAACGTCGTGCTATGCGACACACGAAACATCTATTATGTGGAATTTGCAAAGGTAAATTATGGTAGCATTTGAACCAGTAAGCGCCAGTATTATGGGCGCACTGTCTATTGGACAGTCATTGTTTGGAGCTAGCCAAGAAAGCCGCCAACGGCAACAACAGTATCAACAAGAAAAGGATAGAGTTCTACGTGAGAACCAATTAAATGCCAAGTTGATTGCTGCTTCTAACAAGCGCACTGCTGACATTTATGGTTATCAAACTGGACGCTTTGCTCAAAACCTTGGATTCATTCAAGAAGACTTTGCTCGTGCTGGTGAAGATCTGCAACGTGAATTAGGTCAAGCGTTTGCTCAATCTGCTTATTCTCGTCAAGGTCAATTAGCAGCATTGTCACAAGCTGTTGGATTTAACCGTGCAGCTTTTGAAGGTAGTAGCCGTTCACGCCAACGTGCTGATGTTCTTGGAACACTTGGTACGTTTGGTCGCAATGCTGCCATGGAAGCTGAAAGGCTTGCAGGTGTTGTTGGTCAAACAGGTAGAAGCCGTCAAGCACTTGGTCGGCAAGCTACTCAATCCGTTTTCAATGCTTATGGAGATCTTGGTATTCTTCCTGAGCTTCAACAGTTTACTGCAGCAGCTATGCCCAGTCAACCATTCAGTCCTAATGCAGGATTGACAATTATGAATGCATTGGTTGGCGGTGCTTCTACTGCTATGTCTGTTGGTCGAACAATGGCAAAAGGTTAAACTATGGCACTATCTAAAGAACTACAACTACAACAAGGCTATCAAAGCCCGATAGAACGCCAAGGGTTCAATCCTCTTCAATTAACCGATCAGACTGACCAACTTGAGCGTAACAAACAAGTTGAGCTTTCTAACATCAAAGCTGAGGGTGATGCACTTAACGAAACAGCTAAACTTCAAGATCTTGCTAACCGTTTAAACCTTGAAGAAGGTTCTCGGATGGTTCAGTTCTCTGAGACCCTGGGTAAAGTCGTTCAAGCTGGTGTAGAGATGTACGCCGAAGCTGGCATGGAACGAGGCATGAATAAAGCCTTGGAAGCCGGTGCTACATTTGAAGAGTGGCAAGAGTACACTGAAACCCTTAACCGTGCTAAGCTTGGTGATGCAGCAATGCAAATCACAGCTAACGATGCACTTGCTAAAGGCGAACCATTTGAAGTTGCTAACCTGTACAAAAAACTCGGTCATTATGAAAAGATCGGGTTCACCCGTGCAATGGCTAAGCAAGCTGGTGATGCTTACAAACCTTGGCTTGAAGATCAACTTCAAAACAACAACACTCTTCAAATTCGTTTGAAGGATGGTACTGTTTTCACTCCATCTGAAGCTAAAGGTGATCCAGTCAGAACCGCCCAAGCTGTTCGTGCACTCAACTCTGAGTTCTACAAACAATATGGTCTTGTAGGTGTTAACACCACTCTTCTTAATGAACATGCTTTCCCGTCTATGCGGAAAGCAAGGACTGATGTTATTGGTGAAGCTCGTTTTGAGTTTGCTCAGAATGAATCGTTTAAGACCCGTGAGCTTGCAGATGCAGAACTGCTAGTCGATAACGACCCACTAGCTTGGGTTCGTCGTATGTCTGCGACTGTTGATGCACGGGGTAATCATCTTGGATTGCGTGGTGCTTGGTCAGAGTTCTGGAAGCATCTGGGTAACCTAGATAAAGCAGGTGAATTATCGCTTGAACGCTATAACAACATTAAAAATACTGTAGATCCTGAATCTGGAACTGCTGTCGGTACTCGTTGGAAAACTCAATTTCTAGCCTTTGACAAAGAGCGTGCTGCTAATGCACGTGCTAACTTTGCTGCTGATGAAGCTGACCGTGAAATGCTTGCCAAACAAGGTGAGCAACAACTAGAAGAGTATTTCCGTAATAACCCTGATGAAGCCACTGAGGCTAACATCAAAGGTGCACAACAACAATACTTTGATAAGTACGGCAAAGAAAGCTCTTATCTTAAACAACTAGAATCTACTTACGGTATTGATGCTAAAGCTGAGCAAGAGTTGAATGATAGGTTTGAAAAGCTTGCTGAGCAGAACCTTCTCACTACTGAGATGGTTGCACAAGCCCCTTGGAAAACACAAACCAAGTGGATGGATGCAGCTAAGAAACAAGAAGCTTCTAGGTCTACTACTGGTCAATTTAAAACTCAACTCAAAGCCATTGAGAACCACGTTAAAACTAATCCTCGTGTGAAGGTTTCTCCAGATGGTTCTGCTAGTGGCATGGCTACTCTTGTGATTGGTGAGCTTCAAGCTAAGTTTAACCGTAAGGTTTCTGAGTATGTAGCAACTGGAGAGCTAAACGCTGCTCAAGCTGCTAACCAAGCCGTTACTGAAGTAATGGCTGAGTTTGATGCTGGTGGTCGTTATGCCATTGATAAAAATGGTAACTTCTCTAGCTTTAGTCTTGGCAACGCTAAAACCTCTGCTGCTATCAATGGAAAGCTAAAGAAGATTAACGATTCATTTCTTGGAGGAGGTAAAGCTTCTCTTAACAAGAAACCTGGTCTTATCTTCAACGCTGCAGAGCTAACTGCAATTGAAGATGGTTACGGTGAACCCGGTTGGAAGATACCTTTTGAGGCTCAATACTGGGGATCTAAGTTAGGTATTACCGGTCTTGAAGTAATCAATCGTCAACGTGATGCTGCAGGTATGCGTCCGTTAGCTGTTCCTCAATCTTTGGAAATAGCTAATACAACCATGTCCACTCAGATGCAGTCACTGCTCAATCGTCTACCGACGTATAACCGCTCTGTACGGGCTCTGAGCAGCATGGGAAGCTTCCAGCCAGCAGTTGTACCTAAAGGCTTCGGAAGCACCATACAGAAGGCTGCAGCGGCCAATGGCATTGATCCTGCTATCCTTACTGGTATTCTTGAAGTTGAATCGAGTTGGCGTGATGATGTTATTTACGGTAGAACTCGGTCTAGTGCGGGTGCTAGAGGTATCGCTCAAATCATGCCAGAGTATCATCCTGGTGTAAACTATGACGATCCTGTAGCGAGCATTAACTATGCAGCCAAACACCTTAAGGGTTTGATTGCGGCTACCGGTGGTGATGTTAATCGTGCTATTCAAGCCTACAACAGTGGTCTTGGCGGCATTGGTAAATCTCAAGAGAACAGGGATTATCTTCCCAAGGTTCTCAAATCTGCTGCTAAGTACGGCTACGGCTCTGCTTGGCGTGATCCTGCAACTATGCGTCCTTCCGTTGTCTATAAGATCGGAAGTCTTGGGTATGGATCTACGGGTCCTCACCTTGATTTGAAACGTGTTGATAGAGGTACTATTACTACTACTGGTTTCTCCAAGATTCAACCGACTGAGGTTGATAGCTTTGTAGAAGTTAATGTAAATGGTAAGTGGAAATCTCTTTCTAAAGGCACAAAAATTACTGATGATGAAGCACGTCACCGCTCACGTGCATCATTCGGTATTGATTATGCAGCACCATCTGGTACGCCAGTGAGGCTGAAAAATGGAGCTAAAGTTGTCGATACATTCAAAGGTGATGAAGGTACCGACCATCTCATTATTGAACTTCCCGACGGCAGACGCTTTCAATTCTTACACGGTACAAAAGTATAACAATGTACAATCCTTACGAGGAGTTCAACGCTAAGGATGAGCCTTTGAGCGATGACATTAAAAATCAATTGCTTCAAGATAAGGCTCAATCCGAACAAACTGTTCAAATTATGCAAGCAGCCGAACAACAGGCTGCTTCTGCAACTCCTGCTGCTAAACCTGGTACGCCTAGTCAGCAGCAACAAGCTAAACCTGAAGCTAAAGAAGAAGAGTCTACTAGCATTATTCCACAAGATGTGGGACAAGCTGCTCGTAACATCTTTGAAGGTGGTCTGGCTGCCCCAACCGGTATGGTTGACTGGGCAGTAGATCTTTACAATGTTCTTCCTACTCCTGATCTTCCTAAGATCCCTAAGTTTAAGAATGAGCTGTTCCAAGCTGCACGGGAAATCTCTTCTGTTGTACTTCCTACTGTTCTAATCACTCGTGGTCTTGGTGGTGCAGCGTCTGCTGCTAACGCTAAGGTTAAGTGGGAACTTGGTAAGAATGCACTGGTTAAGTGGTTAGGTGAAGCTGGTATTGCAGCTGGTTCTGGTGCTTTTGTTGATGCTACCAATAAACTCAACGAAACCGACGACAACCTTCAGGGGACACTTAAAAAGATGTTCCCCAAAACCTTTAGCTGGATCTCTGATGACTGGGCAACCGTTGACGGTGACTCACCTGATGTGATCCGTGCTAAGAACGTTAATGAAGGTGTTGGTCTTGGTATCTTCACTGATTTTCTGGTTGGTGCTGGTAAACTGATTCGTGCTACTCTTAAAACAAAAGAAGCTACTAGCTTTATTCCTTTAGATGAAAGAGCTGTTAACTTTAAAAGGCAGCATGAAACAGGAGCAGTAACCGTTGAAGATGAAGTTCTTGAATCTGCTGGTCGTCGGGAAGAGGCTCTTGATGAACGTGGAGTCTACGGAGAAGTCACTGGTAAACTTGGCCCCTATCTCGGTACACATAATGCTTTTGACATTGATGAAGAAGGTATCCGTGGTGTGGACTCGATGGGAGTCGTCGGCGCTGGCATTGACCAAGTACGGATTTCTAGAAATTATGGAACTGTTTATGGACGACTTCGTAATTTCATGTCTGAAACTGCTGCAAAGTATGTTCTTAGAACCGCTGATCCTTCTAAGTTCGATGAAGTAGACCAGGCACTTAAAGATTCTTTTACTTCTGCTGGTAAATACAAAGTGATGCTGGGTGATGAAGCCACCATCACAACAGCTGATGTGATTGCAGAAGGTGATCGCCTTAGTAAGATTCTGTTGGATCCTCGTATGGATGTAACGGAAATGCAAAAGGTTTTTAAAGAGTTTTCTAGTGTTGTTGATGGTGTCGAACGGATTGCTGTTGATACCAAAGGTGACATTGCTTTTACTGCTTCGTTGCAGGCTCTTCGTACTTTACGGGATGAGTACATTAACTTGGATACCGTTCGTGTTCAAGGTTATCTAGCTACGTCTCTTGGTGGTCAAATTGCTGACCTTGCAGAAGGTGCACGTTTGATGGATGGTACCGGTGCTATTGAACGAGCACAAGAACAGATCCTTGATAAGATTGAATACCTTACTGTTGTCCAAGGTCGCGCTAAGCAACTTCGTGGTCAAGGTCTGAATAGCCTTAAGCAAATCTACGCTCACCTTAACGAGAAAGATTTTGGTAAGGTTCAACAGATGGTTGAAAGCTTCAACGAAACTAAGAAAGCTACCGATCAAGAAATCATTGATCGTGCTAAGCGTACTGTCGATACCCTTCGTCAAGTATCTAAGGAGCGTCCTGAATACCTTAAGCCATTGCAAATGGCATGGGAGTTTACGGATGGCAACATTGATACCATGTCTAAGCTGAACAGGTACGTGGATCAAACTCTTGGGGATTGGTTCCCTAAGTTCTTTGTTGATGGTAATCCAGAACTACCTAACGTCATTGTTCAGGGTATGTGGAGTAACATCTACAACTCTGTTCTTACCTCTGTTTCTACTCCATTAAAAGCTGGTTTTGCTAACGCTGCTTTGTTGCTTGAGAAGCCTATTGCTGTTCTTGG
>Ga0255289_1000040_pt1 | contig 12432 bp, 1 predicted proteins | sample AtltaT_37_FD_183665 | JGI IMG/M metagenome (GOLD analysis project Ga0255289, IMG submission 183665) | Metatranscriptome of freshwater microbial communities from Altamaha River, Georgia, United States - Atl_UVDOM_RepB_8d (Metagenome... | ecosystem: Environmental > Aquatic > Freshwater > River...
GGCAAAAATTAAGCTGATGCTCTCGTACTGGCAGCCGTACGACTGAGACGGTCGCAGCCTTTGATCCAAAAGTGATGCATCCCGCTGACAACAAATCCAAAAACACACAGCGAATCAACACGACAGCACAAACTGTACGAAGAAGACAACAGAGATGCGAAAATGCGTGCTTGCTGTTTTATTTGATGTCGCAGAGCAAAGCGACACCACGCATGATCCACTTCTCTGGGCCACCGCTGTTTGCAGCAGTACCAGTGCGCAAGTCAAGCATGGTCACATACTCCAAGTCAGTACGACGCGGCTTGCGATACACGGGGCATTGGTAAAGCTTCTTGTCGCGGTCGCCAGTAGAGTTGACGGCAAAGAGATGCACCAATGGAAGCACAGTGTGCAGCACCTTTGGTGTGGAGTCAATAAGCCAGCCGTTACGACGGTCCCAGGCAGCACCTTCCAGGTAGAGACCATAGATGTAGACACCCTCCTTTGGTGGCGCAGTGACCTCCTCCTTGGTGTTGATCTTGGTCACTTCGTTCGCGCACACGACGCTGTCAAGAGCCCAACCCTTGTGAGCACGGGTGATCTCTTGACGCATGGCCGTGATGAAACCTTGTGGGTTGAAGAAACCTGGAATCCAGAAGGCGTTGGGGCGACCATCGAAGCACCACGAATAGAACTGGGCATGACGTTCAACAAGCTCAGTAAACCAGAAACCAAGAGAAGCAGCCATCCAAGAAATGTCACGCCAGGCCTTGGGCACACGCGCGTCGTACATGTTATCAAGAGCATCCTTGAGCTTCTCGCTCATGACGATGGTACCATCAATGGCAAGCAACAAGTCCGACAACGTGGCACGCACAAGCTTGATGACACGCTGCATACGATCAATCTCTTGACGCAAGAAAATGTTCATGGGCGTGACAGCACCCATCTTCTTGAGACGAGCGCGGACTTCGTGTGGAACAAAGTCAGCAGGCAGCTTCTCGAGCTGCTCAGAGCACATGCGAGCAACAACATCTTCACGGGACTCACCAGCACCAGCTGAACTGTCCTTAGGTTGAATGTCGACGATTGTACCAAGCACATCCTTGGCAGTGGTGGTCATGTACGTAATATCGGCGTTGGTGTGCAAGCCAAAGACTTCTGGGGTATCAACGAGCGGCATCGTCTCAATAAAGTCAAGGTACTCTTGGCAAGTCTTCTTGACTGGGATGATGTAACCCTTGAAGAAGTTGAACTTGTCAGTGAACATGTGCTCACCAAACCACACGGAGCAGAAGGTGTTGAGCAGGCGCTTGTCACGGTCATCAGTGACACGACCGCCCCAGTGGACCTCGCCGAACATGTAGCGGACGGCGGGCCATGAGACACCCTTCTTGGGATCCATGTCATCAAGATGGTTCTGCACGGCTTGGATACTAGCGATAAGGTCACCCTGGTTGAACTCGTATGGAATGTTCCAGCCAAGTGGACCAAACTTGCGGCGCTCCTGTACAACAGAGTGCAAGAAGGCGACACCGTAAAGCATTGGCTTCCATTGAGCAGTGTTGGAGATGTCCAGTTGGTCTTGCGAGATGCCAGTGAAAGTACGCTTGATACCAGCCTTCAAACCTTGTGGCGGCTCGTTGGTGTACTTGATCGAAGCTTGCAAGAAGTTGATGGGGAACATGGGGTGAACTTCAGTAGTGATCCACAAACGGAAGCTCTCATGCACAGACTCAGTCTCCGTGACCATGTCCAAAAGTTCCTTCAAGAAGTCAAGAGCCAAGTGGCAGTTCTGCAGCAAGACCCAACCACCAGAAACTTGGAAGGTCTGGACGAGTTTGCGAGCGTGAACCTCTTGACCTTGACCCATGCTAACATCACGGCACTCCAGCTTCATGTGCTTGGCGAGTTGTTGAATGGCAGCCGTAGGATCAGAACCCATGGACAACAGACCAACCAGAGGAATACGAGGGGTACTCTCAGACCAAATCTGCTCCATGTCAAGCAAGACAGCCTCAGCGTAGCGAGCGCCAAGTGAGTCAGCAATGTACTTACGAGCTTGGGCAATGGTACGGTCAGGACACCAAGCGCGAATCAACAACAAACGGCGGAAGACATCAAGGCTGTTCTCATAGCCATCTGGCAATGGCTCAGACTCTGGCTCGTTGGTGTCGAACCATGCCTTCCAGGCCTTGTCGTTGCGTCCAACTTGGTTTGTGATTTCACTGAACTGCTGAATTTCAGAGAGAGCCACCAAGTTCAACCATGTGGTATCGACGATCCAGCTACGTGGCTTGGGTGGAGCAGCAAGCAAGTCGAGAGCGTCACCACCGCGAATCAAGCTCAAGAACTCGTTGTGCTTGACCTTGCCGTTTTGCAAGTCGATTTTCAAGGCCAAAAGGAGGGTGAACAAGAACTTGTGAGTGGAGTACAAACCACGCACCGTGTACTTGAAGGCCTCATAGGTCAGGTACTCAATGATGTTGTGAATACGTTTAGCGGGCACTGGTGACTTGGTCGAGCGCTCCATAGACAAGTTGAAGATGTCCAAGAACTGGTTCAAGGCAGTTTGATACATAACGTTGACCATACTCATCTCGACGATCAAGAAATACAAGATGCTACCACGAGTGGCAACTGGGCGGTATTCCTCACGAGCTGAGTTGATCTTGATTTCAGTGTCAGCGGCGATGGCTAGCTTTTCGTTCACCTCTTCGGCTGTGGTCTTGGTAACTTGCAAGACAGTAATGAGCGACTCATCGTCGACAAGCGAACCCTTGGTGGAAGTCAGGCGGAAGAGCAAGTTGTCCTCAAGCTCCTTCATCTTCTTCTTGTTGGATGTCACCTCAGTAATGAGGGCAATACGCTCAGTCTCGAGCTCAGCCTTCTCTGTCTGAATGACACGAGCAAGAAGCTGATCCTCCAAACCACGCATGGTCACAGTAAAGTCAATGATCGACGTACGCGCGAAGATCTCAGGAGTGTACTTGGGGTTACCGAGCTTGGTAGTGATGTAGACACGGAAGCCGTTCATGACATCAACTTCCTTGTCACCGACCTTGACCTTCAAAGTACTACCAGACTTGATGAAGTTCTTCTCGAGAACGTTGTCAAGACATGGATCAAGGAACTCGCCAATGTCTTCAATCAACAGTGGATTACCAAGGGACAAGGCGTCTTCGACATGTTGACGGAAGTACTTGTTGTCCATAGTGGTGACGCGCAGCTCGTTTTGAGCCTCACGATTCTTGATCCAAAGCTTGCCTTGCATCTGAGGGTCGATGAGGAGTGGGAAGCGAGTGGCCTTGGTGACAATAATACCGTTCTGGAGAGACAAGTCATCGTTTGGAAGGCCTTGTAGACCCCACTCACCAATGGTAGCATTGTCCACAAGCTGTTCAATCAAGTTGAGATCCTTTGTGAATGGAATCGAACGCCCTTCAAGCTCCTTGCGCCAGTTGGTCATCAGCAAGGTACGGAAATCGGCGTTGAATGGACCAGCGTACGACATGAAGGCGCAAAGGATCAGCACATCACCGACAAGGCGTTGAATCTGGGCACGGAACTCTTTGCTTTGTTCAGTCCAACGATCCTTCTCACCGGCGAGACCACCGATCAAAGCTGAAGCAGAGTCCATCTTGCGACGGCAGGTCGCGGCGTCCTCCTCAAGCTGCTGCTTCTTGCGCATGACAGCCTCAAATTGTGCTTGCACTTCATCCACTTCACGCTGCTTCTCGTCGAGTTGAGCTTGAGCTTGAGCCAAATCCTTCTGAGCAGCTTGCAGCTTTGCCTCAGCAACGGCAAGGTTAGCCTTCAATGGCAAGACTTCCTTGTTGATGGTAAAGAAGTAAGCCATGGCACGAGTCCACGAACACAGACCGGCAACGTTACCGCAGACCTTCTTGGCGACCTCGAAGGTGTAGTCCTCCATCTCGAGAAGTGGAGCAAGCAACTCACAAGTCTCCTCGTTGATGGTATCCTTGTTGAAGTTCATCAGCTCAGACAGGAGTGGACCGTTCATGGTCTTCAAAGCCTCTTTCCACGAGGGCGTCATGCATGGACGCTCTGGGTCCATGACACAAGGGTCCAGTCTGCGCTGGAAGAGAAGAACCACAGCGTCCATAATACGCATAATGAGGTGAGGTGGCTTGGCGAGCTTCTTCACAGTGGCAATATCAGCAGCCTTGATAGTTTGCAAGGCAGCCTCGGCCTCCTCAAGGGCTGGGCGTGCAGCCTCAAGCTTGCTCTCGGCAAACTTCTTGTCCTTGTCGATCACGTCGACAATAGCCTGGGCCTTATCCTTCACCTTCTGGACCTCAGCCTTAATCTTCTCGGTGGCAGCGGCCTTGGTGGTCACCTCCTGAAGGACACGCTCAGTTTCCTTGGAAGCAACAGCCAACTCCTTCTCCTTAACCACGAGTTCCTCAGACAAGGCAGCGACGGACGCTTGAGCTTCGACGAGCTTGTTGAGACCAGTGGTCATACGATCGCTCAACTCACCGACGAAAGCCTTCTTTTCGGTGTAAAGCTTACGATAGCTGTTCAAGAAGGACAGGTACGAAGCTGGTGTGACGTAAGTTTGGCGACGGAAACGGTTGAAATATTCGTTGCAAACAGTGTTGACACCATCCTGCACAGTACCGACGGTATCAATCACACTGTCCTTGACCTCCTTTGTGCAAGCAATGTCAAAGTCTGACAAGAAGTGCTGAGCGACAGCAACGAGGGCATCACGTGGCCAAGCCATGTACCAATCCATCGTACAACCGCTGAACACAGCGGGGAACTTCAAGGCACGCGAGCGGAACTTGGCAGACACTGGCGAGAAGCACAGCACGACGTGCAGGTTGTTACGCACACGGTTGATAAAGTACTCGTAGAGGTTGTCGTTGGTTGGTGGACGGCGTGGGAACTCCTTCTTCATCACTGGAAGCAACTCGGAGCAAATCTCATCAATTTCATCACGTTGGAAGAGACCACCGATCTCACCAGTGGCCAACACGTTGTTAATAGACTCGAGGAATTGCTCATCCTTGATTTCGTTATCGGTCATGACAAAGGTCACACCTTTACCCTTGACACCAGCCGTGCGATACAGATTCTTGATGTCATCGAGCAAGTTACTGACGTTGTAGCTGCGAGAGAGCTGGATCTGGAAGATGTTGTAGCGGGCAATGCTAGTGGCCAAGCGAGTCATGGACTGCTTACCTGAACCACCGACACCGACAAGCAAAGCGTTACCTTGTGGTGTGCGGATAATACGCGAGACACGAGCCAAGTGGATCATGCAATCCTTGAAGAACACAAGATCCATCTTCGCACCACGAACAGTTTCGTTGTACAAGCTCATGTACTCTCCGAGCTTTTCCTTCAAGAATTCCATCGATGGAATCATCTCGTAGACCTTTGGTGCCTCGAGGTCTGCATCAGCACCCTCTTCACCAGTTGGTTCTGGTGCATCTCGCAAGAAGTCAACAAAGTACGGCTCAGGATGCAGACGCTTCTCATACTCTTCACCGAGATCGGCGGAGATGCCCGAGTGGATACGCTTCTCGAACCACTCGACATCCTTCTTGTTGGTGAAGCGATCAGAAATGACACGAATACACTCGTGCTTCCAGAGAGCGAGCATCGTGTCGACGTCACGAGCTCCTTCCTTGGTGGCAGTCAACATACCCTCCCAGATACGGCTGACATCACGCAAGTTGAAGACGTAGTGGAACTTGGCGGGTGTTGGAAGCATCTTGACCTTGGTATCTTGCCAAAGTTTACGAGTGATGGGCACAAGCTTGGCGACCATCTCACAAACCTCCTTGGTAAAACCGCGCTCAGCACAGAAGTAACCGCAACCAATGGTCTTGAAGATCAGATCGATAGACATATTGGCTGGCAAAGTGCAGTTGAAAACGGAGAACTGGCGCTTGAGACGCTCTGGAATGTCGTTACGACCACCACCAGGGTGAGGCATGGCAGCCATGAATTGCATGTCCACCAAGCTAATAAAGTCACCTGGCTTGTCGATGCTGTAGAAGCCATGGACACCCATGACCTGACGGACAATCTCGTTGGCGACTTGGTCACCCCACTCGTTGATGATTGGCATGTTGATATCGTCGATGAAGACAGTCATGCGCTTGCCGCTGGGAGGACCGAAAGTCGTACCAACGCGCTTCTCAACGTAGCTCTCGATAGTGCGTTGGAAGCCGTTTGGAGTGGAGGTGGAGGAGAAGTTGAGACTCTTGAACAACTGCTCGTCTTGATTGTAGCGGCGACAGTAACCCTTGATCATGACGGTCTTGGCCGTACCACCCTCGCCGATGAGCAAGACAGCCTTGCGCTGCTTGGCAATGGTCTCGATGAGGAAGTCAGCACGAACGTTGTCGACGTTGGGTACAAGAATACTCTTGAAAGCAGGCACTTCGTCCTTCGGGTAGACATACTCCTCGATACGCTTGGACCAGTGCAACCAGTTACCATCGTTGTCAACGAGGAAGTTGAAGATGGATTCACCTTCAGTCAATTGCGGCAGTGAAAGGTCTGACAACGTAAACATCTTCTCTTGCAAACGAGCACGATCTTCGAGCTCCAACAGGGCACCAAGACTCCACATAACGGCAAACACGTAAAGCTTCTCCAATTGCGCCTTTGGAACAGACTTGCCGTCACCGCTTGGGATCAAACCAGCCAACAAATCACAAGTCTGCTTGATGTAGTTGCACTCAAGCACAATCATCTTGGCTTCCAAACTGGTGCGCACGTAGTCAACCAGAGGGCCATAGGTGGATTCGAAGAGGGTGCGGAGAATTTCAGCTTCAGCAACACTGCGGCTCTTGAGCCAGCCTTGCACAATTGGACGCCAGTCCAAAGCGGAAGAGCTCATGAACACCATGCCGTTGCGAGACACGGTGGCAGGAGAAGCGTTGTCGATGTTGTGCGGCTCGAAGACGAGCTTGGCATCGGGAGACATGGGAATGCGATCACCGTTGGCTAGCGTAAGCAACTTGTTGTCGTCAAGCACAGAGTTCAAGTTCTCGATCCACACGGCGTCGACGGGGCCGTCCAGCACAATCCAAATCTTCTCGCCCTTCTTGCCTTTGAGCGTACGACGCCACAAAGTGGAGAAGATACCGTCAGTCCAGTCGTTGGTGGCGACATCAAGACGACCGAACATCTGTGGAGCTGTGATGGCCTTGGGGTTCATACGCATTTCACGGTGAGGAGTACCGAGATCAGTCATGGACTTCATTAGCATGTTGATGTTGACAGTCTTACCAGCACCGCTGGGACCCAAAGTCATGAAACCGTGGCGGACACGCTGCGTCTCGAAAAGCTGAATGAGCTTGAGAGTCCAAGGAGGATGGTTGATGTAGCCGTTCTCATTGACATTGCGGTCGATAGCAGCCTCCAAATCTGGATAGCCTGCGGTGTCAAGAGTGATGCCTGGGAACAAATCCGAAATCAAGCTGAGGAAGAGCGGTTCATCCTCGTCGACGAGCTTGGACAAGTTCATGTCACGAAGCACACGCATCACAATAGTCATTTCGCTGTCGTCGGGGTGAGCACGCTTTTCAGATCCCAAAGTACGCAAGACGGACAAAATGTTGCGGAGACCAAAGTCGTAGTGAACCTGCTTGGTCAGCTGCTCCTCGCAGAGCTTGTACAGTGTGTAGAACTTGCGGGCAAGAATAATGTTGCTTTGGAAACCGCAAGAGGCAAGCTTGACACGCATGATAATTTGACGATCAGGGACCATCATTGCGACAGTGCGGAACTGAATCTTCAAGTTTTCTGGCAACTCTTGACGACCGGCATAACCTGGGTTCATGGTCAAGAAGAAGCCGAACTCTGGATCCAGGGACACGTCGTCGCCGTCCATGAAGATGAAGTTGGGACGGCGCTCCTTCTTGGCGGTCAGCGTAATGGCAATCTGCTGCGCGGCGACAGAAAGCACTGGCAACTCAATGCGGTTGAACTCGTCGAAGCAACCCCAACTGCCAGACTGGGCCAAACCCTTGTAGATACGACCAAGACCACGGTAGTCCATCTGATCGGAGCAGTTGAACACGACGACGTACTTACCCAAAGCACGACCCATGTCCTTGGTGGTTTCAGTTTTACCAGTACCGGCAGGGCCAGCAGGAGCACCACCCATGGACATACCCAAAGCTTGAGCCAAGGTGATGTAGCAACGATCGGTCAATGGAGTAATGACCAGACGCTCGACGCAACCAATGAACTCGTTCATATACATGAAATCAACGTCCGTGATGGCGATGCGAAGCTTACGCTCCTCAAAGTTGTAGTAGAAGCGAGCTTGCTTGGTCCACTCAAAATCAGTCACAGTCTTGATGTTCATGAGCACAAGGTCGTGGAAGATATCACGCTGATGCACGTGCATGGTCACAAGACACTCGTACTTGACACGATCGACCTTGCTGAGGTCGGTCAGTGTGGCGTCGATGAGCTGCGAGAGCAACAAGAGGAACTTGTCGTCCATCTGGCCCATGATTTTCTTGTCAGTACGAGCATTGTTCAAGGCAACTTCGGCATCGCGAGTCCAAAGGATTTGGATACCAAGAATACCAACTTGCGCGGGGTAGGTGTTCTCAAACTCAATCAGTTGGAAGCTGGTGTCCAAGCAAGCTACTGCGGCATCGTAGATCACAGCAGCCAAGGAGTTGCGTTGCTCGATGAGCAGGCTGCTGAGCCAGGTCTCGACGTTGCCTTGAGCCATGACCGGTTTGAGAAGTTGGACCGTCTCTCCTTCACGAGAGGAGTAAGACAAGATCTGGTCGTAGATCTTCTCATGAAAGGTCACTGACTTGATGTTGTCGAACAGACCAAGCAAGTGGGCCTGGATGCTGTGACTGTCGCTGGCTTGACCAAGAATCTCAAGAAGAGATGGATCAGAAATGAAGAAGAAACGTGGGAACAGAAGCCGCTTCTTTTCCAGGTAACCAGTCAAGGACTTTTGGCAAAGCTCGAGTTGTTCCAGAAGGTGAGGAAGCAAGTTGCCCATCGTCTCGTCGCCAGTACAGCACTGCACGAGGTTGGGAATTTCGTGGGCACGCTGCATGATTTTGGCCCAGGACTTGTCAATGTTGGAGAAACGCTTGGCCTCCTTGGGCAGCTGCTTGGCAATATCACCACCGACGAACACGGCTTCAAGGTAAACCCACAAGTTCTGCACAATCAGCCACTTCTCGACAATTTCTGAGGAATCAGAAAGGTTGCGGACCCACTTTTGAATCATGGGCTTGAATGGCGCGTTGTAACGATTGCTCATCAATGAGGACAAGACCATCAAACTGTCCTCCATCGCGACGACAAGCTCGTTAATCTCAGCACCGTTGAGAAGCAGCTCGCCGCGGTTCTTGAAAGTATTGAAAGAGAGTGAACGGCCGCTCCATTCAGCGATCACCTGGTTCAATTTGGCTTCGATATCCTTCTCCTTGACGGCAGCAATACAAATATCCTCAATCTCGTCACGATACTTGAGCAGTGGAGCAGCCATGATGTTGCGAAGCTCAAAGTTCTCGGACTCAATGTCGAAAGAGTGACCAGTAAGATCGGCGATGCGCTGCCAGTGACGTTTGATCATAGCCTTGTTGGCCATGGCCTCAAGAATCGGACAGGTCTCGTTAAAGTCGTCAATGGTCTTCTTGAGGTCATTGAAAGCTTGCCAGTCCTTCATGCCCTTCGGAAGCTTACGACAGCGGTTGCCAAAGTCGACAAGCTGATCCTTGATCTTGTCAATGTTGACATCAACCCAAAGAATGTCGTAGTAGCCGTTGATGCCCTTCATGACATCATTGTAGAGACCATACAGCTTCTGCAGCAAACCAACCTCCTTCTTGATGTTGTTCAACTCTGGGTACTCCTTCTGTGGAAGACCGAAGAGCTCCTCACCACCGCTATACGTGGTGTATTTGCGCCAGAGGTCGTCAAAACGGGCTTGGTAGACAGCAAGACGGTCGCTAGCCTCCTGTGGGGTCAATCCTGGGGTCATTGGACCACGCTCCTTGTAATCCTTCGCTAAGTTGTCCACATCAACCTTGAATACCACAACTGCGTCATCAAGATTCTTGCGGAATTGCGGCTGAATCTTGATCAGATGCTCTTGAACCTCGCCAGCAAGGTGCAGCGTCTTGGTCCAGGTGTAGTTCATGGTATCGAGACGCTCGACCTCCTCGCGCTTGACTGGCACCTCGTACTTGTTTAGCAAAGCGTATGATTGCTCAATAGGACCAAGGAGACCGTCAATACGGATCTCGTTTTCGGAGATCCTTCAGAGCAGCCATGGCGCAGCGAATGTCTTCGAGATCGACGATCTTCTTGGCCAAGAGCTTGGTAATATCGGTGCAGAAGGTGAAAACGTCGTTCATGTCGGTAAGAGCCTTCTGGTTGAGTCCACGACCGAAGGTTTGCTTCCAGTTCATGGTCTCAGCAATCATGGCAACGGTAAATGGCTCAGTAATAAGGTCAATCGAACCAACACGGTAGCTAGCCGGAAGTAAGCGAATGTCACGCTCAAGGGCTTCGTAGTCCTTGATAGCAGACTCGAAGGCAAACATGTCTGGATTGGTTGCCATGAATGCCTTCATCTTTTCATCGCGATCCTCCTTCCAAAGCTTGTTGTAAGTGCCCAAGCTGTCAAGCACCTCAGTGACCTCCTTCTTGGTGAAGTTGATGGCTGAGGAAAGCGTACCAACAAACTTGACAATGTCCTTGTTCTCGCAAACTGGTTGATAGTAGTTCTTCAAAGACTCGGGAGGCTGACTGCGATCCTGTCCCCACACAATGACGGTCTTGGACACACCCAAGATCAGCGAGACCGACTTGTTGAGTGCTTGCTGAATCTCATCCAAGGATGGTTGCATGACAATGTTGGGAATGTTGAGTGCAATTTGGGAGGAGAAGAAAGGTGGCTTTGCGGGTTCCGTCTGCTTCTCGTCGTAGCCTTGCACGCGAGTGGTGAGACGCTTCTTGATTGCATCCAAGCTGATGCGAGTGGCACGCAGGAGAGCCTCTAAGTTTCGGACGTTGTAGTGAGCGAACAACTCCTTGACAGCAACCTTGAAGTGCTCGCTGTTACGCTCTTCCTCACTCATGCTTCCCATGAGACAGTCGATAAGCTCATTAAGAGCAGTCTCAACGAGGTGGCTCTTGCGCTCAATGTTTTTGCACTCGACAACGCAAACTTGGTCAGTCTCCGTGAGATACTGCTCAATGGTCCAAGCAGTCTTTCCTGGCAACTGACAAAGCAAGGTCTCGCGAATACTGTTGAGAACATTCTCAATGCGCACCTCGAGGATGTCGTTGACCTTGTTCAAGAGAATCTTGAACTCAGCAATACGAGAGTACACGGAATCCAAGTAGCCTGACAAATTGACGGACATCCAGCTAAGCTTGGTCAGACCAGACTCAATTGCGTTGTCAACATTGCGGAGAGCAGGGACCATCAATGGACGGAGCTTCTCTGGGATGAGCGCATCAGTGGCACCATATTCCTCCAGCATCAACTGAAGGAGATTCTCGTGCTTCTTAATGCGTGCTTCGTGCATGCCCAGCGTGACAGCGCCCTCTGGCACCTCGAGGCCAAGTCGACGCATAATCTTGGCTTCGCGCACAAGTTCGTAAATCTGAGGGTCGAAGTTGACCATCAGCTGTTGAGTTTCGGGGTGACGAATCAACAGCGATGCTGACAACCCAGTTTGAGCAGCCTCGATGGCGTGGGTCCAGCCCTTGTGGAAGATGACTTCGAACTCCATGAGCACTTGGCCCATCTTGTTATAGTTCTTGATGACACGACGAGCATCTGAAGTGCGCAAGAAGTCGGGAACGCGAAGTTGGAAAATGGACATGGGCTTCTCGATGCGGCTGAAGAGCTGACGAGCCCAAATGATGCGACCAGCCATGGGTGGCAGGTTGCGTGGAATGGGTGGATCGTTCTTGTCGTGCATGTAGAGCTTCTTGACTTCCTCAAGCTCCTTGGTGAAGACGGAGAAGCACTTCTCGTACTTTTCTTGGAGTTCAAGACCAAGAACCTTCAGCTTCTCGAACTTGGCAAGCAGCTCGAGAGCACGCAGTGAGCTTGGAATCTCCTCGAACTTCTTATCCAAGAACTCTTGAAGACGAGCGCGGAGATCAGACATGTCACGCTTGAAGGCCACGTAATCAGTGTCAAACTCAGTTTTGCGAGTGTTGAGCACATCGTATGGCTTCTTCTTGATTTGAGTGACCAAGGAGCGGAAGGCAACCAGGATAGGATCCAAGCCCTCAATCTTGCTGAGAGACAAGGTGTTCCACTTTTCGATCAGATCCATCATCTCCTCGATCTTCTCAGTGCGGCGGCAAAACGAGTCGAACTTGCCAAAGATGGACATTTCGGAGAAATCAAACTGGTTTCCGCTTGGGTTCTCTTGGAGCTTGGCCTTTTCCTTGTGGAAA
>Ga0255289_1000041_pt1 | contig 12419 bp, 7 predicted proteins | sample AtltaT_37_FD_183665 | JGI IMG/M metagenome (GOLD analysis project Ga0255289, IMG submission 183665) | Metatranscriptome of freshwater microbial communities from Altamaha River, Georgia, United States - Atl_UVDOM_RepB_8d (Metagenome... | ecosystem: Environmental > Aquatic > Freshwater > River...
TCACATGAGTTGATATCATCAACCTTCAACCTGCTGCTCTTGAGCGGCCTTTTTGGAAGCCATGAGCAAATCGTACTCCTCTTGAGATCCTACGATAAGTTTTTCGTATTCACGCAAGCCAGTACCAGCAGGAATCAAATGACCAACGATCACGTTTTCCTTCAGACCAAGTAGGTGATCAACTTTACCAGCAATAGCGGCTTCATTGAGCACTTTGGTAGTCTCCTGGAAGGATGCTGCAGAAATCCAGCTCTTCGTATGCAAAGAGGCCTGTGTGATTCCTTGCAACAATGGAATAGATGTAGCAGCAACTGCAGGACGAGCCTCCACGATCTTCAAGTCTTTACGCTTCAGCATGGAATTCTCATCACGAAGCCTACGGATGCTGATCATCTGGCCTTGCTTGAAGGTTGAAGAATCACCTGGATCCATCACCACCATCTTATCGATGATGCTGTCGTTCTCCTCCATGAAATCAATCTTATTCACATGCTCTTTCTCAAGGAACTTTGTATCGCCTGGATCTTCAATAACAACCTTACGCATCATCTGGCGAACAATCACTTCGAAGTGCTTGTCGTTGATTTTCACACCCTGCAAACGGTAAACTTCTTGAATTTCATTCACAAGATATTCCTGAACCATAGCAGGTCCTTTGATGCTCAAGATATCAGAAGGCGTGATTGCACCATCTGAAAGCGGAGAACCTGCACGGATGAAGTCGTTATCCTGTACCAAGATGTGCTTGGAGAGTGGAACGAGATACTTCTTAACATCCCCATCACGTGAAGTAATTACGATCTCGCGGTTACCACGCTTGATTCCGCCGTATGATACAACACCATCGATTTCGGAAACAATCGCAGGATTAGAAGGGTTGCGGGCTTCGAACAATTCGGTCACCCTTGGAAGACCACCGGTGATATCACCAGATTTACCTGTGGTACGAGGGATCTTAACCAACACCTGACCACCTTCAACCGATTGTCCTTCGTTCACAACGATGTGAGCGCCAACCGGGATGTTGTATGCTTTCAACATCTCCTTGCTACGACCATCGGTCATGATCTTGATCACAGGGTTTTTAGTACGATCACGGCTATCGATGATAACCTTCTCTTTGTATCCTGTTTGCTCATCAGACTCCTCACGGAATGTGATGTTCTCTTCAATATGTTCGAATTCAATCTTACCGCCGATTTCAGAAACGATTACGGCGTTGTATGGATCCCATTCGCAAATTAGTTGACCCTTTTCAACGGACATTCCATTCTTCACATGGAGTGTAGAACCGTAGGGAATGTTGTTGGTTGCAAGAACAGCTTTAGTGGAAGGATCGATGATACGAATCTCACCAGAACGACCTAATACAACTTCAACATTATTCTTGCCGGATTTGCTTGCAATGGTTCGAACTTCTTCAAATTCCAATACGCCTCCAAACTTGGCCAACAACTGAGATTCTGTAGCAGAGCGAGAAGCGGTACCACCGACGTGGAAGGTACGCAGTGTAAGCTGTGTACCAGGCTCACCGATGGACTGAGCGGCGATAACACCTACTGCTTCGCCTTTGCATACCATGCGACCGGTAGCAAGGTTACGACCGTAGCACTTACCACATACACCCATCTTCGACTCACAAGTGAGTACGGAACGGATTTCAACAGTTTCTATTGGGGATTTCTCAATCGCATCAGCAATGTCTTCCGTGAATTCAGCACCAGACTCAATCATAAGCTCACCAGTGAGCGGATGGTAAATGTCGTGCACCGAAACGCGACCCAAAATACGATCGTACAATGACTCAACAACCTCTTCATTGTTTTTGAGTGCAGTTTCAGCCAATCCACGAAGTGTACCGCAATCTTCGTCGGTGATGATTACATCTTGTGCAACGTCAACCAAACGACGTGTTAGATAACCTGCGTCAGCGGTCTTAAGAGCCGTATCGGCAAGACCCTTACGGGCACCGTGTGTGGAGATGAAGTATTCCAAGATGGAAAGACCTTCCTTAAAGTTGGATAAGATCGGATTCTCGATGATCTCACCACCACTTGCACCGGTCTTCTGAGGCTTAGCCATCAGTCCCCTCATACCGCCGAGCTGCTTGATCTGCTCTTTGGAACCACGGGCACCTGAATCCAACATCATATACACCGCGTTGAAGCCTTGACGGTCTGTAGACAGTTGCTTCATCAGGTTGTCAGTGATACGGGAGTTGGCACGAGTCCAGATATCGATGATCTGGTTGTAACGTTCGTTGTTGGTGATGAATCCCATGTTGAAGTTTCCGCGAACCTCTTCCACTTCGTCGTTGGCCTTCTTCACAATCTCGGCCTTCTGCACAGGAATCATTACATCACTCAGGTTAAACGAGATACCGCCCTTGAATGCCATTTTGAAACCAAGTTCTTTGATATCGTCGAGGAACGCAGATGCTTTGGCGATTCCAGTACGTTTCAACACAAGGCTGATGATATCACGAAGTGATTTCTTAGTAAGAAGCTCATTGATATATCCAACCTCCTTGGGAACAACTTGGTTGAACAACACGCGTCCAACGGTGGTTTCAATCAATTTATTGACGATGCCTTCTTCTGTGCGAACATTAGCCTTCACTTTTATCCAAGCATGCAAATCAACGCGCTTCTCGTTGAAAGCGATGATTACCTCTTGAGCAGAGTAAAAACTCAAACCCTCACCCTTCACCAAAACGGATCCATCATTCTTACGGCCCTTGGTCATGTAGTAGAGACCAAGTACCATGTCCTGAGAAGGAACTGTTACCGGAGCGCCGTTGGCAGGGTTAAGGATATTATGAGAGGCCAACATCAACATTTGGGCTTCCAAAATAGCTGCGTTTCCAAGTGGAACGTGAACAGCCATCTGGTCACCGTCGAAGTCGGCGTTGAATGCGGTACAAACCAATGGATGCAACTGAATAGCCTTGCCTTCAATCAACTTTGGTTGGAAGGCTTGGATACCCAAACGGTGCAGGGTTGGAGCGCGGTTGAGGAGGACTGGATGGCCTTTCAATACGTTTTCAAGGATATCCCATACAATAGCCTCCTTACGATCAACTATCTTCTTGGCTGATTTAACAGTCTTGACAATACCACGTTCGATCATCTTGCGAATGATAAACGGCTTGAAGAGCTCGGCTGCCATGTCCTTAGGAAGACCGCACTCGTGCAGCTTCATCTCTGGACCTACAACAATTACCGAACGAGCGGAGTAATCAACACGCTTACCAAGCAAGTTTTGACGGAAACGACCTTGCTTACCTTTGAGAGAGTCAGAAAGTGACTTAAGGGCACGGTTGGATTCAGTCTTAACCGCATTCACCTTGCGAGAGTTGTCGAACAAGGAATCAACCGACTCCTGCAACATACGCTTCTCATTACGCAAGATCACATCTGGAGCTTTGATCTCAATCAAACGCTTCAAACGGTTGTTACGGATGATTACCCTGCGATAAAGGTCATTCAAATCAGAAGTAGCGAAACGACCGCCATCCAATGGAACCAAAGGACGTAATTCAGGTGGAATCACAGGAACCACCTTCACGATCATCCATTCAGGACGGTTTTCGATATGCTCGTTGGCCTGGCGGAAAGCCTCAACCACTTGCAAACGTTTCAAAGCTTCGTTTTTACGTTGCTGTGAAGTTTCGGTGCTGGCTTGGTAACGCAACCTGTATGACAAGTCATCCAAATCCAAACGGGAGAGCAGGTCATGCAATGCATCAGCTCCCATTTTTGCAATGAACTTGTTTGGGTCGGTATCATCCAGATACGCGTTCTCTTTTGGCAGCGTATCTAAGATGTTCAGGTATTCATCTTCAGTAAGGAAATCCATGTGCTGAACTCCATCCTCAGCCTTAACGCCAGGTTGAATAACCACATATCTTTCGTAATAGATGATCAGATCCAACTTCTTGGTCGGCAATCCGAGCAAGTAGCCGATCTTGTTTGGTAGCGAGCGGAAATACCAGATGTGTGCAACAGGCACAACCAACTGGATATGTCCCATACGCTCACGACGCACTTTCTTCTCGGTCACCTCTACACCACAACGATCACACACGATACCCTTGTAACGGATGCGCTTGTACTTTCCGCAGTGACACTCCCAGTCCTTTACCGGACCGAAAATGCGCTCGCAGAACAAGCCATCACGCTCCGGCTTATAGGTGCGGTAATTGATGGTCTCAGGCTTCAAGACCTCACCACTCGACTGCTCTAGGTTATGTTCTGGAGAAGACAGACTGATAATGATCTTCGAGAAGTTGCTTTTGAGTTTTATTTCTTTCTTATTGGCCATTTGGGTTGATTTCTAAGGTTAATGAAACGGTCTGGCGAACGTTGTTGAAGGAATTACTCAAGAGTAACCTTCAAACACAATCCACGCAACTCGTGCAACAGTACGTTGAATGACTCAGGAATACCAGGGGTGCCGAGGTTCTCGCCTTTAACGATTGACTCGTATGCCTTGGCACGTCCCATCACGTCATCAGACTTGACAGTAAGAAGCTCTTGCAGGATGTTGGCCGCACCGAATGCTTCGATGGCCCAAACTTCCATTTCTCCGAAACGCTGGCCTCCGAACTGCGCCTTACCACCAAGCGGTTGTTGAGTGATGAGGGAGTATGGTCCAATCGAACGGGCGTGCATCTTATCGTCAACCATGTGACCGAGCTTCAACATGTAGATGATACCTACAGTAGCTGGTTGGTCGAATCTCTCACCGGTTCCACCATCATGCAGATAAGTGGAGCCGTAGCGAGGAATACCGGCCTTCTCAGTGTAAGAATCGATATCAGCCATGGTGGCGCCGTCGAAAATTGGAGTTGCGAACTTCACTCCCAATTTCTGACCAGCCCATCCAAGTACAGTTTCATAAATCTGACCAAGGTTCATACGAGAAGGTACACCCAGTGGGTTCAACACGATATCTACTGGTGTTCCATCCTCCAAGTAAGGCATGTCCTCGTCACGCACGATACGGGCTACAATACCCTTGTTACCATGTCGACCGGCCATCTTATCACCCACTTTCAATTTACGCTTCTTGGCAATGTAAACCTTCGCCAATTGCATGATACCAGCAGGCAGTTCGTCACCCACTTGGATGGCAAACTTGCGACGCTTGAATCCTCCTATAACATCATTCACTTTGATGCTGTAGTTGTGAAGCAGGCGCTTAATCTGATCGTTTTTATCCTTGTCGGTGGTCCACTTGTTCGGATTGATATTGGTGTAATCCAAATCAGTGAGCAACTTCTGAGTGAACTTGGCACCTTTAGGAACCAAAGTTTCCTTGAAGTTATCCATCACACCTTGAGATGTTTTACCGCTTACCAAGGTGAATAGCTTCTCAACCAACTTTATTTTGAGTTCAGCTAGAGCCTTATCCTGTTCGGCATCAATCTTGGCAATCACAGTCTTCTCGTCGCTCTTACCACTCTTGTCCTTAACAGCTCTAGAGAACAGCTTCTTGTCGATAACAACACCCTTAACGGATGGTGGAACCTTGAGAGAAGCGTCTTTCACATCACCTGCTTTGTCACCGAAGATGGCGCGCAAAAGCTTTTCTTCTGGTGAAGGATCGGTCTCACCTTTCGGAGTGATCTTACCAATAAGAATATCGCCTTCTTGAACTTCAGCACCCACGCGAATCAAACCATTATCATCGAGCTCACGGGTAGCCTCTTCACTAACGTTAGGGATGTCAGCAGTAAGCTCTTCCAATCCGCGCTTGGTATCACGTACTTCGATGCTGTATTCATCTACGTGAATGGAAGTGAAGATATCTTCACGAACTACGCGTTCAGAAATCACGATGGCATCCTCGAAGTTGTAACCCTTCCAAGGCATGAATGCCACTTTCAGATTTCTACCAAGAGCTAATTCGCCATCTTGAGTTGCATATCCTTCACATAGTACCTGGCCAGCCTTAACCTTTTCGCCTTTACGAACGATCGGTTTCAAGTTGACACAAGTGCTCTGGTTGGTCTTTTGGAATTTGGTAAGGTTGTATGTTTTCAAATCATCATCGAAGCTTACCAACTTTTCTTCTTCATTGCGTACGCTACGCACTATGATTTGTTTTGCATCAACGTATTCAACTACTCCATCGTGTTCGGCATTCACCAACACGCGAGAGTCGCGAACCACGATTCCTTCCAAGCCAGTTCCCACTACAGGTGACTCTGGACGAAGCAATGGAACAGCTTGACGTTGCATGTTCGAACCCATCAGGGCGCGGTTAGCGTCATCATGCTCCAAGAAAGGAATGAGTGATGCAGCGATTGAAGCGATCTGGTTAGGAGCAACGTCCATCAGCTGCAATTTCTCAGGCTCTACTTCAGGGAAATCACCTTCGTAACGAGCCTTGATGCGCGCGTCTTGGAAGTTGCCCTTATCGTCGAAATTGGAAACGGCTTGAGCGATAACTTTTGCATCCTCCTCCTCAGCTGTCAAGTAAATAACTGGCTTATCAACTTCCACTTTGCCTGAAGCGATGGTACGATATGGCGTGGAAATGAATCCTAGGTTATTGATCTTGGCATACACGCAGAGCGAAGAAATAAGTCCGATGTTAGGACCTTCAGGAGTTTCGATGGTACACAAACGACCGTAGTGGGTATAGTGTACGTCGCGGACTTCAAAACCTGCGCGTTCACGCGAAAGACCACCTGGTCCAAGTGCCGAGAGGCGGCGCTTGTGTGTGATCTCAGCCAACGGATTGGTTTGATCCATGAACTGTGAAAGCTGGTTGGTGCCGAAGAAAGAATTGATCACTGAAGACAGTGTCTTGGCATTAATCAGGTCCGCAGGGGTGAACACCTCGTTATCACGAACGTTCATACGCTCGCGAATAGTACGTGCCATACGTGCCAAGCCAACTCCGAACTGAGCATAGAGTTGCTCTCCGACAGTACGAACACGACGATTACTCAAGTGATCGATATCATCCACATCAGCTTTCGAGTTGATCAGCTGGATGAGGTACTTGATGATACAAATGATATCCTGCTTGGTAAGCACCTTCACATCCTCAGCTGTTTCGAGACCGAGTTTGCGGTTGATACGGTAGCGTCCCACTTCTCCAAGATCGTAGCGCTTATCGGAGAAGAACAGTTTGTCGATGATGCCGCGAGCGGTCTCCTCATCGGGTGGCTGTGCGTTACGAAGTTGGAAATAAATATGTTCAACAGCCTCCTTCTCAGAGTTGGAGGTGTCTTTTTGCAAGGTGTTGTAAATAATGGCGTAATCGGCGGAGTTCGTATCTTCCTTATGGAGAATTACGGTTTTAACGCCACTGTCTACGATCATGTCGATATGGTCATCTTCCAAAACGGTTTCGCGCTCGAGAATTACCTCGTTACGCTCGATGGAAACAACCTCACCGGTATCCTCATCAACAAAATCCTCAACCCAGGACTTGAGCACACGTGCGGCAAGCTTGCGGCCAACAACCTTTTTGAGAGCAGCTTTGCTAACTTTAAGTTCATCTGCCAATCCGAAGATTTCCAGAATGTCTTTATCGGTTTGGTAACCGATGGCGCGAAGCAATGTGGTTACAGGGAATTTCTTTTTACGATCGATATACGCATACATCACATTGTTGATGTCGGTAGCGAATTCAATCCAAGAACCCTTGAAAGGGATTACACGAGCAGAGTAAAGTTTTGTTCCGTTGGCGTGGCGGCTTTGGCCGAAAAACACACCTGGTGAACGGTGCAGCTGCGATACGATCACGCGCTCGGCACCATTGATCACAAACGTACCTTTCGGAGTCATGTAAGGAATGGTACCGAGGTACACATCCTGAATGATGGTTTCGAAATCCTCGTGATCGGGATCAGTACAATAAAGCTTAAGCTTTGCCTTGAGTGGCACGCTGTAAGTCAGACCGCGCTCGATACACTCCTCCAGGGAGTAACGGGGCGGATCTACGAAATAGTCAATGAATTCGAGTACGAAGTTGTTTCTGGAATCGGAGATCGGAAAGTTCTCGCTGAAAACCTTAAACAGACCTTCGTTATGCCTGTTGTCTGAGGTGGTTTCCAACTGGAAGAAGTCTTGAAAGGACTTCAGCTGAATCTCGAGGAAGTCAGGATACTCGATAGCCTGTTTACTCGAGGAGAAGTTGATCCTCTTAACGCTGTTCTTCAGGGGTGAGTTGTGAATTGCGGCCAAGGGACTGGGTTTTTAAAGGATTATGATTTGATTCAACACACGATAAACCGCCCGTGTTACCACGTCGGTTTACAAACTATTAAAGACCTCTGCTTCCGCCGAGGCGGATGCAGAGGTCTGGACTTAGGCGTCAGAGGGTGATCCTATTACTTGACTTCAACCTCAGCGCCGGCTTCTTCGAGTTGTGACTTAAGAGCGTTGGCTTCGTCTTTTGCAACACCTTCCTTAACTGGCTTGGGTGCTCCATCAACGAGATCCTTGGCTTCCTTAAGTCCGAGGCCGGTAAGTTCTTTTACAAGCTTAACTACTGCTAGTTTGTTGGCTCCACCAGACTTCAAGATAACATCGAAAGATGTTTTCTCTTCAGCTGCGGCTCCGCCACCAGCGGCTCCGCCACCAGCCATCATTACAGGTGCTGCTGCTGCGGGCTCGATGCCATACTGATCCTTAAGGATCTTAGCAAGCTCGTTAACTTCTTTTACAGTTAGGTTAACCAACTGTTCTGCGAATGCATTCAAATCTGCCATTTTATTGATTGTTTTTAAGTTACTAATTGATTGATTATGGGTTTTAATTTATGTGTTCGATCCGATGTCCAAACAGTGGAAGCTCTACTGGAACCAGACCGCTGGTTTCTTTTATCCTCTTGATTCGAGGGTTTTGAGAATGCCTGTGAGTTTCTGACCACCGCCTTGCAAACCGGAGATGACGTTTTTCGCAGGAGATTGCAGCAATGCGATGATGTCGGCGATCAATTCGTTCTTCGACTTCAATGATGCCAAAGCTTCAAGTTGATTGTCTCCGAGGAATACAGCCGAGTCAATCCATGCGCCTTTGAGTAGAGGCTTGTCGCTGGTCTTGCGGAATTCCTTGATAACCTTAGCAGGAACGTTACCGGTTTCGCAATACATGATAGCTGAAGTACCTTTCAATGCGCCATGCATTTCAGTGTAGTCACCTTCCAACTTATCGAGCGCTTTGCGAATCAATGTGTTTTTTGCAACACACAATTTGATGTTCTTTTTGAAACACTCGCGACGAAGCATGTTGGTTTTCTCCACGGTAAGTGAAGAGATATCGGTGATATAGAAGTTTCCGTATTTGTTCAGATCAACCACCAAAGAGTCGATGATCTGGTTTTTTTCTTCCCTTGTCATTTTTATAGAGGAATGTGAATGTTAGTGAATAATTACCCAGCGATAGTCTTAGCGTCGATGCTGATACCAGGACTCATTGTGCTCGACATGGAGATACTTCTGAAATAAGCACCTTTTGCAGCCGAAGGCTTCAATTTAGCGATGGTGTTCAACAGCTCATTGGTGTTTTCGTAAATCTTTTGAGCATCAAAAGACACTTTGCCAACCGAAGCGTGAATGATACCGGTCTTATCAACTTTGAAGTCGATCTTACCAGCCTTCACCTCCTGAACAGCCTTACCAACATCATTGGTAACGGTTCCGGTCTTAGGGTTTGGCATCAAGTTACGTGGTCCAAGGACCTTACCGAGCTTACCAACCTTTGCCATTACAGCAGGCATGGTGATAACCACGTCCATATCGATCCAGCCGCCTTCAATCTTGGAGATAAAGTCATCCAGACCAACATAATCGGCACCAGCGTCGCGCGCTTCTTTCTCCTTGTCAGGAGTACAAAGCACAAGAACCTTTACGGTCTTACCTGTGCCATGTGGAAGGGTAACGATACCGCGAACCATTTGGTTGGCCTTACGAGGATCTACGCCCAAACGTACCGCAACATCCACGGATGCGTCGAACTTTGTGTAGTTAACTTCCTTTACCAATTTGGAAGCATCCATTAGGGTATATTGCTTGTTGGCATCTACTTTAGATACCACAGCTTTCTGTTTTTTAGTGAGTCTTGCCATTTTCTTCGTCGTTTATAGGTGTGGATGAAGAGATCAGTTTGCTGGAAATTCGCCTTCAACCGTGATACCCATGCTGCGTGCCGTACCGGCAACCATGCGCATGGCTGATTCAACAGTGAAGCAGTTCAAGTCAGGCATTTTGGCTTCGGCAATGGTTTTCACCTGTGCCCAAGATACCGTAGCGACTTTCTTACGATTCGGTTCAGCAGAACCTGATTTCAATTTGGTGGCCTCCAACAATTGTACTGCAACAGGAGGGGTTTTGATGATGAAGTCAAACGACTTGTCGGCATAAACCGTGATGATAACTGGCAGCACTTTACCAGGCTGATCTTGGGTCTGAGCGTTGAAACGCTTACAGAACTCCATGATGTTAACACCTTTGGCACCGAGTGCTGGACCAATTGGAGGTGCAGGGTTGGCGGCTCCGCCTTTAACCTGCAGTTTTATGAGGGCTGCTATTTCCTTAGCCATGTTGTTTTTTATTTAGGGGTTTCCTCCTTTTCACCCGAGATATGACTGGAAGCTGACAACAGTCGGGTGCGGTTTGGAAACAGGGTTTTACTCTTTTTCCACTTGCATGTAACTGAGCTCAAGTGGTGTCTTACGTCCGAAGATTTTCACCATTACTTTGAGCTTCTTCTTTTCTTCATTAACCTCTTCGATAATTCCGGAGAAGCTATTGAACGGACCGTCTGTTACCTTCACCGATTCACCTACCACATAGGGGTTGTGGATTATTTCTTCGGAGTCGGCTAATTCATCAACCTTGCCCAGGATACGGTTCACCTCAGATGTTCTGAGTGGAGCTGGCGCCTCACCCTTGGAACCGAGAAATCCTATCACACCGGTTGTGTTTTCTATAATGTGTGGTATCTCACCCGTAAGGTTGGCTTCGATCAGAATGTAACCTGGGAAATAGCTACGCTCCTTGCTTACTTTCTTACCATCCTTAACCTGGTAAATTTTCTCCATTGGGATAAGTACCTGAGACACCTCGTCTTGGAGTTTCAAGCGAGCAATCTCTGATTCGATGTATTGCTTCACCTTTTTCTCTTTGCCGCTGATGGCCCTGATCACATACCACTTTTTCTCGCTCATGACTTATATGAATTAGAATGAGGAGTACAAGAGGTTCATGACTAATTGGAACAGGGTATCCATTCCAAACACCACCAATCCGATGATGAATGAAGCCACCAATACCACGATGGCGCTTGATTGGAGTTCATTCCATGTTGGCCAGGATACCTTGTTGACGAGTTCGTTGTACGAATCGTTGATATATGCCTTGATTTTGTTCATTTCCCGGGATACTTGTATAGGTTACCAGTTTTGTGAGTGATGAGCCCACGGAGCACGGGTGGAGAGACTCGAACTCCCAGCCAACGGTTTTGGAGACCGCTACTCTACCATTGAGCTACACCCGTATTAGTCCGAACGAAGTGGATTTGAACCCTACTTTGAACGGTTCCGGATCGCGCTCGGGAAGGCTGCGTGGAGCATCTTCCGAAGCGAACCGCAGCCGATCTCCCAAGGCATTCCTCGAGAGTATCGGCTGTGGTTTGCCGGAGTGACTGTTTACTTGATGATGTCGATAACCTGACCTGCACCAACAGTACGGCCACCTTCGCGGATAGCGAAACGCAGACCTTTGTCCATAGCTACAGGAACGATCAAGTTAACGGTAATGGTAACGTTGTCGCCGGGCATAACCATCTCGCGACCTTCTGGCAACTGGATTTCTCCGGTTACGTCGGTTGTGCGCAGATAGAATTGAGGGCGGTATTTGTTGTGGAAAGGAGTGTGACGACCACCTTCTTCTTTCTTCAAAACGTAGATCTCAGCCTTGAATTCAGTGTGAGGAGTGATAGAACCTGGCTTTGCGATAACCATACCACGACGGATATCGGTTTTCTCAATACCACGAAGGAGCAAACCAACGTTATCACCAGCTTCACCACGGTCAAGGATCTTACGGAACATCTCTACACCGGTAACGGTAGATGTCATTTTCTTATCCTGCATTCCGATGATTTCAACGGTCTCAGAAGAGTTGATTACGCCGCGCTCGATACGACCAGTGGCTACAGTACCACGACCAGTGATGGAGAACACGTCTTCAACAGGCATAAGGAAAGGCTTGTCGATATCACGAGGAGGAATTGGAATGTATGTATCAACAGCTTCCATGAGTTCAAGAATCTTTGGAACCCATTTGCCGTCGTTGTTCAAACCGCCAAGAGCAGAACCACGGATGATTGGTGTGTTGTCACCATCGAATTCGTAGAAGCTCAAAAGCTCACGGATTTCCATTTCAACGAGATCCA
>Ga0255289_1000042_pt1 | contig 12136 bp, 10 predicted proteins | sample AtltaT_37_FD_183665 | JGI IMG/M metagenome (GOLD analysis project Ga0255289, IMG submission 183665) | Metatranscriptome of freshwater microbial communities from Altamaha River, Georgia, United States - Atl_UVDOM_RepB_8d (Metagenome... | ecosystem: Environmental > Aquatic > Freshwater > River...
AATCCGACCGAAATTCAACCGATGCGTCGAGAATTGACTCTAGTACCTTTCCTCGGTCACCAGAAAACAGACGATCGCCTCAGCAGCATCAAGACATCTAGAACATCGGGAACAACAAGAGCCCCTTCAGCCTATTTCTCAAACAACCAGCCGAAAGGCTTCCAACGCTTCTTCTCTACCGTCAACTGAAAATCGTCGACCGTATTCTCATGCAGGTACGCCACGGCTTCATCCACCGAATCCGTGTAGAAAAACAGATCCTTATCACTCGGCGAGACGGTTCCTCGTTCGATCATCTTATCAACATACCGCATCAACTCTTGATGGTACTCTTTATCCATCACAACAATTGGAAACTGCGAGATCTTCTTTGTTTGAATCAACGTGATTGTCTCGAAAAACTCATCGAGTGTCCCAAAGCCTCCCGGCATGATGACAAATCCATATGAATATTTCAGCAAGAGAACCTTGCGAACAAAGAAATAGCGGATGTCCACAGAGCGATCCATGTAAGGATTCGGATTCTGCTCGAAGGGAAGCTCGATATTGACTCCCACACTCCTGCCACCGACTTCCTTCGCACCCCGGTTGGCCGCCTCCATAATCCCGGGCCCGCCACCGGTCATAATCGTAAAACCGTGCTTCGCGATCTTTCCAGCTATCTCACACGTCTGCTTGTATTCCGGTGTCCCATCCTTTAGACGCGCCGAACCGAAAATCGTAATGCAGGGGCCGACGAAGTGGAGCGTCCGGAACCCTTTGATGAATTCCCACATCACCTTCAGCGTGAAATAGAATTCTCGTAGTCGAGACTGCCGCCCCTCTAAAAACTGTATCTCGCGCTGATCCACTGTCATTCGAAAAACCTTCGTGGATCAAGCCTACTCGTCAACCTCGGTACCGAGTGCACCAGGTTGCGATGCCTTGACCGTCGAACGATAAATCAACTTCTCGCGATACCCTTCCGCATCCATCAAGGTAAACCCAAGGAACAATGCGACGAAAATCAAACTGCTAAGGATAACAATCGCATTCAGCGGCTTATCCCACAACAAGTGCATGAAGAACAGAATAACCAAAGCGGCCTTCACGGTTGCAATCGTCAGCGACAACCAGATTTCCGCATTTCCCAGGTCAAACTGAGCTTGGAATACCGTCAGACCGGTCAAAGCCAGCAACGCAAAGAAAACAGAAAGGAGCATCCAAATCGGCATCGGGTGCGAAAACCCATGGTGATCACCATGCCCGCCATGCGCACCGTGTTCGCTGTGTGCACCGTTTTCGCTGTGTGCACCGTTTTCGCCGTGTCCTGCTTCGCTTGTCGCGTGTCCCATAATTACTTATTCGCTGTTATCGTCGTTAATTCGTAAGCTTTGAAATCCATGCCAACACCACCGACGGCAAGCACCTATTGGGTTGCCATCTACCGCTTGGGCCCAAACGACCCCTTAGGTAATCAAATACAGGAGTGGGAACAGATAGATCCAAATAAAGTCGACCAAGTGCCAGTACAAACCAACGTTATCTACTGGACCGAAATACTGCTCATGAAACTCTTTGCGAGCGGCTTTGACGATCAACCAAGTGATCACAGCCATACCACCTAAGATGTGAATCGCGTGGACCCCTGTCATGCAGTAGTAGATACTAAAAAACAACCCAGCCATACTCTTCTGATTGACATCCGCATCAGGCGTCGCCAACTGCTCCTTCATGACCTTCACGTCTTCGCCAGCCGAAGCGGCAACCACAGGCATCGCTGCGGCACCATCGGCTGGATGCTCTGCATGCTCTGCTGCTGCATGATCATGCGAAGCGTGGTCCACGTGACCTTGAACCATATGATGATCAGCATGTTCCCCACCGTGCGAATCAGCAGCCTCGGCTTCAAGCGTTTGCCCCAGAACCACACCTACGAAGAAACATAGCCCAGCTACCAACAAAGGTCCTGCAACTTGCTTGTGGAACGAACTGTTGACGACCCACGAGTAAACGTAATACAAACCCGACAGCACGGTCAGAATCATTGGCACAACGCACAACGTCTCAAGGTATCCCTTCGGCTCACCGTGATGCCCGCCTAACTGAGCTACATAAAATTTGCCGGGCAAGAGACCAAGCTCCCACTTGTGGGAATACTCGACTGCTTTGACCCCAAGGAACATCGCAGCACAAGCCAAAGTCGCTGCCAACATGCCCACCAACAACGTGTGTTGGCGAAGCTGAGAAGCACGCACAGCCCAAGCCATCGTGAGGGAACTGAACAGCAGAACCCCTGTGTTGATCGCACCGAGCTTCTCGTTTAGAAACGCACTGCAGAATTCAAACACTTCTGGATTGCGGTTGCGATAAAGAGCATACGCACAAAACATCCCGCTAAAGAACAGGACTTCCGTAACCAAGAACAACCACATCCCCAGTTTGCCAGAGTCGTACTGCTGCTCCGCATCATCAAAATGGTGCGCCAACCAACTCGGATGATCATGATGATGATCATCGTGCGCGTGATCCGTGTGCGGTGCTGTGTCTTGAATCGCAGTCATGTTCTCTAGCCGTGGGTATTCTTACTGTGGAAATTCAAATGTCTATCTATTCAGTCAGACGATTAGTCCTTGCGAACGTAACCACCAACTCGCCCGTCGTATTCGATCTTGCTGAAATCATAAGGATCGCCAACCGTCGGTGCGGAGGAGAAGTTGTCGTGTGGAGGTGGTGAAGAACACATCCACTCAAGCGTTGCTCCACCCCAAGGATTCCTTGGAGCTTTCTTACCACTTACCAACGATTGCAACAAGACAACCAAAGCGGTTACCAAGCCGAACCCAAGAATCAACGACCCGACAGTCGAAAGACGATGCAAGTCTTGGAACTCTTCGAGATACGTTGCGTAACGACGAGGCATACCACGAGTTCCCAGAACGAACTGTGGCAAAAACGTCAAGTTAAATCCAATAAAGACAATCACAGCCGAAACCATGCCCAACTTGTCGTTGAACATACGACCAGTCATCTTTGGCCACCAGTGGAACACACCACCCAAGAACGCTACTAGAGTTCCACCCATCATCACGTAGTGGAAGTGAGCAACAACGAAATAGGTATCGTGGAAGTGCATGTCGGTCGACAAAGCACCCAAGGGCAATCCGGTCAAACCACCGATTGTGAACAAGAAGATGAACGCTAACGCGTACAACATAGGAGTGTTTAGAGACACGGTTCCTTGGTACATCGTTCCTAACCAGTTGAAGACCTTGATCGCCGATGGAATCGAAACGGTAAAGGTCAAGGCACTGAAGACAACCGTTGTCACGTCCGCCATACCGGATGTAAACATGTGGTGGCCCCATACCAAGAAGCCGAACAATGCGATCGCAATCGAACTGTAGGCGATCATGCGGTATCCGAAGATCCCCTTGTGGCAGTGCACGCTCATCAATTCGCTGATGATTCCCATCGCAGGGAGAATCATGATGTACACGGCTGGGTGGGAATAGAACCAGAAGAAGTGTTGGAAGGTTACAGGGTCACCGTTGAGCTTTGGATCGAAAATACCGATGCCCAAAAGACGTTCAGCGGAAAGCAACAGAACCGTAATACCAAGAACCGGCGTTGCAAGAACTTGGATGATCGAAGTCGCGTAGGTCGCCCACAAGAACAACGGCATGCGGAACCAAGTCATTCCGGGTGGACGCATGGTGTTGATGGTCACAATGAAATTCAAACCCGTGAAAATCGAGCTGAACCCCAGAATGAACACGCCGAAAGTAGCAGCAAGAACAGCACCACCCTTTTGAGTTTCAATACTGTACGGGGTATAGAACGTCCAACCAGTATCGAGTCCCGTCACAGACAAAGCCGTCAAGAACAGAATCAAGCCTGTTACCCAAAGGTAGAAACTCGAAAGGTTCAGTCTCGGGAAAGCGACGTCTTTCGTACCCAACATAATCGGTAGAAAGAAGTTCCCTAACGCTGCTGGGATACTTGGGATGATGAACAAGAAAACCATGATCGCCCCGTGGAGCGTAAACACTTGGTTGTAAGTCTTGTTATCCAGCCACCCATCTTGGAAATTCCAAAGATGGATCCGAATCATCAATGCGAACATCCCACCCAAAGCAAACGACGCCATCACTCCGACCAAGTACATCAACCCGATCCGTTTGTGATCGAGCGTAAGGGCCCAACTAAGAACCCCCTTGGTGTGATTCAAAAAGTGATGCTCTGGATAGCTGTCCGCCCCGGCTGTCTCGGTGGACACGATTGGACGATCAACGACACTCATTGCTTTGACCTATTTTGTTTAGTTTGAGTCTAAAAAGCTTGTTCTGTTTTCCTCGGATACTCGTGCCGGCTCTCGCCAACACCCGAATCCCACCAATTTATCCGTCTCGACTTTAAACCGCCCGAACCTACTTCGCCTTGGGCGGAGCAGATTCCAAGGACTTGATGAAAGTGATCAACGCATCAATCTGTTCATCCTTGATCCGACCAGCATAGCTGTTCATCGGAGTAGCCGATCCGTAACCCTTACGGGCCTTAGCGGCTGGGTTCAGGATCGAAGTTCGTACGTAGTTGTCGTCGAAAGCACCTTCCGTTCCGTCCTCGAAAAGAACTTGCTTGCCCCACGATCCATTATAGCTGGGTCCAGGTCCATTGGCGCCCTCCTCTCCTGCGTAATGACAGGTCGAACAGCCAAGTCGTTTGTAAAGCAACTTGCCCCGCTCAAGTGGATCCTCTGGCTCTTCAATCGCTTTTGCCAGTGCTTGTTGGTATTCGTCCTCTGTGACAACCTTGACCTTGGCGATCATTTGGCTGTGGTTATCTCCGCAATATTCCGTGCAGAAAAGATCGAACGTTCCCAACTTCGTCGGACGGAACCACATGTAGTTGTACCGACCTGGAACCACGTCTCGCTTGGCTCGGAAAGCCGGAATGTAGAAACTGTGGAGCACGTCATCAGAGCGCATGATCATTTTCACATCGCGATCGACCGGCAAAACCAATACAGGAAGCTCGGTTTTACCGATCTTCTCGAATCCGTTCTCGCCACCGTTCTCGTACTTGAAAGCCCACTTCCACTTCATGGCTGTTACGTTGACATCCACAGTTCCCTTCGGAATCCGGGCCATATCCAAGTAACCCATGGCACCCTCCCAGAACACCCAAACGACAATCGCTGTCGGGATGACGGTCCAAGTGATTTCCAATGGAGTGTTGTGCAACGCTTCCGGCGACCCACGGTACCCGGGTCGCTCTCGGAATGCCCACATGAAGTACCCCATTAAGATAACGATGGGGACGAAAAACAGGATGCAAATCCAAAGGATCGCGGTAAACAAAAAGTCTACCTGCGGAGCGAAACTGGACGCCCCCTCTGGAAACCAAGCGTATGGTGCTACTTTGTCTGCTAAAACGAAATTCATATCCGAGTCTCTAGTTGATAACCGAGTTCTTCAAGTCGTTGTCTGTTGAAGATGCTTGAGCACCCTCATCCCCGTCCGACGCCCCAATCGCCGCCTGACGGTTCTTTTTCTCTAAATGGCTTCGTCGCGCCAACCAAAAAGGAAGGGACGCAACCGCTCCTAGCGTTACGAATAGACCAGCACCAATCGACATCAGTCGCCTGGCACTTGTCGAATATCTGTTTTCATTCGCATCGTAGTGGGCACACCACAAAGCGATCATGTCCAATGGTGAACCAACCCGTCCTTGCCCTGCTTCTACAAACGCCATCTTCAAGGTATTCGCGACGAAGCCGATTTCAAAGACGTATCGAGTGATCGTCCCGTTCGGTGCGATGAAGATCGCTGCCGAAGGATGATTGAATTGCTTGTGCTTCGCATCGTACGTGTAACGAAACCCAACGGCATCCGCCATCTTTTCAATGGCTTGCTTGTCGCCAACCCAAAATTGCCAAGAACTTGCATCGTGTTGATCGAACAAGTCCTGAGCGTATCGTTGTTGAGTACCCGAAGCTTTTGCAATGGTCTCCGAAGGATCGATGCTGATGGAAACCATCGCAAAATCCTTGCCCAACTGCACCGAACTCAATTCATTCAATCCTCGAACTAATCCGTTGAGTTGTGCGATACACATCCCAGGGCAATTTCCATAATTGAGCGTCAGCAAAACCGGCTTGCCTTCTCGAAGCAGTTTCCCCAGAGAAGTACGAGCACCAGCGATTTCGCCGAGTGACTTCGAGGCGGTGGCACAAGTGAATTCCAAATCAAGCGGAACCAACTCGCCAAGCTTCTGGTCGATCCCCACACCTTCCATCGATTTGGGCAACGTGTTGTTCACACTGCCGTAGTCTTCCCCTTTCGTCGCGCAACAAGCAACCGTAGCTACTAACAAGACTAGCAGCTTTGCGTGCGTTCGGATTCCAAAGAAAACAGACAGTGACATGTGCGCGGTACTAAGCCCCGGTAGCGGGTGCCATCTCCTTGAGGATCAACTTTTGTGCTTCCGTGATCGGGATGTAAATTACATCCTTCATTTTTGGCTGCTGCCCCTTCTCAGGAGGTGGAGCCGTCTCGTCGATCACGCTCTCCTTCTTATAACCGGTCAAAGACTTCAATTGTTCACTCTTGATCTTCAGCGGTTTGTCCGCTTCCGTACCAGTTTTGTCGGCTCGCTCGTCCGTCCAGTTAACCATGTTGTAACAAAGGGCTTGTGTCCCTTGCAAAACCAACACCAACACCACGATGCTCAACACCGCAGCGTATGCGATCATATTCGTGTTTAAATCGTCGTAACGCGCCATAGCGTAATTTCCTTCGATTGATCTCGTTCGTGGTTCTTATCTGACTCGCCGCCCTCTGCACGCTAACACGCAGACGACGATCGAGTACCAAGTGATTGCAGTGATGAACTATAGGAGTGGGTTCGCGTACGTCAAAGCTTCCGGCAAACGAGGATCTCGCATCGGAACAAGCGGCGTTCCGCTCGCCTTTGCCAAGAAGAATGCTAGGAAGACCATCAACATTCCCAATCCGCCAATGAAGTGCCCAACCATCGGCATGAGATTGAAAGCTCCTGCGTTTGGCATAACCAAGAAGGTCATGTCCAACCAGTGAACCACCAATGCCCAGACCGCCCAGAAGGCAAGTCCCGCTCGGTGACGACGAACGTGTCGGCTAATCGTCCCCAAGAAAGGAATCGCGAAGTGCAGGGGAATCAACCCGTAAGCCAAGTACTGCCACCCATTTGAGAGGCGAACCAAATACCAATTGGTTTCTTCAGGGATGTTGCCGTACCAATAAAGCAATAGCTGGGAGAACGCGATGTAAGACCAGAACATGATAAACCCGAACATGAATTTACCCATGTCGTGGAAGTGTTCTACGGTGATCAGTTCGCGAACCTTCCCGGCTCGTTGCAATGATAGGCTGATGAGAATCATCGTTGCGAAGAACGCCATCATGCCGGCGGCGAAAATGTAGACACCAAAAATGGTGCTGAACCAGTCGGCATCAATGCTCATCACCCAGTCGAAAGCGGCGAAGCTAACCGACAAAGCGAAAATCATGATACAAGGACCAGCCCACTTTTGTCGTGCAAGCGAAGGCCCGATATCCCCAGACTCATCTTGCTCGCGACTGCGCTTGAAAAACCACCATCCCATAGCACTCCACAAGGTGAAGTACAGGATCGTTCGCAGTGTGAACCATTCCTTGGTCAAATAGCCAACGTCAATCTTCGCTTTGATCACACTCGAGTGCACGCGATCCGGACGATTCCACTCATAGAGCGAATCCATGTTGGCGAACAACATGATGATGATCGGGGCGAATACTACCGCAAGGAAAGGAATGGTTTGCATCAACAGTTCAGCGATGCGCCGAACCGATGTGCTCCAACCAGCCCTCGCCACGAACTGAACGAGGATGAAAAACAAAGCTCCCAATGCAATCGACATGACGAACATAAAGTTTGCCAAGTACGAGTGCGCGAAGAACTTCATCGTAGCTTCGGATGCATTTTCAGCACTTCCACCAGCGAACAAACTGAACGCAAATCCAACCGCCACGAGGATCACCCCCAAGGCAACCAAGATCGGCGTCAACTTTCTCCAGCCTTCCGGCAACTGGATCGATTCAGGGTCGTACTTCAGGCTCATAACTGGCTTTTACTTTGTTGTTTGAAACGATTGATTCGTTGATTGAATTCTGCTTGGTCGGCCGGTCTGTTGTCCGACCAACCGGTGATCATCAGGGGATATCGAAGCTTTACTTTGCCTCTGCCGGTGCGGCCTCCGAAGCACCTGTTGCGGAAGCGGTCAAACCACTTCGTTGTTCAACAGGTACGTCTTCGATGTTCGCATTTCGGGATCGCTGCAAAGCTTTCACATAGAGAACCACTGCCCATCGCTCTTTGGCACTCAGCGACGATGCATAAGAAGCCATCTTCCCTTGGCCCTTGGAAATCGTGTGGAAGATTTGCCCGACCGGTTGCTTTTGAACTCGATCGATGTGCAACGAAGTTGGTGGCGTCCAAGTATCTTGCAACAAACTAGCCGCACGCTTTGACACCAATCCGTCGCCAAAACCCGAGTATCCATGGCAAGCCGAACAGTAAGTTTCATACTTCGTCTTGCCGATCTGCATATGCTCTTCGGTTACCTCGATAGGCAACTTCTCAACCCAAGCATATTTCGGAGCCGTTCCACCGTCACCCGCAGCCGCTGGTGGGTTTGCTGGTGCAGGGGCTGCCGCTGGAGCTTGTGCTGCCGCTGGATCTTGTGTCGCTGGGTCTTGTGCCGCGGGCTTGGCTTCCTCAGCAACCTTCGGTTCTTCGGCAGGCTTTGCAGCCTCCGCTGGGTCTTGATCGGTCGCAGACACAAATACAGCCTTGCGATAGTCTGCAAGACTCATCTTCAGGGGATCATGCCCAAGATAGAAAGGGTCTTGTTCTTCAAGCTGCCCTCGGGAGATGGTCCCAGGTACAGCAGGTCGCATCGCGCGTCCATCCGCGAAAATCGTCGTGCTTTGCTGTGGCTTCTTCTTAGGTTGGAAATCCATATCAAAGAACACGTGCCACCGTGGCAAGTCGCTGTCGCTTGCACGCATGTTCAACACGATCGCTGCCGGAATCAAACCTGCCAACACCAAGAGCAAAGCTCCCAACCAAATCGCTTTGGGCAGATGCGTTGAGGAGTTATCTTCCATCACTTCATCAAGCGATGTTGGATGAACAGATCCCAACAATTCGCGAACCGAATCACGATTGTAGTACTTGTCGGTCGAATCGACGTACAAGAAAAACCGGTCGTTGGTCGCTCGGTCAAAATTCGGATTAGTAAAAATAGGATTGCTGAACTTGGGCAACCCGTTCAACGCCAACATCCCAAAGACGGACGTGAAAGCCGAAAACAAAATCGTCAATTCGAAAGATACTGGAATCGACGCTGGGGTAATACCAAACGGCTTGGCAGAAATGATGTACTTGTAGTCCACCCCGTTCATCCACCACTGCATCAACAGAGCGGTGCACAGACCGGTCAAGCCAGCGCAAAGAACGATGAAAGGCAAAATCGTCGGCTTAATTCCCAACGCATGATCGATTCCGTGCACGGGAAACGGCGTGAACGCGTCGGTTTTGGTGTAACCAGCGTCACGAACTTTCCTAGCGGCGTCAAGCAAATCGTGCTCGTTGGTGAATTCCGCCATCCAACCACACGCCTTCGGTGGCCGTGACTCGATGCTCTTTGTGGATTTATGTTCACTCATGTTTGATTACGCTTTTGTATTTACCAACCCATTTATCTTTTGATGCAACCACTGATTCAAGCCTTCGCTCGAATCGTCGTCCTAGTGTCCGTGTCCGTGACCATGGCCGTGATCATCGCCGTGGGAGTGTCCAAGCAACGCCGCTTCAGCGTGCTCGGCATGCTCCGCCGCTGCAATCGTTCCCTTGACTTCGGAAATTGCAATCGTTGGCAAGAACCGACAGAATAAGAGGAACAATGTCATGAACACACCAAAGCTTCCGAAGAACATCAGACCGTCGAACATCGTCGGACGGAAATACCCCCACGAAGCAGGAAGGAAGTCCCGACTCAAGGAAGTCACAGTGATCACGAATCGTTCGAACCACATACCGATGTTCACGAAGATCGAGACGATCCACATCGCCACCAAGTTCCTGCGGAACCATTTGAACCAGAACAATTGCGGCGAGATTACGTTACACGTAACCATGATCCAATAAGCCCACCAGTAGGGGCCGAACGCACGGTTGATGAATGTGAAACTCTCGTATTGATTCTGGCTATACCAAGCCATGAAAAACTCTGTTCCGTAAGCCAATCCCACCAGAGAACCCGTAGCGAGAATAATCTTGTTCATGTTGTCGAGGTGTCGCAACGTGATGACATTCTCAAGCTTGTAAATCTTTCGCATCGGAACGAGCAACGTTACCACCATCGCGAAGCCGGAGAAAATTGCACCAGCAACGAAGTACGGCGGGAAAATTGTCGTGTGCCAACCTGGCAACTGCGATACGGCGAAGTCAAAGCTAACGACTGTGTGAACCGACAAAACCAGCGGTGCAGCCAACGCGGCGAGAAGCGTATAAGCCTTCTCATAGACCAACCAATGTCGCGATGAACCTGTCCATCCGAGACACAAGATACTGTAGATCATCCGGCGGAACGGTGTCTTGCTACGGTCACGGTATGTCGCGATATCAGGGATCATACCCATGTACCAAAACACCAACGAGGTCGATGCATACGTACCGACCGCGAAAACGTCCCACAACAAGGGGCTACGGAACTGCGGCCACATCCAAAGATTCAAACTCGGATAAGGTAACAACCAGAAAGCCAACCAAGCGCGACCGACGTGAATACCAGGATAAATCCCAGCACAAATAACGGCGAAGATCGTCATGGCTTCCGCAGCACGGTTGATACTCGTTCGCCAATTCTGACGGAACAAGAACAAGATCGCGGAAATCAGGGTACCGGCGTGACCGATACCGACCCAGAACACGAAGTTCACGATTGGCCACGCCCAGAAGACCGGGTTCATGTTCCCCCAAATACCAACACCCTTGTAAATCAAGAATGCGATCAAGGAAAGAAACATCGTCGCGGTCAGCGTGGAGAACCCGAAGAGCAACCACCACAATTTCGGTTGCGGATCCTCAGCCACGCGACAAACCATCTCCGTAACCGAAGAATAGGTCTGATTGCCGGTGACCAAGGGTGCACGCCGCCCTGGGATGTCCTCTGTATTGTCGATTTCCCTTGGGTTATACGAACTAGCTGTGGTTGCCATGGTCACCTGAGGAATGTTCGTGGTCATGATTGTGATCGGAATGCCCGCCGTGCCCTGGTCGTGCAGGCTGCAATTGACTCTTAGTCGCCAATCGCTTTGGTAAATTTCGGATTCGCGATAAATACAAGGTCCGCGGCTTGATGTTCAACTCTTCGAGAACAGCATAAGCCCTGGAGTCTTGATGAAGTTGGTAAACGCGGCTGGTCTTGTCGTTCAAATCTCCGAAAACGATCGCTTCCGTTGGACAAGCTTCTTGGCAAGCACTTCGGATATCTCCATCGTGCACCTTGCCATCACCCTTCGATCTTGCGTAGATCTTACCGTTCTGCACTCGCTGAATACAGTAAGTGCACTTCTCCATCACACCCCGGCCCCGAACAGTTACTTCAGGATTCAAGACCAACTGCTGGAGCTTCTTCGATGCCTTCTCCCGCTTGTCCTGCCATCCGTAGTAATAACCGTACTCGTCGTTGTAGTTGAAATAATTGAACCGGCGTACTTTGTACGGACAGTTGTTCGCACAGTACCGAGTTCCAATGCAACGGTTATAAGCCATGGCATTGATACCTTCTTCGGTGTGCACCGTTGCTGCAACAGGGCAAACCTCTTCGCATGGCGCTGTCTCGCAGTGCGCACATGCCATCGGCTGCATGACAACCTTCGGGTCGATCGGATGATGCAAAGACGATTGCGAAGTCAACGGATTCACGTCGGCTTGGAAGTACCGGTCGATTCGCAACCAATGCATTTCCCGTCCGCGAATCACTTGCTCTTTACCAACGATCGGCACGTTGTTCTCTGCTTGGCAAGCCACCACGCAAGAGTTACAGCCCGTGCACTTGTTCAAATCGATC
>Ga0255289_1000059_pt1 | contig 11088 bp, 5 predicted proteins | sample AtltaT_37_FD_183665 | JGI IMG/M metagenome (GOLD analysis project Ga0255289, IMG submission 183665) | Metatranscriptome of freshwater microbial communities from Altamaha River, Georgia, United States - Atl_UVDOM_RepB_8d (Metagenome... | ecosystem: Environmental > Aquatic > Freshwater > River...
GTACCTCCATAACGATGTTTTCTTGGCCTTCATATGCCTGATCGCGAGCAATTGTTCTAGTAAAACTTGCACTGTTATTTGTAACTGTAACGGTTCCGCTATTAGTATTATCCGTAAAATCAGCAGCAACTATTGTGCCTGTATTAACCCAATATAGTGTAGTGCCATTCTGCACATTAGTAGTTGTAATAGTAAACGTAGCCAAAGCACTAGTAGTTTCGTTTACACTTGCTGGATTTACTGTAATACTATAAGTAGGAGCCGCATTATTTAATGTAGTTGATTGTGATGTTGCTAATATTGTGCCACTACTATTTATATTTCTAAAACGTATTTGTACGGTTTTTAATGTTGTATTATAAACTGGATCAACATTGGTTGAGATTGTAAGTGAATATATGCCATTACCATCAGCACCTATAGTTCCACTTGTTGCTGACATATCACCGCTACCAGCAGTACCAATTTGTTCCCAATATATACCAGCAGCAGGCGTTACTAAATTTGTAGTAGTAATTGTATACGTAATACTACCACCTTCAGTAATACTAGTACTACTTTGTGTTAGTGACCAGGTAGTAGGGGCGTCTGCTACTGTTACAGTGTTTGCTGTAGCTACTATTGTTCCACTATATCCGCCAGTACGTAAATTAGCTATAATACTTCTGCCACCATCATAAACACTAGATACAGTTGTATTAATAGTAAAACTGCCAGTGCCATAGCTACCAGATGTGGTAATAGTAACAGTACCTTGACTAGTACCTACTGTACCACTATTAGTCCAGTAAAGTACTGTACCATTAGCAACGTTAGTAGTATTTACAGTAAAAGTAACACTATTACCTTCTACAATATTAGTTGCACTAGGAGTTATACTATAGCTAACATAGCCGCAGGCTACGCTATTAGATGTATCTATATTGTATGTAGTACAAACTCCGCCAGAATAGTTACCAGTATAGTAAGTTTTTCTTTCTACATAATTAGCTAAGCATTGCGAAGATAGAAGAGTATTTGCCGCAGGACAGGTGCTGCTATCTACAATAGTAGTACTAACTGTAACCTGTGGATAATTAGTTAAAGCAATAGTTAATACTTTGTCTCCATCTGTTCTAACATCAGCTAAACTAGTAAAAGTTCTACTAGCTGTATTATTATTTACTGTAAATATTCCTGAACTACTAAGAGCTCCTCCACTCCAGTCGCTGGTATCAAATGTAGTGTTGTTTATTGAATAGGGAACTTGTGTACCATTTAATACATTTGTAGTAGTTAATGTAATAGTTACACTGCCACCCTCGTTAATACTAGTGGCACTTGTAGATAATTGATAAGTACTTGCGCTAACATTAAATGTAACTGATGAAGTTACACTGCCATATTGATTTGTTGCAGTTAAGGTCCACGTTGTAGCATTTAGGACTGCACCTGCTAATGCTACATCGGTACCACTACTAGCAACTGTGCCAACACCATTATCAATAGTAACACTTGTGGCGTTTGTAACATCCCACTTAAAATAAGGAGTTTCACCGCTTAATCCAGTTACACTACTACCATAAGTACCAGTACTATTTGGTTTAACTTGAAAATAATTAATTGTAGGTCTATCTTTGCTAGTATCAGCTATAGTTATATAACTGCTTTGATAAAATGGAGTTCCTACATATGGCCCGGCAGTATAAAAATTAACACGAAACTGCTCTTGTGCATTTTCAGTAGCATAATCCTGTTTTATTGTAATGCTAAATGTACGTTGCCCAGTACCGTTTTCTGTAGTTAGCGTACCATATATTAGCCCTACAAAATCATCACCAGTTACGTTAGTTCCACCTTCTATAGCCCAGTAAAAATCTCTGGGTGCACCGCTAACAGTATTATCTTGTACATTTATAGTAAACGCGACTACGCTGTTTGCAGTTTCATCGGGACTTGCAGGACTATAGCTAAAACTAGTTATATTTGGATTTGTATAAAATGGAACATTAGTAATATTAAAAGCTACACTTGCGGCATTATTAGTTAAACTAAAAGTAGCTGTTTCTGTGCCCTCACTATTATCATTTCTAGTTGTAGGTATTGTTACAGATGCTGTATTATTTTGTACTGTAAAACTGCCGGACAAAACTCCGCCTAGTGAAAAATCTTCACTAGTAATATTGCTGCCACTAATTACCCAAGGTACACTAGTTCCATTTGGTACTCCAGTTGTAGTTAATGTAACAACTATATTATTTCCCTCAGCTACACTAGTAGGGCTGGCACTTAAACTATAGGTAGCTGCTGGAAATTCTATACTACCACCACCTACATCATAACTACTACCATCAATATAAATTATATATTGTACATCAGAACCCTGTGTAAGATCATAGTTACTAAAATATGCATCTACGAACTCATAATTTCTTAAAGCCACTCTAGCTGTTATTGCATTAGTTGCAGATCTTTTATATACAGCTTGAAAATCAAATAGATATGATGCAAGCGCACCTGGACCAGTTGTATAAGACTGAGTTTTGAAAAAATAAGGCAATACAAAAGCCGCTTTAGTCGGTACATTACTGAGGTTAATAACTTGGCTACAATTAGCTTGATTACACGGATAGCCACAACAAGTATTACTAAAGCCTGTGCCAGTCGCATATCTAAAAGGTATATTAAATTGGACTGCATCATTAGGTTTAAAATGTTTTTTATTAGAATCAAACGTACATTGCTGATCGGCCCTACGTAACTGAAGACCATAACCCGTTGTAGATCTAGGATTAACTGGATTTATGGAGAAGAAATAGACTTCTGGAGCATCAGCACTTGTAGGTGTATATGTATTAGGAAAATATACATTAACAGTAAAGTTATACCCTTGATTCCAGTCACCATCTGCCCAATATTCTCCACCATTATTAGGAACAGTAATAGCCGCAAATCCTCCATTACCACCTATACCTGGTGTTTGATACGTAATAGAATAATATCTATCACTATTGTAGCCAGCAACAGGTCGGTAACGCTTAGTGGAACTCCTTTACCAGCAAACCATGGTTTAATATAATCGTCATCAAGTACTATTTCGCCACTAGTATTATAAAATTTAAAACCATAAGTCATTTTGCAAATACCAATATTTTACTAGAGTTTCTATAAACGGTGCCACTAGGATCGTTAATAGCGCTTGTGTTTAATTGCACATAACGTATTCTAGGTATGAAACTGGGCCCCTCCGGATCATAAACAGCTACTGGATCATAATACCAATTTTGATCTCCGTTAAACAACGTAATCCAAAATATTACTTTGTTTTTTAAATTTGGCAAAGTAACACTGTTAAAAGTGCTGGTTCCATCATAAGTAACATACCCACTACCAGTAGTGGGTATTATTACAGTATTTATATAAACTCCACCGGTACTCGTGCTATCATAATCTACATTTCCACTGCTATCTAATAACTTTAATCCATATGCCATTATGATAGATTCCCCATTATAACTCTTAATACATTGTTTTCATAAACTTCTATTTTATTATTAAATAGTTTAATATAACTCCCTGTATTACTAGCCCCAATAACTAATTTTCCAGCATCTATACTACCAGCTCCAATTCTAGCAGCATCTAAAGTTCCTGTAGTTATTTTTCCAGCACTAAGATTTCCAATATAGGCATCTCCAATTGCTGCTTCTTGCATAAAAGTAGCTACATTAGTACTACTAATTTTATTATTACTAGTAATAGTAGTAAACGATCCAGTACCGGCATTACTAAGAGTAATGGTGCCATTGGTTTCCGTAATGCTAATATTTCCGTTTATTATTCCAGTTGGTGCATTGGTTAAATCAGTTTTTACAGCTGCTAAACCTGCCGCATCAATAGTTGTACTAGTAGCTCCGCCTCCTTGTAGTGAATAAACCGCTCCTGTTTTACTAATGTACAAGTTGCTGTTTAATATTCCAGCTGGTGCATTAGTTAAATCAGTTTTAATAGCACCTAAGCTAGTAGCTGTAATATTACTGTTCAATATGCCAGCTGGTGCATTAGTTAAATCAGTTTTAACTGCACCTATACTAGTAGCAGTAACGTTGCTATTGTCTAATATACTAGGATAGCTTGTGCTGATGTTACTCCAATCAAGTGCTGTTCCTGCTCCAAATAATATATTACCATTAGCGTCTTTAACAGTTAAATTTCTAGTATCTATTTTATCGGAAGTAACTGTACCAGTAATAATATTACCACCATTAATGCTAGTAGTTCCGCTATTACCGAAACTTAAAGTATTTGTTCCATTACTTATGCTTTCTGCGGCAGTAAATGTAACTAATCCAGTAAATCCAATTGCTTGAGTAACACTACCAAATGTTGGCTGTCCTGTACCGCCACCAGCAGTTGTTTCTACTACTGTGTATGTAACATAGTAATATTTGTTAGAGTTGCCAGCAGCATATACTGGAGCACCTTTTGCCCAGCCAGATAACCCAGTAAAATCACCGCTAGTAAAATTATAGCTTACTCCGGTATTACTTATACTAGGCGTGCTACCATCAGTTACTACGCTTTGGTAATGAACTATACCAGTAGCTGTGCGCTTACCAATACTGCCATCTTTAGCAACACTCATAGTTACAGTTTTACTGTAATTTACACCACTAGCAGTAATTGTTAAAGCTGCAGTTATATTAGTTACATTTGCACTAGGAGTTATAGTAATTGTTTGATTACTGCCAGTAGCAGGAGTAGCTCCGGTTATAGCCCAAGAATAACTACTAGGAGTCAAATTTTGATATGTAGCAGTAAGTGTAGCAGTGCTAGGACTATACACTCCATTAATATCTACTACAAAATTAGTTACTCCACTAATATCTATAACTTTACCATCATTGCCGTGTTCCGCTACTATAGTAGGTGTAGTCCATTGACCTGTAGTAATTTCATCTACAGTTGAGGAACTAGCTGCGCTAGCATAAATAGCCCATAGATATTTTCCAGAACTATCTGCAGGAGGAGTAGTAGACCAACCATTTAATATAGTATTAAGTGTGTCAGCTATATTCCACACACTAATTGCAGCAGTACTAAAGGTGTATTTTAAACTAGCAGTTGGTGTTAAATTTGTGCTAAGTGTAGATGTAGCAGTACGTTTGTATAGCGTAACAGTTGCAGTATTTATACCATTTTCACTATATTTTACAGGCGTAGACCACTCATTAGCAGTAATAGTATCAGTTCCACCACTACTTTTAGCTGTTGCAACAGTTACCCATAATGGATCAAGTGTACCAGTGCCATATATTTCTTTTGACCAACCGTTATCTAATTGATCTGTACTAGTATCTATTTGAAAGGTGCTAAAATCAAACGTGGCAGATCCTGGTCCTAGGCTAGTAGGCCATCCGGTCCAGCTAGTATTATCTGGTGCACGTTTATACGCGAATACAAGACTGGAGCTTTTGCCACTAGTTAACCTGTTATACTTGTATATTTCAGTAATAGTAAAACTATCACCAAAAGTACTTTTACCACTAATAGTTAAAGTAACTGTAGCGCTTGTTTCAGCGGTAAAACTTGTTAGATTTCCTAGTGTAGCGGTATTATCACCATTAATAGCATCTTGTACGGTACTAATACTACCACTAGTTAAACCAGTACCGTCTACTTTTTGACTTATTCTCCAACGCCCGTTAGCAGTACCAACTCCATCATACTTAAGTATTGTACCACCTTGTTTAACAGTTATCGTTGCACCCGTTCCAGTAAGTATAGCTTGATTACTATCATTAAATGATACAATAGGTACAGCTGGAACTAAATCACTACTAATGCTGGCAATTATTAAATTTGTCCAGCTAACATTTACTATTCTTGGAACAATACTAGTATTACCACTTCTGCCAACGTGTTTTGCTAGTATGCGATAGTTATTACTAGCTGGTTTAATCCAATTAAATTTACCAGTTTTGCTATAACCTATAAGCGTACTATTTGTCCACAGTGTATTCTTCTCTTGTGTAGATTCAGTAGAATTAGGTACAGCACTAGTTACATAACGTAACTCTGTAGTGTCATAGTCACTGTCTGTAGGTATATCCCAAGTTAATTCTATGTTTAACTCGTTTAAATCATATGACAAATTACTTACATTGGTTAAACTACGAACACGACCCTGAACAGTATGTGTTGCAAAATCAGTCCATAATCCAACTACACCATTACTAGCAATGTATCGTAATCTATACTTATAGGTTTCATTTTTTAATACATTTGGTATATAAATTGTGTTATCAGGATATGCTACTCTAATTGATTTTGTACTAACTGTAGATACAGCACTGCTAAGATCATATTCACATTCAATAAAAGCTGTATTAGTAGGCAAGTCTGCTGGATGCCCAAAAGCTATTTTTATACGATTTTCACTAATTACGGGCGCAATTAAATCTCCAGCAGTTTCATCACTGGATACGCCTGTTATAATTGGTTTTTGTGTACTAGTATATAAGCTTCTATTTAACTCTGGTGGTAAACTTATTTGTGTTTCGAAAACTGTGTTAGTAGTATTTAATGTTTGATAATCTGTAAATAAATTGTATGTATCAGTAATGCCGTAGTCTACAAGAGTTAGTCTAGCGCTTTTATTACTTGTAGGCTCAATACTAATTACTAATAAGTCTTGTGCTTCTTGATTTAAGTAACCAAATAAGTATAAATCTCCACCACTAACTTCTGTGGTAGTTGTACTGCTAGAAAGTTTTACTTTCTTATAATACCCGCTATTTAATGTTACGGTACCACTAAGATTAGTTTGTCCAAATGAATTAACCGCTTGTGTATAGGTAAAACTTAATTGATCTCCGCTAACTGCTGTAACAGATACCTGATTATGTACATAGCTTAAGCTTGGCACACTAACACTTATCATATCACCAACAGATAAACTATGTACACTACTAGTAGTTATTGTAATTACGTTATTTGAGGCACTAGCGTTGGCTATATTAAAAGACTGTACAATTCCTCTAGTTGTGCTAGCACCAACAGAACTACGTATTCTAATGGTATGATTTTGGCTACTATTTATACTAACCGTTTCGTCCAGTTCTAGTAAGTCGTTAGCTAAGCGATTTTTAACACGACCACTGTCTAGACCCCACATAGGTACATCGTGCATAACTTTTACACGATCGCCACGGTTACATACTAGGTATTCTAAATCTGCATTAAGTGAATATACTTCACGACGTAGATATGCCTGTGCCATATGCCATTTAGCATGATCTACAACCGCAGCAGCTTTAGTTACTCCTGGTAGTTGTATAGATTCAAATAACTCAGCAGTACTAGCCGTTTTGTCTGTTTTATATACAATTATTTCACTTTGTTGATAGTTGTTATCTTCATCTAAAAAGTTTACACGCAATCCGTCTGGTAATTTGGGTAGGGCTCTAATTCCCTCAAATCCCCAACTATTGTGTGGAGTAAAATGTTGTACAATATTTGACTTTGGCTCGTCAATAGTTACAGACCACTTACCGTTGATAAGTGCAGGGCTGGCCCTGCCGGCTGCACATATATCACGTAGTATATCCATAATACTACGCGTATCTGCTATTATGCTATTATACTCTAACTTAAAAGTTTCGGTTTTTTGGCTACCAACAGTTGGTGTATAAGTAATAGAACGATTCTGGTTACAGTAATTCCACCAATATTGTATTTGTGGTAAATCTAATTGACTATCTGTAACGGGTTGCGGATTTGCTGGATGTTGTAGTACATATCTAAACAAATCTGCTGGATTACTACTTGTTCCATAGCTCCAACTGGTACCGTTATAACGATTTAACCAAGTTTGTACAATAGCATTAATACCATCCAGTTGACCATTAATTTGATCAGTAGCCTTAATGCGTAGTGCAGTTTTAGCTATTTTAGAATTACGTGGATCTACTAATATTTCACCATTACTAGGTGTTTTATAGAATGTTGCGGCTAAAAATGTTACAGTATCACTATACCTATAGTCTGGTACTATATCTGGATCATCACCATTTTCTCTGCGTGCTCTAACACTTAGTGTACCTGTTGTGCCAGTAGGAAAGTTCTTTTCAAAACTAATAGTAAATGCGTCTTTTTTAGCCGCATCGCTACCAATTAATCCGCCAACTGATTTACCGCCTGCATATGCTGTATATGGTTCTATCCAACTATTCCAAGTCGTGCCACCATTTGTGCTATATTCAATAGCTATATTTACAGGTGCAGGTTCACGATCACCCGCTTTAGTGTTTATCCTACTCAAACCCTGTGGAAAATGTATATCTACTACTAATGTATTTACACTATCGCCGTTATTTGCAGCAGTGATCCATGGTCCAGCAGGAATTGCATTAATTGTGTATTGGTCTGTTTCGCCGTAACGCTGGTCTTGCTCACCACCAACATAACCCATAACAGACTGAGTTTGTGTATTACCATTTTGTAGTGGACTATACGCTTTGTTATTAGCATCTCTAGCACCAGTTAGTGCTGTATTAACTAAATTTTGATATACATCACTGCTATAAATAGTATTAAATTTTTCAATATTTGCTGCATCAGCACTATCATTTTTTCTATCTAGTGTGATAAACATGTCCTGTGTTTGATTAGGACTGTCAAACTTAGCAAACTGATAGCTTTGATTTTGTTGGCCTAGATTAAGTGCAACTTCACCAATTTTATAAGTTGTAGCATCTATATTTAGTGGGCCATATCCCCAGGCCAATAGCATTGTTAAGTAGCTATCACGCTCATTTAAAAATGTAGCATAATTTTGGGCACCAAGGGCCGGTGTCATACGAACTTTACCCAATATTACTGGTATAGCCCCATATGGGTTTGATTGATTGGCACCACCAGTAACCATATACTGTTGTTCTGTAGTACCGGGATCTTTTGTTGTTGGCGGACGTACTGGTGCTATTGCATTAATTAGTGCTCCGCCAACAATAGTAACTGCCATTGTAGCAAAAGTACTACCTACAGCTCCAGCTGCCCAACCAGCAGCAATTGAGGAACCTACTAAACCACCACTAGTAGCTGCAATTAATCCACCTTCTAATGCTCCGGCAATATAGGGGGCATAAATAGCTAGCGCAACAAATAGTGCTAGTCTAACAACATCTTTTCCAGGAATAGCTCTGTATTCGACAACATCTGTGTCTTTAAGGACAAAAGTATCCCACCGCTCTACTGTAATAGGGCGACCGTTTACAAGTATAGCTGCATAGGATTTTAATTCTGGTGCAACTTTCCACTCATCAACTACAAAAGTGTGTAGTTGCTGTAGAGTAGTACCAGGAGTTATTGGTAGTGTATATCGTTCAGTTTTTAGGGGATGTGGAACGGTATTTAGTATAACATTTTTGCTAGAATTATACTTAAAATATCCAACTATACGCTTACGCCATAGGACGCTATCAATAGACTCAACAACACTAGTAGAATTTTCACTAATATGAATAAATTGTTTATCGTTTATAGCTACAGCAATATGGGATTCGCTTCCAAGTAGCTTAAATAAAATAACTGCGCCTGATTCAAGCGCAGTTATTTCGTCCCAACCTTCACGATATTGAGCAATTAATTCTTCTAGCCTAGATGTATCATCTGTTGTTGTATAGTCATCAACAAAACTAGGTAATGTTATATTAAACTCATTTTTGTAAATAAGTCTAACCAATCCCCAACAATCTACACCATTAAAATCTCTACCACGTTCCTTAAAAGGAATTCCAATATATTTATTTGACCACATTAGAATAATCCTGGAAAATATGCTGGAGTAAAATTATGAAGCGGAAAAGGTTCACGTTCATAATTTATCATAGTTAATTCGGCAGAAACTTGATCTTTATTATAAGTAAAATTACTTATGTAAAAATCGTTAAAAGTAGCCTCTGCATCAGCATTAACATTAAACAATGCATTACCTGGCTCTACATATTTAGATAGTAATAAATCTAACTTTATTTTTGGAGGGCCAGTAATAGTTCTAACAATAGGTACCACATATCTAGTTACGTCAAACATAGTAATAGAACATTTAGGTGCTTGACCTTGTTCTTCAGTAGGCAAACTGATTTCCATAGGCAAAAAAGTATAATCGCTGCCTTTCCAAGTAATACCATATATAACTTCTTCAGCAGTTTCACTAATACGTTTAGTGAAACTGTCACAAAGTCTTAGTACAACATTGTTTACATTATCAGGATCATAAATAGTTACAGTAGTAATTAAATTAGTATCTGTTTCTGGAGAAAATATTGCTTTTAATGCCTCTGGAGACATTGATGTTAATCTGCTCATGGTAATACTTCTAACTGTAGTGATACTGTCCAATATCCTGGGGCAAGATAGCTTGTAGTAAACAAGCTATCTCCTTGAGGAATTATTCTAACTTCTTCGATAGTGTTGGTTCTAGGGTGTGGAAAACCAAAGCGTATAGTTCCTCTAATTGTATTTTCTACAAAGTTTTTTAGTGTAGCTACTTCAGCATTAGTCATAATAAAACTAAGACTTAATTGACTAGGACGCTTACCTAAATATCTCATTTTGGCAGGGCCTTTATCCATACTAGTTCTTTGGATAAGTGCTCCATGATTTTCACTAAAACCTTTTTGAGGTACTTGTGGTAAACTTAATGCTGTCCACGAGTATGTATAGGCCATACTATCTCCTTACTAATGCTGGGCTTAATCCATAATTACCCCGCAAAGAATTTTGCATAGGGCTTCCAGGTTGAGCCATATTTCCTGCTACCATTTCGCTAATAATTACATCAAAGCTACGGTTACCTCTACTATCTACTGTTTCCTTAGCTTCAACATTGGCTTGAGTATTATTGTAGATATTAATTTCTGTTTTTCCACCAGTTGCTCGTACGCCAAATGAACCGTTACTAGTTTTAACAGCTGGCATAACAAATTCAGGACCAGCTTCTCCAGCTACAGCCATTCTGCTGCCACCACTATGTGCAAATAGAGTAGGACTATTTAATAAACCACCTTTTGCATACTTATCCATACCTGCAAACATTGCGCTAGA
>Ga0255289_1000060_pt1 | contig 11084 bp, 9 predicted proteins | sample AtltaT_37_FD_183665 | JGI IMG/M metagenome (GOLD analysis project Ga0255289, IMG submission 183665) | Metatranscriptome of freshwater microbial communities from Altamaha River, Georgia, United States - Atl_UVDOM_RepB_8d (Metagenome... | ecosystem: Environmental > Aquatic > Freshwater > River...
CTATGCCAATTCGGACGGGCAGCATTGGGTGATCATGTTGCCCAGCGAGTACTGACAGCACTTGGGTATCAAACGGGCTGGAAATCAGCCCTACAGCGTCGCCCCTTAAAAATGCATAACCCGTTGATTTAACTGGACTTTTCGGTGTTTTCAATGGATAATTTCTCTCAGTTTCACCCCCAGATACCCTCGTTTTCTGGGAGTTTTTGGGAGAGCACCCCGATGACCGATACGGCCGACTTTTTCCGCAGCCGCCTGGATCAGATGATCGATCTGCGACATCCGCTCGTGGTCTTGGCCTCTCGCACGCCCTGGCAGGAACTGGAAGCCTCGATCGCTCACCTGTTCGCTAAGGCCGTCCGCGCTGGCCAGAAGATTGAGGACGTGGATCTGTTCGGAGGCGTGGCCAAGGTGGTCGGTGCCGGCGTCTCGCCGGCTGGCCGCCCTCGTCTTGCGCTGCGCCTGATGATCTCGCTGCTGTACCTCAAGCACGCCTTCAACGAGAGCGACCAAGGGGTTGTTGAACGCTGGGCCGAGACTCCCACCTGGCAGTACTTCTCGGGCATGGATTACTTCGAGCACCGCTGGCCCTGTGACCCCACGCAGCTGGTCCACTTCCGCAAGGCCATGGGCGAGGAAGGTGTGGAGGCCCTGCTGCAGCAAACGATCAATGTGGCCCTGACCTTGAAGCTCATCTCCAAGGCCTGTCTGTCCACCGTCATCGTCGACTCCACCATCCAGCACAAGGCCATCGCCTACCCCACCGACGCCAAGATGCTGGAGACCGCGCGGACCAAGTTGGTTGCGGCCGCAAAAGATCAAGGCATCGAGCTCAAGCAGACCTTCGCCAAGGAAGGCAACCACTTGTGCCGCAAGGCCGGGCGGTACGCACATGCCAAGCAGTACAAGCGGATGCGCAAGACGCTCAAGCGCCAGCGCACCATCGTGGGCCGCCTGCACAGGGAGATAGACCGCAAGCTCAGCCCGCTGGGCCAGGCCGCGCGTGAGGCCATGGCCAGCACCTTGGCCAAGGCTGGCCAGGTCTTCGACCAGACCAAGGGCAAGAAGATCAAGGGCGGTCAGCCCAAGCTGTACAGCTGGCATGCCCCCGAGGCCCACTGCTTCAGCAAGGGCAAGGCCCGCACGCCGTTCGAGTTCGGGGCCAAGGTGGGCATCGCCGTCACAGCCAAGGGCAACCTCATCGTTGGCGCCCGTGCGTTCAGCGGCGCGCCGTTCGATGGCCATACGCTGCACGAGCAAATCGAGCAGGCCACCATCTTGCTGCAGGACAGCAGCATCAAGCCCACCACCGCAGTGGTTGACCTTGGTTACCGCGGCGTGGATGCCGACAACCCGGGGCTCACCATCACGCACCGGGGCAAGGCCAAGAGTCTGGACGCTGAAGGACACAAGCTCATCAAGCGGCGCAATGCCATTGAGCCCGTGATTGGGCACCTGAAGGCTGATCACAGGATGGACCGTTGCCATCTGAAGGGTGAGATCGGCGACCGGCTGCATGCGGTTCTGTGCGCAGCGGGCTACAACATACGCTGGTTGCTACGGGCCATCGCCCGCAAAGGCCTGACGGCCTTTTTGCGCCTGTTACCGGCACCGTCTGTGGCGGCGGTGTTGGCTTGGTTGGCCGACCGCCGGGACCTGATGGCGTTCATGCGGCCCTCAAATCCAATGGCAGTCGCTTGAAATTGAATTCTTCAGGGACGACTATTTACATACCTTCCAAGGATGTCAAAATTGCGTGCAATGTTTTCTGAAGTATCAGTGACGCTAACCTTGGATTTTGGGTTGTCTGCAAGCGCCACCAAAGCAGCCGATACCGTCATCGCATTCGGCAATGCGGCGGACGCGAGAAAATTCGCGTTCGAAGATATAGCCACGACACCCATAGTCAAAGGGCATCGGCTCAGAATCTAAATCCTTGAGCAGCACTAATTTATTTGTCCACCTTTCAATCAATTATTCAATCAAAAAAGAAAAGGGCCCCTTAAAAAGGGGCCCGGCAATTAATAATAAAGACGTGAAGTCTATATTATCGCAACAACGTCAGCACCGATTGCGGTTGCTGGTTGGCTTGCGCCAACATGGCCGTCGCCGCTTGTTGAATGATTTGGGTACGGGCCAGCTCCGTCGATTCTGCCGCGTAGTCTGCGTCAAGGATTCGGCTTCTGGATGCCGCTGTATTCTGAGAAACATTGCTCAGATTGTCAGCAGCGTACGTGAGACGATTCGACCATGCGCCTAGATTAGCTCGGAAGGTATCGATCGTTTGAATGGCGGAGTCAATCGTGCTCAAGACTCCAGCGGCTGAAGTATGACTAGCCAGGCTCAACCCGCTTACAGACAGGGCGCTTGCCGTAATGGACTGCAAGGTCACGGTGATAGTGTCCGATGAATTGCCATGCATGCCGACTTGCAGGCTGACTGCAAAGGCTGAACCGATACCGGCAGAACCGCTGGCAAAAACCTGCATGTTGTTCCAACGGGTGTTGGTGGAAATGCGGCTGATTTCCTCTGTCAACTGGTCAAATTCCAGCTGGAGCGCGGACCGATCCGTCGACGAATAGGTGTCGTTTGAAGATTGGACAGCCAGTTCCCGCATGCGCTGAAGCATATTGGTGACTTCTTGCGTCGCCCCTTCAACCGTTTGAACCAGCGAAATACCGTCGTTCGCATTGCGAACTGCTTGGTTGAGTCCGCGGATCTGGGACGTCATTTTGTCGCTGATTGCGAGACCGGCAGCGTCATCGGCAGCAGTATTGATACGCTTACCGGTCGACAATTGCTCCATCGCCTTGCTCAGGCTACGATTGTTAACAGTCAACGCATTCTGCGCAATAAGCGATTTGACGTTGGTGTTGATCACAGACATGGTCTTACTCCTTCAAGAGAGAAATTTCGCTTTGGTTTGGCAGGAACCTATCGTGGAGTGACCTGCCCTGTCATTTACATAAAGCTGGTATTCAGCCCCGCGATGTTTAGTGAATCGGCGAGAGAAGAAATTCCTTTAGAAAATTCTTTAAAGAATTCAAGCTGCTTGGTCACGCAAGAGGCCCTTCACAGCCTCCAAATCGTGAGCCACGCGCAAAACCGTTTCATTGGGAATCTGGCGGATGACTTCGCCACTTTGAACGTTCTTAACCTGCACCACCACAAAGTTCGTCGTGTCGTCCACTGAGAAATTGAGGTTGTAGCTGTTCTTGGTCATTTGCTCGTTGAGCTTCTTGATCGCTTCTTGAACTTCCTGACGCATCTTCTCCGGATCCAGATGCAGGTCAGCAGGCTGGCGCGAATGAGCCATGCCTTCGGCATTCCCTTGGGGCTTAGGCTGAGCCACACGCGCAGCCTTGCCTTCTCCAACGACAGACGGCCGGTTGATCGCTGGCGAGTCAGCGCCCAGCGCGGAAATGGGATCGGTCATGGTCGTTTCCCTCTCAAAAAGGGCTTCGAAAAAATGCAAAGCCAAAGCAGCCAACCGAAATTGGTCGAACACGCTCGAGTTGGGGATCGGCCCGTCGGCTAAAAACTTGAGCCCAATTTGCAAAAAAGATGCATGCCGCTAGGTGTAAACCCTAGACTAGTTGGACGAGGTCATGTTCGAAAAGCTGTTTTTCAGACCCGCTCTCACTGAAGCTGAGTTCCCAACCACACTGTCCATCAAGCTGAATTGCTGCGTGTAGCGCTCGAGCAGCTTGGTCATGCGATCGTCCAATTTGGTCAGTTGGGCCTTGTAGGCCTCGATTTGGCTGTTGGCGCTGTCGACTTGCGTTGCGACGATGCCTGTGGTGCGCAACATCTTGTCGAGCTTGACTACGGCGTCCCCCGCAATGCCGGCGGGAGAAGGACTGTAGATGCTCTTGTTATTGGTGCCTGCGGTAAAGGCCTTGACGACTTCGTCAAAGTTACTCTGAAGCGCATTGTCGAATTTGGACTCGTCCAACTGGAGTTGTCCGTTGCGGTCGAAACTTAACCCGATGTCGCGAGCAGCCTTGACAGCAAGGTTGCCTGACTTTGTGGATGAGTCTTCAGTGATGTAGCGTCGGACCTGAGATCGAATGCTCTGCAGCAATGAGTCGCCTACTAGCGCACCCCCTACTTGCTCCACCTTGCTCTTTGAATTTCCGAGTTCCTTGAGCGTGGTCTCAAGATCGTTATAGGCAGTGACGAGTCCCTTAACACCATCTTTAATTGACGTGGTCTGTCTGCTCAAATCGATAGTGGCCGAACCCGAAGTCACTGACAACAAGTCCAGCGTGACTCCCTCAATCAAGTCACTCACATGATTGCTGCTGCGTGAAATTGTCAACCCGTTGAGCTTGAGACGAGCATCATCCGCTGAACTCAACTTATTGGAAAAGTCCAGTTGGTTGGCATCTGCAGTCAGCGTGAAGTCGCTCTTGGTGCCGGTGGCACCGGAAACGACGATTACATAGGGCGCCTGCGGATCCCCCGTGTTGAGCAATTGCGCCTCGACCCCCACTTTGGCTTGGTTGATGGCACGCACCACGCCTAAAGGCGAATCATCAGTGACTTCGATAGTCTGCGCCTGACCGCTGTGAAGTGAAAAGCTGATGTTAAACGGGTGGCCTGTGTTCAATGACTCATCCGCTTTTGTAAATGAGTTACTGCTGCTGCGTTGCGCGGTCGCCAGATTGGTGACCTCCAATTTGTAGCTGCCAGCCTTGGCGGTAGTCGTGGCTGTAACGCCAATGGCAGAGGTCTGAGAATTGGCCGCGGCAATGGAGCTGAATTCAGAGGCATCATCCAGCTTGGCGAATGCAGTCTTCAAGTCATTCAGCGCAGACTTGATGTACCCGTAAGCAGATATCTTCGCCTCTGTCTTGGTAATCTTGCCGTTAATTGCATCCTTACGAGGACCAATCTCCGCGTTCGCGAGGTCCTGAGCGAGCGATTTGGTGTCAATGCCAGAACCCGCCCCCAAAGTCGAAAGGAAGTTGGTAGACGCCGTTGTCGATGCGGTAGACGATGTGGCCATGATTGAATATGGATTAACCTGGTGTCATCGACCAAACCATGAAAAACTTGAGCTCGGACGTATCACTCTATTGGTGATACTAGTTTCGAATGTAGTCAAACAGGTTGAGTCCGGAAATCTTGGAAAAGCTTCCCATCGCCGCCTGAAGTGCCATCATGTCCTTGTTCATGCGGGTAACGGCCTCGGTGTAGTCCAGGTCCTGGATGTCCGATAACGTTGATTGCAATCTCAGCTTTGTTTCGGTCAAGGTGTCGAGTTGCGACTGCACAACTTGCTGATCAGAGCCAGAGCGTGCTATGGCGAGTGTGAGATTTTCGGCCATTTGATCGATGTCGGAGATTCCTAATCGGATATCGGATGACCGCCCTGCCTTCACCGCATTGATCTCTCGGTCTATAGCATCAAAGAATCCGACAGCGGAACCGTCAGAGCGAACAACACGCTGATAGACATCGGTTCCTGAGCGGGTGTACTTGACCGTCCGTTCGACGCCTGCCGGAATACTGATCTGAGTCTGGTCGCCCTGATAGGTTACGGCCCCGGAACCGGCCTCGCCAAACGCCGGCGTCTGAACTCTTGAACCTGAAAAAAGATAGTTACCGGTGTCATCGCGCGCGTTGCCGACAGAAACGAGTTCGTTCCGCAAGGCCTGCATCTCGGTAGCTATAGCGTTACGCTCCGAATTCCCCAAGGTGTCATTGGCAGCCTGGACCGCCAATTCTTTCAATCGAGTGAGGATATCGTTGGCCGACGACAGCGCGGTCTCTTCGGCTTTGTAATGGTTCAGTGCGGAATTCAACAGGTTGACGTTACTGTTCTGACGATCAATTTCTCCATTGAGTCGCTGAATAGCGGCAGCCTTGTCAGGAGCGTCGCTGGGCGACAACACTTGCTTGCCTTCGCTCATTTGAGCCTGTGCAGTGGCCAAGCGCTTTTGAAGTGCACTCATCCGCTCAGTGGCACTGTCAAAAAGAAAGGCAGTCGAGACTTTAGAAACTGAAGACATCACCGCACCTGCAAGATGGCGTCGAACAATTGAATACTCGTTTGCATGACCCGAGCATTGGCTTGGTATGCCTGCTGATAACGCACGAGTGCCGAGGCCTCTTGATCTAGGCTGACGCCCGAAACACTGTCACGGGTTTGCTTGGCTTGCTCATGCACCACCTGGAGAGCCTGTTGGGCAATGGTGACCTGCTGGGCCACGTTGCCAACCTGGTTCACACGCTCAATGTAGGACTCCGTCATGGTCAGGCCACCAGGCATGACCTTGTCGTTTTCTAGATCGACCATGCGCAGCATGGACTCGTTGTTGCCTATGCCGTCCCGATTTCCATCCAAGGTGAACTTGTCGCCGGCCTTGGGCTGGGTGGACAACTCCACCCGCAGTCCGCGATAGCTGATGACGGGGTTCGGAACGTTCAAGTCCAATGAGCGGCGAGCCAACTCGGTAGCGGTGGCCGTGTCGATGATCTTGTAGTCCACGCCGCCACCACTGCCGGCCACGATCTGCACTTGCAGCGGCGACTCACGAAGCAACTGCTTCATGGTGCCCCCCACCCCCGTGAAAGTGGACGTGACGTTGACGGCTGTGTTGGTACTGCTGGTATCGGTGACAAAGACCAAGAGATCGTCCTTGCTCGCGCCCTTGATGAACAGGCCGGTATCGAAGCCCAGCGCCTTCAGATCTGAAGGCTTGCCCACTGCACCGAGACCCAGACGGATGTCATCGGTGACGTTGGCGGAGGCACGCTGAATTTGCAGCTGGCCAGCATCCGTGACCGAAGCAGTGACTTTGTTGGTAGCGCTCAAGCCAGTCTGACTGTTGTTAATCCAGGTGGCCACATCGCTGACACTGGCTCCAGCCGCCAAAGCCCCCAAGGACACACCATTGATGTTGATGGCGCCGGCTGCAATCGCCGCACTGGTGACGCCACCGCTCAGTGCGGCGCCTGTGAGGACGGCGGCTGTAGGCACGGGCGGCTGCAGCTGCCCAGTCGCACTGTTGAAACTTTGAATCTGTTGGACATCAGCCTTGGCGCCCATGAAGATGTCCATGTCCATATAGGCCTCGGAGCCCTTGGCATTGAGCATGGACGCGTCGTAGGTCGCGCCAGCTTCCATGCCGTTGCTGGCCTGCATGAGCCTTGACTGCAATTGCGTGCTCAAGGCACCGCCTGCCAAGTGCCGCCCATCACGGGTCAGGACCTGGATCTGCTGTGTGGCCGTCGGCGCCTGCAAGGTGAGATGGAGATCTTGCGTCCCCGCCTTTACCACGCCTGCTGACGCGTATTGCAAGGCACCATCGATGCGCAGGGATTCTTCGCCAAGCTGAGGTTGAAGACCCAAAGCCAAACCACCGGTGAGTCCTGTGGGCCCCGCGTAAGACGGGTCTGCAAAGCTGATGCGTGCCTGGGCCGAACCGCTGTTCAGCGGATCGTCGATGACACGGAACTGCCCCGCTGCGGCCACGCGGTTGGTATCTTGAATGACCAGCTGCATGCCGCTGGCCTTGCCTTCGAGTCCGGCGGCGAAGCCAAAGAGGTCGCCGCCCAACTTGCCCTCGGCATCCAGTCCGTTGCTGTGAATGCTGTTGATTTGCTTGACCACCACGGAAGACAAATTGTCCAAGGCATCACTCGCTGGCGTGAGCACCTGGTCCCGAAAACTGATGGTCCCACCCAACTTACCGCTGGTGAAATACGGGATGGTCTCGGGTTTTCCGTAGGGGTCCAAGACAAAGTCCAGCTTGGTCGGATCGGAGCTGGAGGGCTGGACACTGATCGCTCGAGAATTGATGCCGTTGATCAACACACCTTGGTCGATGGTGTCGCCCACACTGACCAAAACAGCCCCGTTGGTGGCGAACTTGGTTTTGACGGCCACCAAGTCTGACAGTTGGCCCAGGAGGCGGTCGCGCTGATCCAGCAGCTCTGAAGGTTGGCTGGACTCCGAAGATTCCTTGGCCAGTTGTCTGTTGAGTTGCGCCAACTGGGTCGTGAGCGAATTGACCTGACCTACGTTGGTATCGACAGCTTGGCGAGTTTCGGTGTCGAGCAACTGAAATTGAGAGGCCAGCTCTCTAAAACGCGCGGCCAAGCCGTCAGAGTCGCGCAAAAACAGGCTTCGCGACACCACCGATGCAGGGTCGGTGGACAACTCACGGGCCGACTGAAAGAACCGGTTCATGGCCGTGGTCAGGCCAATGCTGTCACCGCCCATGACATCGATGAGGCGGTTCACATAAGACAGCAAGGGCTTCTGGCTCTGCAGATCGCTATTGCTGTTGCGCAAATTCGCATTGACAAAGGCATCGTACTGACGCTTGACAGCGTCAAAGCGGGCACCCGTCCCGATATAGCCACCACCCACTTGAGCGGGCTGGTTGGCGACCAGGGACACATCTTGACGCGTATACCCATCGGTACTGACATTGGCGATGTTGTTGGACACCGTCGCCAGCGCCCGCTGGTAGGCGGTGACGCCCGATGAGCCAATGGTCAGCAGATCACTCACGGCAACTCACCACTGTCAGCAGGCAAGACGACAGGCACCGTGCCATCGACCGGCGGGACCGGCAGGGACTTGGTGCCTGGCGCGTCGGGCATGGGCAGCGACGAAGCGGCCCCCTGAGTCAAAGGCATGACCTGGGCGGGATTGGCCCGTAGCTGCAGCGCCTGAGATGCGGGCAGCGCATCGGGGGCTGCAGGCGGCGGGGTCATGTGCTTTTCGAGCATGTCGGCCAGGCCAATACCGCCACGCTTCGTCATCTGTAAAGCCACTTCCTTGTCAAACATGCCTTCGTAAGTTTCGAGGCCGTTGTTGGTCGTGAGCTCGCTCTTGTCGATGGTCTCGCGCATCACCTGCAGCATGTGCTGAATGAAATGCGCCTCAAACTGCTCGGCCGTGGATCGTAGTGCCGCCTTGGGGTCTTGGGCGGCCGCACCCTTCAGCCGTCCCAACGATTGAAAGTCGTTGTAGCTGCTGAGCGTGGTGTCAACCGTGGAGGTGAGCGAAGTGTCCATGGCCCACCCTTAGATAACCACCAACTCGGCGCGCAGACTGCCGGATTGCTTGAGCGCCTCAAGAATGGCGATCAATGCGGAGGGCGTGGCGCCCACTTGATTGACTGCATCCACGATCTGGCGAAGATCAGCCCCCGGCTGGAACAAGAACATGGGGTTCTTGGCCTCTTGCACGGCCACGTTGGCGTTTTGGACCTGCTGGGTCTGACCCTGGGCCAGAGCATTGGGCTGTGACACTTCGTTGGTGGCCGCAATGGCCACAGAAATCGTGCCGTGGGACACCGCCGCGGCTGAGACACGCACATTGCGGCTGATGACTACCGTGCCCGTACGGGAATTGACCACCACGCGCGCGTTGGGCTCACCCGGTTGCACGTCTATGTTTTCGACCATGCTCATAAAGGCCACGCGTTGCGACAGGTCTTCTGGTGCACGAATCGCCACGGACATGCCATCCACCGCGCGAGCTGTTCCATCACCAAAGGTCTTGTTGACCGCATTGACGATGGCCGTAATGGTGGTGAAGTCCGATTCGCGGGTGTTAAGCACCACATGGTCGGAGGTCTCAAACGGCGTATCGACCGAGCGCTCGACCGTGGCACCGTTGGGAAGACGCACAGCCGTGGTGACCCCGACCTTGACACTGGAGCCCGCGGCACCGGCATCAACGCCTGTCGCCGTGAGCGCCCCTTGTGCCAGAGCGTAGACTTGGCCGTCGACGCCCCGCAAGGTTGTCAACAGCAAATTGCCGCCTCGCAAGCTGGTGGCTTTGCCCAACGCGGAGACATTGACGTCAATTTTTTGTCCTGGCTTGGCAAAGCCAGGTAACTCAGCGGTAATCATGACGGCTGCGGCATTTTTGAAGTCCAGCTTGCCGCCTGCTATGCCCGACACAAAGTCAGACAGGTCGCCTTCCATGCTGACACCCAGACGGTTGAGCATGGCTTTGAGGCTTTGACCCGTGAAGCTCACATCAGCACCGTCACCAGTGCCCTGCAAGCCCACCACCACACCGTAACCGATGAGCTGGTTGGATCTTGCGCCTGCCACTGAGGTCAGGTCTTTGACCCGGTCAGCCCAGACCGCACTCAGCATGCCGAGGCTCAAGCAGATGAAAGCAGTAAGGGCGCGAAGCGTGGTCATGATGAGGTTCAGAAGAATCAGAAGGGCCAGATCTTGAGCAGCAAGCTGGTGCCCCAACCCGGTGTCGTGGCCTTGGCCATGTCGCCCGTGCCGCGATATGAAATATTGGCGTTGGCCAGGCGCCGCGACTGCACGATGTTGTTGGGAGAAATGTCTTCGGGGCGAACAATGCCGCTCACTTGCACAATCTCAGAACCTTCGGTCAACGACAGTTGCTTCTCGCCACGGACTACCAGGTTGCCATTGCCCAGCAGCTCGACGACTGTCACGGTGACAGCCCCTTGCAGCGAGGCCTTCTGATTGGCAGCGCCCGAGCCACCCGTAGAGATGCTGGCGCTGTTGAGGTTGATACCGCCCAAGGCCCCCGCAAAGGTTGAGCCCAAGATCTTGCCTGGCACCTTTTCGACCTTGGATGTGAAACCCGAGGGAACCATGTCGTTCTTGGCATCGCGCTTGATCGTGGCGTCTTGTTGACGCAATGCTGTCGTGTCTTCTTGCAGCATCACGGTGATGATGTCGCCCACACGATAGGCACGGCCGCTGCCCAGCCAGTTTTCGGCGTGCTGAGAAGAGAAGATGCTGCCTGTAGCAACCCGCGCTTTGGGGGGCTCGACCGGCAACACCGGCGCATACGAAGGCGCTTGCACGGCGACATCGGGCAACGGCGTGACCGCAGCGCAACCGCTGAGAACGGCCACACCGGCCAAGGCGCTGAGAATGAAGAAGCGGTTCATGATGAGGCCTTACATGTTCTGGTTCAAGAAGCGCAACATGCCGTCGGCAGCCGAGATCGCCTTGGAGTTGATCTCATAGGCACGCTGGGTTTCGATCATGTTCACCATCTCCTCCACCACGTTCACGTTAGAGGCTTCCAGAGCACCTTGCATCAAGGAACCCGCGCCGGC
>Ga0255289_1000065_pt1 | contig 10834 bp, 13 predicted proteins | sample AtltaT_37_FD_183665 | JGI IMG/M metagenome (GOLD analysis project Ga0255289, IMG submission 183665) | Metatranscriptome of freshwater microbial communities from Altamaha River, Georgia, United States - Atl_UVDOM_RepB_8d (Metagenome... | ecosystem: Environmental > Aquatic > Freshwater > River...
CCATAATTTCACCTCCCTTTTTACTCCATTGGGCTACCCCGAAAACGCCAGCGAGGAATACCCTTTTTTCGAGCTTCTGGTTTAGAAAGGTTCCAACGCATTGCGTAGGAAGCACCCAGATGCGGTGATAAAATTCATCCCAAAACAATTTTCTAGCAGATAGCCTTTCCCATCCTGAAAGGTCTTGATCATCCTTCGCTACGCTTCCTTTTTTAACGTATTGTTGGTAAGCCCACCCCAAAGTACCAAGGCAAACCAAACTCGCTACGATCATTAAAACAAGAGTTAGGTTAGGTGAAGCTTCATGGCCATGAATTTTATGGAGGCCATAACTTTTGTTTAAATAGGTTGAAAGCCAATGGCTTCCTTTGTGAAAGAATATTCCGGGTAAATTTAATATCCCACCGACCAAAGAAAGTACCGACAGAATCACCAACGGAATGGTCATGTTTAACGGGCTTTCGTGCACATAGCTCCATTGGGCTTCCGTTCCACGAAAACGGCCATGGAAGGTTAAGAAATACAGGCGAAACATGTAAACGGCAGTCATGAGAACAGAAAACATAATAACCCCATACAAACCGATGTTTGCCTCGAAGAGATGTCCTATGATTTCGTCTTTTGAGTAGAAGCCTGAGAGCAAGGGAAACCCAGTGATCGCCAGGGTACCCATTAAAAACGTAGCATGCGTGATTGGCATCGCTTTGCGTAATCCCCCCATCTTTCGAATGTCTTGTTCGTGGTGCATGCCATGAATCACGCTTCCGGAACCTAAGAATAGAAGTGCTTTGAAAAACGCATGAGTGGTAACATGAAAAATAGCAACGGTATATGCTCCCAAGCCCAGTGCAACCACCATTAATCCCAATTGTGAAACGGTTGAATAGGCCAAAACCTTTTTAATATCGTTTTGGCGAAGGGCCATAAAAGCGGCGGCGAGGGAAGTAGCAATACCAATGTAAAGCATTACATCCTTGGCGATTGGAGCCAGTTCAAAAAGAAAGTTTGAGCGAGTAACCATATAGATACCAGCCGTAACCATGGTAGCGGCGTGAATCAATGCGGAAACGGGAGTAGGTCCTGCCATGGCATCGGGAAGCCAAGTAAATAAAGGAATTTGGGCGCTTTTTCCGGTTGCGGCTAAAAACAAACACAAGGTGATTCCCAAGAGCGTAAGATTACTGAATGTGAATCCCGAATGGGAATCAACGGCGGTGGCAATTTGATCAAATTCTAGGCTATGAAACGTTGTTAAAAGCATGAAACAAGCGAACAACAAACCAACGTCACCAATGCGGTTCATCACAAAGGCCTTACGCGCAGCCATACTATTTGCAATTCCTTTCTCGGCATCGCTATAATGAAAACCAATGAGTAAAAAGGAGCAGATGCCCACGCCTTCCCAACCAAAAAACAAGACAAAATAATTGCTTCCTAGAACCAGAAGCAACATAGCGAAAATGAATAAGTTTAAATAGACAAAAAACTTGCTATACCCCTCGTCCGTAGCCATATATCCCATAGAAAATAGGTGTATAAGCGTACCAATACCTGTGATAATAAGGGTCATCCACAAAGAAAGAGAGTCCAGCAGGAATTGAACATCCAAAGAAAAATTAGATAGGGTTAAAAGGTTAAAGGCTTTTATTTTCTGTGCGCCATCGATTTGATTGAATAGCATCAGCGCCAACACAAAGCACAAACCAATCATCATCGTAGAAAATCCACCCGCTATGTTTTTCGATAAGCGTTTACCAATAAAAACATTAAAGGCAGCCCCTACCAAGGGAAGGCTTAGCAATAAATAGAGTAGGGTACTTACATTCATGAACGGTCGTTTATTTGGTTAAATAGACTGATGTCTATGGTTCGTAATTTTCGATACGCTAGAATTATGATGGATAAGCCAACGGTGGCTTCCGCAGCGGCAACAACTACGATAAAAAACACAAAAATTTGTGCGTTTGCCAACTGATAATACGTGGAGAAGGCTACTAACAATAAATTGACGGAATTGAGCATAAGTTCAATACACATCAAGAGCACAATCATATTCCTTCGCAGCATAACGCCGACCATCCCAATGCTAAAAAGCAGCAAGGACAAAACCATGAAAAACTCTATGTTAAGTGGGGCACTGCTTGTTTCCATTATTCAAGGATTAAATTTTCTTTTTTCGCCAGTAAAATGGCGCCAACCATCGCAGAAATAAAAAGGATTGACGATATCTCAAAGGGTACCACATAATGGGTAAAGAGTTCGTTACCGAGTTGTTTTACTAACCCAATGTTCGACAAGGTCATACCGTGTGTTTTTCCCGCTAAAAGGACATTTTTCAAGGCCCCTAAGAGTACAACGAAGAGTAAACCACCAGAACTGATAGCAATTACCTTTGAAATCATGGGAGTTAGAGGTTCTGATTCTTTGTTGAGGTTCAGTAACATGAGTACAAAGAGGAAAAGGACCATGATTGCTCCGGCATAAACAATAATGTTCACGATGGCCAAGAATTGCGCATTCATCATGATGTATAGGCCGGAAATGAAAAAGAAGGTTACAACAAGGTACAAAACACTGCGAACAGGGTGTTTGCTTAGGATAACCATGAGGGCAGAGGCCAAGGCCAAGCCGCCAAGAATTTGGGTAATTAAGGAACTAATCATACGTGGGTTCGTTTTCCAGTGAATTGTCTTTTGGTGATGTCAATGCGTGCCGTCTCGCTTTCAACCAGTTTATCTTTACCGTAGATGAATTCACCCCTTTCGAATTGGGTAGGAACCAAGCGATCGGTTAAAAAGATGGCCTCCTTCGGGCATGCTTCTTCACACAACCCACAGAAGATACATCTGAGCATATTGATTTCGTAAACGGAGGCATACTTTTCTTCTCGATACAAATGCTTTTCATCTTTGGTTCGTTCAGCTGCCGTCATCGTAATTGCTTCTGCAGGACAAGCTACCGCGCAAAGCCCACATGCCGTACAATTTTCACGTCCTTGCTCATCGCGTTTAAGTACGTGCATTCCACGGTAAACGGGGGCAAATTCACGAATTTCTTCCGGATATTTTACCGTCTTTCTTCGTTTTAACATGTGACGAAGCGTTACCATCATTCCTTTCAAAATGGCCGGTAAATACAACTTTTCAACCCATGTCATGGGTTTATCAGAAACTATTTTCTTTCTATTCGTTAGACTTTCCATGTTGCATTTAATTTAAAACCACCCATTAGACCACGCCGTAACAAAACCAGTGATGAGCATATTCACGAGTGCAATCGGAATTAACACCTTCCACCCAAGGTGCATCAATTGATCAAAACGAAAACGAGGAATGGTCCATCGTATCCACATAAAGACAAAGATGAATAGGAATATTTTTAGGAAGAATACGCTCAGACCAAGAACTGCAAGCAGGTTAGGACTTTCTGCAAAATAATCCATTCCCGGAAAGTTATACCCTCCGAAAAATAATATGGCCATAATAGCAGAAGATACAAACATGGCTACATATTCCGAAAAAAGAAAAAGGCCTAGCTTCATAGAACTGTATTCGGTATGGTAGCCACCAATTAACTCATTCTCACATTCGGGTAGGTCAAACGGCGCTCGGTTCGTTTCCGCTAGGGCACAAATGAAAAAAAACTATGAAGGCTACGGGCTGGTAAAAGATATTCCAGTTCATGCCCGCCTGACTTTGCACAATTTCCCTTAAATCTAAACTCCCGGAAATCATGATAATTGTGATCGCGGAAATTCCCATGGCCAATTCGTAAGATATCATTTGCGAAGACGCTCGAATGGCTCCGAAAAGGGAATATTTATTATTCGAAGACCAGCCTCCAATCATGATTCCGTATACCCCGATAGAAATAACCCCAAAGGCGAATAAGATACCAATGTTTAGTTCAGCGACTTGTAGGCTAATCGTACGTCCAAAAAGGTGTAGATCTGGTCCCCATGGTATGATAGCACTTGTAATCAATGAGGTAAACATAGCAATGCCAGGACCAATAATAAACAACCAACGGTCGGCATTAGATGGCGTAAAATCCTCTTTCAAAAACATTTTCACCCCATCTGCAATGGGTTGAAGGATACCAAACGGTCCTGCGCGATCGGGTCCAACCCGGTCCTGTATCCATGCCGCCAATTTTCGCTCGAAATATGTTTGGTAAGCTGCAATCCCCAAAGAAATGAGAAAGAGTATAACTACCAATACCAATTTATCAATCCAAAAAAACGTTTCCATTAGCTAATTCGTTTTACAGGTTTCTCAATATTGGTAACATACTTTCCTTGAGAAATTACCGATTGTCGGTTGACAACTCGTGGTCCAACAATATTCCAGTCTTTGGCGTCTTTATGATCGAAACGACAGTCGTTGCATAACCAACCCGTTTTTCCATCAATTTCCTCGATTTCTCCGTATTTATCCTTCCGTGCCGTTACCCGGTAAATTTCACCTCCAAACATCCAAGCCACTGCTTTTCCAGAACATTTCTCACAATTCCGTTCTGCTTCCATGGGTTTTAAAAACCAAACGCGGCTTTTGAACCGAAACGTTTTGTCTGTTAATGCCCCCACTGGACAAACATCAATCATGTTTCCTGAAAAATCATTTTCGATGGCGTTCTCGATATAGGTCGAAATTTCAGCATGTTCACCGCGGTGTAAGACACCATGAACGCGCTTATTCGTCAGCTGATTGGCTACAAACACACACCGGTAACAAAGGATGCATCGGTTCATGTGAAGTTTAATTTTATTCCCTATATCTATCGGGTCAAACGTTCTTCGGTCTTCTTCATATCGGGTTTTAGCGCTTCCGTGCTCGTAACCTAAATCTTGCAGGTGACATTCCCCGGCTTGGTCACAAACGGGACAATCCAAGGGATGGTTGGCAAGTAAAAATTCAACAACCCCTCCACGGTTCTGGTGCACTCGTTCGCTGGTTTTATTGTTTACCACCATTCCATCAGCAACTGGAGTTGAACACGATGCAACCAATTTAGGCATAGGACGTGGGTCAGCGGCAGATCCTGCGGCAACTTCGACCAGGCAGGTTCTACATTTACCTCCTGTTCCGGGTAATTTGCTGTAATAACACATGGCCGGTGGAACTGCGTCGCCACCAATTTTTCTTGCCGCGTTTAGAATGGAGGTTCCCGGTTCTACTTCAACGTCAATACCATCAATTGTAACTTTTACCATACCGTTTCTTTATGCAAGCGCAGCTTGTGTAATTAATCCAAAGTTTCTCGATTGGGCTTCGTCTGGGTGCGTTACGTGCCATTCGAATTCTTCTCTAAAATGTCTAATAGCAGCCGCTACAGGCCAAGCTGCAGCATCGCCGAGAGGACATATGGTGTTTCCTTCTATTTTCTTGTTAATGTCTGCCAATAAATCGATGTCGTGCATCTGGCCTTTTCCATGTTCTAGGCGATTTAAAACCTTTTCCATCCAACCTGTACCTTCTCGGCATGGGGAGCATTGTCCGCAAGATTCGTGGGAGTAAAATCGAGCAAAATTCCACGTATTTCTTACGATGCATTGGTCTTCATCAAAAACTATGAAGCCTCCGGATCCCAGCATGGAACCCGATTCGAATCCTCCTTCCGCTAAACTTTCATACGTCATTAAGCGGTTTTCTCCTGCGGCGGTCTTGGTAACCAAGTAATGGGGCAAAATAGGTACAGAAGAGCCTCCAGGTACACAGGCTTTAAGTTTCTTGCCATGGGCAATACCCCGACAATAATCGTCGCCATATATAAACTCTTCTACACTTAGACCTAGCTCGATTTCGTAAACGCCGGGTCTCGCTAAATTGCCACACGCAGAAATGAGCTTTGTTCCAGTACTCCTTCCAATACCGATGGATGCATAGGCCTCGCCACCTTCGCTAACGATCGGTACTACTGCAGCAATCGTTTCAACGTTATTAACAACCGTGGGACAGCCCCAAAGGCCTTTCACCGCCGGAAAGGGAGGTTTAATTCGAGGGTTACCTCTTTTCCCTTCTAACGATTCGAGTAAAGCGGTTTCTTCCCCACAGATGTATGCTCCTCCACCGGGCGTTACTACCAAATCCAAATCATATCCACTTCCTAAAATATTTTTTCCTAACAAGCCCTTGGCATATGCCTCTGCAATGGCTTTTTCTAAAATGTTGAGGACATACATGAACTCACCACGGATATATATAAAGGATTGGTTTGCGCCTAAAGCATAGGAGGATAGAATCATTCCTTCTACTAACAAGTGCGGTATTTTTTCCATCAAATACCGGTCTTTAAAGGTTCCAGGTTCGGATTCATCCGCATTGCAAACCAAATAACGCGGAACCCCTTCAGGCTTGGCAAGGAAGGACCATTTCATTCCAGTGGGAAAACCTGCACCACCGCGTCCTCTAAGTCCGGATTTTTTTACCTCCTCAACTACATCATCGGGTGACATGCTTTTCAAGGCCTTCTTAAGGGTGTCATACCCGCCATGTTTTATGTAGCCGTCCAGCCCATCAATCCCTGGTACTTCAACATGCGATAACAACAAATTTCTGCTTTTCATATCTCAAGTACTTACTGAATTTCACCGTTTTTGTATTGCTCCAATAGGGCATCCGCTTTTTCCAAGGTCAAATGCTCATGAAAACGGTTCTTACACTGTAGCAGTGGACCATAGCCGCATCCGCCTAGACATTCTACCGTTTTTAGGGTAAATAGACCATCCTCGGTGGTTTCACCTACCTTGATGTTTAGTTTTTTCTCTAAATGGTCTATCAATGAATCGCTACCAACCAACATGCATGGCCCCGTTCTACAAACTTCTAATACATGTTTTCCAACCGGTTGCAAGTGAAACATGGTGTAGAACGTTGCTACCTCGTATACCTCAATGGGTTGGATATTCAAGAAGGCTGCAACTTGATCCATAGCAGGAACACTTACCCATCCGAATTCGCGTTGCACCAAATGCAAAAGGCGAAGTAAGGCACTCTTTGTTTTTCCTTCTGGAAATTGAGCCACTACAGCCTTCATTTCTTCTGTTAATGCAGGCGAGAACGTTATGGTTTCGTTTGGATCGTAGGTGGGTTGTGAATGGTGGCTCATAAGTTATGCATCTAATTCTCCGGCAATTACATTAATGCTGCTCAAGGTGATAACCGCGTCACTGATGTTCGCGCCCGAGATCATTTCCGGATAGGCTTGATAATAAATAAAACAAGGTCTTCTAAATTGCAGGCGGTAAGGTGCTCGTCCTCCATCGCTTATTAAATAGTAGCCGAGTTCTCCATTTCCTCCTTCCACACTATGGTAAACCTCTCCAACAGGAACTTCCGTCTCTCCCATGACAATCTTGAAATGGTAAATCAAGGCTTCCATATTGTTATATACGTCTTTTTTCTCCGGAAGAAAAAATTCTGGTATGTCAGCGTGGAATGGACCTTCAGGTAAGTTGTTGTACGCTTGTTCAATGATACGAAGGCTTTGGCGAATTTCTTCTTGACGCACCATGAATCGGTCATAGGTATCGCCTTGAACACCAACGGGAATGATGAAATCAAAATCTTCGTAACTGGAATAAGGATGCATCACACGAACATCATAATCTACTCCGGCAGCCCGAAGATTGGGACCAGTAAATCCATATGCCAAGGCACGATCGGCAGCTATAGGACCGGCATGACGAGTTCGATCCATAAAAATTCGGTTCCGCTCCAACATACCATTCCATTCTTCAAATGCCTTAGGGAAGGTTTTCAAAAATTCTTTTAGTTTTTGGTGGAATACAGGTGTAAAATCCTTGTCAAATCCACCAATGCGTCCGATGTTCGTCGTTAACCGAGCGCCACACATTTCTTCATACAGTTCGTAAATTTTTTCACGCTCCGAAAAAGGATAGAAGAAACTGGTTAAGGCTCCTGTATCGACCCCAATGATGGAATTACAAATCAAATGATCGGCGATACGCGCTAACTCCATGATGATGATGCGCATGTAATCCACCCTTTTGGGAATGTCTGCCTTGATTAATTTTTCAACGGTCATATGCCAACCCAAGTTATTGATCGGCGAGGAACAATAATTAAGGCGATCGGTGATGGGGGTAATTTGATTGTAAGGCCTGCGCTCGGCTAATTTTTCAAAAGCGCGATGGATATAACCTACTGTCTGCTCAGACGTTAGTATTTTTTCTCCGTCTACGGTTAAAATATTCTGGAAGATTCCGTGCGTCGCTGGATGGGTTGGACCAAAATTTATGGTTGCAATATCACCGTCAATGGTCTCTCGGGATAAGACCTGACCGTTAGAAAGGTGAATTAAATTGTCGTTTTGTTGCATTGATCCAATAAGTTAACGTCCAAAAAATCGATCATCTTTATCCTCTCGGGTACCATCCTCCAGCGCATATTGTTTGAGCATTGGGTGGTAATCCATCTCGTCCATGTTGAGTATTCTCGTCAAATTTGGATGGTTTTCGAACCGAACTCCGAAAAAATCATACGTTTCACGTTCCATCCAATTGGCACCATCAAACACCGAACATAAACTCTCTATCGATGGATTTTCGATAGAAAGAAAGGCTTTCACCCTTAGGCGAATCGCGTTTTTCCAGCTGTGTAAATGGTAAACCACACAGAGCTCACGGTTCAAATCTTCCGGATAATGAATCGCTCCAATTAAGGTTAAAAAATTGAAGGAAAGCGCTTCGTTTTCTTTGAGGGTGCTTACAATTCGTAAAACATCTTTAGGTGCAATTTCGATAATCAACGCATCATATTGTTCTTCATGTCCAAGGATATCACTTCCTAAAACCGACTGAACAACCTCTAATAGTTCGTTATTTGTCATCGCCTGCGTTCGTTACTTCAATTTCGTAATTCCCCAATAGGTGTCGGTATTCTTCGCTGTACCGTCGTCTCATGGATTCATGACGTACCAACTTGTGGATATTCATGACTCCATCAATAATTTGTTCCGGTCGGGGAGGACATCCGGGAACATAGACATCGACCGGAATGATGCGATCAATACCTTGGAGCACGCTGTATGTGTCGAAAATCCCTCCGGAGGAAGCACAGGCTCCAACCGATAATACCCATTTAGGTTCTGCCATTTGCTCGTATACTTTTTTGAGCACTGGGCCGAGCTTTTTTGAAATAGTACCTGCCACAATTAGCAAATCCGATTGCCTTGGGGTGAAACTCATTCGCTCCATACCAAAGCGAGATAGATCATACATGGAACCCATGGTAGCCATGAATTCAATTCCACAACATGAAGTGGCAAAGGGGAGTGGCCACACCGAGTTAGCTCGAGCTAACCCAACGGCTTGTTCAAGGGTCGTTAATTGGTAACCCTCACCATTGATTACTTGTAAATCTTCTATTTTTCCCATTCCAAAGCTCCTTTTTTGAGCACGTATAAAAATCCAATTAAAAAGAAGGCAACGAACATCACCACGGCCAATAGGCCTTGAAGTTCGAGTTCATTAAAATTAACGGCGTAAGGATAAAAGAAAATTACCTCCACATCGAATAGAACGAATAGGATGGCAGTCATAAAATAGCGTATGGAGACCGGAAAACGAGCATTCCCCTGGGATTCAATTCCACATTCAAAATTCTCCTCCTTTCGATTGGTTTTAACTCTTGGAGTAAGTATATGGGTTACCACCAGCGTAAATACAACGAAACCAGCTGCCACAGCAACTTGCATTAAAAGTGGGATGTAATTGATGTTGGATTCTTGTGGAGTCATCGTTTAAAAGTTGAATCTCGCTGGCAAATTTACTTTTTCCTTTGGAATAGGCGAACAGATTATGAGAATTTCTTTACGCGTTTCAAAAAATGTGCGCCTCAACTAAGGAGGGTTAATGTTGACTGGCCAAATAGCGTTCTGCATCCAACGCTGCCATACATCCGGTACCAGCAGCGGTTATGGCCTGCCGATAGGTTTTATCAGCCGCATCACCTGCGACGAAAACTCCCGTTACGTTCGTACGAGTTGAACCGGGTTGCGCATATTTAATATAACCGGTTTCGTCCAGCTCAATAAAGGGTTTGAAGATGTCCGTATTGGGTTTGTGGCCTATGGCTACGAAAAATCCAGTGCATGGAATTTCATACGTCTCTTGGGTTTTTGTATTTCTGACGCGCACGCCATGAACCAAATTTCCGTCGCCCAAAACCTCTTCGGTCTCGGTATTATACAAAATAGTAATGTTCGCGGTGTTTTTGACACGCTCTGCCATAATTTTAGAAGCCCTAAATTCATCCTTGCGCACGAGCATGGTAACTTTTGTACACAATTTTGACAGGTAATGCGCCTCTTCGCATGCCGAATCTCCCGCTCCTACTATCACCGTTTCTTGTCCTCTGTAAAAGAATCCATCACAAACGGCACACGCCGATACACCCCCTCCGCTTTGTAAATATTTTTGTTCACTTTCTAGTCCCAAGTATTTGGCCGATGCTCCTGTGGCAATTATCACCGTTTGGGCATGAATTTCAGTGCCATCGTCAGACCAACATCGATGGATAGGTCCTGTAAAATCTACCTTTTCTATAAATCCAGGCCGGATATCCGCATCAAAGCGTGCGGCTTGTTCTTTTAGTTGGATCATCATTTCTGGACCCGTAACCCCTTGGGGGTAACCTGGGAAATTCTCTACTTCGTTTGTGGTTGTTAATTGTCCTCCAGGCTGTAATCCCTCGAACATGAGCGGTTTCATGTCAGCCCTCGCTGCATAAATTGCGGCCGTATATCCCGCGGGTCCCGAGCCAATGATGAGACAAGGTGTGTTGATAATCATAAGGTTTATTGAAAAGGTAGC
>Ga0255289_1000068_pt1 | contig 10811 bp, 21 predicted proteins | sample AtltaT_37_FD_183665 | JGI IMG/M metagenome (GOLD analysis project Ga0255289, IMG submission 183665) | Metatranscriptome of freshwater microbial communities from Altamaha River, Georgia, United States - Atl_UVDOM_RepB_8d (Metagenome... | ecosystem: Environmental > Aquatic > Freshwater > River...
CTGCTGAATGGCCCACATCGACTGCGGGAAGCGAGCGGCGATGGAGGTGAAGATGAGGAGCGACATTCCGTTGCCAACGCCCTGCTCGGTGATGAGCTCGGCCATCCACATGATGAGTCCGGTGCCAGCGGTCATCGTGATGACCATGAGCAGAATTGCGTACCACGCGTCATTCGTCAGCAGCTGCGAACACTCCGGCGTCGAGGTCGAGCCAAATAGGGCGCCCGAACGAGCAACCGTGATGAGTGTGGTCGACTGGAGCACACCGAGGGCAATCGTCAGGTAACGCGTGTACTGCGTGAGCTTGGATTGACCAGCCTGGCCTTCTTTATAGAGGGCTTCGAAGTGAGGAATAACCACGCGCAGCAGCTGCACGATGATGGACGCCGTGATGTACGGCATGATGCCGAGGGCAAAAATGGAGAGTTGGAGCAGCGCGCCGCCCGAGAACAGGTTGACGAGTTCGTAGAGGCCCGACGTGTTCTGGTTCGCAGCCAAACAGGCCTGTACGTTGCCGAAGTCGACAAACGGGCTGGGGATGAACGAACCGAAACGGAACAGAGCCACGATGAAAATCGTGAAGCCGATCTTGCGTCGAAGGTCGGGGGTGCGGAAGATCCGCGCTACTGCGCTAAACACAAGTTTCTCCTGGTTTCTTTCTTCGTGGTAGGAACGCGACCCTCGAGGCCAAACCTGAGGGCCGCGCTCCTCACAACGTCAAGAGCAGTGGCGACGGTTATTTCACCGAACCACCGGCGGCAACAATCTTCTGCTCTGCTGAGCTCGAGACCTTGTCGACCGTGACATTCAGCTTAACCGCGATGTCTCCATTGCCAAGAACCTTGACCAGCTCGTTCTTGCGAACAGCGCCCTTGGCCACGAGGTCGGAGACGGTCACGTCGCCACCCTTCGGGTAGAGCTCGGCCAGCTTTTCGAGGTTGACAACCTGGTATTCGGTGCGGAACGGGTTCTTGAAACCACGCAACTTCGGCGAACGCATGTGCAGGGGCATCTGGCCACCTTCAAATCCGATCTTCACCTGGTAACGAGCCTTCGTACCCTTGGTTCCACGACCAGCGGTCTTACCCTTTGATCCCTCACCACGACCGACACGCGTGCGCGCCTTCTTGGCTCCGGGGGCAGGACGAAGGTGGTGAACCTTGAGCAGGTGCTCCTTGGGCTCGCCCGGCTCTTTCTTTGCCGCGGCCTTGGGTGCCGCTTTCGGAGCAGCAGCCTTGGGAGCCTCGGCCTTGGGGGCTTCGGCCTTCGCAGCAGCGGGGGCCTTGTCGGCTGCCTTGGGAGCAGCCTCCTTTGCAGCGGCGGGCGCCTTTGCAGCTGCGGCCTTCGGTGCAGCCTTCTCGGCAGCAGCCTTGGGAGCAGCGGCCTTCGGGGCAGCAGCTTTGGCCGGAGCCTTGTCTGCAGCAGCCTTCGGGGCGGCGGCCTTGGGAGCAGCCTTCGCCGCGGGCTTCGCGGCGTCGTCTTTGTTTTCAGCCATTAGTCAATCTCCTCGACCTTCACCAGGTGAGCGACGGTCTTGACGTAGCCACGGTTAACGGGGCTGTCTTCCTTGACGACGATGTCGCCAATGCGCTTGAGTCCAAGACTGCGAAGCGTGTCGCGCTGGTTTTGTTTTTCGCTAATTACCGACTTGATCTGTGTGACCTTGAGACGTGCGGCCATTAGACACCTGCCTTAGCGGCTGCTGCGTCTGCACGAACGAGACGTGCCGGAGCAACCTGGTCGAAGTCCAGACCACGACGAGCGGCGACTGCACGCGGCTCTTCGAGCTGCTTGAGTGCTTCGACGGTGGCGTGAACGATGTTGATCGTGTTGGACGAACCGAGCGACTTGCTCAGCACGTCGTGGATGCCGGCGCACTCGAGAACGGCACGCACCGGACCACCGGCGATAACACCGGTACCCGCAGCGGCCGGACGCAGGAGCACAACTCCAGCAGCGGCTTCACCCTGCACGGGGTGAGGAATCGTGAAGCCAACGCGGGGTACGCGGAAGAAGTTCTTCTTGGCCTCTTCGACACCCTTCGAGATGGCGAGCGGAACCTCACGGGCCTTGCCGTAGCCAATGCCGACCATGCCGTTGCCGTCTCCGACGACGACGAGCGCGGTGAAGCTGAAGCGACGACCACCCTTGACGACCTTGGACACACGGTTGATGGTGACAACACGCTCGAGGAACTGGCTCTTGTCAGCGTCGCGATCGCGGTTGCGGTCCTTGTTGGGGTTGCGTTCACGCGCACCCCGACGCGCCTCGCGCGGCTCGTCCCGCACCGACTCGGTGGCATCTGCCACTGCAGTTTCGGTTACGACGGTTTCTGCCACAGCAGCCACCTCGTTCTCCTTTTCAATCTCGCTCACAGGTTGAGTCCACCCTCTCGCGCTCCTTCGGCGATCGCGGCAACGCGACCGGCGTACTTGTTTCCGCCGCGGTCAAAGACCACGGCCTCAATGCCGGCCTTCTTGGCGCGCTGGGCAACGAGTTCGCCGACCTTCTTGGCCTTGGCGGTCTTGTCACCCGCGAAACCGCGGAGTTCGGTCTCCATCGTCGATGCACTCGCGACCGTGTGGCCCTTGGAGTCGTCGACTACCTGAACGAACACGTGGCGTGCCGAACGGGTTACAACCAGACGCGGACGAGTCGAGGTACCCTCGATCTTCTTGCGAAGACGAGCGTGACGACGGTCGCGCGATGCAGATTTGCTCTGAATAGCCATGGTTTACTTACCACTCTTTCCGGCCTTGCGGCGAACAACTTCGCCGGCGTAACGCACACCCTTGCCCTTGTAGGGTTCGGGCTTGCGAAGCTTACGGATGTTGGCAGCAACCTCACCGACGGCCTGCTTGTCGATGCCCTTGACGGTGAGCTTGTTGTTGCCTTCGACCTCGAAGGTGATGCCGGCGGGCGGGTCCACCGTGATCGAGTGCGAGTAGCCGAGGGCGAATTCGAGAGACGAACCCTTGGCGGCAACACGGTAACCCGTACCGACAACCTCAAGGCCCTTTTCGTAGCCCTGAGTTACACCAGTGATCTGGTTGGCGATGAGCGTGCGCGTGAGTCCGTGCAGCGAGCGCGAGTTGCGCTCGTCATCAGGACGCGTGACGACAACCTGGTTGTCTTCGATGCTCACGCGGATGGGGTTCGAAACGACGAGCGACAACTCACCCTTCGGGCCCTTGACCGTGACGTTCTGTCCGTCGATTGAGACGGTGACGCCACCGGGAATGTCGATGGGAAGGCGACCAATACGTGACATGACGAATTACCACACGTAGGCGAGAACTTCTCCGCCCACGCCCTTCTGCTCGGCCTGACGGTCAGTGAGAAGACCGTTAGAGGTGGACAGGATGGCAACGCCGAGTCCGCCAAGAACCTTGGGGATTTCGGTCGACTTTGCGTAGACACGCAAACCGGGCTTCGAGACGCGCTTGATGCCGACGATCGACTTCTCACGGTTCGGGCCGAACTTCAGGTTGAGCGTCAGCGTCTGACCCACACGGGCGTCGCTCACTTCCCATCCTGCAATGAAGCCCTCGGACTTCAAGATGTCGGCAATGCGCACTTTGAGCTGCGAGCTGGGCATCGACACGGAGTCGTGGTGCGCCGAGTTCGCATTGCGCAGTCTGGTCAGCATGTCTGCGACCGGATCTGTCATTGTCATGTGTGATTTTTCCTTTTTGTCACCAGGTTTCGCGTGCTTTGCAAGGCAAGCGACCTGTGGTGGTTCACGAAACGCAAACCGCGTTCGTGTGGATCAAGAATTGGCTAGGCCGTCTTGAAGGGGAAGCCGAGCTCGCGAAGCAGAGTGCGACCCTGCTCGTCGTTCTTGGCGGTGGTCACAACCGTGATGTCCATACCGCGGACGCGGTCGATCTTGTCCTGGTCGATCTCGTGGAACACAGACTGCTACGTGAGACCGAAGGTGTAGTTGCCGTATCCGTCGAACTGGCGGTCAGAAAGACCGCGGAAGTCACGGATACGGGGAAGCGCGAGCGACAGAAGTCGGTCGAGGAACTCCCACATGCGGTCGCCACGCAGCGTGACGTGACAGCCAATGGGCTGTCCTTCACGAAGCTTGAATTGGGCGATCGACTTGCGAGCCTTGGTGACCTGAGGCTTTTGACCCGTGATCTTGGTCATGTCGGCGATGGCGCCGTCGATGACCTTGCTGTCACGAGCAGCCTCGCCGACACCCATGTTCACCACAATCTTGGTGAGCGTGGGAATCTCGTGCACGTTCGAAAGACCGAGCTCGGTAGCCAGTTTCTTCTGAATCTCGGCGCGGTACTTCTGCTTGAGACGCGGCTGGATTTTGCCAGCAGCAACGGCAGTGTTTGTCATTACAGGTCCTTACCTGACTTCTTGGCGTAACGAACGCGAACCTGCTTGGTCACGCCGTCTTTAGTTACGGTCTCGACACGGTGGCCGACACGCGTGGGCTTCTTGGTGCTGGGGTCAACGACCGCAACGTTCGACATGTGGATGGGCGCCTCAACCGTTTCGATGCCACCGGTCTTGGTGCCACGCTGGCTCTGGCCCACGCGCACGTGCTTCGTGACGTAGTTGATTCCCTCAACGATGACGCGGTTCTGTTCGACGAGGACGTCGATGACCTTGCCCTGCTTGCCGCGGTCTCCGCCACGAGCCTGACTGCGTCCGGTGATGACCTGAACCAGGTCACCCTTCTTGATCTTGGCCATGACTAAATAACCTCCGGGGCCAGGGACACGATCTTCATGAACTTCTTGTCACGAAGTTCACGACCAACCGGTCCGAAGATGCGAGTTCCGCGAGGGTCACCGTCGTTCTTGAGGATGACGGCAGCGTTCTCGTCGAACTTGATGTACGAGCCATCGGCACGGCGGGTGTTTTTCTTCGTGCGAACGATGACGGCCTTGACGACGTCACCCTTCTTCACGTTTCCACCGGGGATGGCGTCTTTGACGGTCGCCACGATGACATCGCCGAGTCCCGCGTAACGGCGGCCGGAGCCTCCGAGGACACGGATGGTGAGGAGCTCCTTGGCGCCGGTGTTGTCGGCGACCTTGAGTCGCGATTCTTGCTGAAGCATTTTCTCTTACCTCTTACGAAGCAGCCCGCGGGCTACTTGGCCTTCTCGACGATTTCGACCAGACGCCAGCGCTTGGAAGCGCTCAACGGACGGGTCTCGCTGATCACAACAAGGTCGCCAATACCCGCGGTGTTCAGCTCATCGTGAGCCTTGACCTTCGAGCTGCGGCGCATGACCTTGCCGTACAGGGGGTGCTTCACGCGGTCTTCGACCTCAACGACGATGGTCTTGTCCATCTTGTCGCTGGTGACGTATCCGCGACGAACCTTGCGGTATCCGCGAACAACCGCTTCGGCCTTATCGGCCTTCTTTGCAGTGGTCTCAGCCATTATTCGGTCTCCTCCGTCTTGTCGGTGGTGTCGACCGCGTCAGCAGCCTTCTTGGATGCGGCCTTTGCCTTGGGAGCAGCCTTCGCAGCGGTCGCAACGGGCGTGGCACGAATGCCGAGCTCGCGCTCGCGCAGCACCGTGTAGATGCGAGCGATGTCGCGCTTCACGGCACGCACGCGGCCGTGGCTCTCGAGCTGACCCGTGGCCGACTGGAAGCGCAAGTTGAACAGCTCCTCCTTCGCGCGACGGAGCTCCTCAATGAGGCGCTCGTTGTCGAACGTGTCGAGGTCGACGGGCTTGAGTTCTTTCGATCCGATCGCCATTATGCGTCGCCCTCCTCGCGCTTGATGATGCGTGCCTTGAGCGGCAGCTTGTGAATCGCGCGCATCATTGCCTCACGCGCGATGGTCTCGTTCACGCCGCTGAGCTCGAAGAGCACGCGACCTGGCTTGACGTTGGCAACCCACCACTCCGGCGAACCCTTACCCGAACCCATGCGGGTTTCGGCGGGCTTCTTGGTCAGCGGGCGGTCAGGGTAGATGTTGATCCACACCTTTCCACCACGCTTGATGTGACGCGTCATCGCGATACGAGCGGACTCGATCTGACGGTTGGTCACGTAGGCAGGCGTGAGTGCCTGAATACCGAATTCACCGAAGCTCACCTTCGTGCCACCGGTGGCTGCGCCACTACGGCCGGGGTGGTGCTGCTTGCGGTGCTTTACTCGACGTGGAATCAACATGGTTATGCCTCAACTCCTGCTGCCACGGGCGCGTCGGACCGAGGGCCCGAGTTGCGGCGTGGGCCGCGGTCGCCCCGCTCATTGCGCATCGGCTTCATGTTTGCCTGCTCGCGAGCGAGTTCCTTATTGGTGATGTCACCCTTGTAGATCCAGACCTTCACGCCGATGCGGCCGAAGGTGGTCTTTGCCTCGTAGAAGCCGTAGTCGATGTTCGAGCGAAGCGTGTGCAGTGGCACGCGACCTTCGCGGTAGAACTCCGAGCGACTCATTTCGGCACCGCCGAGGCGGCCGGAGACCTGGATACGAACGCCCTTGGCGCCCGCGCGCTGAGCACCCTGCAGTCCCTTGCGCATCGCGCGGCGGAACGCCACACGAGCGGAGAGCTGCTCGGCGATGCCCTGAGCGACGAGCTGAGCCTCCGCCTCGGGGTTCTTCACCTCGAGGATGTTCAGCTGAACCGTCTTACCGGTGAGCTTTTCGAGGTCGGCACGGATGCGCTCGGCCTCGGATCCACGACGACCGATGACGATACCGGGGCGTGCCGTGAAGATGTCGACACGAACACGGTCACGCGTGCGCTCGATCTCGATCCGGGCAACACCGGCGCGGTCAAGGGTCTCGCTGAGCATCTTGCGGATGCGCACATCCTCGGCGACGAAGTCCGAGTAACGCTGACCCTTCTTCGTGCTGTCGGAGAACCAGCGCGAGATGTGGTCGGTCGTGATGCCCAGACGGAAGCCGTACGGGTTTACTTTCTGGCCCATTACTTGGCCTCCTTCTTCGCGGCCGGAGCGCCCTTGGCCACAAGCTGATCGGGCGTGGAAAGCACGATTGTGATGTGGCTGGTGCGCTTGAGAATCTTGAATGCGCGACCCTGAGCACGCGGACGGAACCGCTTCAGGGTGGCACCCTCGTCGACGAAGGCCTGCGAGACGTACAGGTCCTGCTCGGCCAGGTACTCGTTTGCAGCATCCGCCTTCACACGTGCGTTGGCCATGGCCGATGCGACGAGCTTGTAGACGGGCTCACTCGCGTCTTGCGGCGCGAACTTGAGAATGGCCAGGGCTTCGATTGCCTGCTTGCCGCGGATCATGTTGACGACGCGACGGGCCTTCATCGGGGTAACGCGGATGTGACGCACGCGTGCGACTGACTCCACCATTTCTTTACCTCTCTTCTCGCCCCCGGGTTAGCGGCGGCGACCCTTCTTGTCGTCCTTCACGTGTCCACGGAAGGTGCGGGTGGGGGCGAATTCGCCCAGCTTGTGTCCGACCATCGTTTCGGTGACGAACACGGGGATGTGCTTGCGACCGTCGTGCACTGCGATGGTGTGGCCCAGCATGGCGGGGATGATCATCGAGCGTCGTGACCAGGTCTTGATCACATTCTTGGTGTTGGCTTCGTTCTGCTTGACGACCTTCTGAAGCAGGTGCTCGTCAACGAAGGGGCCCTTTTTGAGACTACGTGGCATCTTCTATTCCTACTAACGCTTCTTGCCGGTCGTACGGCGGCGGACGATGAGCTTGTCGCTTTCGCGGTTGGCGTGGCGCGTGCGGCCTTCCTTCTTACCCCACGGGCTGACCGGGTGACGTCCACCGGAGGTCTTGCCCTCACCACCACCGTGCGGGTGGTCGACCGGGTTCATGGCGACACCACGCACGGTCGGACGAACGCCCTTCCAGCGCATACGGCCGGCCTTACCCCAGTTGATGTTGGACTGCTCGGCGTTGCCGACCTCACCGACGGTGGCGCGGCAGCGCGCATCCACGTTGCGGATTTCACCCGAGGGCATACGCAGCTGAGCGTAGGGGCCGTCTTTGGCGACGAGGCGCACCGAGGTTCCGGCGGAGCGAGCGATCTTGGCGCCTCCGCCCGGCTTCAACTCAATCGCGTGCACAACGGTACCCGTGGGGATGTTGCGCAGCGGCAGGTTGTTGCCCGGCTTGATGTCAGCACCAGCGCCCGATTCGATGACGTCGCCCTGCGAGAGCTTGTTCGGAGCGAGGATGTACCGCTTCGTGCCGTCTGCGAAGTGCAGGAGCGCGATGCGCGCCGTACGGTTGGGGTCGTACTCAATGTGAGCGACCTTGGCCAGCACGCCATCTTTGTCGTTGCGACGGAAGTCGATAACGCGGTACTGGCGCTTGTGGCCACCACCGATGTGACGCGTCGTAATGCGTCCCTGGTTGTTGCGGCCACCCGTCTTGGGGAGCGGACGCAGCAGGGACTTCTCGGGCGTGGAGCGCGTGATCTCCGCGAAGTCGGCGACGGATGAACCGCGGCGACCGGGCGTAGTCGGCTTGTATTTGCGAATTGCCATTGCTATTCCTTGAGTTCTCTGGACGTCTCTTAGCCGACGGCCGTGAAGATGTCGATGGAACCGGACTTGAGGGTCACGATCGCGCGCTTGGTGTCCTTGCGCTTTCCGATGCCGAACTTGGTGCGCTGCTTCTTGCCAGTGCGGTTCAGCGTATTGATCGACGCGACCTCGACCTTGAAGATCTTCTCGATAGCGAGCTTGATCTCGGTCTTGTTCGAGCGCGGGTCAACGAGGAACGTGTACTTGCCCTCGTCGATCAGGCCGTAACTCTTTTCGGAGACAACCGGAGCGATGATGACATCGCGCGGGTCTTTGTTGGTCTCGGTCATGCGCTGACCTCTTCCTTCTTCTTGGCACCGATGAACGACTCGAGAGCGTCCTTGGTGAAGACAACGTCATCGCTCACGAGCACGTCGTAGGCGTTGAGCTGGTCGTATGTGATCACGTGAACGGTCGGGATGTTGCGCACGGCCTTGAGCGTGAGCTCGTCGCCCTTCGCCACCACGATGAGCTGGTTCTTGCCGGCAACAACGCTCGACAGGAACGCAGCGGCCACGCTGGTCTTGGGAGCGTCGGTGGCGAAGCCCTCGACGGCCCAAATGCGGCCTCCGCGTGCGCGGTCAGAAAGAGCACCGAGCAGAGCAGCGGCAATCATCTTCTTGGGCGTGCGCTGAGCGTAGCTACGCGGCGTCGGTCCGTGAACGATGCCACCACCGGTCATGTGCGGGGCGCGAATCGAGCCCTGACGAGCGCGACCGGTTCCCTTCTGCTTGAACGGCTTGCGACCAGCACCCGAGACCTCGCCACGGCCCTTGACCTTGTGCGTGCCCTGGCGTGCGGCAGCAAGCTGCGCGACAACAACCTGGTGGATGAGCGGAACGTTGGCGGCGACGTCAAACAGCTCAGCGGGAAGGTCGACCGAACCGGTCTTCTTGCCCTTGAGGTCGACGACGTCGATGGTTGCGTTAGCCATGGACTACGCCCCCTTCACTGCGTTGCGGACGAAAACGAGGCGGCCACGAGCACCGGGAACGGCACCCTTGACGAGGATGAGGTTCTTCTCGGCGTCAACCGAGTGAACCAGCAGGTTCATCGCGGTCACGCGCTCGGCACCCATTCGACCCGCCATGCGCATGCCCTTGAACACGCGGCTGGGGGTCGACGAAGCACCAATCGAACCGGGCTTGCGGTGGTTACGGTGCGAACCGTGCGAAGCCGACACACCCTTGAAGTTGTGGCGCTTCATGACACCCGCGGTGCCCTTACCCTTGCTGGTTCCGACGACGTCGACCTTCTGACCGGCCTCGAACAGACCATCAACGGTCAGTTCCTGTCCAACGCTGTAGCTGTCGGCGTCGGCGGTGCGCACCTCGGTGAGGTGGCGACGCGGCGTAACGCCAGCCTTGGCGAAGTGCCCAGACTCGGGCTTGTTCACCTTGCGCGGGTCGATGGCGCCGGCAGCAATCTGCACGGCAGCGTATCCGTCTTTCTCAACGGTGCGCAACTGCGTCACCACGTTGGGAGAAACTTCGATAACGGTCACGGGAACGAGCTTGTTGTTCTCGTCCCACACCTGAGTCATGCCAAGCTTCGTGCCGAGCAGACCCTTAACGGTCTTGTTCTGCGTAGTCATGGCGGTCCTTAGAGCTTGATCTCGATGTTGACGTCGGCCGGGAGGTCGAGACGCATCAGCGAGTCGACGGCCTTCGGCGTCGGGTCGATGATGTCAATCAGACGCTTGTGTGTGCGCATCTCGAAGTGCTCGCGGCTGTCTTTGTACTTGTGAGGGGAACGGATGACACACACCACGTTCTTCTCGGTCGGAAGCGGCACGGGCCCAACGACCGTTGCACCCGCACGGGTCACGGTGTCGACAATCTTTCGCGCCGAGTTGTCGATGACTTCGTGGTCATACGACTTAAGTCGAATGCGGATCTTCTGTCCCGCCATGTCGGACTCTCTCTCTGTAAGGCGTCATACGGTTTCCCGCATTGGACGCAAAGCAACACGCTTAGCTTTCGCAGTTACGCACCACTGTTCTGATGTCAAAGCTCTTCTTCGATTCGTCTGCCCAAATCACATCGCGCACAGTCCGTTTCGACGTGATGTCGATTCGGTGTGACGCTGCAGTCTCGGCAGACACAATCGTCCAAGAGCGGCCACGCATCGCTTTTTTCGCGCACGCGAGAAAGAACTCGCACACACGGTTTAACCGCTGGATGCCCAGCGACTCAACGGTGAGGCGTGGCGATGTTCTCTACCCGCGGCCTAGCTATCTCGAGGAATCTCAATCGGCTATGCACTGCCTGGCAGTGATCTTCACACGAGGCGAAG
>Ga0255289_1000070_pt1 | contig 10758 bp, 1 predicted proteins | sample AtltaT_37_FD_183665 | JGI IMG/M metagenome (GOLD analysis project Ga0255289, IMG submission 183665) | Metatranscriptome of freshwater microbial communities from Altamaha River, Georgia, United States - Atl_UVDOM_RepB_8d (Metagenome... | ecosystem: Environmental > Aquatic > Freshwater > River...
AATTGTTCAAAATAATGGTAATGCTTATTCAGTTGCGCCTGCAGTTACAATAACAAGAAATCCTTCAGATACCTTTTCTCCTACAAATCCAATTAATGATGCAATTTTATATCCATACCTTTCCATATCTGCAAATCCATCCAATTCGGATTACTTGGCTGTAGCTTTAAGTGCTAGCGGAACTGGTTATAGTGTTGGTGATGTCCTAAATTTGGTTGATACTGTTACTGGAAGCGCGCCTTATACAAATATTGGTACAGGTGCTTATGTTGTTGTGACGGATGTGAACTCCACAACAGGTGCCATTACAAACTATACGACCAGTTCCAAAGCCAATGCGATTTTAGCAGTAGCGCTTACTAATCGGGGTGCTTACAGAAATGCACCGGTTGTAACAATACCTCAAGCATCACCCACAACAGTACAAGCGAAAGGTGATGCTTACTTAAGGCCAACCTCGGTTATCATTCCAGGAACAGGTTTTATAAATACGGCTACAAATTTTGCCCCGGGGCAGATTGTTTATTTAAGTTCTCCCAATTCAGGCCCAACAGTTGGGTTGAATGCTGAAACGCAATGTACGGTTGCGTCTGTAGATGCTAATAATAAAATTACCGGTTTGACGATAAATGGAACAGGTTTGGTTAGAGCAAATCAAGGTTTTACCTCTCTTGCAAATGTAAATTTTTTAGATGCAAGTAAAACACAATTGTTAACACCTGGTGGTTTGCCTGTTGTAGTAAACGCTGATGGTGAAGTTGCCTTTGTAAATGTTACCAATGGTGGTAGCGGTTATAGCCAGTTTAATAATTATAATGTTACTTTTAGTGGTGGTATTAATGGAAACACTGCAACTGGCAGGGGAATAGCTAATTCCGCTTTCCCAGGAGGTGACAGTTACAGTAGTTTAAGAACTTTAGCGGTAACCAATATTTCGGGTGGAGGAAGTAATGCCCGTTTTAATGCCAGTGGGTATGTTTCTCGCGTTAACACAATTTATGGCGGTAATTACAGCATCACACCCACCATTGCGTTTTCTGGGTCAACCGGATTAAATTCTGTGGCAATTACCACCGGTGGAACTGGATATGTGCTTGGGCAGACAGTAAATATTTCAAGTGTTACTGGAACGGCTACAGGTATAGTATCTTCTGTTACCGGGGGGGTAATTAACCAGATTACAATTGATTTTCCCGGCAATAATTTTCTTGATGGCCAAAATGTTACGATTACCGGGGGTGCGGGTACAACCATAGCAAATGGAACTTGTACTACGGGTGATGATGCATCGGGTTATGCTCAATTAAGTGCTACCAGGGCTTCGACGGTGAATGCCAGTCCTCAGGCAGTGGCATCTGCAAATGTTCAAAGTTCGGGAATTGTCACCACCGGAAGCGGTGGCATAACTATTTCTGCCAGAAATGAATATGGTCAAATTCTTATCAATACCCCCATTTTTGCGGGCGGTACTGGAAATATATCACTGGATGGTGGTAGCAGGCCAACCCAAGGTGGTGCCGTCCTTTTGCAAGCTGACATAACCACAAACAAAGGCAATATTCTTTTCCCATTTACAACAAGCTCAGTGGTTCTTACTGGTACCAAAGGTATTAATCTTACTTCCACCGGGGGTGGAAATATAAGTTTTGGTTCTTCCCTGGATGCAAGTGCAAGGCAAAATATTCAATTTAATACCTCTGGAAATTTAACCGTATTTGGCAATGTGGGTTTGAATTTCGCACAGGGCAGCTTGGGTCTTATCATTCTTGGCAATGAACTTTCCACTGGAAATGGTATTAACAATGTAACCTTTTTAGGTGCTGTTAATGCGCAAAGCCTTACTATCAACAATGCTGCTTCAGTGGTTCGGGGGACCGTGGATATTACTGGAATTCAAACCTACAACAATTCCTATGTAAATTCACCCGCATTGGATATTGAAACCTCCGGTGGCAATATTATTATGCGCGATACGATTACAGTTTCTGGTTCAAGTAGTACGGAAGGAAGAGTCATATTTAATGGTGGTAAGACCGGTAGAGTTCAACTTTTCAAGGATCTTTACACTACTGGCAACCTGACCATTTCTAACGCAACTTCGGTTGATTTGGGGAATTTTACCGCTGGGGTTGGCGTTAACACAATTACCGTTACAGTTTTGGGTACCAATGGCCTTACCTTTGATAATCCTGTAAATCTGGTTGGTAACGCAACCTTAAACACCAATTCAAAATCAATCATTTTCAATAACACGGTTAACGGCGGAAACAATCTCAACCTTAATTCTTCGGGAGCTGCGATTGCCTTTAATGGAAGTGTTGGGTCGGCCACCCCTCTTGGAGTCATTACTTTAAACAGTCCTGCAAGTAATTTAACTTTTAGTGGAACCGCTCTAAAATCATCCGGTTTGACCACTAACGGGAACTTTGTAACTGGAAATATTGATTTATCGAATACTAGTGCGGTAATTAATGGGCCATATACCGTTTTATTGCAGGCTAGTGGGAATATTCTGCTTAACGCTGTGGATTTAGGAAACCAAGCTGGCATGGTGCTGGATAATAATAATACTGGCACTTTATTTTTGAATGGAAATATTTCCAATATTAATACTCAATTTGTCCAGCAGAGGGCAAAAAGTGGACCATACAATTCCACAAATCCCTCAGCTTCAGGTGCTCCTGGTGTGGTAATTGGTTCAGCAGGAAATCCAGTTTCTATTTCGGGCAATAGTTTAGGCGGAAGCAGCATTCAATTTCAGGGTAGTGAAATTGGCAGGTTGAAAGCCGTTACCTTGGGAACAGGTGGTTCAAGTTACAATGTTAATGATATTGTGAATGTAGTGGTTCCCAGCGGAGTGCTTCAAGTTAACCTTGATAATGGTGGTTCCGGTTATACCACTAGCCCGACGATTGCATTTAATGGCGGCGGCGGTATTGGGGCTGCAGCCAGTGCTTTCTTAAGTATTACTCCGGGTAATTACACCCTTAACTCTGGAACAGGTTTTGTTGCTGGTGATGTTGGCAACACAGTTACTATTAATGGAGGTATCGTTGCCGCCACGGGTGTTATAACCAGTGTTTCTGGCGGGAAAATTACTGGTTTAACTATTACTAGCGGAGGTTCGGGTTATACCAATCTTTCAGGTGTTTCTATCGTTGGTGGTTCTGGAAATAGCGCAACTTTAAATGCAGTTGGCAGTATTAATCTTATTTCAATAACCAACCCTGGTAGCGGATACACTTCCAACCCAACTATATCAATGTCAGGAAATGGAACTGCAAGTGCGTTTGTAGTAACCCAGACTTTTGTGACACCTGCTCAAATCAAGGTTCTGGCGGTGGATGCAAATCATGCCATCACACAAATGCAATTGCTAAATCCATTGGATAATTACGGTTATAACTTGAATAACCTTGGCAGCCTAGCTCTAACTGTCGGAACTTGGACAAGCGGTCCTCAGCGCTCGGCAACAGTTGGGGCTCAAGGTATTAGTGATTCTTATATTGACCTTCAAAATTCGGCTACTATCTCGACTCTTAGTGGTGGCAATATTACCTTTTTACCAAAAATTGAATCCGCAACATCCAAATCTTTTACCGTATCTTCCGGAACAGGAACTATCAGCTTTTTGAGTGATATTGGTGGTTTTTCTCCGTTGGGAAGCCTTAATGTTTCCACGGGGGGAACCATCAAATTACTTGAAAATGTATCCGTTGTTAAAACAAATAATGGAGTCCAGAGTTTTACGGGAAATGCCGTATTAACAAATTCAGTATCGTTTACATCAGGGTCCGGTGCAATTACTTTTAGTAAGGACCTTTCCGGAACTACCTCCGAGAATAGTAATCTTGAATTTAATGCCACTGGCCTGGTTTCCATCGGTTCGATCGGTCAGGCCACCAATGGGCGTGCAGGTAGTATTTTGTTATCTGGAGATTTAGCATCGCTTTCAATTAATGGCAATGTAAGCGCCAAATCCTTGAATACCGCCAGCAACAAAATCGTTCAAGGTTCCATTACAATCACAGGTACTCAAACCTATGGAAACAATTTAACGAACAACTCGGTTTACCTTGTGGCAAACGGAAGTATTGCCATGAACACCCAAGATATTACCTCCGTTGGTAATTTTCAATTACGGTCGAACAACGGAAATGTTTCGGTTAGGGCAGTAACGGCATCTGGGGATGCAATTTTTTACCATCCTAATGGAACTCTTAATTTACAAGGGAATCTTTTAGCAAATTCCTTCACCGAAGCTACTTCCAGCCAACCTGTTAATCTTGGCGGATCCACAGGTATATTTTTGAACATAGTCAATGGTGATGTCCAATTTAATAGTCAGGTGGTTTTGATAAATGATGTAGGAATTACTACCGCGTCCAATTCCAATGTCCGGTTCCAAAGTACCCTTAAAAACGGCGGTGTTACTGCTGCCAATCTTTCTATTAATGGCTCCGGTTCCATTACGTTTGTTGGCGATGTGGGTGGAAATGGCACCACCGAAAGACTTGGTAATATTACACTAACCAGCAACAATCTATTTGGAATTTCATCCACCGCCACCAATTTTAAGGCGGGATCATTAAACACAGTCAATCCAGTATTAGGTGATATTAATTTTGGAGCTACAACTTTTGATTTGAATGGTAACTCCGGTTTAAAATTCTCCACCAATCATAATGGACATGTGGTTACCGTGGCCAAAACCTCTGGTGGTGTTGGTTATTCCGTTGGTCAGATTGTTGACATAGGAACCACTGGATTTACCACCGTGGCCCAGTTGAGGGTTCTGGGGGTAACAGCAGGCTCCATAGATTCTTTTGAATTGATTTCTGGTGGCTCTGGTTATACCGATGGAACATACACACTTACTGGTGGAACGACAGCGGCTACAGTTACCATCACTACGAATCAATCCTCAAGCATACTCTTGGGTGTAGTTAATTTAAATTCCGCAGGTGGAGTAAGCTTGACCAGCGCAGTAGGAGATACCGTTAGCCTTCAGGGTAGCATTACCAACGCGGCTGGTTTTGACCAAAATGGTGCGATTGATGTTTCCTTGGGTTTAAATCAGCCTATTTCCATCAATACCATTGGTATTAATGGTGTCGATTTTGATGGAAACTTGAAGCTGGTTCAAAATGCATCTATCACCGCTGGTGCGGGCATCAATATTTATGGCACCATTGATAGTGCCACTAATAACAACATCCGATCCCTGGCCATGCAGTCCACTAACGCTGCCACAACGATTGCCATTCGAACCTATTCAGACATTGGTGTGACTAACAGACTTCTCAGCCTGACCGCAAATCCGGGTACCAATGGTACGGTGGCATTCCAAAATAACGCTGCTAATACGGTTAATGTATTAACCACTTCTGGTATTACGGTGGGTGATACTGCCACCAGGATTGGAAACTTGAACCTTGTGGAGGCAAACACCAATCTGGATGGTGGGACCGGTGGAAACATCAGCATTGGTGGAAACATCAATGGCCTTCAGGGTGCTGATATTGATTTCATAACAAGTGGTGGTGCGATTACCGTGGCAGGCACCAATGGAATTGGTGTTAGTGCCAACCGTATGGGTGATATCCTGATTTCCGGTACCCCTGCTTCGTTGCAGATTTTGGGCGATGTATACGCCGATTCGATTTCAACAACCAATAATCTTGCCAGTGCCATTACCATTGGTTCGCAATTTATTACCAACAATGTGAAACTGTATAGCAACAACGGCCCTGTAACACTTGGTGCCATTACCACGGACAATGGTGGAGTATTAAGTCAGGTTACTCTTGCTGGTACGATCACAGGATTCACCAATGGCGAAATTGTAACCATTACTGGAGGCAGTTCTTCTGCAACAGGCACAGCAAATGTAACTGGTGGTAATCTAACAAGTATTACTCTTTCGAATGGTGGTTCTGGTTTCTCAAACAACCAGACAGTGAACATTACTGGCAATACTTCATCTGCCACCACAACCGGTACCGCAGTTGTGCTTGCTAACATTGATATCGAAGCCAATGCAGGTGCAGTTACGGTAGGTGCCATTGCTTCCGGTGTGAATGCCGCTGGTGATATTACCATCAAGCATGGAAATACACTTACCCTGAACGGAAATATTACCGGTCGCAGTTTTACCGAAGCAAATAACAGTATTGGCACCGTGGTGGTTGGAAACACCCAACCGGTAACCTTCCAAGTTACTGGTACCAGCCAGGGCTTCAAATTCCTGAACCCTGTTCAACTTAAGCAAAACCTAACTATTCTTGCCAACAGCAATGTGATTTTTGATGGAACCTTGGATACCCAGACTGGTTCCACTTCCAAAAACCTGAAGGTTGGTATTCAGGGTGGCAATATCGGTGATGTGACATTTTCCGGTAATGTCGGGTCCGGCACCGTCGCCATGGGTGATATGCTTATTACTGGGCTAGGGATATTACTGCAGGCGCCGCAGGTACAAGCACCATCACCGCATTATCCCTGGATGCCACCGCAACGGGCACCATATTGCTGAAAGGTTTACAAACCTATTCCGGTGCCAATGGATTAAAGCTGACAGGTGCGGGTGCAATAACTGTTGGTGATATTGCCACCAGCAACAGTGGCGGTGTTTCCTTCTCTAACAAGAATGGCCTGAACCTTCTTGGGAATATTACGAGTGCAGGCAGTATTTCCCAAACCAAGGTGGCTGGTGGAACCAGCCTGATTACCTTTGGGGATACCAATTCCGCCAACCAGTTGATTCTGCAATCCACAACTTCAGGTTTACCTGTCAGCTTTGACAGCGACATGATCCTGAATAAGGATGTTCAGTTTAAGACTGTAGGGGCGGGTGCCATCACCATGGGTACTGCCGGAGTAGCAAATACTACCATCAAGTCCGGTTCTTCGGGATCCTCCAACCTGAGTGTTCAAGCCACGGGTGGTGCCGTTATTAACCTGAACAGCGACATTTTGGATGCCACCAATAACCTTGGTTCGTTGGCTATCTCCACGGTTTCAGCTTCTGGTGGAAAGATCAATGTTGCTTCCAGAAACATTAAAACTGTGGTGTTGCTGGTCAAACCTTTACTGGTAATGTGAATTATTCAAATAACCTGGTGCTGGATTCCGGTGCCGGTGCAATTACCCTTAATAACCAATTGGATTCAACCACCACCAGCAATATTGATTTCACCACCAGCGGGGCAATTTCCTTGCAGGCGGTGGGTTCCTCCAACAAAGTTGGCAACATTGCGATCACCACTTCTTCCAACGGATTTTCCGCAACCAGCATTAATTCAAGCAGCCTGAAATCCACCGGAAATCCTCTGGTGGGCAATATTGTTATCAGTGGTATTCAAACCTATTCTGGTGATTTGGATGTGGATACCACGGCTGGTATAAGCTTAGGAAACTCTGTTTCCTCAACAGCAGGCAAGATTGACCTTACCTCCGGCGGAACCATGCTTCTTAATGCCCTGACAACCACCAGTGGCGTTATCACTCTTACCCATGGTGGAACACTATCGCTGCTTGGAAATATCAGCTCTGGAAATAGTTTCACCGAAACGGCCACCCAGTCCACCAATATCTTGGTAGGTGCGGGTGGAGCGCAACCGGTTGCCATCAACGTTGGAAGCGGTAATTTCAGTATTGGCCAGTCCAATGTGACCCAGATCCTTCTCAATAATGACCTGAATGTGACCACCGTTGCGGTGGGAGGCGATGTGGATTTTGGAGCACCTATTGATAGCTCTGCATCCCAATTCAAGGGAATTTCCATCAATAGCACGGGTGACATTACCTTCAAGGGAAATATTGGCCAGGCAACCAATGGCCGATTGGGTGCCATTAGCCTTAATAACAATCCAACCTCCCTTACAGCCACCAATGTAAATATCACGGCGGGCTCCATAACCACCGGTGCTTCCAACTCGGTGCTTGGGCCGATCGATCTGACCGGAACCATCAATTTAAATGCCGCAGCCGGGCTAAATCTTAAGTCTGATACGGCTTCCGGAACCATTGCCCTTGGGGCGGTGACAACCACTAATGGTGGCAATGTGACTATGGTACATTCGGGTAATCTTTCCTTAAACGGAGATATTGTTGCCAACGGCAATATTACCGAGGCGGCCACATCCACATTTACTCCCATTGTTCTGGTGGGTAGTACGACCAACCCTGGAACCATCACTCTGAATTCCAATTCCACCAACGGATTCATTAGCATTGCCATGCCTGTGACAATGAATCAAAGCCTGGCCTTGCAAGCCAGTGGAAATGGTATCGTGTCGGTGGATGGAATCGATGTTGCAGCATCCGCTCTTAGCAAGGACTTTACGGTTCAAGTTCTTGGAACCAATGGTTCTGTAACGCTTAATGGTTCGATTGGTTCGGGCGTAAACGGACCCATTGGAAAAGTTAATGTTAATGCTGGAACCAGTGGATCTATTGATTTGCGCGGAAGCAGTGTGAAGACTTCGGGTGCCAACGGTCAGGTTTACTCCGCCGGTTCCACGAACTTTACATCAAACCTTGGTCTGGAAGCCGGCACCGGGCCGATTGCTTTTAATACTATTCTCAATTCAAACAGTAACAGGAACCTCGATCTTTCCACCACGGGTACTATTGCATTCAATGGGGCCGTGGGAGGTGGTGGCCCTCTTGGTGATATCGATATCAAGCTGGCTTCATCCGGATTTAGCGCAACTTCTATTTCTGCCAAATCTTTGGAGTCGGTTGTTGCCCAGGCTGGACCAATTACCATTTCAGGAAACCAGATTTATAACGACACTACCACTGGCTTCCTGAATCTGCAAACCTCGGGAACATCCGGTATCAATTTGGCTTCGGTGACCACCAGTGTTGGTGGAATAACCTTGACCACTGCCCAGGGCAATTTGGTGGTTGGAGCCCTTACCGCCAACAATGGCACTGGCGGTGATATTGCCCTTACCCATGGCGGCAATTTGAACCTGGAAGGCAATATCATTGCGGGGGATACTTTTGCCATAACCTCTGGCCCCAGCACCCTGATCACGGTTGGCAAATCCGGTGGAACTCAAGTTGCCATCGATGTCAATAATAGCAATGTGGTTTTTGGTACCGATGTGGACTTGGTGCAAAACCTTTCCGTGACCAACAGAAACAGCAAAAATGTTGGATTTAGTGGTTTTCTAAACAGTAGTGCAAGTGGCCTGAAGAACCTTACGATCATCACTCCTGGCACTGTGACTTTTGACAAAACCATTGGTCAAACAGCCACTGGAAGACTTGGCGACATTGTTATAAACACAGGTGCCGTTGGCCTTACCGCTTCGGGTGATGTAAATGCCAAGTCAATGAATTCGGGTACTGTTGCAGGCCCAATCAACATGGTTGGCATACAGAATTACAATGGTGCCAGCGGCCTGACCCTTGCCACATCCGGGTCTAATGGCAATATCACAGTGAACTCGATCACCACCACCCTTGGTGCAGTGAACTTTACCAACAGCAACAACCTAAACCTATTGGACAACATTTCCAGTTCGGGCCAAATCAAACAACAGGCAGGCACTGGTGGAACCCCACGGGTATTGGTGGGAACCTCCAGCAACAACACGGAATTATCCTTTACTTCAACCACTTCCGGTGTTGATATTGCCTCCCCTGTTACCACAAATCAGGATACCAAGTTTATTTCCAGCACCAATGGCCTGATAAATCTCCGAAGTGCGATAGTTTCTGACACGAATTTTGCCAGAAAACTTACGGTTACTACCAACAATGGCACCATTAGCTTCGGTGGTGACATTGGTTCTGTGGCTGATGAATTTTCCCAAGTGATCGTGAACGCCGGGGCTACGGGTATTGTGACCCTTGCAGGTTCCAATGTGGTCACCAGTGGATCAGGTGGCCAAAGCTTTACCGGTACAACCAGCTTCAATACAAATCTTTTGATGGATGCCGGTTCCGGGCCGATTACCTTTGTAGGAACCTTGAATTCTCCGAATACCAAGAATCTTACACTGACCACCACGGGAGCCCTTGGTTTTGGCGCCGTAAGTGGTTTGGGAGACATTAGTATCACTGCAGCTTCTGCAGGTTTGAGTGCTAACACAATATCAGCCATTTCTTTGGTAGGCTCTGCCCCATTAAATGGAAATGTGGCCATCTCTGGTGCCCAGACTTATCAAAATCGCATAAACCTTGCCACCAGTGGGACTAATTCCATAAATGTTGGATCTATTACAACAACCAACAAAGATATTACACTCACAACCAGCCTAGGTACTTTAACCGTTGGCTCTTTAAATGCGCTAAATGGCACGAATGGTGACATAGCGTTGACGCATGGAGGCACGCTGACCTTTGGTGGTAACGTGTTTGCGGGCAAGACATTGTTGGTAACGACGAGCAATAATGCGACGATCGTGGTAGGAACGGGCACGAATGTGAGCATGCAGGCATTGGGTGGAGGAATCAGCCTGAGTGGACCAGTGAGTTTGGTGAATGATCTGAGTGTGACAGCGGGAGCCGGAGCGATAGGATTTGGAAGCAGCATAGATAGTGCGGCGGGTAGGAATCTGTCGTTGTCTTTGACGCAGTCAAATCCTGTGACATTTGGAGGCGCGCTGGGTCAGGCGGGTCGATTGGGAGACATATCGATAACTGGATCGCCTGCGGGAATCAGTGCGGGAGTGAACAACATCAGCGCGAAGTCGTTGGTGTCAGTGGCATCGAGTGGTGCGATCAATTTGTCAGGTGTGC
>Ga0255289_1000074_pt1 | contig 10509 bp, 10 predicted proteins | sample AtltaT_37_FD_183665 | JGI IMG/M metagenome (GOLD analysis project Ga0255289, IMG submission 183665) | Metatranscriptome of freshwater microbial communities from Altamaha River, Georgia, United States - Atl_UVDOM_RepB_8d (Metagenome... | ecosystem: Environmental > Aquatic > Freshwater > River...
AGCGAAGCCTATTTACTTGCGGAATTGCAGCGAAGGCTGGCTTGGCGTTCGCTACATGCCAAATGGTTTGGCGATGATGCAGCGATGGTTATGATCGCTCTTGTGAGAGATCGCCTCAATACGCTTGAAGATCTAGTGGACTGGGCTTGTTCATTGTTGCTTGCCCCTAATCTTGAAGACCCTGTCATCGCACAAGGTATAGGTCAGGCACTAAAACCGGAAGCTGTGCCCGCTGTTGAGGACTTCCTTGGAAAGCTTAAAACCGAGGCTGAGACAGGCGATCAATCCCTGGCCTGGACAGCTGACCATATAGCCCAGGAAATAAAACGAGTCATTGGCCTTCACGCCATCAAAATGCCGCAGCTTGCCATTCCATTGCGGTGGTGGTGTTTTGGTCGCGGGCAAACCCCAGCGGTTGATGCAATGCTCAGCATCTTGCCGCCTTCCGTCATGGCCGAGCGTATCGAAGCTGGGTTGAATCATTATCGAGGAGCCGGTTCGTGAGGCTAAATCCTATAACTGGCTCAAGAGCTTTGAGCTCCAGCCCTAGGACATTGCTAGCTCGATGGGGTCTGATCGCAGCGCTCCTGTCGTCTGTGGTTTCGACCTGCCACGCGTCAGATGGCGCAGCGCTTCACCACAAAAGTTGTGCAAGTTGTCATAACGGTATGTTTCCTGGCGGAAATGGCGAAATGATTTATTCGGCTGAGTTTCGAAAAATCAAACAACTCACACAGTTGCGTCAACGGGTTGAAACCTGTGCCTCAAGGGTCAACGCGGGCTGGTTTGATGAAGAAATTGATGGGGTTACCCAGTGGCTCAATCAGCGCTTTTATCGTTTTCAATCCGGCAAATGAGGCCCGATCATGTCTGGCAATAGCATTGGGCATTTGTTCACCGTGACAAGCTTTGGTGAATCGCACGGGCCTGCAATCGGTTGCATTGTGGATGGTTGTCCGCCGGGTATGCTGCTTTCCGAGCTGGATATACAGCCTGATTTAGACCGCAGACGTCCTGGTACCTCTCGGCATGTCACGCAGCGTCAAGAGCCAGACCAAGTACAAATTCTTTCGGGCGTTTATGAAGGACGAACGACTGGTACACCGATCGCACTTTTTATTCAAAATCAAGATGCACGCAGCAAAGACTATAACGCTATTGCTCAAAGCTTTAGACCCGGACATGCCGACTACAGTTATTGGCAAAAATACGGTATTCGTGACCCACGCGGAGGCGGGCGCTCTTCAGCCAGACTGACTGCGCCTGTTGTTGGCGCTGCTGCGATTGCGCGTAAATGGCTTAATGAGCAGTATGGTGTGCATGTGCGTGCTTGCTTGAGTCAGTTGGGAAGCATGGCCATTGCCAAGGATGATTGGTCTAGAGTGCATCACAATCCATTTTTTGCAGCTACTGATCAAGGTATTGTAGGCCTTGAGGCTTATGTGGATGATTTGCGTAAGGCGGGCGACTCGTGTGGAGCCCGGGTCGATGTTGAGGCGCATGGTGTACCGGTCGGTCTGGGTGAGCCTTTGTTCGACCGCCTCGATGCCGATTTGGCCCATGCACTGATGGGTATCAATGCGGTTAAAGGTGTTGAGATCGGAGCTGGCTTTCGTAGCGTCGTCCAACTTGGCAGCGAACACGGTGATGCGCTCACCCCAGAAGGCTTTGCTAGCAACCATGCCGGAGGCGTTTTGGGAGGCATTTCAACGGGGCAGCCGGTCACTGCATCGGTTGCGATTAAGCCAACCTCGAGTATTCGTAAGCTCAAACCGTCGATTGATTTGCAGGGACGAGCCACCGAGGTTCAGACCCTAGGACGTCATGATCCCTGTGTGGGAATTCGCGCTGTACCGATTGTCGAGGCCATGGTGCTTTTGGTGCTCATGGATCATGCCCTTCGCCATCGCGCTCAGTGTTCCGACGTTCAAACCATCACACCGAGAATCGCCGGCACCCGCATGGCATAATCAACCCCCTGATTTACAGGGGATTTTTCTGATGGCTGCTCAAGCGAGAACGCTTTACGACAAGCTTTGGGATGAGCATGTGGTGCGTACCGAATCCGATGGTACGGCCTTGCTCTACATTGATCGTCATTTGGTGCATGAAGTGACTAGCCCGCAGGCTTTTGAAGGCTTGCGTATGGCGAAACGACCTTTATGGCGCGCCGAATCGATTGTTGCGACCGCCGACCACAATACGCCGACCACAGGTTGGGAACGTGGGCTTGACGGTATCGATGATCCGATTTCACGTGAACAAGTGGTCACACTTGATCAAAACATTGCTGCATTCAAGGTGCCAGTGTATTTCCCGTTTCTTGATCAGCGTCAGGGCATTGTGCATGTGATCGGACCAGAGCAGGGCGCGACACTGCCTGGGATGACGGTGGTGTGTGGCGACTCGCACACCAGCACCCACGGCGCGTTTGCCTGCCTCGCCTTTGGTATTGGAACTTCTGAGGTTGAGCATGTGATGGCGACCCAGTGTCTGGTCGCCAAAAAGATGAAGAACATGCTTGTGCAGGTGGAGGGCAATCTTCAGCGTGGGGTGACCGCTAAAGATATGGTGCTTGCCATCATCGGTCGAATCGGTACGGCGGGCGGTACTGGTTATGCGATTGAATTTGCTGGCTCTGCGGTTCGATCGCTGAGCATGGAAGGTCGGATGACGCTTTGCAATATGGCGATCGAAGCCGGTGCAAGATCGGGTATGGTCGCGGTCGACGATACAACGATTCAATACCTGCAACAACGCCCCATGGCACCTAAGGCTGAGGATTGGGATCGTGCAGTCAGCCACTGGCGAAGTCTTAAAAGCGATGACGCTGCGCACTTCGATCATGTTGTCCGCCTCGATGCAGCGCACATTGCGCCCCAGGTGACTTGGGGAACCTCACCCGAAATGGTGGTTGCAGTCGATGGCCGTGTGCCTGATCCGGACAAGGAAAAGGACGCGGTGCGTCGAGAAGGCATGGAGCGTGCCTTGCAATACATGGGCTTGCAGCCTAATACCGCGATACAAGATATCGCGGTGGATAAGGTCTTCATCGGCTCTTGTACAAATTCTAGAATCGAAGATCTTCGGATCGCCGCTTCAGTGGTGAGGGGCAAGCGCAAAGCCGCTCGCGTGAAGCTTGCGATGGTGGTGCCTGGTTCTGGCTTGGTCAAGCGACTCGCAGAGGCTGAAGGGCTCGATCGGATTTTTAAAGAGGCAGGATTTGAGTGGCGAGAGCCCGGTTGCTCGATGTGCCTGGCAATGAATGCAGATCGCTTAGAGCCAGGAGAGCGCTGTGCGTCCACATCCAATCGTAATTTTGAGGGTCGTCAGGGTAATGGAGGGCGTACGCACCTGGTAAGCCCAGCGATGGCAGCCGCTGCCGGTGTGATGGGTCATTTTGTTGACATTCGAAGGATGGGCTAAGCATGAGAGCGCTCACGGTACATCGTGGCTTGGTGGTTCCATTGGATCGTGCCAATGTTGATACCGATGCCATCATTCCCAAACAATTTTTAAAATCAATCAAACGATCGGGATTTGGGCCCAATCTTTTTGATGAGTGGCGCTATCTTGATCATGGCGAACCTGGCATGGATCACGGCAAGCGCCCCTTAAACCCTGAATTCACGCTCAACCAGCTGCGCTTCAAAGGTGCTTCGATCCTGGTGGCGAGAAAGAACTTTGGCTGTGGTTCTTCACGAGAGCATGCGCCCTGGGCGCTTGAGGATTTTGGCTTTCGGGCGATCATTGCGCCATCATTTGCTGACATTTTCTATAATAACTGTTTTAAAAACGGACTCCTGCCCATTGCGCTTCCCGAATCGGAAGTGGATGCGATTTTTCATGCGGTGGCTGCTTTTCCGGGTTTTGAGTTATTGGTCGATCTGCCTGCGCAAACGGTTACATTTGTGGATGGATCTCGATCGATGAGTTTTGAAGTTGACCCTTTCCGAAAAGATTGCTTAGTCAATGGCTATGACGAGATCGGTCTCACACTCCGACACGCTGAGATCATCCGCGAATTCGAAGCTAAACGGCACCATGCTCAGCCTTGGTTGCGTGCCACAAGGAATGTTTCATGACGAAGAAAATTGCTGTCTTACCCGGCGACGGGATCGGCCCAGAAATTACTGAACAATGCGTTCGGGTCTTGCAAAGCCTGCGTCCTTCGGGCTTAGCTCTCGAATTTGAAACAGCTGCTGTCGGCGGCGCAGGATTCGACCAGGCCAAGGATCCCTTGCCTCAAGCAACCGTTGACCTTTGTGAATCAGCCGATGCTATATTGTTTGGAGCTGTCGGGGGGCCGCAATACGACAATTTGCCGCGCCCCATGCGCCCAGAACAAGGGCTTTTGAGACTGCGCAAACATTTTGATCTGTTTGCGAACCTTCGGCCAGCCACCGTGTTTCCCGAATTGGCCCATGCATCAACCCTCAAGCCTGAATTCGTTGCAGGACTTGATCTGCTGATTCTGCGCGAATTAACCTCCGATATTTATTTCGGGCAACCGCGGGGCATTCACCAAAACCCTCAAGGTCTTCGTGAGGGCTTTGACACCATGCGCTACAACGAAGCTGAAATCAGCCGGATTGCTCATGTCGGTTTTCAGACAGCGATGAAGCGCCAACGACGTTTATGCTCGGTCGACAAGGCCAATGTGCTTGAGACAACACAGTTATGGCGCGAGGTAATGATCGAGATTGCCAGGGACTACCCCGATGTCGAGCTCTCGCATATGTATGTTGATAACGCAGCGATGCAACTTGTCCGCAGGCCTAAGCAATTCGATGTAATCGTTACAGGCAATATGTTTGGCGATATTCTTTCGGATGAAGCCTCCATGCTGACTGGTTCGATTGGCATGTTGCCCTCAGCGTCGCTTAACGATAAAAAGTTTGGCCTTTACGAGCCGATTCATGGGTCTGCTCCCGATATCGCAGGAAGAGGGCTTGCCAATCCACTGGCAATCATCCTGTCTGCCGCGATGATGCTTCGCTATTCGCTCGATCTTGCAGGCTTTGCTGATCAACTCGAGGCAGCGGTAAGGAAAGTGCTCGCGCAGTCCTATCGAACCGCCGATATTGAGGAGCCTGGCTGTAAGTTGGTCGGTACATCGTCAATGGCCGATGCGGTCATCAACGCCTTGCGCGAGGGGAGCTAGCCTGTATGAAGCCTTTGGTCGCTATGGTTGGTTGGCGCGGCATGGTTGGTTCGGTTCTCATGAAGCGCATGCACGAGGAACATGATTTTGATCTCATTCGTGCTAAATTTTTTTCGACATCAAACGCTGGTGGTTCAGCGCCAGTGGGTGACTTAGCCCTGGCCGATGCCTCAGATCTCGATGCCTTATCTGCCTGCGACATGGTCCTCACTTGTCAGGGGGGTGACTATACCCAGGCTACCTACGCTGCCTTGCGTGCTAAAGGTTGGAACGGATACTGGATCGATGCTGCTTCAAGCCTGCGGATGCAAGACGATGCTATCGTGATTCTTGATCCTTTGAATCGAGCGCTTATCGACCAAGGCGTGAAGCAAGGTATTAAAAATTATATTGGTGGTAACTGCACCGTTAGTTTGATGATGCTCGCGCTCAACGGTTTGTTCCGTGAAGATTTGATCGAGTGGATTACCGCCATGACTTATCAGGCGGCATCGGGTGCAGGTGCGCAAAACATGCGCGAGCTTATCGCCCAAATGGGAGCAATCCATCAAGACGCCGCAGCGCTACTTGCCAATGAGCAAAGTAGCATTCTTGATATCGATGACCGAGTTGCTTCCTCGCTTCGCTCTACCGCGCTACCCACAGCGCATTTTTCGGTACCACTCGCAGGAAGCCTGATACCGTGGATCGATAAGGATTTGGGCAATGGCATGTCTAAGGAGGAGTGGAAGGGCGATGCCGAGTGCAACAAGATCTTGGGAAAACCTGCGGCGGGTCCGGGACGAATACCGATTGAATCGCTGTGTATTCGCGTTGGGGCTATGCGCTGTCATTCGCAAGCGCTCACGATTAAGTTGAAGCAGGACTTGCCTATCGCTGAGATTGAAGCATTGATCGCTAAGGGTAACGAGTGGGTGCGCCTAGTGCCCAACGAACGTGATGCAAGCATCAAGCAGTTATCGCCTGCGGCGGTCACGGGCAGTCTTGATATCGCGATTGGACGTTTGCGCAAGCTTTCGATAGGCGAGGGCTATTTGAGCGCGTTTACGGTGGGTGACCAGCTCTTGTGGGGGGCCGCTGAGCCCTTACGCCGCATGTTGCGCATTTTGTTGCAAACACTGAACTGACAGGTCATGAGCTTGCCAAGGGCCATCATGCGCCTGGCTGTCGCGGGCTTTTTGCTCGCATCAAGCGAGAGCGCCTTGGCGCAATCACGGTGCGGTGGGACGAGGCTTGAGACATTGCCTGGTCAAAGTTTGAGTGAGGTACTTGGGGCCTATGTGAGCGAGCACTGTCCGCTCAATGCGCTTATGTGGGCCACTTATCAATCGAATCCGCATGCGTTTTATGGATCGATTCACCACCTTCGTGCAGATACCGTGCTTGAACTGCCGCCGTTTCCTGCGCCTGATGAGTCGCAACGACTCGAGGCCAATCGGCAAATTAATGCCCAACGCGCCATTTTTGAACGTTATAGAAGTTTGATTGCAAAAGGGGTTCCGAAGTTTCGTGCCAGACAGATGGCAGCTGGATCATCAAGTCCGGCTCAACCGTCAGTGCCACCTCCCAAGGTTTCAGAGCGAGCAGCGGGTTCAGAACAACTCAAGCTTGCACCGGTAAAGCCAGAGGCAGGCGCATCGGCGGCCGGAAGCGAGCAAGCACTCATGAATGAGTTGGCGCTTCGTGAGGCTCAGGCACGGATTCAACTGCTTGAGCAACAACTTGCCGATTTAAAGCGCTTACTCGAGCAACGCGAGCAATTGCAAGCGGGCGGTTCTGTGGGGCAAGTACCCAGTAAGTCGGCAGCCAACCAGTCAGAGGCGGCATCCAATGCACGGCCGCAGACCGCTGCAGGATCGGATCCAGGTAGTGATCGGGTGGCTCCAGCCTGGTTACAAACCACGGAAGGTAGCGTGCTTGTAAGCCTCTTGCTGACTGCACTTTTGGCGGGTTTTGTTTTGCTCTGGCGTATGCGTTCGCCCATAAGCCCGTCGCCAAGCACTGGCGAAGCGTCTTGGCCACCCGAGCTGCGTCAGGCCCGCGATGCGATCAATCGGGCAGCAGGCCGCGACGCTGCGTTGCAAGGTGAAACCGATCTTGAAAAGGCGGTTGCAGGTCGTTTTCCATTGCCTAAGCTTGATTTCGTGCAGGGGGTTCGTGATAAAGACAAGGCAAAGCCCGATGGGACTTAAGGCATGGCTCGTATTGCCCTGAAGCTTGCCTATGTGGGAACGGGTTATCGAGGTTGGCAGACGCAGCTTGATGGTCAGGGTTTACAAGACGATTTAGAGCTAGCCTTGGCAACGATTGCGCTTGAGCCGGTGCGCGTGGTTTGCGCAGGTCGAACCGACGCCGATGTGCATGCACTGTCCCAAGTGGTCCACTTTGATACTGAGGCTGTGAGACCGTTGAGGGCTTGGGTGAAGGGCGTCAATCGCTGTCTCGCCGAACACTACGAGCAAGTGAGGCGGGGTGGCTTTGGACGCATGATGGTCCGTGAGGCCGAAGAGACAAAAGCAAGTTTTCATGCGAGATTCAGCGCAATCGCGCGAACCTATTATTACGTGATATATAACGATAGGGATTGGCACCCGCACTGGATCGATCGATCCGGATTTTATTACCGTCCATTAAGTCTCGAGGCCATGAAAGAAGCTGCAAGTCATCTCATCGGTCGCCATGATTTTTCGTCGTTTCGGGCCGCTCAGTGTCAGGCTACGTCGCCTGTTCGAAGCGTTCATGCGATCACGATCAACGCCTACCGACCTTTGATTCTGGTCAAGGTCAAGGCTGATGGCTTTTTGCATCACATGATCCGCAACATGGTCGGGGCCCTGCTCGCGATTGGTTGCGGTGATGAGCCGCCGATTCGCATGAGGCATTGGTTGAAGGCAACTGAGCGAAGTCTCCTGCCACCAACCTTTGCTGCTGGTGGGCTATATTTTGCCGGCGCTGACTATGCGCCCGATGCCTTGTCATTTCCGACGGTAAGTGGCATGAATGAGATTTTTCCAGCAGGATGCTTGGTAAGCGCCACACTCGATGATTAAAGCGCAACGTGAAGGCTAAGTTCCGATGGTAAAGATCAAGTTTTGTGGTTTGGTTCGCAAGGATGATCTGATGATTGCCTGCGGGCTTGGCGTTGATTTTGTCGGACTCGTGCTCTACGCCAAAAGCCCCCGCGCGCTGCAATTAAGCGATGCATGGGAACTGCGCCGCGCCTTGCCCTCCTCGGTGCCATGTGTTGGCTTGTTTGTGAATGCACATCCTGAGCATGTGCATGCAGTCCATAGACGCCTAGGACTCGATTTGATTCAGTTTCACGGCGACGAATCCCCCCAACGCTGCCTTTTGTCCTCACCGGTACCATTTTGGCGAGCAGTCCGCATGCAACATGCCAAAAGCCTCGATCAGGCAATTCGTGATTTCGACTTGCAAGCTAACAATCGTGTTGAGGTCTACAAAAAGGTATCCTGTGAGGCGTTCCTGGTCGATGCAGATGCCAAATCCGCCTACGGGGGCACAGGGCACGCATTTGATTGGTCCTGGCTTGAATCAAGCAAGTATCGACCAGAGCGTTTGGTCCTAGGCGGGGGATTAGGCCCTGACAATGTCAAGCAGGCTATTCAACAATTGAAGCCTTGGGCGGTCGATGTTTCCTCTGGCATTCAGGGTGCTTCGCCACGCGTCAAGGATGCAGGCAAAATGGAGGCTTTTGTGGACGCAGTACGTTCAGTAAATTGTGATAACTTTTACCAAAAGGCCCATTGATGAAGCCCTATGATTTACCTGATGCAAATGGGCATTTTGGCCCCTATGGGGGCATTTTTGTGTCCGAAACCCTTATGCATGCGCTTGAAGCATTAAAGGATGCCTACGAGCACTATTGCAAGGACCCGAGCTTCATTGCCGAATTTCAGACAGAACTGAAGCATTTTGTCGGACGGCCAAGTCCGATTTATCACGCAAGAAACTGGAGCGAACGACTTGGCGGTGCTCAGATCTACTTTAAACGTGAGGATCTAAACCACACGGGTGCGCACAAGGTCAACAATACGATAGGGCAGGCCTTGCTCGCCAAGCGCATGGGTAAGCCGCGGGTGATCGCAGAGACAGGGGCGGGCCAGCACGGCGTGGCCAGTGCTACAGTCGCTGCCCGATTTGGCATGCAATGCGTGGTCTACATGGGTGAGGAAGATGTCGGTCGGCAGGCGGCCAATGTGTATCGGATGAAACTGCTTGGCGCAGAAGTCGTGCCAGTCACGAGCGGTTCGCGCACCTTAAAAGATGCGCTCAATGAGGCGATGCGTGACTGGGTCACCCATGTTGAAAATACCTTCTACATCATTGGCACGGTTGCAGGTCCGCACCCTTATCCCATGATGGTTCGCGACTTCAATTCAGTGGTCGGCAAGGAGTGCATCGAGCAAATGCCGCAAATTGCAGGGCGACAGCCCGATTACGTACTTGCTTGTGTTGGTGGCGGCTCAAATGCAATGGGCATTTTCTACGATTACATTCCCCACGAACGGGTGCGCTTGGTCGGTGTCGAAGCGGCGGGTGATGGGCTCCACACCGCAAGACATGCGGCGAGTTTGCAATGTGGTGTGCCTGGTGTGTTGCATGGCAATCGAACTTATTTGCTTCAGGACGATAACGGACAAATACAGGAAACCCACTCCCTGTCAGCAGGGCTTGACTATCCTGGCGTTGGCCCGGAGCACGCATGGCTCAAGGACAGCGGCCGGGCGGACTATGTTGGGGCAACCGATGCGCAAGCGCTTGCTGCCTTTCATGACTGCTGCCGGATCGAGGGCATTATTCCTGCCCTTGAGTCCAGCCACGCGTTGGCCTACGCTGCTCAATTAGCACCGACGCTTGCCAAAGATCAGATCATTCTTGTCAATCTAAGCGGACGCGGCGATAAGGACTTGCACATTGTTGCCGAAGCCAGTGGGCTTGATTTTTTCTGCCGCCCAAGTTGTCGGAAGTGAGTAGGTCATGACAAGCTCGCGCATCGATGACCGCTTCAAACACCTCAAAGCCATTGGAAGAAAGGGCTTGATTCCCTACATTGCGGCAGGCGATCCGAGCCCCTCACACACCGTGGCATTGATGCACACGCTTGCAGCTGCAGGTGCCGATGTGATTGAGCTCGGCGTACCTTTCTCTGACCCCATGGCCGATGGGCCAGCGATTCAGCGCGCTACCGAACGCGCGATTCGTCAGGGCGTTGGATTGCGTCAATGTTTAACCATGGTGGCGAGCTTTCGTCAAAGCGATCAACAAACACCAGTGGTCCTCATGGGCTATGCCAATCCGATTGAGCGTTTTGGTCGACAGGC
>Ga0255289_1000075_pt1 | contig 10393 bp, 9 predicted proteins | sample AtltaT_37_FD_183665 | JGI IMG/M metagenome (GOLD analysis project Ga0255289, IMG submission 183665) | Metatranscriptome of freshwater microbial communities from Altamaha River, Georgia, United States - Atl_UVDOM_RepB_8d (Metagenome... | ecosystem: Environmental > Aquatic > Freshwater > River...
TCGCGGTGATCATCGGCAAATTTATACCGCTATTACGTCGTTAATCGATAAGGCGCATCCGGCTGACGTCGTGACCGTCCACGAGGCCTTAAGCACTATCGGTAAAGCCGAAGAGATTGGTGGGCTGATTTATCTGAATCGGCTGGCTCAGGATACGCCGAGCGCGGCCAATATTCGCCGCTACGCTGAGATTGTTCGCGATCGTGCGATTTTGCGCCGCCTTATCGCTGTTGCCGACGATATTGCCAACCAGGCACTAAATCCGCAGGGCAGAGATACTCGAAGTCTGCTCGATGAGGCCGAGTCCAAAATATTCAATATCAATGAAGAGGGTGCGCGAGGTCGAAGCGGCTTTCAATCACTCCCCGATTTGCTAAGCCAGGTGGTTGACCGCATTGGCCAGCTCTATGATCAGAGTAATCATAGTGGCATCACAGGCGTACCTACGGGCTTTACCGACCTTGACAAAATGACCTCGGGTTTTCAACCCGGCGATTTAGTCATTGTGGCAGGGCGGCCCTCCATGGGAAAGACGGCCTTTTCACTCAATATCGGCGAACATGTCGCGGTCGATCAAAGCCTGCCCGTTGCCGTGTTCTCGATGGAAATGGGTGCAACCCAATTAGCCATGCGAATGGTTTGTTCGGTTGGGCGATTGGATCAGCAAAGGGTGCGAACGGGCCAACTGGTTGATGATGACTGGCCGCGATTGACCAATGCGATTCAAAAAATGCAAGATTCTCAGCTTTATATCGATGAGACGCCCGGGCTCAATGCACTCGAGCTGAGATCAAGGGCGCGGAAGCTTTCAAGACAGTGCGGTCAATTGGGTTTGGTGATCGTTGATTATTTGCAGTTGATGTCTTCTGCCTCAGCCTCTGGGGAAAACCGGGCTACCGAAATTAGCGAGATTTCGCGCTCCTTGAAAGGTCTTGCAAAGGAGTTGCAGTGTCCAGTTATCGCATTGTCGCAATTAAACCGTTCGCTCGAGCAAAGGCCGAATAAACGCCCAGTCATGTCCGATCTACGTGAGTCTGGAGCGATTGAGCAGGACGCTGATGTTATTATTTTTATCTATCGTGATGAAGTGTATAACCCCGATTCACCAGAAAAGGGTACGGCCGAAATCATCATCGGCAAGCAGCGAAACGGGCCGATCGGAACCGTGAGGCTTACCTTTCTCGGCAAATACACCAAGTTTGAGAATTACAGTAGTATGAGCTGAAGGCTCCAGGACCCGTATGAGCGGTGAGATGAGCCTTAATTACCCGTTTATTTAGAGCGCTTCTGATGCGAAATCAGCAAGCCTTGAGCGTTCGCCGCGTTGCAAGGTAATATGACCTGCATGGCTCCAACCTTTAAAGCGATCAACAACATAAGTGAGTCCCGAAGAGCCTTCGGTCAGGTAAGGGGTGTCGATTTGGGCGATGTTTCCCATGCAAATGACCTTGGTACCAGGACCAGCCCTTGTAATGAGGGTTTTCATTTGTTTGGGCGTTAGGTTTTGTGCCTCATCAACGATTAAAAATTTATTGACAAACGTACGGCCACGCATAAAAGACATGGCCTTCACTTTGACTCGGCTTCGGATTAAGTCCTGGGTGCTCGAACGCTCCCACTGACTCGCGCTGCTATCGCCCTTATTGAGCACTTCAAGGTTATCTTCGAGCGCACCCATCCAGGGTTGCATTTTCTCTTCTTCGGTACCTGGCAGATAGCCAATATCTTCACCCACAGGTACGGTAGCCCTGGTCATGATGATTTCGCTATAACGCCTCGCTTCGATGACTTGCTCAAGACCCGCGGCGAGTGCAAGCAAGGTTTTACCGGTTCCAGCCTGACCGAGCAATGAGACAAAGTCAACTTGGGGGTCCATTAATAAATTCATCGCAAAGTTTTGTTCACGATTTCTCGCGGTGATACCCCACACAGCATGCTTGGGATGACCGTAATCGCGAAGCGTTTGCAAAACTGCACGCCGACCTACAATTTCTCGAACAATCGCATGAAGCGTTTGCGTGCCTTCGATATAAATATACTCGTTGATTCGCAATGACGGTACGAGCGGACCCTGAATGCGATAAAAAGTATATCCAGACTGCTGCCAAGATTCGACCCCTTTGCCGTGGCTTTCCCAGAAGTCTGCGGGAAGCGCAGTCATGCCCGAGTACAGCAAGTCGGTGTCTTCTAGCACCTGGTCGTTGAGATAGTCCTCGGCGGTCAAGCCAAGCGCGCGCGCTTTAATGCGCATATTGATGTCTTTGGATACCAAGACCACCTGGCGATCACTTCGCGAAGCTTGCAGGCTTTTCACAACGCCAAGAATTTGATTGTCTGCTTTGCCCTCTGGCAATCCGGCAGGCAGATCAAACTTTAGGCCTTGGGTTTGAATCAAAAGCTTGCCGCTCGCATCACTGTTTCCTAAGGCATCGAGCGACATGCCCAAGGCTGGATCACTGCCTGCTGCCTGCATTAATTGATCAAGGCTGCGACTGATTTGCCTGGCGTGTCTGGATACCTCGGACATGCCTTTTTTATGTGCATCGAGCTCCTCAAGCGTAATCATCGGCAGGTAAACGTCGTGCTCGTCAAATCGGAACAAACTTGAAGGATCGTGTAGCAAGACATTGGTGTCGAGCACGAATAATCGACTAGCGCTTGCTTTAGCCTTCTTTCGCCTACCGCTTACGGTTTTAGCAGGCGTAGACTTTTCGGCAAGATCAACCCCCTGAAGTAGGCTTGGTGCGGGCGCTGGTGCTTGCGTCGTTATGGCTTCGGCGGTTTGCCAAGTGACTGGACTGATTTCATCGGCTTGAGCGGATTGAGCGTTTGCTGCCTCATCGGTCGCGCCATCTTTTTTTCCGTGAGGTTTGTTTACGTTGCTTTGCGATCGTTTCCAAATCAATCAAGGTAGCGGGCTTGCGTGGGGCAGGTGGCAGCGGCATGGATTTGGCCTTGTTGAATATTTGCGTTGGCTCAACGAGCTAGCTTGCTTGGCTAGGTGATTAGCGAGTTTGGGACAATGGTCTAGTGACCTTTGACAAATTCCAGAACCTCAGTCACATGACCCGGGATTTTGACGCCGCGCCAGGCCTTAAGTAGTTTGCCTTGTTGGCTTATCACAAAGGTAGAACGTTCTATGCCGCGGACGGGTTTGCCGTACATCATTTTATTTTTCATCACACCGAACTGAGTACAAAGCGCCTCGGAAGGGTCAGAAATCAACGCAAAGGGCAATTCATACTTTTTCTTGAAGTTTTCGTGAGACTTCAATGAGTCGCGTGAAACACCCACAACCATCGCACCAGCACTTAAAAAAGCCTCGTGCTGATCGCGAAAATCGACGCTTTGGGTCGTGCAACCAGGGGTGTTGTCCTTGGGATAGAAATACAAAACAAGCGTTTGCTTTAGATCAGCCAAAGAAAAACGACCTGCCGTTGAGTCTGCTTCGAAGGGGCTTATAAGGTCACCGGCGCTTGGGCTTATTGGTTCAGACATCGTTGGATTCACTCGCAAAAAAGGAGAAGTTAGAGTTCATGGTTTTGAGGCGTACATGCCCTAATACAATGGGTAGACGGCGGCTAATGATTGGAACGCACGCTCATGCCTGCATGGGCAATAAAGCCGCTAAGACTTTGCGGCCTTCCGCCATCAAGATGTTGTAGGTTCGGCAGGCTGCGGGGGTCGCCATACATTCGACGCCTATGCCTTGACTTGATACCTGGCTTATGAGTCTTGGGTGCAAAAACCGTTGCTGCGCACCTGTGCCCACAATCACCAGATCGGGTTTGGCTTCAATCATGAGTTCAAAGTCCTCGGCTTTAATGTCTTGCCAGTGTTGCGGACGCCAGCCTTGAAGCATGCCTTCGGGCATGACAAGCAGGCTTCCCTCGGTTGTCTGCGCATTGACCGCAATCCAACGATCGCCATAACCAGTAATCGTATGTAATGACGCTGCTTGATGTTCTTGGAGTTTCATAGGGCTGCTTGGTGTTTTCTTTGCTTGCCTACCATGTCATAGGCGCATGATGCCGGAAGGATTCATACGGAAATGTTACATTCGTCGACTCTAGAACCGCTCCTTTGCCCGAACATCATGACGCCTTCTCGAGAATTTTCGCGCATACAGCGCCTGCCGCCCTATGTCTTCAACATCACGGGCGAGCTCAAAATGGCTGCTCGCCGTCGAGGCGAAGACATTATCGATTTAAGTATGGGCGATCCTGATGGCGCTACGCCTCAACATATTATCGACAAGCTTGTTGAAGCCTCACAAAAGCCCCACACCCATGGTTATTCGGTATCGCGTGGTATCCCGAGGCTAAGAAAGGCGATCGCTGACTGGTATGAGCGCCGTTATGAGGTGCATTTAGACCCTGATACTGAAGCGATTGTCACGATTGGCTCCAAGGAAGGGTTGGCCCATTTGATGCTCGCAACGCTTGACCGTGGCGATACCGTCATCGTGCCGAATCCGAGTTATCCCATTCATATTTACGGGGCGGTGATCGCTGGGGCAGAGACCTTATCGGTCCCCATGCTGCCCGAGGTTGATTTCCTAGTAGAACTCGAACACACATTACGCAAGGCTGTAAAAAAGCCCAAGCTGATGATCCTGGGTTTTCCGAGTAACCCGACGGCTCAATGCGTTGACCTGGCCTTTTTTGAAAAGGTTGTGTCGCTGGCGCGTGAATTCAATGTGATGATTGTTCACGATTTGGCCTATGCGGATATTGTTTTTGACGGCCATCGAGCACCTTCAATTCTGGAAGTGCCTGGTGCTCGAGAGGTCGCCGTCGAGTCCTTTACCATGAGTAAAAGTTATAACATGGCAGGGTGGCGGATTGGGTTCATGGTGGGCAATGCCGAAATGATCGCAGCGCTGGCGCGCATAAAAAGCTATCACGATTACGGCGCTTTCACGCCGATTCAAGTAGCCTCGATTGCTGCCCTTGATGGTCCGCAGGAATGTGTTCACGAGGTATGCGCCAAGTATCGTATGCGACGAGATGTGCTCGCCAAGGGGCTCAATGAAGCAGGATGGCAGGTCGATTCACCAAAGGCGTCGATGTATATCTGGGCGCGTATTCCGGAGGTGTTCCGGGCAGAGGGCTCGCTAGAGTTCGCAAAGCGACTACTGAGCGAGGCAAAGGTCGCCGTGTCGCCAGGGATCGGCTTTGGCGAGTTGGGCGATGAATATGTTCGTTTCGCCTTGATTGAGAATGAACAACGCATTCGCCAGGCTGTGCGTGGGATTCGCGAACTTTTGCGTGGTGATGCGCAGTCAGTCAGCGTTTAATACATAGGAAGTCGAGATGAAAAATCTTCGCGTTGGATTACTCGGCGTCGGAACGGTCGGGGGTGGCAGCTTCGAGGTCCTTTGGCGCAATCAGCACGAAATTACCCGTCGTGCAGGTTGTGAAATCCGGATTACCAGGGTCGCCGATATGGATCTTGCCAAGGCAAAAGCGCTCGTGGGTGATCGTGCGGAAGTTTGTGACGATGGCTTTTCGATCGTCAATGATCCCGACATCGACGTGGTGATTGAACTCGTGGGCGGTTATGGCGTCGCTAAATCGTTGGTACTTGGCGCAATTGAGCAAGGCAAACATGTGGTGACGGCAAATAAAGCTTTGCTTGCAGTGCATGGCGATGAAATTTTTGCAGCGGCAAGAAAGAAGGACGTGATACTCGCTTATGAGGCAGCTGTTGCGGGGGGGATACCAATTATTAAGGCCTTGCGCGAGGGCTTAACAGCCAACCGTATTGAGTGGATTGCGGGAATTATTAACGGTACAACCAACTTCATTTTGTCGGAGATGCGCGAGAAGGGCTTGCCCTTTACCGAAGTCTTAAAGCAGGCTCAGGCGCTAGGCTATGCAGAGGCTGATCCAAGTTTTGACATTGAAGGTATTGATGCCGGACACAAGATCAGCTTGCTAGCCTCAATCGCCTTTGGCATTCCGGTGCAATTCAATCGGGCCCATATTGAAGGCATCACCAACTTGCAAGCTGAAGATATTCGCTATGCCGAGCAACTCGGTTATCGAATTAAGTTGCTTGGCATAACAAGACGGCGCCCTGAAGGCGTCGAGTTGCGGGTACATCCCACATTGATCCCAGCCAAGCGCTTAATTGCTTCGGTCGAAGGAGCAATGAATGCAGTCTGGGTGAAAGCTGATGCTGTTGGCCACACCATGTATTACGGAAAGGGGGCGGGTGCCGAGCCAACAGCGTCCGCGGTGATCGCTGATCTTGTTGATGTGGCACGTGCGTTTGCAGTGCCTGCGGGCCTTAGGGTTCCGAGTCTTGCGTTTCAAGCGGATGCGGTCATCGATACTGCCGTCTTAGCCCGCGAGCACATTGAATCGGCTTACTATGTGCGGCTTAGGGTTGAAGATCAACCTGGCGTGCTTGCTGATATCACCAGGATATTGGCTGATGGCGGTATCTCGCTTGATGCGGTCCTGCAGCGCGAGCCCGATGCAGGCGAACACCAAACAGATGTTATTTTGCTGACGCATCGTTGCATCGAATCAGCAGTTGATCAAGCGATCACTATGATCGAAGCCCTGCCCACGGTGCTGTCCTCAGCAATCCGTTTGCGTCTTGAGGACCTTGACTAAGCCATGCGCTATTTATCAACCCGAGGCGGCATGACGCCGAGCAGCTTTGAAGACATCCTACTCGGTGGTTTGGCGCCTGATGGCGGATTAGTGGTGCCAGAAGCTTACCCGCGTTGCGACCCCACGCTGATTGAGTCTTGGCGGGGTCTTACGTATGCAGAGCTGGCCTTTGCAATTCTCAAGCTTTATGTCAGCGATTGGCCTGAGAGCAGTCTTCGTGCGTTGATCGATAAAAGTTATACCTTGATGGCTTTTGGAACGCGCGAGGTGACACCACTAAAAACACTCGATGAGCAGTACTGCTTGCTTCGCCTCTCAAATGGCCCAAGTCTTGCGTTTAAAGATATAGCGATGCAACTGCTTGGCAACTTGTTTGAATATGTCTTGCTAAAACGCGGCGAGCATTTAAACATTCTAGGCGCTACATCAGGCGACACAGGTAGCGCAGCAGAATATGCCATGCGAGGAAAGCGTGGTGTGCGTGTCTTCATGCTTTCGCCCGATGGGAAGATGAGTCGGTTTCAGACAGCACAAATGTTCTCGTTATTAGATAATAATATTTTTAACATAGCACTTGATGGCGTCTTTGATGATGCGCAAGATCTTGTCAAGGCAGTCTCTGCTGACTTGGTGTTCAAGGATCGCTACGCCATAGGAACTGTGAATTCGATCAATTGGGCTCGTGTGCTTGCTCAGGTTGTTTACTATTTCAAAGGCTATTTTGCCGCGACCAAAGCAGTGCCTACTGATCGCGTCGATTTGCATACCGATGTATCGAAGCCGCAGGAAGTGTCATTTAGTGTTCCGTCGGGTAACTTCGGCAACATTCTAGCGGGCCATATTGCAAGGCAAATGGGTTTGCCGATTCGCCGATTGGTGCTGGCAACCAATGAAAACAATGTACTTGACGAATTTTTTAAGACCGGACGATATCGCCCGCGTTTAAGTCAGGAAACCCGTCAAACAACTTCTCCATCGATGGACATATCGAAGGCATCGAATTTTGAACGGTTTATGTTTGATCTCCTTGATCGAGACCCAGAGCAAACAAGAAACCTGTGGGCCAAGATCGATGAACAAGGGTATTTTGATGTCGCAGGTGACCCCCGCTGGCAAATGCAGGTCGAACGCTTTGGCATGGTCTCTGGATCAAGTTCACATCGCTTAAGACTAGAAACAATCCGTCAGTTTTATCATCGGTATGGCGAAGTGATCGACCCCCACACAGCCGATGGGGTGGCCGTGGCGAAAGCCTATGCCGAACCCGGCATTCCCATGATTTGCCTTGAGACAGCCCAGCCTGCTAAATTTCCAGACACGATTGTGGAGGCTTTGGGTCATGCTCCCTCAGTCCCCGCTGGCTTTCAAGAGCTATCCCAACGTCCGCAGCGTTTTTGTCGCATGCCCAGGGATCTAGCGATGCTCAAGTCCTATATCCGCAGTCACGCCCCCGCGCGTTAGGAGCCAGGCGCCATGCTTAGCTTAGAAGACGCTTTATCGCAGCTATTGGCTTTGGCCGAGCCGGTTGCTGATGAAGAAGAGGTCGACACCATCGAGGCGGACGGTCGTGTGCTTGCTTGTGATCAGATCTCGAGCATGAATGTGCCACCCATGGACAACACGCAAATGGATGGCTATGCTTTAAATAGCGAAGATCTCAAGGCTGGCTATGGATTTGAGGTGAGTCAACGCATACCGGCAGGCCATATGGCCGATTCACTCAAGAAGGGCACGATCGCCCGAGTCTTTACCGGCGCTTTCATTCCTGAGGGCGCTGACGCTGTGGTGATGCAAGAGCAAACCCGCGTTGACGGTGAAAAGGTGTTGATTTTGAATCCGCCTAAAGTTGGCGATTGGATTCGTCGCGCTGGCGAGGATATCCGTGCTGGGGATTGCATTCTTGCGAAGGGCGAGCGCCTGAGGCCTCAATCACTTGGGCTGGCAGCCTCGGTAGGTCTGGCAAGACTACAGGTTTATCGACGGGTTAGGGTGGGCTGCTTTTTTACCGGCGATGAACTGACGATGCCAGGAGAGCCTCTGAAACCTGGATCGATCTATAATTCAAATCGTTTTGTTTTGGTTAATATGTTGCGGCGACTCGGCTGCGAGGTCGAGGATCTCGGCATCATTGCAGACAAATTCGAGGAAACCCGGGCCGCTTTGCGCCGTGCAGCCGATCGCTGTGATTTGATCGTCACGTCTGTGGCATGTCTGTTGGCGAAGAGGATCATGTCAAGCCTGCAGTCGAAGCTGAGGGTGTTTTGCGGGCGTGGCAGATTGCGATCAAACCTGGTAAGCCCCTTGCATGGGGCAAGATTCAACGGCCAGGACACGAAGCGCATTTCATCGGTCTGCCAGGCAATCCTGTATCAAGCTTCGTGACCTTCTTACTTTTTGTGCAGCCCTTCATCATGAAACTTCAAGGGCAGCGCGACTGGGTGATGAAGGCCATACCGATGCGGGCGGATTTCGATTGGCTTAAGCCCGACAAAAGGTGTGAGTTTTTACGGGTGAGGGTAAATGCCCAGGGTGGGATTGAGCGATTCCCCAATCAGAGTTCAGGTGTTCTAAGCTCGACAGTATGGGGTGATGGTCTTGCCGAGATTCAACCCCATACGGTGGTTCGTCAAGGTGAGATGATCCCCTTTTATAGTTTTAACCATTGGTACGGTGAACTTTGATGCTCGTGCATATGCGTTATTTCGCATCGCTTCGCGAGGCGATCGGTATAGAAGCAGAAACGATTTCGCTACCACAAGGTGTTGAAGACTTACAGGGATTACGGCGTTTTCTGGCGGCTCGTGGTGACGTCTGGTCTGAGGCTTTCGCTGAGGACAAGGCCTTGCGTGCGGCAATCAATCAAGAGCTTGTCAAAGCGAGTGCATCTCTGAAGGATCAAGCTGAAGTTGCCTTTTTCCCCCCAGTGACCGGCGGTTGAGTGTGAGTGCGCCAGCGCTAAGGGTGGTGGTCCAGCAAGAAGACTTCAAACTCGATGACCTCCTTGCACAGATGCGCCATGGCCGGCCTCAAATCGGCGCGATTGCCTGTTTTATTGGTACGGTCCGCGACCTTAACCAGGGCGATACCGTCAGTTCAATGTTTCTAGAACACTACCCGGGTATGACCGAACGAAGTCTTGAGGCGATCGCCCAAAAGGCGATCGAGCGCTGGAAACTCGAATCGGTTTCGATTGTCCATCGCGTGGGCTTACTTAAACCGCTTGATCAAATCGTAGCTGTGGTAACTGCAAGTGCGCATCGCCAGGACGCCTTTGAGTCTTGTCAGTTTGTGATGGATTTTTTGAAAACTGAGGCGCCGTTCTGGAAAAAAGAGCAAGTGGCTGACCACCCGCGCTGGGTACAAGCGCGAGCCTCCGATGATGAGGCCCGCGACCGCTGGCTTTGACAAGCTCCCAAGTGAGTGCTGGCTTTAACGAGCCCCCGACTGACTGCTGGCTCTAACGCGCTCCAAACCTCACTTTGCCAAAGACGTCCTTGTATTGCGCCGGGTTTGAGCGCCAGTATTGACGGGGTGCCGCGATGCTCGCACCCAGCTCCGCGGCTGCTTTCCAAGCCCAGTGTGGATCCCACAAAAAGCCGCGACCAAGTGCCACCATATCGGCCTGCTTGTTTGCAATGATTGCTTCGGCTTGCTTGGCCTCAGTGATGAGGCCAACTGCGATAACTGGGATTTGGACGACGGCCTTGATGGCTTCAGCAAACGCGACCTGATAGCCAGGACCCAACTTGATTTGTTGAGCCCTCGAA
>Ga0255289_1000085_pt1 | contig 10014 bp, 6 predicted proteins | sample AtltaT_37_FD_183665 | JGI IMG/M metagenome (GOLD analysis project Ga0255289, IMG submission 183665) | Metatranscriptome of freshwater microbial communities from Altamaha River, Georgia, United States - Atl_UVDOM_RepB_8d (Metagenome... | ecosystem: Environmental > Aquatic > Freshwater > River...
GTAGAGGAGTGCATTCAGGAGGCTTCGGCATGCAGGTGGCGCCGTTGCGGGCTCTGATCGCCCTGTCGCTCGCGGTCCTCACGCTTTGCGGTGCCGGTTTCGGTCCACAGAAGGCCGCCGGAAGCGCAGCATTCCGACCAGCCGCAGGGAGCCTGCAGGAAGTGCCACCGCCAGGGGCCGTGGTGCAGGTGTCGCAGCGGCTGGCGGATCACAACCCGGTGGTGGAGGTGCTGGCTCCAGCCGACGAGACCCTGTTGCCGGCAGGTCCCTGGACCTTGAAGGTCCGGGTGCGCGACTGGCCGATGTCGTCCCAGGCGTCAGCGGAACTGGGCCCGCACCTGATGGTCCAGCTGGATCAGAACGAACCGCGGCACCTGCGCGCTGATTCCGGCGATTCGGACACCATCACCGCACAGATGCCACCCCTGGAACCAGGCAGTCACCGGCTGACGGTCTATGCGGCGCGGGCCTGGGGTGAAGCGGTGAAAGCCCCGGGGGCCGTCCGCCAGATCCATCTCAACCGCGTGGCCCGCAACCCCAGCCAGCTGCCGCCGAAGGGAACGGCGCAACTGATCGTCGCCAGCCCCGATGCACTGCAGCAGGAGGAACCGGTGCTGATCGACTGGCTGCTGCTCGACGCACCGCTGCAGCATCTGCGCGACGACGATGCCCGCTGGCGCCTGCGGGTGAGCGTCAACGGCGACAGCGTTCTGGTGGACCGGCAGACACCGCTGTGGCTGAAGGGCTTCCAGCGGGGCAGCAACGCCGTGCTGCTGGAACTGCTCGACGACCGCGGCGAACCGCTGAACGCGCCGTTCAACAGCGTGGTGCGCGAGGTGACGATCGGGGCAGGCCCCCAGGCGAGCTGGCGACGGACGAGCCTGAGTGCCGATGCCCTGGCCTTGCTCAGCGGTGAGCCGCCGGCTCAGCCTCAGGACGAGGCTGAACCAGAGACAGGAGCACGACCCGACACGCAAACCCAGCCGGAGGCCGAGGCGACGGGCGATGATCCGGCCCCGCTGCCACCGCCCACGGACAAGCAGACCGCAGCGCAACCCGACCCCGAGCCGAGCTCAGAGGAGGCGGAGCCTGAGGCGGCGGCAGAGGCTGAGCCAGCAGAGGACAAGCCGACGGACGAACCCGCTGTGGTGCCGGCTGAAGCAGCGCCAGCCCCCTCCCCGTCCAGTTCCGTCCGTTCTGGCAACGCCGCTGCAGACGCGACGGGCGTTGACGACGCGGCCGAGAACGTCAGCGAGCCCGACGGGGGCTCCGAAACCGAGACACCAGAAACAGCCGAAGCCCGGCTCACGGCAGGCAGCAGCCTGGGTGGGTCGGCGCGGGACCAGGTGAATGCCGATGGCTCCCTGCTGCAACCGCAGCGCCGAGGCGCCCTGGCGGGCCTGCGGGAGAAGCTGGGGGGATGACCCATTCGCTGCGCTGGGGCTTCGGCCTCAGCCCCGACTCCCTGTCCGTGCTGCAGCGCCTGCTGAGCGCCGGCCTGATCGACCGCATCGCCCTGCCCCCCGAGGAGACGGCCTGGCCCGCCGGCGGCGTGGCGGACTTCCTCGCCGAGGAATGGCCGCGCAGCAGCGCCTTTGTAGCGGTGGGCGCCTGCGGGGCCCTCACCAGGCTGATTGCGCCGCTGCTGCGCGATAAAGACCAGGATCCGGCCGTGGTGGTGCTGGATGCGGCCGGTCGGTACGCCATCCCGCTGCTGGGGGGCCATGGCGCCGGGGGTGAAGCTCTGGCGCGCAGCGTCGCCGCCAGCCTGGGGGGCCAGGCGGTGATCACCGGCAGCAGCCAGCACCGCGGCCGGCTGCCCCTCGATGCCTTCGGCCGGACGTGGGGCTGGCGCCGGGGCTCGGGCGACTGGAACGCCCTGATGAAGGCGGCCCAGCGGGGCGAGCCGGTGCAGTGGCAGCACCAGCAGGGCCAGGCTCTCTGGCAGGAGCTCGACGGCCTGCGGGCCATGCAGGTCAGCACCAGGAGCGAGGACAGTGCCGATCCGTGCCCAGCCCAGCGACTCGTGGTGGACCACCGCTGCGGCGACGGCTGCCGCTGGCACCCACCGACCCTGTGGCTCGGCATCGGCTGTGAGCGGCACACCAGCCTGACCCTGCTGGAGCGGGCCGTGGATCAGGCCCTGGCGAGCGAGGGCCTTGCGGCGGAAGCGGTGGCAGGCCTGGCCAGCGCCAGCCGCAAGGCCGATGAGCCAGCGCTGCTGGAGCTGGCACAACAGCGGGGCTGGCCCCTGCGCTGCTTCAGCAGTGAGGAGCTGGCAGGCGTACCGGTGCCCAACCCGTCGGCGGTGGTTCTGGCGGAGCTGGGCACAGCCAGCGTGGCCGAGGCGGCCGCCCTGCGGGCCTCAGGGCCCGGCAGTCGCCTGCTGCTGGAGAAGCGGATCGAGCGGGCCAGCACCGGTGAGCAGGGGGCGGCCACCGTCGCCATCGCCACCGCCGCCAGTCAATGGGCACCGCAGCGGGGCCAGCTGCACCTGGTGGGCAGTGGCCCGGGCAGCCTCGATCTGCTCACCGCCGATGCGCGTCGCGCCCTCAGCGAGAGCTGCGTGTGGGTGGGCTACGGGCTCTACCTCGATCTGCTGGAGCCGCTGCGGCGCCCCGATCAGCTGCGCCGCGATGGCCAGCTCACCCAGGAGTGGCAGCGCTGCCAGGAAGCCCTGGAGCTGGCCTGCCAGGGGCTGACAGTGGCCTTGATCTCGTCCGGTGAGAGCGGGATCTATGGCATGGCCGGCCTGGCACTCGAGCAGTGGCAGGCCCTGGCGGAGGGAGAGCGCCCTGGCTTCACGGTGCATCCGGGCATCTCCGCCCTGCAGCTGGCCGCAGCCCGCGCCGGTGCTCCCTTGATGCACGACTTCTGCACGATCAGCCTCAGCGACCGCCTCACCCCCTGGGCCGTGATCGAGCAACGCCTGCGGGCGGCAGCCGCAGCTGACTTCGTGGTGGCGCTCTACAACCCGCGCTCCCGCGGCCGGGACTGGCAGCTGGGCATGGCCCGTGAGCTGCTGCTGGCCGGGCGACCGGCGCAGACACCGGTGGTGCTGGCCCGCCAACTGGGGCGGGCCGAAGAGGCCGTGAGCCTGCACACGCTGGGGGATCTGCCGATCGACCAGGTGGACATGCTGACGCTGGTGTTGATCGGCAACAGCAGCAGTCGCATCCAGGCCGGACGCATGGTCACGCCCCGTGGCTACCCGGGGGCTGAACTGAGCTGAAGGCTGAAAATCGGGATGACAGGATTCGAACCTGCGGCCCCTTCGTCCCGAACGAAGTGCGCTACCAAGCTGCGCTACATCCCGATGGCCGGAGTGTAGGAGATGACGGTCCCCCCTTCCCCAGGGGTGCCCATCCCTGCCGAACGCTGACGGGCCGATTCCTAGAGTCGATTCCGGCGCCCATCGCACGACACCGCCTTGCTCAAGCCCGACTGGCTGCGCGTCAAAGCCCCCCAGCGGGAGCGGATCGGAGCCGTGGCCGACCTGCTGCTGGACCTGAAGCTCAACACGGTCTGCCAGGAAGCCAGCTGCCCGAACATCGGTGAATGCTTCGCCGGTGGCACTGCCACGTTCCTGATCATGGGGCCGGGCTGCACCCGCGCCTGCCCCTACTGCGACATCGACTTCGACAAGAGCGTGCGCGCCCTCGACCCCAGCGAGCCGGAGCGACTGGGGGAGGCGGTGGCCCGGCTGGGGCTCAAGCATGTGGTGATCACCTCGGTGAACCGGGACGACCTCGCCGATGGGGGGGCCAGCCAGTTCGTGGCCTGCATCGAGCAGGTGCGCCAGCGCTCACCGCTCACCACGATCGAACTGCTGATCCCGGACTTCTGCGGCGACTGGGACGCCCTGGCCCGTGTGATGGAGGGTGGTCCCGACGTGCTGAACCACAACATCGAAACGGTCCCCAGGCTGTACCGCAAGGCTCGGCCCCAGGGGATCTACGAACGCTCGCTTGAGCTACTGCTGCGGGTTCGCCAGGGCTGGCCTCGGGTCTACAGCAAGTCCGGCCTGATGGTGGGCCTGGGCGAAAGCGATATCGAGGTGATGGAGGTGATGGCGGACCTGCGGCGCCACCGGGTGGACATCGTCACGATCGGCCAGTACCTCTCACCGGGGCCCAAGCACCTGCCGGTGGAACGCTTTGTGACGCCCGAGCAGTTCGAGGCCTTCCGCCGTCATGGCGAGGAGGAGCTCGGCTTCCTGCAGGTGGTGAGCACACCGCTGACCCGCAGCAGCTACCACGCGGGCGAGGTGCAGCGACTGATGCAGCAGCACCCCCGCTAGCGCCTACCCCAAAGGTTCGAGGATGAATTCGGCCTCCAGAGCGCGAGCCTCGGCAGAACCCGCACCAACCGTGCTCTCAAGAGCCTCGATGCGGCTGTTGACCAGGCTGACGGGGGCATCAAGACGCGCGCAATGGTGCAGGAATGCCACCGCCATCTGGCGGGCGAACAGCTGCTGCATCTGCTGGGCGAATTCAGGAGGCATGACCTGCGTTGCGGATGGCCAGACCCTATGGAGACCGACCGGTGCGCTCCGGGGCGCGAACCGAACCGGATGGTGGGGCAGGCCGACCAGGATGGCGGGGCTCCGAACCGCGGCTGCGGTGAACCGAACCCTCGCGCCATGCCGCCGTCCAGAGTCCCCCCGCTCAGCCCAGGCTGAACGGGCTGTAACTGCGTAGATCGCCGTCCACCACATCCAGACCGGACTGACGTTTGATGGACTGCACCAAGGGCAGGCTGATCGGTAATGCCAGCGCTTCGTAGGCGGTCTTGAACAGCCAGGACCCCCAGACACCGGCAATCAGCGTGGTCAGCGGAACGGTGCCAGCGAAGGCGAGGCTGTAGAAGAGCAGTGAATTGATCGCCTGGGCACAGGCGGTTGATGCCACAAAGCGACGGGCCATCGCGCCGACACCGCGGCCATCGCCCCGCTTCAACCGGGACACCACGATGGCATTGACGAATTCACCGGCGATGTTGGCCACCAAGCCGGCGACCACCAGCCTCGGTACCGTGCCGAGGATGCGGGCATAGGCCTCCTGGGCGTCCCAGCCGGGGGCGGCCGGGAGCACCTCCACCAGACCCGTGGCAAGCACCACCAGCAGCTGACAGCCGAAGCTGACCCAGATCACCTGACGGGCCAGCCGGTAGCCGTACACCTCGGTGATCGCATCGCCACAGATGTAGCTGATCGGGAAGAGCACAAGAGCTCCATCCAGCACAAGTGGGCCCACCTTGGCCAGCTTGCTGCCCAGGATCGGCCCGACAAGCTGGGCGGTGACCAGCAGGGCGACCAGCGGCAGCAGCCCCGCCGGCAGGGGCAGGGGAGCGACCGCTGGCACTGCGGGATCAGGCTGCAACCGCTTCGCGCTCGGCCAGGCCGACCGTGGCCTTCTCGCTCGGGGGCACGAGCACCTTGAAGCGGCCCTTCCAGGTGGACCAGTCGGCCAGGATCTCTGCGGCCTTGCTGCTGCCGGTGGCCTCGTGATGGGCCTGCAGCAGGGGCTGGAGGATCGCCTCCTGCTCAGGGGTGGTGAGCTCGCAGATCGCCACGATCTCGCGGTTCACCCGCTCGGTCAGGCCACCGCCTTCATCGAGGATGAAAGCGACACCACCGGTCATGCCGGCGGCCACGTTGCGGCCGGTGCTGCCCAGCACCACCACCACACCGCCGGTCATGTATTCACAGCAGTGATCGCCGGCACCCTCCACCACGGTGCGGGCACCGCTGTTGCGCACGGCGAAGCGCTCACCGGCGCGCCCCAGGGCGAACACTTCACCACCGGTGGCGCCATAGAGGCAGGTGTTGCCAAGGATCACCTGGCTGCCGGGGTCAAGCCCGCCGGCGGGAGGCACCAGGGTGACGCGACCACCGTTGATGCCCTTGCCCACATAGTCGTTGGCCTCACCGACCAGGCGGAGGTTCATCCCCTGCACGTTGAAGGCGCCGAAGCTCTGGCCGGCCGCACCGGTGAAGGTGAGGTCGAGCTGCCCCTGGAAACCCTTGTTGCCGTGACGGGCGGCGATCTCGCCACCGAGGCGGGCACCGACACTGCGGTCGGTGTTGATGATCGGCAGGGTGCGGGCCAGGTGCCCGTGGCCCTCGATCGCGGCCAGCAGCTCGGCATCGGCCAGAAGCTGATCCTCCAGGATCACGCCGTTGCCATGGGCTTCGCTCGCATGCTGCAGCCAGCTCCGGTCGGCGGCAGCGGCGATCGGCTCCAGCAGGCAGGAGAGATCGAGGGCGCTGGTCTTGGCCAGGCGCACGGTGCGGGGCTGAAGGAACTCGGTGCGACCGATCAGATCCTCCAGGCGAGCCACGCCGAGCACGCTCAGCAACTGGCGCACCTCCTCGGCCACGTAGAGGAAGAAATTCACCACATGCTCAGGGATGCCCGTGAAGCGCTTGCGCAGGGCCTCCTTCTGGGTGGCCACGCCCACCGGGCAGTTGTTGGTGTGGCAGACCCGGGCCATGATGCAGCCCTCGGCGATCATCGCGATCGAACCGAAGCCGTATTCCTCGGCACCGAGCAGGGCGGCGATGATCACGTCCCAGCCGGTCTTGAGGCCGCCATCGGCGCGCAGCAGCACGCGATCACGCAGGCCGTTCTCCAGCAGGGCGCGATGCACCTCGGTGAGGCCCAGCTCCCAGGGACCGCCGGCGTGCTTGATCGAGCTGAGCGGCGAGGCACCCGTGCCGCCGTCGTGGCCTGAGATCTGGATCACATCGGCGTTGGCCTTGGCCACACCGGCGGCGATGGTGCCGATCCCGATCTCAGCCACCAGCTTCACGCTCACCCTGGCGGCCGGATGGACCTGGTGCAGGTCGTGGATCAGCTGAGCCAGATCCTCAATCGAATAGATGTCGTGGTGCGGCGGCGGCGAGATCAGGGCCACGCCGGCCTTGCTGTTGCGCAGCCAGGCGATGTAGGGATCCACCTTCGGCCCGGGCAGCTGACCGCCCTCACCGGGCTTGGCGCCCTGGGCCACCTTGATCTCCAGCTGCCTGCCGCTGCGCAGGTATTCAGGGGTGACGCCGAAGCGGCCTGAGGCGATCTGCTTGATCGCCGAGCAGGCTGTGTCGCCGTTGCGCAGGCCCTTGATCGTGGGCAGGGTGGCGGAGCGGCCCTCGCCATCGACGTCGCTGAGGGGGTGGAAGCGGGCGGGGTCTTCGCCGCCCTCACCGCTGTTGCTCTTGCCGCCGATGCGGTTCATGGCGATGGCCAGCACCTCATGGGCCTCACGGGAGAGGGCGCCGAGGCTCATGCCACCGGTGCAGAAGCGCTCGCAGATGCTCTCGACGGTCTCCACCTGATCCAGGGGCAGCGGGGCCGCTGCGGGCTTCAGCTCAAGCAGGTCGCGCAGGGCCGTGACCGGCCGGTTCTCCAGCAGGGTCTTGTAGGTGGAGAAGTGGTCGTAGCCGGGGCCAGCCTCAACGGCAGCGTGGAGGGCCTTGGCCATCTCCGGGCTGTTGAGGTGGTACTCACCGCCGGTGCGGTACTGCACGAAGCCCATGAACTCCAGCTTGGTGCGATTGAGTTCGGGGAAGGCCTTGGCGTGGAAGCTGAGGGTTTCGCTGGCCAGCTCGCTGAGGCTCAGGCCAGCCACGCGGCTGGTGGTGCCCTTGAAGGCCAGCTCGATCAGATCGGCGCCGATGCCGATCGCCTCGAAGATCTGGGCGCCGTGATAGCTGGCCAGCAGCGAGATGCCGATCTTGGAGAGGATCTTGCGCAGACCATCCTCCAGGGCCTTGCGCACGTTGGCCTGCACCTGGTCCGCCGTGAGGGCAGGCAGCTTGCCGCGCTGGATGTTGGTCTGCACCTTGGGCTGGGCCAGCCAGTGGCGCGCCGTCTCCCAGGTGAGCCAGGGGCAGACGGCGCTGGCGCCGTAGCCGATCAGGCAGGCCAGATGGTGGGTACTCCAGCACTGGGCGGTGTCGACCACCAGGGAGGTCTGCAGGCGCAGACCCAGGTTGAGCAGGTGGTGGTGCACCGCGCCCACGGCCAGCAGCGGCGAGATGTAGGTACTGGTGGCTGTGATGCCGCGATCGGACAGCACCAGGATCTGGCTGCCGGCACGCACCGCCGCCTCGGCCTCGCCCTTGAGGCGCTCGACGGCTGCAGCCAGGGCGTTGGGACCGTCGGCGACGGGCAGGAGCGTGGAGAGGGTGCTGAGTGGCAGGCCATGGCCCCCAAGATCAGACAGTTCGGCCTCATTGAGGATCGGGCTGGACAGATGCAGCACAGCGGCAGCGGCGGCCTCGGGGCGCAGCGGTGAACCACGCCGGCCGAGATGCATCTCCAGGCTCATCACCAGCTTTTCCCGCAGCGGATCGATCGGCGGGTTGGTGACCTGGGCGAAGCGCTGCTTGAAGTAGTCGTACAGCAGGTGCGGCTTATCGGAGAGCACCGCCAGGGGAATGTCGTCGCCCATGCAGTAAGTGGGCTCCTTGGCGGCACCGGCCATGTCCTCGATCACCAGATCGAAGTCCTCGGCGGTGAAGCCGAAGGCGGTCTGCTGCTGGAGCAGGTCCAGGTCGCCCAGCTGGCGCTCCTGGGTCCAGGGCTGGACGGCGAGGCTGCGGCGGTTCTCGGCCAGCCACTGGCCGTAGGGGTGGCGGGAGGCCACCTCGGCCTTCACCTCCCAGTTGCGCAGCAGGCGACCGTTCTCCAGGTCCACCGCCAGCATCTGACCGGGGCCGAGACGGCCCTTCTCGATGATGCGGCTCTCCTCCAGCTCGACAACGCCGGTTTCGCTGCCCATCACCACGAAGCCGTCGCTGGTGATGCAGTAGCGGGCCGGGCGCAGACCGTTGCGATCCAGGGTGGCACCGACGCTGCGGCCATCGGCGAACACCAGCAGAGCCGGACCGTCCCAGGACTCCTGGGTGCAGGCCGAATACTCATAGAAGGCCTGGATCTCGGGCCTGTCCACCAGCTCCGGCTGGTCGCGGAAGGCTTCCGGCACCAGCGTCAGCAGGCTTTCGGTGATCGGACGCCCGCTGCGCACCAGGAGTTCGAGGGTGGCGTCGAGGTTGGCCGAGTCGCTGAAGGCGGGGTTGACCACCGGCTTGAGGTCAGCAGCCGCCTCACCCCAGACCGCATCAAGGTTGGCCTCGGAGGCGCGGGCCCAGTTGATGTTGCCCAGCAGGGTGTTGATTTCGCCGTTGTGGCCGAGCAGGCGCATCGGCTGAGCCAGGGGCCAGCGGGGCAGGGTGTTGGTGCTGAAGCGGCGGTGGTACACCGCAAAGCTCACGGCGAAGCGCTCGTCGCGCAGGTCGGCGTAGAAGGCAGAGAGCACCTCCGAGCGCACCATGCCCTTGTAGACGAGGGTGCGGCTGCTGAGGGAGGCGAAGTAGAGATCGCTCGGGCCGGGGCCCCAGGCCTCGCGGGCCCGGTCGCCGCAACGGCGACGCAGGCGGAACAACAGCGCCTCGAGGGCATCATCAGCGACATCGGCCGCGAGCAGCCACTGCTCGATCACCGGGGCCGTGCCACGGGCCAGGGGACCCAGCACTGCGGGATCCACCGGCACCACACGCCAGCCGAGGCTGCGCAGCCCGAGCGCTGCAGCCTCCTCGGCGCAGAACCCCCGGGCCTGATCACGACGGGCGTCGTCAGCCGGCAGGAAGACCATGCCCAGGCCACGGGATGGGCCGGCGGCGGTGGCTTCAGGCCAGACGGCTTCGAGATAGGTCCAGGGGATGCCGCAGAGCACACCGGCGCCATCGCCCGAGTCGCCGTCGCCACCGCAACCGCCGCGATGCTCCATGCAATCGAGCCCGCGCAACGCCTGCTGCAGCAGCCAGTGGCTGGGCTCACCCTTCACATTGGCCAGGAAGCCGACGCCGCAGGCGTCCTTTTCACCGGCCACCGCCGCCGGGGCGGGGCTGTCGCAGTGGGGCCAGACGGGACGAGAAGACAGCGGCATAACCCGGCGACAACCTTGAACGGAAAGCAGCGAAGACAGCGACCTGACTGCCTGGCGTCCCCA
>Ga0255289_1000089_pt1 | contig 9817 bp, 8 predicted proteins | sample AtltaT_37_FD_183665 | JGI IMG/M metagenome (GOLD analysis project Ga0255289, IMG submission 183665) | Metatranscriptome of freshwater microbial communities from Altamaha River, Georgia, United States - Atl_UVDOM_RepB_8d (Metagenome... | ecosystem: Environmental > Aquatic > Freshwater > River...
CAGAAAACTGTTTTTCGTAACGTGCAGAGACGGATTCGATTTGTTTGTCGAGCTTGGTTTGCTCAGTCGCGAGTCTCGTCAGCTTTCCTTCGTAAGCGCTTTCGACTTGCGAAACCGATCCCGTGCTTCGAACCATCCCATAAACGGCGCGCGCCATGTCACCAGCTAGTCCGCTCGGTGAATTGGAGTAGATGTATGGCTGACTCGCGTTGTTCGACATCGCTTTGACGACGTCGCCAGGATTTTTCTCGAACGTCGCCTTGAACTTGCTTTCGTCGAGTTGCAACACTCCGTTACGATCGAGCGAAATTCCGAGTACGCTCCAGTGCGTGGCGTTACCACTAAAGCTCGAGGACTTTGCAGTCAGCGTCGAGCGCAGACTCGTTTTGAGTCTGCGCACGGACGAATCGTTTTGCAGCGTTCCGGATAGATCGTTGTCCTTGATCTTGGGGCCGGTCGCCGTGTCGATGAACTCAGTCAGTACGTTGTAGGCGGCGACGAAATTTTTTGCGGAGGCTGCAATATCCGCTGCATCGAACGAGACACCGATGTTTACGGGCGTGATGGAGGTACTGTTGAGCTTCAGCGTGATGCCATCGAGGGCATCGGTGACCACATTTCCCGATCGACTCATGGCCACACCGTTGAGCGTGAACATCGCATCCTGCGCATTTTGCAGAACGGTAGGAAAAAGACTGAAGGAATAGTCCCCACTCGAAGTGCCTGTGGTCGCTGCAGACAGCGTGATCGTCTTCGTGGCGGAATCGATCGCGATGACTCGCGTTCCGGCGGCAATTCCGCTCCCGCTGATGACGCTGCCCACCTGTATACCGGCGACGCTACTCATGGTCAGCGAGGTGGCCCCGGTCGCAAAACTATCGGGCGTTCCGCTGACCGCCGTGTCGACGGGCGAAAAACCGTTGCTCGCACCCGATGCGCCTTCGAGAACGATTTGATAGGGCGTTGACCCAGCGCCGGTATTGATGAGCCGCGCTGAGACGGCACCCCCAGCCGAATTGATAGCCGAAACAGCGGCGGCCACCGTGGACCCCGCCGCAATCGTAATGGGTTTGCCTGCTTCGAGCGTGATCGTGAACGCGTTTGGGCTGATTACCGAGGTGCTCGACGCAAAACCGACAGAGCTCATCCGCTTTGCTTGCGCGAGCTGAGTCACGGCTAGCGAGTGATTACCAGGCATGGCGATTGACGTACTGCCGGCCTCGGCAACCACAGCCCCGGTGTTGGAATTCGAGATGCTGAGCTTGTTCAGCTTGCCGACGCTACCGAGCTCCGTTGCCGCGGTTTGCAGGCTCGTCAAAGCACTCTTGAGAAGTCCGATACTCGAGACAGCGACCTCCGCTTTCTTTTTGCTCTCGTCGATCTGCTTCTGACGAGGCTCTTTGACCGCGTTGACGAGGTCCGTCACCAACTGTTTGGTGTCGAGATCGGCCGCGCCGAGGCTAGTCAGTACGTTTGCAGTTGTCATCTCAACACTTCAAGGAGCGACAACTGCGCCATGCGCGCCATCATCGATTGTGAGGCCTGCAGAAGAACTTGCTGCTTTTGCAGATCGGTGAGGGCACTGGCGTAGTCGAGATCCTTGATCGCCGACAAGGTGTCGGTCGCGCGCAGTTTCGTCTCGCGCGCTTGGTTTTCGATCAACTCCAGACGCTGCTGGGTGCCACCGATGCGCGCAAGAACGGCGCTGGAGTCGCTCACCAGTTGATCGACTTGGCCCAACGCTTGCGTGCGCGCTGATTCGTTATTTTCGCGCAATGAAACGGCAAGGTCGTTGATGACCTCGAAGAACCCGGTAGAGGTCGCACCGTTACTGATCGACTTGAAAACCGTGGTGCCCGGCACCGTGACGTCCTCGAAGCCCACGTCGGTCAGCCGTACCCGAAGGGGGGCCGCAGCGCCGGTGTAGACCACCGTCCCATCTGCCTTCAGGGTATAGGGCACTTCTGACGAATTGATTCCCGCGAATACATATCGATCATCAGCATCGCGAGAATTGGCGATGTCGACGAGCGAACGCTTGATGGAGTCAACCTCTTCGGCGAGCGCCTGTCGTCGACCCTCACCGATGTTGGTATTTGCCGCTTGGAACGAAACCTCTTTCAGACGATCCATGAGCTCGCTCGCAGCCTGCATGGCTTTCGCCTGCGCATCGACTCCAATGCGGCCCGAGAGATCGACTCGACGTCGGTATCGAGCCGCTTCAGGCGACTCTCGAGCGCCTGGACTCTAGCCACCTCATCGGGCGCTTCGGAGGGACGCGTGTACTTCAGACCCAACGACAGCCGGCCCTGCATCTTGGCCATCTCGGCAGAGTTGTCACTCATCCTTTCGGTGAGTTGGCTATAAATCATTCCGGTTGAAACACGCATCGTTTAATCCGTCAGAGTCGTTGCAAGAGAGCATCAAAAATTCGGCTGGCTGCCTGAATGACCTGCGCATTAGCCTGATAGGCCTGCTGGTAACGAAGCAGATCTGCAAGCTCCTCATCGAGATTGACGCCGGAAACGCGTTCGCGGGCTTCGCGAGCGTGATCCTTGACCGTCCGGGTTGCATCTCTACCGATCTCGGCCTGCACCGCGAGTGCACCGACCCGATCGACGATGTTTTCGTATTCCTGCTGTATGGTTTGACCGGTCCCAAGTAGATCTTTCCGATCCTGAATACGCGCAATCGCAGCAGCCATCCGGTTGTCGCCGCGCGGGTCTTCGTTCGGCTTGATGACGAACGTATCCCCGTTCGAGGGCACACCGCCCATGGTCACTTTCCAATTTCCGTAGCGTAGGGTTCGATCTGCAGGATCGAATGCACCGCTCGCGACCGTCGTCTCGGTCGCATTGTCCACGATCGAATAACCACCCCCATCGGCGAATACGAGTTTGAACTCGCGCCGATCGGGCATCAGTGCAGCGGATGGTGTGCCGGCTTCGTAGGATCCGGTGAGTGATATCGCCGAGGCAACGCCGCTACCGTCGACGCCGAACACCAACAAATCTTCGGCGAGACCCGAGCGCATGACAAAGCCTGGCTGAAGTCCGAGCTGTCGAAGCGAACTGCTTGAAGCACCACTGACTTGCGAATCGAAGTCGATGGTGATCGGCTTATCGTTGAAATACTGCTTGGCCTCGACCCCGAGGTTATTCGTACCGATCGTGAACGGTTCGCCTGCACGACCGTTGCCGTTGCGCAACACGAGATTGCCACTCGCGGCATCAACTTCCGCGGTGACGCCGAGCGAGGCCGCGTTGATGGCGCTCGCGAGGCCGGATGTACGCTGGGTGGCGGTCTCTCCGTCTGCTGCAGTTCGTTGAATCACAACGCCATTGATTACGACGTTGGCGCTGGACTGGACACTGCTTGGCGATACCGTAATCTGCTGATACGACCTGAACAGCAGCTGCGCACCGTAAACCTTTTGCTCGACACCAAAGCTGTTGCTGCCGAGATTGATGGCAGCGCCCGTGGTGTCGACGAGTACGATCTCCGAGCCCTCTCCGGTCAAAGAGCCGCTAGTTCGCTGTGCACCCTCGAGTCTCGCCTCAACCGTTGGCAAGTCAGCACTGTTGTTGATCAACGTCATGAGCGCCGAAACGCTCGCTGCCGAAAAACTTTGCCCATTGATCGTGACACTGAGGGTTCCGCTGCTCGAGGGCGGTGTAAGTCGTAGTTCGCTCTTCGCTTCAGCCACGACGCCGGTCGTCGTCTTGAGCGTATTGATGGCCGCTGCATATTCCGCGACGGTATTGACTACGGGTGTCGCATCGCGCGGAATCTTGGTCGTCACCGCTTGCCCATTGATTCGCAAACTGCCCGAAGCCATTTGCGTAAAACTCGACGTATCGATGCGATTCGTCAGTAAGGAAGCAGGCGTGAGCACCTTGCCGCCGGCGCCATCGTCCTGCGCCCCTGAGGCTACGTACGCGCCATACGTGAACCCTTGATCAAGATAGGCAGCGTTACCTGAACGATTAAGATAAGTCGCCGAATACTCCGCACCGGCAAAGAAACCGTTGGTGGTCGTAACAACCGAAGAGGCCATCGCCGGGCCGGCAAGTTGCCGACCGTCTCGGGTGAAAATGGCGAGCTCTGCGTTCGCGGACTCCGCCCGCAAGACCACGTTTTTCATGCCCGCTTCGATCACCGCGATCGGCTTCGAAGTCGGCGAAAAGGTGGTGGCGACCGATCCCGGGTTCACGCCCTTCGGTAACACTTCCGCGAGTGAGCGCACTTTGCCCGCCTCTCGCAGCGGCGCGAGTGTGACGTCCGCACTGATACCGCTGAGGTTCGACAACGCGCCAGCGATGCTCAAGCGCATGCCAGTGACGATTTCATCGGGTTCGCGAATCAACGTTGCGAAGGTCTGAGAGGGGCGTTGCGCCGGCGTGATACGAAACGTATCACCCGAGGCAGGTGCACCGTTGAACGTGAAGCGCAGCCCATCGAGTTCCACTGCCGAGGCGCCGCTCGCGGATCGGTTCGATTGCCGTTCGGTCACCGTCCATTCAGATCGGCTCGCGTCGTAGCGCGCGTCGTAGGATTTGAATCCGACTGCGCTGGCATCGACGACATCGACACCCAAGCGGGTGGTTCCGGCATTCGCTCCACCCTCGACGTCGAAGTCGGGGCCGACGTAGAAAAGATCACCACCCGGGCGTCCTTGTGAATCGAGCCCCTCGCGGTGCAGCTTGTTGACTTCGTTTCCAAATCGTAGGGCGAGGGTATCGAGACGTTCGGCCACAATCCCAAGGGCTTGCGAACGATACGAAACCAGGCCGCCGACGGCGCCAGAGCGAACGGGGGGGAGTACCGTCGGTCGACTTTGCGCGTCGAGCACGAATTGGACGCGACCCGGATCGACGGTATCGAACGTCGCTGACACACTGCGCGCTACACCATTTTCGACCAGCGCTGCACCGGATGCGCTCTCTCCCGCGTAGATGGTGCTGATACCGTTATCGGCAAAGACAACCGTCACGCCCATCTGCTCGGCCAACTTGCCGATCATGGCGTCGCGCTTGTCGAGCAGTTGCATCGGTTGATCAGCGCTCGAGGCTCTGTTGGCCAACTGCGTATTCAGCGAGGCGAGTTCACTCAACAGTGAATTCGCTTTGGTGACTGAATCCTCGATCGCTTCGCGAGTGAACCTATCAAAATCGGCGACTGTCGTGCCGAGGTTGCGAAATCGAAGCGCAACGCCATCGGCGGCCGCCACGAAACCGGCGCGGGCGCCGACGGAAGCTGGTGCGACCTCCAGTCCGCGCACCGCGCCGAAAAACCCCTCAAACGCACCGTGCAGCCCTGCTTCGGAGCTGCCGATGGTGTCCTGCAGGGCCTGCAGTTCGCGCAGCAAAGACTCTTGACCCGACAATTCACTGGTCGCGCGCCGCAGATTCTCCTCGGCGAACCGGTCATAGACTCGCTCGACGCCAGCAAATCGAACACCTGCTCCGAGACTGATGCGAGAGGTCGTGTCCTGACCTGCAGACTCGATAAGCGAGCGCTGTCGCACGTAACCCTCGGTCTGAAGGTTGGCGATGTTATTACCGGTGGTCGCCAGCGACCGCTGGTACGCCGTGAGACCCGAGACGCCTATGCCGACGATATCGACCACGTCACTGACCCGTCACGTTGAACTGTCGCCGCTGCAATACGTCGGCGGTGGATTCGGCATGCTTGTTGAGTTGCTGTTCGATGAACGGCGCGAGACCAATACCGCCGGCCTTCGACATGCCAAGCGCGATTTGCTGATCGAACATCTGTTCGTAGGTTTCCATCGCCTCGGACCCGAGCAGGTCACTGCGGGCGACAGACTTGCGCATTTCCTTCAGCATCATATTCAGGAACAGCGATTCGAACTGTTGCGCCACACCCTTCGTGGCATCTTCCGGACGATCGCCCGCCTTCGCCTTGAGATCGGCGAGAGACTGGAAGTCGAACCACGATGAGGGACTTCGGACATCCATGGCGATCAAATAACGATGAGCTCAGCCTGCAGAGCACCCGCACGCTGCAAGGCCTCAAGTATGGAGATGAGCGCCGTGGGCGAGGCGCCAATTTCGTTGACCGCGTTGACGATCTGACGCAGCTCGGCACCCGGCTTGAAGAGCACCATGTTTTTCTTGTCTTCGCTGATGGTGACCTGCGCGTTTTGTACGGGCGTAGTGGTGCCGCCGCGTGAGAACGGCTCAGGCTGACTGACTTCGTTCGTCGCCTCGACCGTGACCGTGATATCACCCTGGCTGACGGCTGCAGCCTTCACCCGAACGTTCGAGCTGATGACGACGGTGCCGGTTCGGGAATTCACCACAACCCGCGCCGGAGGCTCGGCAGCATCCACATCGAGCTCTTCCAGGAGCCCAACGAACGCCACGCGAGCCTCAGGAGCGGTAGGTGCTCGAACCTTGACGGAAACGGCGTCGACAGACGCAGCGACGCCTTCGCCAAATTGACTGTTGATCGACTTCATGATCCGCGCGCTGGTCGCAAAATCCGGCGATGCGAGATTGAGCGTGACGTACTCGCCGACGTTGAATGGACCTTCCACCTCGCGCTCGACCAGCGCGCCGCCGGGAATTCTTGCAGAGGTCGCGACACCCACCGCGACGGAGCTTCCCGCTGCATCGGCCGAGAACCCGGAGGCGGCAAGCGGCCCCTGAGCAACCGCGTAGGTCTCGCCATCGGGACCGCGCATCCGGGTCATCAACAACACGCCACCACGCAAACTCTTGGCTTTGGCGATGGCCGCGACGTTGACGTCGATTTTCTGACCGGGCTTGGCGAAGGCCGGTAACTCGGCTGTCACCATCACCGCAGCGACGTTCTCGACCTTGAAGTCTTTGACGGCGGTCGGATCGAGATCGTAGCTCGAGAGCGGACCATCGACCGACGCCCCCATTCGCGCGAGGGTCTCCCGCAGCGTCTGGATGGTGAAGGAGATGTCCTTGCCATCACCTGTGCCCTGCAGACCCACCACCAATCCGTATCCGATCAGCTGATTCGGTCGCGCTGCAGACAGTGCTGCAATATCTTTGATTCGTGCGGCTTCAGATTGCGTTGCTGCCGCCGACAAGACAGATAGCACCAAAACCAACAGCAGATTTCGCACGCGACAAAACTTCTTCATCGATTCAATTCCTCAGAATGGCCACAGCCGCAGTAGCGCGCGATTCATCCATCCCGAACGACTGGCATCCGCCAGCTCTCCCTTCGAGGCGAAACTGATGTCGGCATCTGCAAGGCGGCGCGAGCGAACCGTATTGTCGGGCTGCACATCCGATGGCCGGACGAGACCGGTCAAGCGAATGATCTGCGCGCCGCGAGCGAACTCCATTCGTTTGTAACCGCGGATCGCCAGCAGACCGTTGGGCAGAACTTCGGTGACGACTGCAGTCACTTCGCCGGTGATTCGCCCTTGCTGTCGGGCGCTGCCCTCGCCGGTCGACTCAATTGCGCTTTCGGCGGGGTTGATATCCACCGGCCAAGGTATCCCGGCATTTTTGAATCGCCGGTCAATCTCGCCGAGCGCACTACCGTTGAGCGCCGTGGTGGCGGAGTTTCGCGACGCGTTGGACGATGCCGAGCTTGACGCCGAGACCTGCTCTTCGACGAGGACCGTGACCAGATCCCCGGGTCGACGTGCTCGATCGAGGCCGAGCAGACTGTCTTGACCGGCCTTCAAGAAAATAGATCCCTCGGCTGCGACGGGCGCTGCCCGCTCCGATGAGGGGATGTAGACCCGCTCCGGCGGAATGTCGCGTAGACCCACTTCTGCGCACCCGGCGAGAAGCAGGACAACAAGGGCAACGATCGGGTAAAGCTTCGTCACGAGTTAGCCTCAAAGTTTATTGTTGGCATAGCTCAACATGCCATCCACCGCCTCGATCGCCTTTGCGTTCACTTCGTAGGCGCGCTGCGTCTCGATCATGCTCACCATTTCTTCAACAACGTTGACGTTGGAGCTTTCGAGCGCTCCCTGGATCAGTTGGCCGTTACCCTGCTGGGTCGGAATGCCGACCTGCGGCGCACCGCTCGATGTCGTTTCACGGAACAGGTTTTCACCGATCGCCTGCAGGCCCGACGGATTCAGGAAGCGCGCGAGCTGGATCTGACCGATCACCTGAGCCTGCGGCTCGCCGAAAGCTTGAATCGATACCGTGCCGTCACCGCCGACCGTGATCGTTTGCGCGTTCTGCGGGATGGCGAGTTCTGGCTGTAGCCGATAGCCGCTGGAATTGACCAACACGCCCTCGGCCGAAATCTTGAAGCCACCATCGCGCGTATAAGCCAAAGTACCGTCTGGCTGCAGGATCTGGAAAAATCCCTCGCCGCTGATGGCCATGTCGAACGCGTTCTGCGTCTGAATGAGATTTCCTTGAGCGTGCAACTTCTCGGTCGCGACGACGCGCGTACCGGTACCGAGCAACAATCCCGTGGGCGCAGCCGTATCGGCAGAGGTCTGCGCACCCCCTTGCCGGACGCTCTGGTAGAGCAAATCTTCGAAGGTTGCTCGATCGCGCTTGAAGCCCGTCGTGTTGACGTTGGCGAGGTTGTTAGCGATGACGGTCATGCGCGTCTGTTGCGCATCGAGACCCGTTTTCGCCACCCAAAGTGCTGCTTCCATGATGATTTCCTTGAAAAAGCGTTACTGGCCGAGTCGCGCGAGGCCCTGGCTGCGTTCCGCCAGATCACTGGCCTGCTTCAATACCTTGACCTGCATTTCATACCTACGACTCATGCTGATCATGTCAACCATGCTCGAGAACAAATTCGAATTGCTGCCTTCGAGCACCCCGGAGGACACGGCGGGAGTCGTGGCGGCGGCGAACGGTTGCCGATCGCTCGATTCGTAAAGCCCATCAGTCCGCAACGTCACTTTGTTCGGATCCGCCTCGACCACCTGGATTCGTGCGATCGGCTGGAAAATCACACTTCCCCCGCCTACCTGCTTGGTGAGCACGGTGCCGTCCGGACCGATCTTGACCTCGGTCAGTTCTGGGATCGTGATCGGGGTACCGCCGTCGCTCGCAATCTGTTCACCCGAGCCGAGGCGTAAAGTACCCGCAGCATCGACACTCAAGTCACCACGTCGCGTATAGGCAATCTCACCACTCTTAGTGACGACTGCAAAGAGCTGATTGCCACTCAGCGCGATATCGAGCGCACGACCGGTGCTCATCATCGGGCCAGCGTTCATGTCCACGTTCGCTGACGGCCGAACGACGGAGACATAGCGGCTCTTGAAGCCATCGCCGTCATAGCGATAAGTCTCGGTCGCCGCCGCAAACGCTCGCTTGAACCCCGCCGTGCTGACGTTCGAGATCTCATTGGCAATCTGCTGCACACGCTGGTCGATGAATTTTTGACCACTTAGCGAGGTGAATATCAGCTTGTCCATGTCGAGATCCCGCTACGACTCATTAACCGCGAATGTTGACGATGGTGCTCGTCAGATTGGTTGCGGTTTCGATCGCCTTGGCATTCGCCTGAAAGTTTCTTTGCGCCGTGATGAGATTCACCAGCTCTTCCGTCAGGTCGACGTTGGCGCGCTCGAGCGCACCACCCTGAATCGTGCCGTAACCGTCTGAGCCGGCCACACCTACCACTGCGTCGCCCGAGTTCGAGGTTGCGACGTAGTTTGCGTTACCAATCTGCTTCAAGCCGTTGGGGCTAGCGAAGTTCGCAAGAATCAACTTGCCGAGTGCTTCCTGCTGGCCATTGGTGTAGCTCGCCCGCACCGTACCGGCTGAGTCGATGCTGATGCCGTCGAGTCGGCCGGAGGTGAAACCGTCCTGCGTCAGCG
>Ga0255289_1000091_pt1 | contig 9781 bp, 6 predicted proteins | sample AtltaT_37_FD_183665 | JGI IMG/M metagenome (GOLD analysis project Ga0255289, IMG submission 183665) | Metatranscriptome of freshwater microbial communities from Altamaha River, Georgia, United States - Atl_UVDOM_RepB_8d (Metagenome... | ecosystem: Environmental > Aquatic > Freshwater > River...
CTGGAGGCGCGGGCCGGAGTCGAACCGACCTACACGGATTTGCAATCCGGTGCATAACCGCTTTGCTACCGCGCCGTGTCCTTTGACGAAAAAGGGAAGCAGGTGCTTCCCTTTTTGAAATTGGAGCGGGAAACGAGTCTCGAACTCGCGACCTCAACCTTGGCAAGGTTGCGCTCTACCAACTGAGCTATTCCCGCGTAAGACCTGCATTGTAGCAGAAATTTTAGGGGCTCGGCAAATTCCTGAATTTCAATGCTTCAAGGTATCCGTCTTGCCGGCGACGGCCGCCGCTTCGGCAGCGGGCGCGACGGTCACGGCGGCGGCTTCCTCCTCCGTCAGGGGCGTGGGTTGGCTCTCCAGGGCGACTTCAAGCACCTTGTCGATCCACTTGGCGGGAATGATCTCGAGGCCGTTTTTCACGTTCTCGGGGATCTCCTGCAAATCCTTGACGTTTTCCTCCGGAATCAGCACGGTCTTGATGCCCCCGCGCAGCGCGGCGAGGAGCTTTTCCTTCAGGCCGCCAATGGCCGTGACTTCGCCCCGCAGCGTGATTTCACCGGTCATGGCGACATCGGCGCGCACGGGGATGCCGGTCATGGCCGAGACCATGGCGGTGGTCATGGCGATGCCCGCGCTCGGGCCGTCCTTGGGCGTGGCGCCATCGGGCACGTGGATGTGCATGTCCTTTTTCTCGAACACTTCATCGCGGATGCCCAAGGCACGGGCGCGGCTGCGCACCACGGTGCGAGCGGCCTCGACGGATTCCTTCATCACGTCTCCGAGGGAGCCCGTGCGGGTGATGTTGCCCTTGCCGGGCATGAGCGCCGCCTCGATGGTGAGCAAGTCGCCCCCCACCTCGGTCCAAGCGAGGCCAACGACTTGACCCACTTGGTTTTGTTGCTCGGCACGGCCATAGGTGAACTTGCGCACCCCCAAGTAGTCATGCAGGTTGGCTGCATTGACTTGCACCTGGGGCTTGGCTTGTTTGAGCAGCAGGGCTTTGACCACCTTGCGGCAGATTTTGGAGATCTCGCGCTCCAGCGAGCGACGCCCGCTTCGCGGGTGTAGTAGCGCACGATGTCGCGCACGGCCGACTCGTCCACCAACAGCTCTTCCTCTGCGATGCCGTTGTTCTTCATCTGCTTGGGCAGCAGGTAGCGCATGGCGATATGGGTTTTTTCGTCCTCGGTGTAGCCCGAGAGGCGAATGACTTCCATGCGATCGAGCAAGGCCGGCGGGATGTTCATGGAATTCGAGGTGGCCACGAACATGACGTCGCTCAAGTCGTAATCCACTTCCACGTAGTGATCGCCAAACTTGTTGTTCTGCTCGGGGTCGAGCACTTCGAGCAAGGCGCTGGAGGGGTCACCCCGGAAATCCATGCCCAGCTTGTCGATTTCATCGAGCAAGAACAAGGGGTTGCGGGTGCCGACCTTGGTGAGGCTTTGCAGCACTTTGCCCGGCATGGCGCCAATGTAGGTGCGGCGGTGACCGCGGATTTCCGCTTCGTCGCGCATGCCCCCCAAGGCCATGCGCACGTACTTTCGCCCGGTGGCCTTGGCGATGGATTGGCCCAGCGAAGTTTTACCCACGCCCGGGGGCCCCACCAAACACAGGATGGGGGCCTTGACCTTGTCGACGCGCTGCTGCACCGCGAGGTATTCCAGAATACGGTCTTTGACTTTTTCCAGGCCGTAGTGGTCTTCGTTGAGCACGCCTTCCGCGTGGTTCAAGTCGTGCTTGATCTTGGTTTTCTTGCTCCAAGGCAAGCCCACGAGCACGTCGATGTAGTTGCGCACCACGGTGGCTTCTGCCGACATGGGGGACATGAGCTTGAGTTTCTTGAGCTCGGCCTCGGCCTTCTTGCGCGCCTCTTGGGGCATGCGGGCGGCCTTGATCTTTTTCTCGATCTCCTCGATGTCTGCGCCCTCCTCGCCTTCGCCAAGCTCCTTTTGGATGGCCTTGACTTGCTCATTGAGGTAGAAGTCGCGCTGGTTTTTCTCCATCTGGCGCTTGACGCGGCTGCGGATTTTTTTATCGACGTTGAGGATATCGACTTCGCGTTCGAGTTGCTCGAAGAGGTTCTCCAAGCGCTGGTTGACCGGCGCGAGGTCGAGCACGGCCTGTTTGTCCTCGAGTTTCAAGGGCAAGTGCGCCGCGATGGTGTCGGCCAGACGGCCGGGGTCATCGATGCTGGCGATGGAGGTGAGGATCTCCGGGGGGATTTTCTTGTTGAGTTTGACGTACTGGTCAAAGTGCTGCATGACCGCACGGCGCAAGGCTTCGATTTCGCTGTCGTCCACCTCGGACTCGACCTGAACAGGCACCACATGGGCAGTGAAATGGGTCTCGCCTTCTTGAATCGACTGCACGTCCGCGCGCTGCTGGCCCTCCACCAGCACTTTGACGGTGCCGTCGGGCAATTTGAGCATTTGCAGGATGGTCGAGACGCACCCCACAGTGAACATGTCGTCCACAGCGGGCTCGTCTTTACTGGCGGTTTTTTGCGCCACCAGCATGATGCGGCGTTCCGAGGCCATGGCGGCTTCCAAGGCCTTGATGCTCTTGGGGCGACCGACAAAGAGGGGGATGACCATGTGCGGGAAGACCACCACATCGCGCAAAGGCAAGAGGGGTAATTCCAGCGGAATTGAGGGCAGCGTCGGTTGTCCAGACATGTTGAAACTTCCAGTAAAAAGGGGACAGTTGAACTGTCCCCGGAATGCGATCAGGCCTTCTTGGCAGCTTCCCGGTAGACCAGTATAGGAGGTTTGTTTTCGTCGATGGTGGTTTCTTCAATCACCACCTTTTCCACATTCGGGGTGTTGGGTAATTCGAACATGGTGTCGATGAGCGATTGTTCAAGGATGGATCGCAGGCCTCGGGCCCCTGTTTTTCGTGCCAAGGCCTTACGGGCGATCGCGCGCAAGGCCGAGGGGCGCACCTCGAGCTCGGTGCCCTCCATGGCCAAGAGCTTGGCGTACTGCTTGACCAGCGCGTTTTTGGGCTCGGTGAGGATCTGCACCAGGGCGTCCTCGGTGAGCTCGGCCAGGGTGGCGACCACGGGCAAGCGACCCACGAGCTCAGGGATGAGCCCGAATTTGATGATGTCCTGGGGCTCGACCTGGCCAAAGACTTCGGTGAGGCTCAGGTTTTGTTTGCTGCGCACGCTGGCCCCAAAGCCGATGCCGGAAGACTCCGTGCGGGCTTCGATCACCTTCTCGAGCCCGGCAAACGCGCCGCCACAGATGAAGAGGATGTTGGTGGTATCGACTTGCAGGAAATCTTGATTGGGGTGCTTGCGACCGCCCTGGGGGGGCACGCTCGCCATGGTGCCTTCGATGAGCTTGAGCAGGGCTTGTTGCACGCCTTCACCGGAGACATCCCGCGTGATGGAGGGGTTGTCCGACTTGCGGGAAATTTTGTCGATTTCGTCGATGTAGACAATGCCCCGTTGCGCGCGCGCGATGTCGTAATCGCAGCTTTGCAACAATTTTTGGATGATGTTCTCGACATCCTCGCCCACATAGCCAGCCTCGGTGAGGGTGGTGGCATCGGCCATGACAAAGGGCACGTTGAGCATGCGCGCCATGGTCTGCGCGAGCAGGGTTTTCCCTGAGCCCGTGGGGCCAATGAGCAAGATGTTGCTCTTGGTGAGCTCGACATCGTCCTTCTTGGCGCCCTCTTTGTGCTGCAGGCGCTTGTAATGGTTGTAGACCGCCACTGCGAGCGCGCGCTTGGCCGGCTCTTGGCCAATCACATAGTTGTCCAGATTGGATTTGAGGTCGGCGGGGGTGGGGAGGTCGGCACGGCCTTTGGTTTGGGCCGCATCGGGGGGCAATTCGTCGCGAATGATCTCGTTGCAGAGGTCGATGCATTCATCGCAGATGAAAACCGAGGGACCGGCGATGAGCTTCTTGACCTCGTGCTGGCTCTTGCCACAAAAGGAGCAGTAGAGGTTCTTCTCGCTGGTCGTGCCTTTTTTCTCAGCCATACATCGCCTATTTATCGCGTATGCCCGATGATAACCAAAACGCTTAGGCGCGTTTATCGATCACCTGGTCGATCAGGCCGTAGTCTTTGGCCTCGGGAGCGGAGAGGAAATAGTCGCGTTCGGTGTCGCGCTGGATCTTCTCCAAGGGCTGGCCCGTGCGCTCGGCCAGGATTTGGTTGAGTTGCTCGCGCGTCTTCAAAATTTCGCGGGCATGAATCTCAATTTCGGTGGCCTGACCTTGGGCGCCACCCAGAGGCTGGTGGATCATGATCTTGGAGTTGGGCAGCGAGAAGCGCTTGCCTTTCTCGCCCGCGGCGAGCAAGAACGCGCCCATGCTGGCAGCCAAGCCAATGCACAAGGTGGAGACATGGGGCTTGATGAAGTTCATGGTGTCGAAGATCGACATGCCCGCGCTCACCGAACCGCCAGGGGAGTTGATGTAGAGGGAGATGTCCTTGTCGGGGTTCTCGCTCTCGAGAAAAAGCAACTGGGCCACCACCACATTGGCGGTGGCGTCGTTGACGGGGCCGACCAAAAACACCACACGCTCTTTGAGCAAGCGCGAGTAGATGTCATAGGCGCGTTCGCCGCGCCCCGATTGCTCGATGACCATGGGGACCAAGCCCAGGGCTTGCGTATGCAGTGCACTCATTGGTAATTCCCTTTCGTTTGTGGACACACGGGGGCGATCAGCCCTGGCCCATCAATTCATCAAATTCGACGGCCTTCTCGCTGACCTTGGCCTTGCCGAGAATGAAATCCGTCACATTGTTCTCGATCACGATGGCCTCGACTTGGGAGAGGCGATTCATGTCGCTGTAGTACCAGCGCACCACCTCTTCGGGCTTCTCGTAGCCTGAGGCGAGCTCTTCAATGTGCGCCTTGACCTGCTCGGCCGTGGCGTGGAGTTCGTGCGAGCGAACGAGTTCAGCCACCACGAGGCCCATGCGCACGCGTTGCTCGGCCTGGGGGCGGAAGATGTCATCAGGGATGGGGGCTTTGTCGGCGTCCTTGATGCCACGCGCTTTGAGGTCGGCACGAGCGCCTTCGACCATGCGCTCGATTTCGGCTTGCACGCTGGCGTTGGGCAAGTCGAGTTCGGCTTGCTTGACCAAGGCGTCGAGGGCGGCTTGCTTGTTGCGGTTTTGCAGGCGGAACTTGAGTTCACGCTCGAGGTTTTTGCGGATGTCGCCGCGCAGTGCCTCGACCGTGCCTTCGGTCACCCCCAGGGATTTGGCCATCTCATCGGTCACTTCGGGCAAATGCGAGGCCTCCACTTTTTTGAGCGTGACCAGGAAATCGGCCTGTTTGCCCGCGACGTCTTGGCCGTGGTAGTCGGCCGGGAAGTTCAGGGGGAAGGTTTTGCTCTCGCCCGACTTCATGCCGCGCACGGCGTTTTCAAATTCCTGCAACATCTGGCCTTCGCCCAAGAGGAATTGGAAGTCTTCGGCCTTGCCCCCTTGGAAGGGCTCGCCGTCGATCTTGCCCTCGAAATCGATGGTCACGCGATCGCCGTCTTGGGCGGCGCTGTCCAGACCGCGCTGGGCGAAGGTGCGGCGCTGCTTGCGCAGGATGTCGATGGTGCGCTCGATGGCCGCATCGTCCACGCTGGCGGTGACTTTCTCAACCGAGAGACCGCTGAGTTCGCCCAGTTTGACTTCGGGGTAGACCTCAAAGACAGCGTCAAAAAGCATTTGGCCTTCGGGGGCGCCTTCTTTTTCCGTGATGCGGGGCTGGCCCGCCACGCGCAGCTTGGCTTCGTTGGCCGCTTGGCTGAACAACTCGCCCACTTTGTCGTTCATGACTTCGTAGTGGACGGAATAGCCGTAGCGTTGGGCCACGATGTTCATGGGCACCTTGCCAGGGCGAAAGCCATCGACCTTGACCTGACGCGCCAGGCGCTTGAGGCGCTTGTCAACCTCGTTGGAAATGGTGTCAACGGGCAGGGACAGGGTGATTTTTCGCTCGAGTTTTTCGAGGGTTTCAACGGTCACGGACATGCGGATTCTCCTAAATTCCTACGGCAAGCCAGCCACCGGGGGGCTGGCTGAAAAAGCTGGTGCGCGGGGGGGGACTCGAACCCCCACACCATTGCTGGCGTCAGGACCTAAACCTGGTGCGTCTACCAATTTCGCCACCCGCGCGGTGTCTAGAAACACAACGGGCGGCCTGTCGAAACAGACCGCCCGGTGAAATCGGTCAACTTGCCATTTTATCCGTTTCGGAGGGCCTTTTCGGGGGCTTCGATGCGAAACCATGCGGCATACATGGCTGGTAGGGCCAGCAGGGTGAGCACCGTGGCCACCATGAGTCCGCCCATGATGGCCACGGCCATCGGCCCCCAGAAGACGCTGCGGGTGAGCGGAATCATGGCCAAAACCGCCGCCGCGGCGGTGAGCACGATGGGGCGCAAGCGCCGCACGGCCGACTCCACCACGGCCTCCCAGGCCGGTAAGCCAGCGGCTCGGTCTTGCTCGATCTGGTCGATCAAGATGACGGAGTTGCGCTGGATCATGCCCATGAGCGCGATCACCCCAAGCAAGGCCACAAAGCCAAACGGGCGATCGAGCACCAAAAGCGCCATGGCCACGCCGGCAATGCCCATCGGGCCCGTGATGAAGACCAAGAGGGCTCGGCTAAAGCTCTGCAACTGCAGGATCAAGAGGGTGAAGGTGATAAAGAGCATGATGGGCATGCCCTCGGCAATGGAGCTCGAACCGCGCGCGCTTTCCTCCACGGCGCCCGCCACATCGATGCGGTAGCGCCCGCCGTCGGCCTCGCGCCAGCGCGATTCAAGCTCGCGCAGTTGCGGCAGCAACTGGTTGGTGACCGTCGCGCCCTGCAAGCCTTCAATGAGGTCGCTTTGCACCGTGATCGCATATTCCCGACCCTCGCGCCACATGACGCCGGGCTCCCAAGTCAAGACCGGCTTGGCCACTTGGGTGAGGGGAATGAGGCGCCCGCTCGCCGTCGGGACATAGGCGTTGCCCAAATCGCTCAGGCGTTCGCGCTCGGCCAAGGGTTGGCGCAACACAATGTCGATGAGCTTGTTGTCCTCGCGGAATTGCTCGATGGTCGAGCCCACCAGCAAGGTGCGCACCGCTTGGGCAATCGCGCTGTGCGAGACCCCGAGGGCGCGCGCCTTGGTGGCGTCGATTTCGAGCTGGATGACTTTGACCGATTCGTTCCAGTTGTCGTTGACGCCGCGGGTGTTGGGGTTGGCGCGGAAAATGGCCTTGACGGCGTCGGCGCGCTCGCGCAGCACCGAGGGCTCGGGCCCCACGACACGGAACTGCACCGGATAGGGCACCGGTGGGCCATTGGGCAAGAGTTTCACGCGTGCGCGCGCCTCGGGAAACTCTTGCGCCAAGATCTCGGGCAAGCGCAGGCGCAGCTGCTCCCGCTCGCGCAAGGAATGGGGCAAGAGAATGATTTGCGAGACGTTGGTCTGGGGGAAAATTTGATCGAGGGGGAGGTAAAAACGCGGCACGCCCGAGCCCACCCAAGTGTCCACCGAGGCGACCCCTTCGAGCGCCAGCAGGCGTTTTTCGATGCGCGCGGTCACGGCCTCATTGGCCGCAAAGGACGTGCCCTCGGCAAACCAGACGTCCACCAAAATCTCGGGCCGGTTGGAGTCCGGAAAGAATTGCTGCTGGACCTTGCCCATGCCCAAGAAGCCGAGCACCACGAGCGCCAGGGTCCAGCCAATGGCTTGCCAGCGATGCACCACGCACCACGTCACGAGGCGGCGAAACCGCTGATAAAAGGGGGTGTCGAACAGCTCATGCAATTGCCCATCGTCGGGCATCGGTCGGCTCTTGAGCAGCAAAGTGCCGAGGTAGGGGACGAAAAAGACCGAGACCCACCAACTCAGCAGCAAGGCTATCACGGTGACCGCAAAAATCGCAAAGGTGTATTCGCCCACCGTCGAGCGTGCGATGCCAATGGGCAAAAAGCCCGCCGCCGTGATCAAGGTGCCGGTGAGCATGGGCATGGCCGTGACTTCGTAGGCGTAAGTGGCGGCACGCACCCGGTCATAGCCCTCTTCGAGCTTGCGCACCATCATCTCCACCGCAATGATGGCGTCGTCCACCAACAAGCCCAAGGCGATGATGAGCGAGCCGAGCGAAATTTTGTGCAGGCCAATGCCCCAGTAGTGCATGACGAGGAAGGTCATGGCGAGCACCAGCGGAATGGTGATGGCCACCACCCAACCCGGGCGCATGTCAACGTACCAACCGAAACGCCCCCCGCGGTGCAGGCCCAAGGAGAGGAAACTCACCGCCAGCACAATCGCCACGGCCTCGATGAGCACGCGCACGAACTCGTTGACCGAGCGGCTCACGGCATCGGGCTGGTCTTGGAATTTGACGAGCTCGACCCCGGCGGGGAGGGTTTGCGCAATTTTGCGCGTCGCCTCGTTGAGGGCGTGCCCGAGGGCGATGATGTCGCCCCCTTTGGCCATGGAAACCCCCATCGCGATGACCGGCTCACCTTGGTGACGCACCTTGACCGTGGCGGGATCGACATAGCCGCGCCATACGCGCGCGACATCGCCCAAACGCAATTGCTGCCCCGAACTCCCGCGCACGGGCATGGCAGCGAGTTGCTCGGCCGTCTCAAACTTGCCCGAGATGCGCAGCTGCACCACATCGAGTGGGGTGTGCAAGGCGCCCGCAGAGTCCACGCTGTTTTGTTGACCGATTTGGGCAATGACTGCGCTGATGTCTAAGCCGAGCTGACTCAACCGCTTTTGGGAGATCTCGACAAAGAGCTTTTCGTCTTGCACGCCAAACTGCTCGACCTTGGCCACATCGGCCACACGCAGGAGTTGCTGGCGCACATCGTCGGCAAAGCGCTTGACTTCCGCCTGGCTATAGCCCGGCGCGCGCAAGGCGTAAATCACGCCAAACACATCGCCAAATTCGTCGTTGAAGAATGGCCCCTGCACCCCTTGGGGCAAGGTGTAGCGCACATCGCCAATTTTCTTGCGCACGGTGTACCAAATCTGGGCGACCTCGCCCGGCTTGGAGGTGTCTTTGAGTTGGAAAATGATGACCGATTCGCCGGGCTTGGAGTAGCTGCGGATTTTGTCGGCATAGGGCACTTCCTGCAGCACCTTCTCGATCTTGTCTGTCACTTGGTCGGCCACTTGCTGCGTGGTGGCCCCCGGCCAATAAGTGCGGATGGCCATGGCGCGGAAGGTAAAGGGGGGGTCTTCGTCCTGGCCGAGTTGGAAATACGACGCGAAGCCCAAGACCATGAGCACCACCATCAGGTAGCGCGTGAGCGCTGGGTGTTCGATGGCCCAGCGGGAGAGGTTAAATCCTTGCATGGCGGGGCCTCAGGGACGCGTCTGGTAGCGGGTGACCTTTTGACCCGCTGTGAGCACGTGCACGCCGGTGGCAACCACTTCTTGGCCAGGTTGCAAGCCGCTTTGCACCTCCACCTCGTTGCCCTGCACCGCGCCCAAACTCACCTCTTGGGGCTGCACGGTCATTTGGGTGGCGTCGAGCACCCACACCCAGGTTTTGCCGCCCTCTTGGCGCAGCGCACTGGTGGGCAAGCGCAAGGCAGAGGCCGTGGCTTGAGTCGTGGGCTTGAGGCGCACGGTCGCCGTCGCCCCCAAGGGCAGGCCATGGCCCGCCGCGAGCTCGGCTTTGATCAAGAAAGTGCGCGTGACGGGATCGGCTTGCGCGGCCACGTCGCGCACGCGCGCGCTCCACGTTTTCTCCTGTCCCCAGGGGATCACGCTGACCTCCGAACCCAAACGCAATTCGCGCAGAC
>Ga0255289_1000094_pt1 | contig 9769 bp, 3 predicted proteins | sample AtltaT_37_FD_183665 | JGI IMG/M metagenome (GOLD analysis project Ga0255289, IMG submission 183665) | Metatranscriptome of freshwater microbial communities from Altamaha River, Georgia, United States - Atl_UVDOM_RepB_8d (Metagenome... | ecosystem: Environmental > Aquatic > Freshwater > River...
CAAAGGAGCGCCAGCGGCGCGCTTCGCCATGAGATTGACATACTCCTCACTATTGCTAACAATCATCTTTTGGAATTTACGAGAGCCGGCACCAGCAGGAATGGGGTGACCTACAATAACGTTCTCCTTCAATCCAATCAAATAGTCGGTCTTAGCTTGTACGGCTGCCTCATTCAAGACTTTGGTTGTCTCCTGGAAGGATGCTGCAGAAATCCAAGAGTCCGTCTGCAAGGATGCACGTGTGATCCCTTGTAACATCGGACGCGCGGTAGCTGTAATGGCTACACGAGCTTCGATTTCTTTCTTGTCTTTACGCTTCAATTGAGAGTTCTCATCACGCATATTGCGCACACTGATGATTTGTCCCACTTGATAACGCTCTGACTCACCCGCATCCACTACGACCATCTTGTCGAACAACAGTTCGTTCTCTTCCAAGAACTCAGCCTTATCCGCATTGGTGCCCTCAAGGAATCGCGTATCTCCTGCATCGGTGATTTCTACTTTACGCATCATTTGACGTACAATGACTTCAAAGTGCTTGTCATTGATTTTCACACCTTGCAAGCGATATACTTCCTGAATTTCATTCACGAGATATTCCTGAACGGCTGTAGGCCCTTGAATATCTAGGATATCGCCTGGAGAAATCGCTCCGTCGGAAAGCTGCATCCCTGCGCGAACGAAGTCACCATCCTGCACGAGAATGTGCTTGGACAATGGAATCAAATACTTCTTCTCTTCGCCAGTGCGGGCCTTCACCGCGATTTCGCGGTTTCCACGCTTAATCTTGCCGTATTCTACGATACCGTCGATCTCCGACACAACAGCTGGGTTTGACGGATTACGAGCTTCAAACAATTCAGTTACACGTGGCAGACCACCCGTAATATCGCTTGTTTTACCGCTCATACGAGGAATCTTCACCAGGATAGTTCCCTTCGAAACCTTAGTCTTATTGTCCACATTCAAGTGAGCTCCAACGGGCAGTGAATAGACTTTCACCACTTCCTTGTTACGCACGATTTCAATGGCTGGGTTCTTCTTCTTATCCTTCGTCTCAATGATAACCTTCTCAGAGAATCCGGTTTGTTCGTCGAGTTCCGTTTTAAAGGTGATACCTTCTTCTACGGCGTCAAAATGAATCGTTCCATCTTCTTCCGTGATGATCACGCTGTTGTAAGGATCCCATTCGCAAATCACGTCGCCCTTCTTCACACTAGCTCCTGGCTTGAAGAACAAGGTTGATCCATAAGGAATATTTGCATTGGTCAAAACAACCCCTGTTTTAGGATCTGTGATTTTGATTTCAGAAGAGCGCGATACAACAATGGTTTTTGAATTTCCATCCTCATTGTTTTCAACGGTACGAAGCTCTTCAATCTCCAATGTACCTGAGTATTTCGCCTTAATATCCGTCTCAATGGCTCCACCGCCGGCAGCACCCCCTGTGTGGAAGGTACGCAGCGTAAGCTGAGTTCCAGGTTCACCGATTGATTGAGCAGCGACAACACCAACAGCCAATCCGTCTTGAACGAGCTTAGCAGTTGCAAGGTCGCGACCATAGCATTTTGCGCATACGCCACGCTTGCTCTCGCATGTCAATACAGAGCGTATTTCGATTTCTTCAATACCCGCAGCCTGAATCGCCTCAGCCTTGAATTCATCAATGGTTTCACCACTTTCCAAAATCAAGTCTCCTGTTTCTGGATGAAGAACATCGTGAACGCTTGTGCGACCAACGATGCGATCTTCCAAGGACTCCACCACCTCATCGGCCTTTTTCAGTGCCGAAGCGACGATACCACGCAATGTTCCGCAGTCGCGCTCATTGATGATGACATCTTGAGCAACGTCAACCAAACGACGAGTCAAATAACCGGCGTCAGCCGTCTTCAATGCCGTATCGGCAAGACCTTTACGAGCACCGTGGGTAGAAATGAAGTACTCCAAAATCGAAAGTCCTTCCTTGAAGTTCGCCAAGATGGGGTTTTCGATGATGTCCTGACCACCCATTGCAGCGTTTTTCTGCGGTTTAGCCATCAATCCACGCATACCGGCCAACTGACGAATCTGTTCCTTCGAACCACGAGCACCGGAGTCAAACATCATATAGATGCTGTTGAATCCTTCTTGGTCATGCTTCAAACGATCCATCAGGATATTGGTCAAGCGTGAGTTGGTGTTGGTCCAAATGTCGATCACCTGATTATAACGTTCGTTATTGGTGATAAGACCCATATTGTAGCTGTCGAATACCTCTTGCACTTTAGAAGTCGCATCGGCAACCAACTTATCCTTCTCAGCAGGAATAACGACGTCGGTTAGTTTGAAGGATAGTCCTCCGCGGAAGGCCCAATAGTACCCCAGATCCTTCATATCATCCAAGAACTTGGATGTGCGCGCGATTCCTACGTGCTTCAGAATGTCGCCAATGATATCACGCAACGCCTTCTTCGTCAACAACTGATTGATGAAACCAACTTCCTTCGGAACAACGCGATTGAAGATTACACGACCCGTGGTCGTCTCAATGATACTGGGTTGACCATCTTTATCGGTCCAACGAACTTTAATGTTGGCATGCAGATCCAACTTACCTTCATTGAACGCAATATTCACTTCCTCTTCAGAATAGTACGTTTTGTCTTCTCCCAATGCAGGGTGTTCCTTGGTGCCTCTTCTTGACTTGGTGATGTAATACAGTCCAAGTACCATGTCCTGAGAAGGTACCGTGATCGGTGCGCCATTCGCAGGATTCAGAATGTTGTGTGAGGCGAGCATCAGCAATTGCGCCTCCAACACGGCACCATGTCCAAGCGGAACGTGTACCGCCATCTGGTCACCATCGAAGTCGGCGTTGAATGCCGTACAAACCAATGGGTGAAGCTGGATCGCTTTACCTTCAATCAACTTTGGTTGGAAGGCCTGAATACCCAAACGGTGAAGGGTAGGAGCACGATTGAGAAGCACAGGGTGTCCCTTCAATACATTTTCCAAAATATCCCAAACCACCGCTTCTTTCTTATCTACAATTTTCTTAGCTGACTTCACGGTTTTTACAATACCACGCTCAATCATCTTACGGATGATAAATGGCTTGAAAAGCTCAGCCGCCATATCTTTAGGAAGACCGCATTCATGCAGCTTCAACTCTGGACCTACAACAATAACCGAACGCGCTGAATAGTCGACACGCTTACCCAACAGGTTCTGACGGAAGCGGCCTTGCTTACCCTTCAATGAGTCGGATAAGGACTTCAACGGGCGATTGCTCTCCGTTTTCACTGCCGACGACTTTCTGGAGTTGTCAAACAATGAATCTACGGCCTCCTGAAGCATACGTTTTTCATTACGTAAAATCACTTCTGGTGCTTTGATCTCAACCAAGCGCTTCAAACGGTTATTACGAATGATGACACGACGGTACAAATCATTCAAGTCGGATGTAGCAAAGCGGCCACCATCCAACGGCACCAATGGACGAAGTTCCGGTGGAATCACAGGAACTACCTTGGTAACCATCCATTCTGGGCGGTTCACCACACGCGTATTTGCATCACGGAAGGCTTCAACAACCTGAAGACGCTTCAGCGCCTCATTTTTACGCTGCTGTGATGTTTCGAAATTCGCCTTGTTACGCAGTTCGTAGGACAATTCGTCAAGTTTCACGCGTGACAACAACTCATACAGCGCCTCTGCGCCCATTTTCGCCAAGAATTTATTGGCGTCCTTATCATCCAAATACTGATTCTCACGTGGGAGTTTGTCAGCAATGTCCAAATATTCCTCTTCGGTTAAGAAATCGTAAGGAGCCAAAGCGGTACCGTCAGGACGAACTGCAGGACCTACATTGATCACCACATAACGCTCGTAATAGATGATTTGATCCAATTTCTTGGTAGGCAATCCCAACAAATAACCGATTTTATTCGGCAATGAGCGGAAATACCAGATATGAGCTACAGGAACACTTAATGATATGTGACCTGTACGTTCACGACGCACTTTCTTCTCTGTAACTTCAACACCGCAACGGTCGCAAACAATACCCTTGTAACGGATACGCTTGTACTTGCCGCAGTGGCATTCATAATCCTTCACAGGTCCGAAAATCTTTTCGCAGAAAAGACCGTCGCGCTCAGGTTTATAGGTTCTATAGTTGATCGTTTCAGGCTTCAGAACTTCGCCATGTGAACGCTCCAGGATTTCTTCCGGAGAGGCGAGACTGATGGTGATCGATTTAAAATCGCTCGTTGGGCGAGCTACTTTTTTTGCTTGAAGCATATGGTTTGTACTATTCGTTCTATGTGATACGTTGAATCTATGAAATAGGAGGGAAGGAGTTACCTCCTTCCATCCTGTATTAGTTCTGGTTCAGGGTGATATTCAATCCCAAACCACGCAATTCATGCAGCAATACATTGAATGACTCTGGGATACCCGGAGTTGGCATGTTCTCGCCTTTTACAATGCATTCGTAAGCCTTTGCACGTCCCATAACGTCGTCGGATTTCACCGTGAGGATTTCCTGTAGGATGTTGGCCGCTCCAAAAGCTTCCAACGCCCATACCTCCATTTCCCCAAAGCGCTGACCTCCGAACTGTGCCTTACCGCCCAATGGCTGTTGGGTAATCAACGAGTATGGTCCGATTGAACGCGCGTGCATCTTATCGTCGACCATGTGGCTCAGTTTGATCATGTAAATGACACCTACCGTGGCCTGCTGTTCGAATCGAACGCCCGTTCCGCCGTCATACAAGTAGGTCACACCCCATTCAGGAACGCCTGCTTCGGTGATTTCCTCATTGATGTTGGTGAGTGATGCTCCATCGAAAATCGGGGTTGCATAGCGCTTACCCAACTTCTGACCAGCCCATCCCAATACGGTCTCGTAAATCTGTCCAAGGTTCATACGTGATGGTACACCTAGCGGATTCAGTACGATATCCACAGGCGTTCCATCCTCTAGGAATGGCATGTCTTCATCGCGAACGATACGCGCAACAATACCCTTGTTACCGTGACGTCCTGCCATCTTATCACCGACACGAAGCTTACGCTTTTGGGCGATGTAAACTTTCGCCAACTTCACAATACCTGCAGGAAGTTCATCTCCAACAGTCAACTGGAATTTCTGACGCTTGTAAGAACCTAATAATTCGTTGTATCGCAAATTGAAGTTGTGGATGCAGCGCTTCACCAATTGATTGGTTGGCTCATCTTTCGTCCAAGCCTCTGCGTTGATCACACTGTAGTCAATGGTTGAAAGAGACTTCGAAGTGAATTTCGTTCCCTTCTTGATTTGTTCCTCTTTGAAGTAGTTGTAAACACCTTGACATGTTTGATCCTTCAAAATAGCAATCAACTTATCGACCAATACTTTTTTCAATTCAGCGACTTCCTTGTCGTGCTCCTTATCGAGTTGCTCAACAATAGCCTTTTCGTTGGTCTTGATTTGCTTTTTATCCTTGATCGTACGAGAGAATAGCTTCTTATCGATAACGACACCGGAAGCACTTGGTGGAACTTTCAAAGAAGCATCCTTCACGTCGCCTGCTTTGTCGCCAAAGATGGCACGCAACAACTTTTCTTCTGGTGTTGGATCGGTTTCACCTTTCGGTGTGATCTTACCAATCAGGATATCTCCCTCTTTCACCTCAGCACCCACGCGAATAATACCATTTTCATCCAAATCCTTGGTGGCCTCTTCGCTTACGTTGGGAATATCCGCTGTAAGTTCTTCAACTCCACGCTTGGTATCACGGACTTCTGTGATGTATTCATCTACGTGAATAGACGTGAAAATATCATCACGAACTACGCGCTCGCTGATCACAATAGCATCCTCGAAGTTGTAACCCTTCCAAGGCATGAACGCCACTTTTAAGTTACGTCCGATGGCCAATTCACCATTGCGGGTTGAATAGCCTTCTACCATGATTTGACCTTCCGTCACACGCTCACCCTTGGTCACCAATGGACGCAAGTTGATCGTTGTGCTTTGATTGGTCTTCATGAACTTGCGAATGTTGTATGCCTTCAATGGCGAGCTAAAGCTGACCATTTCATCTTCCTCGCTTCGCTTGTAACGAACACGAATTTCGTTAGCATCGACATATTCAACAACGCCTTCGCCTTCCGCAGTAAGCAGAACACGTGAATCGTTGGCAACACGCCCTTCCAATCCAGTTCCAACAATGGGAGCCTCAGGACGCATCAAAGGCACAGCCTGACGCATCATGTTTGATCCCATCAATGCGCGGTTCGCGTCATCGTGCTCAAGGAACGGAATCAAAGAAGCCGCGATAGAGGCAATCTGGTTCGGAGCAACGTCCATCAGATTGACATTATCAGGGGAGATCACAGGGAAGTCACCTTCTAAGCGCGCTTTAACCACGCCTGAATCAAACTGCCCTTTGTCATCCACTTTTGCGTTCGCCTGAGCAATAACCATATTGTCCTCATCTTCCGCGGTCAAATAGGTGACGCCGTTATTATTCATAACAGCTTTACCATTTTCAACCCGACGGTAAGGCGTTTCAATAAATCCAAGACGATTGATTTTCGCATAAACACAGAGCGAAGAGATCAAACCGATGTTCGGACCTTCCGGAGTTTCAATCGTACAAAGGCGGCCGTAGTGCGTATAGTGAACGTCACGAACCTCGAAGCCTGCGCGCTCACGCGAAAGACCACCGGGGCCGAGTGCCGACATACGGCGCTTGTGCGTTACTTCAGCCAACGGATTGGTTTGGTCCATGAACTGAGACAACTGGTTTGTACCAAAGAAGGAATTGATCACCGAAGACAATGTCTTGGCGTTGATCAAGTCGATAGGAGTGAAGACCTCGTTGTCACGAACATTCATACGCTCGCGGATCGTGCGGGCCATACGCGCCAAGCCGACCGCGAACTGGTTGTACAATTGTTCGCCAACCGTTCTTACACGGCGGTTTGACAAGTGATCGATATCATCCACATCAGCCTTGGAATTCACCAATTCGATGAGGTATTTGATGATGGCGATGATGTCGTCCTTGGTCAACGTGCGACTTTGCGAAGCATTGTTTTGAAGCTTCCGATTGATGCGGAAACGTCCAACCTCACCTAAGTCATAACGTTGTTCTGAGAAGAAGAGTTTGTCGATCACGCCACGAGCTGTTTCCAAATCTGGTGGCTCTGCGTTACGCAACTGACGGTAGATATATTCCACCGCTTCCTTCTCGGAGTTCGAAGTATCTTTTTGAAGTGTATTGTGAATGATGGTAAAGTCGGCACTGTTCGATTCCTCTTTGTGCAGGATGATAGCCTTGGCTCCGCTATCTACGATGAGGTCGATGTGCTGATTTTCCAATACAGTCTCACGATCGAGAACCACTTCATTACGTTCAATGGAAACAACTTCTCCTGTGTCTTCGTCTACGAAGTCCTCCACCCATGTTTTCAATACACGAGCGGCCAAACGACGACCAAGAGCGCGTTGCACACCGGCTTTAGAAACTTTCACTTCTTCTGCCAGGTTGAATATCTCCAGAATCTGACGGTCACTTTCATAACCAATCGCACGCAGAAGCGTAGTTACTGGAAGTTTTTTCTTACGATCGATGTACGCATACATGACATTGTTGATGTCAGTTGCAAATTCGATCCAAGAACCACGGAATGGGATGATACGAGCGCTGTATAGCTTCGTTCCATTGGCGTGGCGGCTTTGTCCGAAGAACACACCGGGTGAACGGTGCAATTGCGATACAATAACGCGCTCGGCGCCATTGATCACAAACGAACCTTGCGGTGTCATATATGGGATAGTACCGAGATAAACGTCCTGCACGATGGTTTCGAAATCTTCGTGCTCAGGGTCGGTACAATACAATTTCAATTTGGCCTTCAGCGGAACGCTGTAGGTTAATCCGCGCTCGATACACTCTTCAATGGTGTAGCGTGGCGGATCGATGAAATAGTCGAGGAATTCCAATACGAACTGATTGCGCGTATCGGTAATTGGGAAATTCTCTGCGAATACTTTAAAAAGCCCCTCATTGCTCCGGTTTTCCGGATTGGTTTCTAATTGAAAGAACTCTCTGAATGAGGCTAGCTGAATTTCGAGGAAATCGGGGTAGTCGTAGAAACTCTTGGTAGAAGAGAAGTTGACTCTGCCGTTGGTTTTTTTAATCGTTGCCAAGTCCTTTTGGTTTTTTGGGTTCCTGCACTCCGGTGTTAAGCCGGTAATATGTCGTTCCTCTTTTGGTTAAGGGTAGGAGAGGAGAACTACCCAATGGGTCTAAACAGGTTTAGGCCGCCCCTCTGCATGACGCTGAGGGGGGCCTTCACTGTTTATGAGTTTATCAAATTACTTGATCTCAACTTTTGCTCCTGCTTCTTCAAGTTGTGTTTTCAAAGCATTTGCTTCGTCTTTCGTAACACCTGTCTTGAGTGGAGATGGAGCCTTATCTACAGCATCTTTCGCTTCTTTCAATCCGAGACCAGTGAGGTCCTTAACGAGCTTCACTACTGCGAGCTTGTTAGCACCACCTTCAGTCAGGATTACATCGAATGCGGTTTTCTCTTCAGCGGCAGCAGCGCCACCACCTGCAGCACCTGCCATCATTACTGGAGCAGCAGCTGCTGGTTCGATACCGTAATCATCTTTAAGAATTGCGGCAAGCTCGTTTACTTCTTTAACTGTAAGATTTACGAGGCTTTCTGCCATTGCTTTTAAATCAGCCATTGTATTTGATTTTAAAAGGTTGAACTATTAAATAAATTGTTTAGCTCTTTTTTTCCTCGAGAGCTTTTACGAGGCCAGCGATCTTATGACCAGCACTTCCTTGAAGGCCGGAAATAACATTTTTGGCTGGAGATTGCAACATGGCAATGACATCGCCGATCAACTCATTCTTGCTCTTCAGCGAAACGAGTGTCTCGAGGAGATTCTCACCTACGTAGCAATCATCCTGAATAAATGCCGCTTTAAAGGCGGGCTTTTCATACTTCTTCTTGAAATCCTTGATCAATCGAGCAGGCACATTTCCAACTTCAGCGAACATGACGGCTGTATTGCCATGCAATGCTTCGTAAAGTGGGCTGTAGTCCTTTCCTTCAACGCGCTCCATGGCCTTCTTCAAAAGGGTGTTTTTTACAACACGCATTTCGATTCCGGCTTTGAAACATTCGCGGCGAAGGGAGCTGGTGGCCTCGGCATTCAGAGAAGAGGTATCCGAGAGATAGAAAACTTCGTTGGATTTCAAAGCTTCTACCAACTCCGTAATCTCTTGGTTCTTTTGTTCTTTAGTCATAAAGAATTCCTCCGATTTTAGATGGTTCCAGCGATTAGTTCACTGACCTTGGTTCAACACTAACTCCTGGGCTCATGGTTGAGCTCATAGAGATGCTCTTAATGTAGGTACCCTTAGCTGCAGAAGGCTTGAGTTTAATGATCGTTTGAATCAACTCATGGGCGTTTTCAGCCAATTTGGTTGAATCAAAAGAAACACGACCCACACTGGCATGAATGATTCCTGTCTTGTCGACTTTGAAATCAATATTACCAGCCTTCTTTTCAGTTACGGCTTTTCCAACATCCATAGTTACGGTGCCAGTCTTTGGATTCGGCATCAGACCGCGAGGTCCGAGTACACGACCCAAAGCACCAACTTGTCCCATAACGTTGGGTGTGGTGATGATAACATCCACATCGGTCCATCCGCCTTTAATCTTTTCGATATAGTCGTTCAATCCTACGTGATCTGCTCCAGCTGCTTTA
>Ga0255289_1000100_pt1 | contig 9650 bp, 1 predicted proteins | sample AtltaT_37_FD_183665 | JGI IMG/M metagenome (GOLD analysis project Ga0255289, IMG submission 183665) | Metatranscriptome of freshwater microbial communities from Altamaha River, Georgia, United States - Atl_UVDOM_RepB_8d (Metagenome... | ecosystem: Environmental > Aquatic > Freshwater > River...
GCCCTAGTTGCAAAAGCTGCGTCATTCACTGGGGTAACCCGGAACAGGACCTGATCCGTTTGAGCAACCACGCCTGTCGCAATACCGAGGCTAAGTTGCGTGGCGCTGGTCTGGCCTGTCCAATCTCCTGACCCTGCAAGCAGCCCACTTGGCTCCAGAACAGTTGCGGGAGGGACTGTATCGATGATCACCGTGGCTGTCGCAACGTTACTGCCAACGTTGCCAGCCGCATCTTCAATCTTAGCTGTAAAGACGTAGGTACCATCAGTTAGCGCCGCGGGTGTGTAGCTGAAGTCGCCATTTGTCAGAGTCGATGTGCGGGTAACTTCGTTGCTGCCATTGCTAACCACGAGGTACTCGATGGACGTTCCACCTGCATTTGTCTGGGCGAGTTGGCCTAAATTCTTAAATTGAATGGTCGGTGTTTTATCGTTGGTGACGATGCTAAGGGACGATTCATTTGTTTGGGTTTGTCTTGTAAAAACCCCTCCTCCCCCAAATTGAGGCAGCTGATCATCGGTCACCGCGATCATGCCCGTTGGATTACCTGGGGGCGTCGTGTCGATGGTGAGCGGGATCACGAAAGCAGGACCCTTGTTGCCCGCCGCGTTTTGGATAACAGCACTTAGCTGAAGCGTTCCAGATAGCGCAGGCAGTTGAATGGTCTTAATCGTATCGGTATCGCCCGTTGCACCGCCAACACCTGTTACCAGCAATTGATTATTGTTATAAACCGCAATAAATTCTGTGCCCCCTGAAACACCGGTCAACGGTGTTTGAAGCGTCACTTTCAAGGCAGGTGTTGTGTCATTGGTTGCACCACCTGCCCCAATGACCCCAGTCATAGGCGGTGCATCGTCCATCGCGAGAACCCCTGAGATGGCGGGCGGGGTGTCGTAAACACCTTGCACGTTGATCGACTTAGTGCTTGGTGAAGAAAGTAACAAACCGTCGCTAACGGTTATCTCAAATTGCCGGGCTCCATTTGCGAGGTTATCAGAGGGGTTATTAAACTTAATCGCGTCAATGAGGGCTTCGTAGGTTGACAAAGGCGCAGCGATCGGTGAACCCGAGGGCCCAGTCATACTTTGAAAGGTAATGATTCGATTCGGCGAGACGTCTTGAATAAACCATCGAAAAGCTTGACCACCTAAAACGAAGCTCCCCGAGGTGTTTGGCATAAGGCTTATGGAAGCGATGCTATTGCCCGAACCGATATAGGCGGGACGAACCAAGAGGCTATCGCCTGTGACAACCGAGGAACTTGATGTAGCAATGACTAATTGGGTCAGTGGATCACCGTCGGTATCGGCAATTTGGGTTGTCGATGAACTTCCAAACACCACCGAATTAGTGCCATTTCCATTATCGGGTCCATATGCCTCGATAAACGTATCAGTCGCCAACGTACCTACCGTGGGCTGTGTATTAAGCGTCAACGCAGTGGATGTGACCGTTGCCGAAAGATTTCCCGCTTGGTCCTTAAGCGCACCAGCAAGTACTTTCACCGTGGCCTGCGGTATTTTGGCCTGAAAATTAATGACAAGCCTAGAGCCATCAATGCCCAGCTGATCGCCCCCTGCAAGCGGTGCGAAGTTTGAGCCATCCGTACTTACCAATACTTTACTTCGTAAATCGGCAAGACTTGTTGCAGGCTGGATGGGCTCAGCAAAGTTAATGTTTACCTCTTTACGCGACGACACTGCGGTGAAGGGGGAGCTACTGGCTTGAACAGGCGCTTTTGTGTCAACTGGTATGGAACGCGACAAAACCTGAATCGATTTATTCCCTGCTAGGTCCGCGAAGGCATCGTTATCAAGGGTGATCTGTACGGTCTGGCCTTGAAGATTTGCATTGGGCGTAATGGTGAGCGCGTATTTGTTTGCGGCAAGTTGCGACAAACTCTTCGCTGCATTGCTTACAGAAATTTTGCTTGCATCGACGCTAACCGGCTCGTTGAAATTGAGTGTTACGGTAAAAGGTGCGTTCGCAACATTTGCTGCCGTGTCGCTAAAAGTCACAAAGGGTCTCGCTGTATCAACCTTTAGATCAAAAAGCGAACTCTTTTCACCTTGTAAGGTACCCTCTTGGTTTTGGATGACAGCGTAAAGGCTGTGCCCCCCTTCAGAAAGGTTACCGGTTGGCGTAAAGCTCCAGGACTTTTTGTCGCTTGCAACCGTAGCTGTTCCTAGACGCGTTGGGCCATCATATACAAGCACGACCTCATTGGCCCCAAGTGTTCCCAAGATCGGACCACCCAACGCCGGGGTGGAGTCGTTTGTTAGCGGTGTTCCAACATTAATACCAGGCTTTGCAGTCGGTGCACCGAGCGCATTTACCGACATGGCATAAGGCGGGCTCACAGGACCCAAGTTACCCGCTAAATCCTCAACGCGCGCCGTAAATGCGTGTGCCCCGTTATCCAGCCGCGGTGTGTTGAAGGTCCAACTATTGCCTGGAGCAAGGAAGTCATTGCCGCCTCCGATACCGGTAATCCCGGAAGGGTTACTAAGTTGAGCTACCCCCAGACGAATCGCACCATCATAAATCGCAACAACTTCACCCGTTCCAAGGGAGGCTACGCTCCCACTAAGCAGTAAAACATTGGTGTTGGATGACGCTGGTGATGTAGGACTAAATAAAGGCTGACTGGTAGGCGCGGTGTTGTCGACCACTATCTGCTGAGAAAGGGCTAGCGGGGTACTTTCGTTTCCTGCCAGGTCCGTTTGCTTGACCTTTACGGCTTCACTAGCGTACGTACCTGGTCCTAAGATAAACGATGCAGCACCTGCAGTTGCCTGGGTCCAAGCTGACCCATTGTTTGTCGAATAGGACCACGTTGCACCGGGTTCGATACCCCCCACCACAATGGTTCCATTGTTCGTAACGCCATCAGCAGGTAGGTTGCTATCCACGGCAAGACGCGCATTGGGTGCACCTGGGGCAAGCGTATCGATCTTCACCACAGGAAAACTTGAGACAAATCCAATGTTGCCAGCTTGGTCCTTGATCGCACCAATTTGCAGGTTCAGTTGGGCGGCCCCAAGATTTTGGGCTGGTGTGAAGACATAAGTCTTCAGTTTGTCATTAACAGTTGTTGCAGCAGAAAGACTGCCAAGGCTCGAAGGCACCGCAACCGTTGGCCAAGCAGCTAGCGTCTCACTTGCCTGAATTGTGATTGTCGCCGTCTGCCCAACTTTGAGTTGCGCTGTGCTGGAGGTAATCGTCAAGCTAGGAGGGCTCGAATCCACGCTAAAGGTAATGGGTGCTACGTTCGAACCCTTTGGACCAGCATTTCCAGCAAGATCACTGTAGGAAGCGGTGCTCGGGATCGTGATCGCTGCCGCACTAGTCCCATCCTTAGGCTGATAAGTGATCGTGAAGGTTTTTGGGTCAATGCGAACAAGCGCACCCAGGCCATCCTGCGTTGTCGATAAAGTACCGTTAACGGTTGTTGTAACCGCGATATCGTTACGATCAAAATCCCGAACGTTTTCTGAAAATGCAACGGTAACGGTTGCAACCTGTCCTCTTGCAAGAGATGCGCGATCAGCTGAAATCGAAACGCTCGGTGCAACCGTATCGGGCGAGGGAATTTGGCCAAAAGACAGGGTTCCAGAGCTACCTGCCGCGTTATTTGCTACATCAATGACTTTGGTTGCGTCAAGCTTAAGTTCATCGCCCGCTCCAACGGTTGCATTAGTACCCAGCGTGATTTCTAATGCGCGTGCCAAAAGCGTCTCACCACTGCCCGACGTTGCCAAAGGAGTTACCGTCGGATTAGTCCCAAGCGTTTTTCCGGCGACACTGAAGCCTGCAAGCAAATTTGTAAGTGAGGTAGAGTCCGACTTAATAGGCTCACTGAAACCTACCAAGAGCTTGCCATTGGCTGCAACCATCCCTTGAGCCTGAGGAGCCATTCGGTCCAACACAAAGCTCACGACCCGATCCGAGGTATTGCCTGCCTGATCGGTTGCGCGCAACGTGACCATCCGAAGCCCGTCTGTCGAAGCATTTGGTACGCTTAGCGTCTGTAATGACCCTGTACCGTTGACAGTCTGGTCCACCACCCCATTATTATCCCAGTCGATTGCGACATTATTTGTACCTGACTCGGCGATGAATGACAGCGTTGGCGAGGCTGATTTGCTGACCAGATACCCATTGATTAAGCTGCCATCACTTAAGCCATTGTGGTAGCCGCTTGCACTTGAAAGCTCCAGCGAAGGCCTAAGCGTGTCGACGGTAATGGTCGTCGGAGCCGAGGCTGCCGAACTATTGTTGTAAGCATCGATAGCCTTTACCGTCAGACTAATACTGCCTGAGCCCGTGGGCACGAGCGCTTTGATATCAGCGTTATCTAGCGTTGTCTGCCAATTACCACTCGCATCAGCTTGAATCACCACTTTACGGGTTGTGCTCGAGCCATTCGTGAGGGTCAACTCAACCTGCGAGTTGGCTTCTGCCGTTCCCGATGCCAGAACCCCAGCTTTCATCTCAGCGATGTTGATCCCGTTTGAACTTGCCGGCACGCTGCTAATTACTGGTGCTGAAGGGGCGATCGTATCGACCGCATAGGAAACCGACGCAGTGGTTCCTGTGTTTCCAGCTACATCATGATAAGAAGTTGAAAGCGTCAGGTTCGACGAAGAAGATGCACTCGCACTAGGGGTTACCGTCGCGGTGTAACGCACACCCCCATCTGACAATGTAATAGGGGTTGAGAGGTTACTAAGTGTGATGCCACTCGGTGAACCAAAGTCTTGGAGCGCAAAATTTGTAACAGGTTCGCTAAACTGAATGCTCAAGGTAGCGGTTTGGCCCGTTCCGAGTTTGTTATCACTTAACTTAAGGGTCGCTGTCGGTGCAACGGTATCAATCACAATCGTATAAGGGTCACTTAAGCGACCTAAGCCACCACTTGAGCTTCTCGCAGCGACCTGAATACTTTGTGAGCCACTTGAAAGATTCGCCGAAGGCGTCAATGTCCACGAACCTGAAACAGATTGCGAATCAGAACCACCTCCCACCCCAGAAATACCGGTTGGAGCTGTTACTGAGCTCGATGCAACTTCTTGTCCATTAACAAAGAGCACTAACTCATCGCCATTACCTCCACCGACGATCGTGCCTACAATGTTTGGTGTTAGATCATTGGTACGTGAGGCAGTCGATGACGTAATCGCTGTGACACCAGACGAAACAGCAGCGTTGACCACCACGACGAAGGGAGTACCCGCCAAAGCTGCATTGCCTGCTGCATCTTCAACCTGAGCTGTCAGACTGTGGGTCGCATTGCTTAATCCTGGCGTTGTGAAGGTCCAGCCAATACCACTGGTGGTGGCAACACCAAGTCTGGTGCTACCGTCATAGATGGCCACCACTTCGTCGATAGCCACAAGTTCGCGGGAAAGACTCCCGGCAAGTGAAAGCTGTTGATCGTCGGTTGTGCCACCGTTTATAACCGTTGTCGTACCCCCCCTGTTGTCAATCACCGTATCGATGGTTGCTTGAACGTCGGGGGGTTCATTATCAATGATGAGACTACGTACAACCGAATCACTGGTGTTACCAGCTGCATCGACGGCAAGCACACTAATCGGATTGACTTCGTCGCCTAGCGCAGCGATGTCGTCTGGGGAAAGTGTATAGGTCCATGTACCTGCCTGATTGACACTAACTTCGTAGGTCGCCGAGCCGACAGTAATAAGCACCGATCCGTTGGCTTCGGACGCACCGGTTAGGGTTATACCTTGGGCGAGTTCAGTCGCATTAACGAGATCATTACCCTTGATCGGGTCGATGATTGGGTTTGCTGGCGCCTGAAGATCAACTGTGAGACTCATTGAACTAGAGGCAACACTGGTATTGCCAGCGTCGTCTGATACGGTCGCCGTAAGTGTGTATGTCCCTTCTTCTAACTCATCAGTTATTGGTACTGACACATACCCGTTGAATATGTCATCTTCAGACAAGACCACCGAACCAATACTCCGCCCCCCAGACAATACGCTGACTTCGTTGCCTTCAACGGCAGCAGATCCGTCGGTCGCTGTCACGTTGAGTGAGAAACTTACCGAGGGCGTGGTGTCATTCGTGAGCTGCGTAGCGACAATCACGTTGGGCGCTTGCGGCGGATTCGTGTCAAGCGCTTGAGCCTGCGACTTTTTGATCGTACTCACGTCGGTGGCAGACTCAATCGCTGAGAGGGCTTCAAGCGCTGCAGTAACGCTTGCAGTCGTGCTGCCAGCAGGTGCCACCTGAGCAAGCAGGTTTGCATCAGTCAGCTTAACCGTTCCCCCCTCTGAAGATGAACTCGCCAACAAGCTCGCAAGTTTGGTGATCGCGCTTTCCGCGTTGGCAGTATTTGCCCCTGCAACAAGCGACATCAGTGTTGCAATCTGAACAGCCGCCTTGTGTGCCGCCAGCGCCGTAGCTTGAGCGGCCTGTGACTCTTCTGAGCCGTCGCTTGCCTCATCAAGCACATCTAGCGGGTTAAAGCTTGTTAAATCGGTGCCACTTGTCAATCCAAGCGCAGCGACTACAGCGGCCGAAGCGGTTGTTGCATCCTGCCCCGGCTGTTGATCGATGCTGTCGACCATCGTCGTTAAGGGATTTATCGTGGTTGAGCCTTCAGCAGCCTTAAGTGGGGTTACATTTGGCACACCCGTATCCACATTAAAGCCACCCACAGCCATGATTCGCTTACCTGCGTAGATGTCAGGCAAGAAAAAATCACCTGCTGGACCGCTCACTACCCCCGTATTCACCCAACCCACGCCCTGGCCCGAATTGGCCGTGACACTTGGGTCGTAGACCCAAATAGTGGCGCCTCGGATGTAGCCGTCAACCACAACGCCCGATGAGGCAGACAATGCGTCATTACCCACTAAATCCTGAACAGCGCTGGTTTGATTGCTCGCATTAATGGTGTACTTGACTGTCACCTGACCTGCAGAAAAAGCACTTGCAAGGCCAAGCACAACGGTCTTGCCGCTTGCCGTGACGCTGGTGACTTGATTTGATGTCAGTTGGCCGCCGATGATCGTTTTCACCTCAAAGGCCGTGGTAGCCGCCGTAGTTGCGTTCAAGTCACTGTCATAAGTCAGCGTAATGGTTTGAGCGCTACGCTGTGAGGTGATGTTTTGTAGCACTGGGCGGGTGTTATCGACCGATACCGTATTGGCCGATGCGGCGCTTGGATTGCCGGCAGCATCCACGCTGTAAACCTTATAGCTACCCGAGGCTAAATTTGTCGAGGAAAGGGTCGTTGCCGTGTTTGCTGCAGCCACGGTTGCTTTGGTGGCAGTACCAGCCGTAACCAGCGCTTCAAGTGAAGCCTTGCTTGTCGGTGTTTGCGATGAGGGCACCAAGTAGACTGCTCCAGCTTCGTCACTTTGAACGCTCAACGCTACATCGGGCCCCACGGTCTGGGTTGCGACCGTCACCGACGGCGCAATCGCATCGACCTTTTGCGTCGCTTGATCAGACACAGCGCCAAAAATTAAGGTCGATGAAGTGCTACCTACTTTGATGCTGGACCCGCTTGGCGTAGTGAGCCCGTTTGCTGGGATCGAAATGCCATCAGTATCAACGATACCGTTTGGAACGGTCCATTTGAATACCAAGATTGGGGACCCGCTACCTGTGTGGTAATCAGCCACGACGGTTGCGTTTCCAACGATGATATTCAACTTTGGCGAACCGGTTACTGTCACTGCTTTGGTGAACTCAACGACAAAACGTACGTCATCTCCCGCCTTATAGGTGGCATTTTGATCGCTCCCTGGGGTTCCATAGAACCCGATTTGTCTGATACTCGATCGTTCATCATCAATTTGCGTACCCAATGACGTGGGTTGAGGCGTCGCAGGAGGTGCGGGCGTGACCGTCGGCGCCGGGGTAACAGTAGGCGCAGGTGTGAATGTGGGTAAGGGCGTGGGAGCAGGAGTGACAGCGGGCGGCACCACCACGCCTGATAAGAGTTCGCCCGTTTGCGCCGTCGACACGGCCTTATCAAAACCCGTACCCGTAAAGTTAGTGGTAACTGATGTCAGATCACCCGATTTTGCAGCCGTAGCAAGTGCAACAACCGCATCGGCAGCAACCACGGCAGATTTTGCAAGGCTTTCAATGCTTGAAGCATTAGCAGCTGCCACATTGGATGCCACCGTAATCGCAGCAAAATCGGCTGCTTTGCAACAATTGCGGTTGCCTTGGCCTCTGTAGCCGCTGTCTTTAAGATTGCCGTGAGATTGTCAGATTGGGTGAGGTTGAAGGCTTTGCCAGGTTGACTGGTTGCACTTTGTTGAATACCTGCAACGATAGCTTTGGCAACAATGGCTGCCGCTTGGCTACCGTCAGCTGAACTTCCCGTCGAACTGGCAATAACACTTGCCATTTGTGACATCGTGTTGACCACCTGCACGGCTGTCGCCTGCACACCCAATGCAGCGGTTTTTTGCTCCGCTGTCGCGCTTGATGAGGCCAACACCGCCAAAGGGTCGAAGCTTAAGACGTTAACCGAAGCTGGGATCCCAAGCGCCGTATTCACCAAGGTCTTCGCATCAGAGACCAAGGCATTGGGATTTGTCTCAAGAACCGTTTGTACAAGCGTTGTGATCGGATTCATCACGGTGCTGCCTGCCGGCGCTGTTAATACACTCGTGAAGGCCTTTTTCGTGAGGATGTCTGTTCCACCACTTGCTGTGACCTTTGAACCCGAGACATTCGAGGGTAGAACGTAGTAGCCTTTCGCATCGGTGGTTCCAGTCCACTCGCCAGGGTTTGCTTTACCGTCCCCATTTTGATCAACCAATACCGAAGCACCCGCGATATAGCCATCGATCACGGCCGCTTTAATGCCAGCGCCTGATAGGGCTTCAATCAAACCGATCAGACCGCTCTTAGCAGCTTCGATACTGGAGCTCGTAGCCGTGGTCCCCTGCAAGAGGGTTTTAACGGCATTAACCACGGCTTCACCCGCGTAGGCATCTACTTTTTTGGCCACATCGAGTTGATTGGCAAAAGTGGTCGCTACGGATGCCTTCGCAGTAAGGGTCTCACCTAATACATTTTTAAGACCCACTGCAAGATTGAAAATCTGCGACCAACTACTGATCTTATTGGCTGTTAATTCAGCAGAGATTGACTGAGCATCATTTGCGCTAACCGCAACACCGAGGCCATTTTTGATCAGCATCTGGAGCGCGCCCGGACGCCCTAAAGTTTTTTCAACGCCTGCCATATAGGCGTCAATAACCTTATTGACCTCGCCTAAGTCATTGTTCGCTTTGACCTGGGTTTCAAGCCAGGCAATGCCAGGATTCGTCGCTGCAGCGCCCGTTGCAAGAATGTAGTATTTTTGGAAAAGGTCGGCATTGCCATAGCTAGCGCTTGAAAGTAGTGCGGTTGCTGCAATGCTCGGGGTCGATTTTGTTGTGCTCATGGCATATTCCGGGAAGGTGAGGGCGCAAAAAATATCAAGTTGGAACTTTATCGGTTGTTCAGACTTAGTGCATCCGTATAGATTTATCTAACAATTCTAACTAAAACTCCGACAAGAGTTGCGATTTTGATCAAGAAAGTAATCGAATATCGGCGTCGGCTGGCACAGGATTGATGCTGACTTCGTCAGGAGGCATCTTCAC
>Ga0255289_1000104_pt1 | contig 9588 bp, 5 predicted proteins | sample AtltaT_37_FD_183665 | JGI IMG/M metagenome (GOLD analysis project Ga0255289, IMG submission 183665) | Metatranscriptome of freshwater microbial communities from Altamaha River, Georgia, United States - Atl_UVDOM_RepB_8d (Metagenome... | ecosystem: Environmental > Aquatic > Freshwater > River...
GAAGCAGGGCTCCGTAACTTCAATAGTCTACGCGAGTCACGGCTTCAAGAGATTGAGGCGAGTAAGCTTACAAACCTTGCTCAGTTCTCAGAAACACTAATGCAGACTCTTACCACCGCTGCCAAGGAGAAAGGTCAGCGGGATATGGAAGAGGGTCTACAGCAGGCATACTTAGATGGCATCTCAGATGAAGCTGCACAGGCATACGACAAAGCTGAAGGTGATGTCCACGCCATTGAATCGACATTCAAATCCGCAGCAGCTGAGGCGGAGCAGAAAGGGGCTCCTATTGATGTTGTAAGACAGTTCCGTGACTTCGGTGGGTGGAAGGGTTACGGCTACGCTGTTGGTATGGCTCAACAAGGTGCTGCGTTCTACCCCAGATTCTTCCAACAAGCATCGCAACAAGTTAGTGTCAATATCAACGGTCAGGAGATCACCCTAGATACTGCCAAGAGTGGTCCAGAGCGAGCAGCTGTAGAAGCTGAGATTCGTGGTCAATTCCTGAGCCACTTTTCTGGCATGAATCCAGCCCTACTCAACAAGTACTTGTTCCCTGCTATGAAGCAGTTTGAGAACGAGGCAGCAATTGACTGGGCAGAGAAACAACAAAAGGCACTGCAGGAAGAACGTCGTACTGAGTCCCAAGACATCCTCTACAATGGTATCAAAGCAGGGATGGGTGGTCAGACCCTCATTGACTTCATCAATCGCTACGCTGGTGATTTCGGTGGTGTAGGTGGTGCTCGTAAGGCAGGAATCGAGATCCTTGAGAACCTCATTAACTCCCGTCAGATTGGCGAAGCAGAGGTCAACGCAATTCTTGACTATGAGTTCCAAGCAAAGGACGGTTCGACGCGAAAGATTGGTGAGTATTGGGGTCGTGACTTCACAAAAGTCAAGGATCTTCTGTACAACGCTAGTCGAGTAGATCTCCAGCGACAGTTGGAGCAACAAAGCGACACGCAAAACGAATTCAAACTTGACTTCGATCGTCAGACTGCTGAACGTCGTGCACAAGGTAAGGATTGGAGTGAAGCTGAGCTTAGGGCTATTGCATCTAACTATGAGCAACAAGGCCTTGGTCCTGCTCCTGATTGGTTGAAGAACTACATGTCCCGAGAGGATCGGGCAGATGAGCTGGATAAAGAACGGCTTATGTCTCTTCGCCAGTCTCGCGGTTACCTGACAGAAGAGGACCTGAAGAACGTATCTCCGACACTGTACTCACAGATGATTGGATACGTCAAAGAGGACAAGAAGCTTACTGAGGTTCCCCAAGCCTTTGCAAAAGAAGCGAAGGACAAGATTGGGGCCTTCACCGCTAAGTTCCTGAACGAGACTGAGGGATCAAAGGATAAGAGTCCAGAGTACTACAACGCTTTCTACAACGCTCAAAACGCATACGATCGCTACTTCCGTGAGAATATCCGAACTGGTATGAACCAGCAAGAGGCTCACAACAAAGCGATGGAGCGTATTGAGAAGAACTTTGCAGCTGGTACCTATACCAAACGACCAACAGCTACAGCCAATCAAGAAGCTAGGATCAACTATGCAAAGGCAAGTGCTGCTTGGTCAAAGGATCCGAACCTAATCAATACCCAGGTGCTTCCTGGTACTGAGCGAGCGATCCAAGCGCTTGAGCAGTACGCAGCTACTGGTCGAGGTCAGATCCCATACATCTATTATCAACTTGCCCAAGGTCAACGTAACCTGACTGCATGGGACATTGCAAACGCACAACTGGAGGCTGCAGGCAAGGGCTCTCTGATACGTCCACAAGCTGTTCAATACGTTGATCAGCAGGACCCTCAACTACGTGCTCTGCTGAACTGGAGACCCACTACTGCTCGCACTAATCGTGCAGGCATCCTCTCTAGCAGCTACAAAGAATTCCTTGACCTAGTTGCTAGTAAAGAGTCAGCTTCGTATGGTCACTACGACGCCATGAATACTGGTGGTGCTGCTGCTGGGACAATCGCCTACGGATCTGCAAACAGTAAGGATGTCTTTGGCCGAGGCCTTAGTCAGATGACTATCGGTGAGGTCATGCGCCTTCAAGACAGTAATCAGGTACATGCTGCTGGTCGGTATCAAATCATCCGTGATACTCTCAAGGATCTAATGAAGAACGGAGCAGCTGGTCTAACTCCTAATGATCCGTTCAATGCAGCGAACCAAGACGCTCTTGCTGTTGCACTTGCACGCCGTCGACTCAACCAAGGTAATGCAATGGTTGGTCTGCGTAATGAATGGGTTGGTTTGGATAAGGTACCCGATCAGGTACTTCTGAGAGCTATTGACAAGCTGCGAGCTACATCTCCATTCAACAACCCAGTCAACTTACTTCCTGGCCTCGTGTATCGGATTGGCAGTCGTGGTTATGGATCTACGGGTCCACATCTTGATGTCAAACCTGTAACACCCGGCACACTTCAATCCAACAGCAGTCTTCCTCCAATTTCACAAACTGAGTTGGATCAGTACGTCTCTGTTGGATCAGATCGTCAACCGCTATCTAAGGGTACGGTGACGACAGATAACGACACAGCACATAGGGGTAGGGGTAGTTTCGGTCATGACTTTGCCGCACCGGATGGTACACCAGTGTTCCTCAAGAATGGAGCAAGGGTTGTGGGTACTTTCAAGGGAGACCAAGGCACGGACCACACAATCATCGAACTCCCTGATGGGCGTCGTTATCAATTCCTCCACGGTGTAAACGCCTAATTACTACGGTAAGAAATGATTGATCCTAACTCGGTAGATACACAGTATCTCCAGGGTAATGTAGAGCTGACAGTAGATGCTCTCAAGCGAGAAGAAGAAGAGAAGAGGAAAGCAGAAGAACAGGCTCGTATCGCTGCTGAACAAGCTGCTCAACAGGAAGCCCTTCGCAAGGATAGCCACGCTGCTAAACCTGCCAGCCAATTTGGTGCCGCAGAGAACATGAAGGAAGTCGGCAACGCCATTATGGGTGGTGTACGAGATACCGTCAGTTCTATTGCGACTGCTCCAGAGCGTGCTGTTGATATGACCAATGGTCAGATGCAGGAGCATGGGAAGGACTACAAGCCTGAGTGGAACCCTCTTGGTGGTGATTACAACCCAATTACTAAGACTTGGTGGGGTAACTTCATTAGGGGTGGTGTCCACTTCGGTACAATGGGTCTTGCTATCATCGGGGCCTCTAAGATTCCCGGTGTTAAGAATGTAGTCGGTAGAGCGACAAGTACTGCACTTGGTCGAGTTATTACTGGTAACAGAATCACTAGGGCTGCAGCCATTGGTGCCGCATCAGATGTCCTGTCTGAGTACTCCCAAGGTGACAATGCCATGGGCGCGCTTGCTCAACGCTTCCCCCAACTCAACAACCCGCTTGCTACCCACGACGCTGATCACCCAATCATCAAGACATTCAAGAATGTTGTAGAGGGCATTGGTATTGGCATCGTCGCTGATGGTGTGGCTGTTGCTATTGGTAAGGGTCGTGATGCCCTAGGTAAAACAACAAAGCCAGATCGTGAGGCGCTTGCCGTAGCAGATGTAAAGGTAGAGAAACTTCGTGCTGCTGCTGAAGATACCGCCAAGGCTGCAGTAGATAAAGCGCTTCGACAAGAGACTGCTCAGAAGTTGTTCCAAGAGGGAATCGACTTTACCAAGCTGACTCCTGAAACGCAGCTGGAGCAGATGGCTAAGGTAGCCAAGAAGAAGAAGGCCTATGCCAGCTGGTCACCACCTAATGAAGATAACGTCTCACGTGCTGTTCGTAAGGCTGAGGAACGCTCTGTTGACGTTGAGAATCAGGTACTTGAGAAGGCTGTCATTGAGCTTGATGATCCTAACTTCCGTGGTCACAAGAACAAACCAATCGCTGATCCTTGGCAAGGCTCACCAAACAGCTCTGGCAAGGCCTATGACGTGGCTAAACAGCTCAAGCGTACTCACGGTGAGTGGGGAGCTGAAGACGGCTCCACGGACTCCCTAGTGACCCCTGCAGCAGCTGAGCGTATGGCCAGTACTGCGGACATGGATGGTAAGGATCTCAAGGCGGTTGCTAAGGAGCTTCTTGGTGACCATCGAATGAGGTCCTTGATGTCTGAACTCAAGGCTAACAAGGTCACTTTTGAGGAAGCCTTTGGTGATGCTCTTGAGCGTATGCAGGAGGTGATGGGTCGTGATGCTACGGCTGCTAGCCCTGAGGACTTCTGGAAGCCTATCTTTGAGGATCAGTCGTTCCGTACTGGCGGTAAGGATAGCCTTGATGCCTGGGCTATGGAGAACGTTGTAGCAGCTGACCTGATCAACGGGTCGTTGTTCAAACAACTCCGTGACCTAGGTATTGCAGGACGTGAGTTGAAGGACATCGCTGATCTGATGGATGTTGATGGACCGTTCAAGACTATTGCGGATCGTCTGATTGTTGGCCTCACTAATGTCAAGCGTTCACGGTACCTGATCTCTGATGAGTTCCGTTCACTCCAACTGAATGATCCAAACAAAGCGGCTCGTCAACGTACGCAACGTCTTGCTGAGTTGCACGATGAAACCAAGACAGCCGTACAGACTATGGCTGAGCTTGCTGCTCAATCCCCCACGGATGACTTCCTGCAAGCTGTGTTGGAAGCCTTTTCGATGTCCAACAAGATCAACAATTGGACGGACTTCGATAACTACATGCGTAAGCAGTTGGTTGGTGAGACCACTGAGGCTGGTACCCGCAAGACTGGTCATTTGATTCGTGAGCTGCAGACCGTGATGGTTCACAGCATCCTGAGTGGCCCTAAGACGCCTGTACGGGCAGTTATGGGTACTAGCACTGCAACGTTCCTGAGGCCTATTGCAACGGCAATGGGAGCTGCTATGCGGTTTGATGGAGATACCATACGCACTTCCCTTGCTTCTACCAATGCAATGGTTCAAGCGATTCCAGAGGCGTTCAAGTTGTTCAAGACGCGACTGAATGCGTACTGGGCTGGTGACATTGCTGATGTTCGTACGCGATTCTCCGAGTACAACGCTAAGCAAGAGCAGTGGGATCTACTGGGTCATTGGGCCGAGACTCGTGGTACGGAAGCTGATAAGGCTGCGTATCGTCTCGCTAATATGGCACGAGCTTTGAATGACAACTCGTTCCTGACCTACTCAACTAAGTTGATGGCAGCAACGGATGACACCTTCTCATACATTCTTGGTAGGGCACGCCTAAGGGAACGTGCTCTGAGTGAAGCGATTGATTCCCAACGAAATGGGGATGTTGTAGAAGTAACTCCTCAGCTAATCCAGGCTTTTGAGGATAGGCTTCACAGTAAGGTCTTCGATGAAGAGGGTAACATCACTGATGCTGCTGCAGACTTTGCACGCAAAGAGGTTACTCTCACAAAAGACATCTCAGGGTTTGCGGCTGGTCTTGATAAAGTCTTTGCCTCTCACCCATGGGCTAAGCCTTTCTTCCTGTTTGCACGTACTGGTATTAACGGACTTGAGCTGACGGCAAAACATACTCCGGGTTTTAACTTCCTTGTAAAGGAGTGGAATGACATTGCCTTTGCTTCAGCGGATGACCTCTCGGCTGTAACTAAGTACGGCATTGAAACAGCACAGGACCTGGCCAATGCCAAAGCTCTCCAGGCTGGCCGCCTTGCTATTGGTAGCTCCGTGATCTTCATGGCTGGCCAACAGTTCATGAATGGCAACCTCACAGGTAACGGACCTCAGGATCGACAGAAGAGGCAGCTTTGGGAAGATGCTGGTTGGAAGCCTCGTAGTATCCGACTTGGTGATGTCTGGATCGGCTATGACTCTTTTGAACCGTTTAACCAGATCCTAGCTGCTGTAGCGGACATTGGTGACAACATGGAGCTGATGGGTCCAGAGTGGGCTGAACAGAACCTCCTCAAGCAATCGTTGGTACTTGCTCAGACCATCACCAGTAAATCCTACCTCGCTGGTATCAGCCAGTTTGTTGACCTGTTCTCTGGTGATCCAAAGGCTGGTGCCAAGATCATTGCTGGTCTAGCCAACAACACCGTACCTCTTGCTGGCTTTAGGAATGAGATCGGTAAAGTCATCACTCCATACACTCGTGAGCTGTCTTCGTCGTTCTGGGATGCTATTCGTAACCGGAACCTTGGATCTGAGCAGCTGACCAGCGAACCGCTGCCTATCAAGTATGACCTGCTTACTGGTAAGCCGATTCGTGACTGGGACTTCCCAACTCGTATGTTCAATGCCATCAGCCCTGTTCAGTTGAATCTGGATAATGGTCCCGGTCGAACGATGCTGTTTAACAGCGGGTACGACATGAAACTTTCCACCTACTCAACTCCAACAGGTCTTTCTCTCGCCGATAACGCAAAGGTGCGTTCTTTGTACCAACGAGCCATTGGCAATCAGAACCTTGAGGAGAAGCTGAACAAGTTGGCTGCTCGTAAAGATGTTCAGGACTCTATCGCACAGATGGATTGGGATAGGCGTAACAATCGTAGATTCCTTGATCCGATGAAGTCATACTTGCATACAGACCTGATCCGTAACGCCTTTGATGAAGCTCGTCGTAAGGCATGGGCACAGATTCAGAACGATCCTGATGTCCGTAAGGCTGTTGCCTCTAAGAAGGCTAATGATCTTGCTGTCATCAATACCCGTGCTGGTAACTACAACGCAGCACAACAACAGGCACAACAATTCCTTCAACTTCGGAATAAGTAGTAATGGCCGTTACACAGAATAACTATACAGGGAACGGGTCAACCGTTCTCTATTCATTCACTTTCCCATATCTTGATGAGTCACACGTTAAGGTTTCCATTAACGGTACTCCTACAACTGCATACTCGCTAGCCAACGCTACCACTATTCAGTTCAATAGTGCTCCATCCAATGGAGCTGCTATCCGTATCTACCGAGAGACAACTGACACTGAGCCGGTATCTACCTTCTATCCTGGCTCAGCTATCAGGTCTCAGGATCTGAACGATAACTTCCTGCAGTCTCTATACCTTACTCAAGAGACAGAGACCCTCGCTACCAATCAAAGTACTGCTGGTCTCCAAGCACAAATCACTGCAGCTACTGATACAGCTAACAGCGCAATAACGACAGCCAACATCGCTACTAGCACTGCTAACACAGCATCTGCAAACGTTACTGCAGTCAGCAACACAGCTAACACCGCTCTTAGTGTTGCTAACGCTGCCATGCCTAAGGCTGGTGGCACGTTTATTGGTGATGTCATCTTTAACACCACTACCTCAACCAAGATCCCTGTAGGTACTTCAGGCCAACGTCCTGGAACACCAACAGCAGGCATGATCCGCTTCAACAGCTCCATTCTTCAGTATGAGGGCTACAACGGTACTGCCTGGGGAACCATTGGTGGTGGGGCTAAAGGTGGCGGAACTGATCAGGTTTTTATTGAAAACGATCAGACTGTAACCACAAACTACACATTGACTGCTGGCAAGAATGCAGTTACTGCTGGACCGATCACGGTCAATAATGGTATTACCGTGACCATACCTTCAGGATCTAGCTGGACGATTGTTTAATTATGCCTATCACAATTAACGGATCCGGCACCGTAACCGGAATCTCAGCAGGTGGTTTGCCTGATGGGTGCATTACTACCCCTGACTTGGCAGATGGCGCTGCTACTCAAGCAAAGCGCAGCGAACAGCTCACGCTAGGCACCGCCCAAGCCAGCACCAGCGGCACCAGCATCGACTTCACCGGCATCCCGAGCTGGGTGAAGCGGGTTACGGTAACCGGGATTAACGTCTCAACAAATGGCACGTCTTTTGTGTGTCTAAAACTTGGCACAAGTTCTGGAGTTGTTACTTCGGGATATGTTGGTAATTACACTAACTTTAACAGTGCCGCATTTGGCAATACCGGAAACATGATTGGGGAGTTTGTGCTTACCGCAAACGGAGCCGCTGCTGATACGCGTCAATTTACTGCGACACTTGTCTCTCACGGCGGCAATGGCTGGCTGTTTTCAGCGATGGGTGCCGCGACCAACATTGTTGGCAATACAAACATTTCAGCGGGGGCAATTATTCTTGCAAGCACCTTAGATCGCATCCGCATCACCACCATCAACGGCACCGACACCTTCGACGCCGGCTCCATTAACATCATGTACGAGTGACGCCATGACACTACGACTTAACGGCTCCACGTCGGGCTACACAGAAATCGACGCCCCAGCCGTCGCTGGCAGTAACACGCTCACTCTCCCCACCGGCAACGGCACCACTGATCAAGTCCTTAGCGGCAACGGCTCTGGCGCTTTGAGCTGGGTGGATCGCGGGCGGATGGTGCTGGAAACCGCCAAGACAACCACCAGCGGAACCAGTATTGATTTCACTGGGATTCCGAGTTGGGTGAAGAAGATCACGGTGATGTTTAACAACGTGTCCCTGTCGGGCACAGACAGCCTACTTGTTCAAGTCGGAGCAGGATCAATCACGACAACTGGTTATACAGGTAGCGGATCATACGGAACAAATAACACGGGCTTAGCATCAACAAGTGGCTTTGTATTCACAGTTGGCACCGCTGCCGCTGGATTATACGGCCACATGCTCATAACCAATTTATCGTCTAATACTTGGCTTAATTCTCACCAGGGCTTTCTTGCGGGCACCACGGTGTCCGAAATCGGGGGCGGATCCATTGCCCTCTCTGGAACACTTGATCGCCTGCGCATCACTCCTACCGGCTCAAACACCTTTGACGCCGGGTCGGTGAACATCCTGTACGAGGGCTGATCATGAGCACACTCAACGTCTCCAACCTTGCCGGCCCCTCTAGCACCGGCACCGCTGCCCTGCTGGCCAGCATCAACGGCGGCGCCATCGCCGGCAACCGGAACCGGCTGATCAATGGCGGCATGGCGATCGACCAGCGCAATGCTGGCGCCAGTCAGACCTTCACCGCTGGCGCTGCGCTCGCCTACAGCGTTGACCGCTGGTACGCCTACTGCACCGGCGCGAACGTGACCGGCCAGCGGGTGCAGGGCGCCAGCGCCGGCCTGTTCCGCTACCAGTTCACCGGGGCCGCATCGGTCACCGCGATCGGCTTCGGCCAGCGCATCGAGCAACTGAACAGCGCTGATCTGGCTGGTACCACTGCCACGCTCAGCGTTGACCTTTCCAACTCACTACTGACCACTGTCACCTGGACAGCCTTTTACGCCAACACTGCTGACACCTTTGGTACGCTTGCTAGCCCCACTCGCACGCAGATTGCAACGGGTACCTTTACTGTTACGAGCACGGTAACGCGTTACAACACCAGCATCAGCATCCCAGCAGCTGCAACTACGGGTATTGAAATTGTCTTTACCGTCGGCGCACAAACTTCCGGTACTTGGTCTAGAGCTAATACATGCTACACTAATCCCTTGCTGGCTCGTCCAGTGGGGGTGCATTTATTAGATTCAAACCATGGTTCGCAGCCTGTACGCACAGCGCAAGTTGTGAATATGGTGAGTCATGATAACTAAGCGAATCGGGGGAAAACCGTACCTGCTTTACTGTGGGGGCGGCCCGATGCTTCATTCAAATTTCTGCCCTATCA
>Ga0255289_1000106_pt1 | contig 9541 bp, 1 predicted proteins | sample AtltaT_37_FD_183665 | JGI IMG/M metagenome (GOLD analysis project Ga0255289, IMG submission 183665) | Metatranscriptome of freshwater microbial communities from Altamaha River, Georgia, United States - Atl_UVDOM_RepB_8d (Metagenome... | ecosystem: Environmental > Aquatic > Freshwater > River...
CGCGATTCCATTATTCTAGTTATGATATCAATGTGGCAAACCATTGTCAATTCATCAATCTATATATAAGCGATAAGTAAAAACTATTTTACCTAAACAGACAATGAAAATTATTTCTAACACCACATGGAAGCGAACGAGTGCTGTTCTGCTTCTATCGCTGTTATCACACTTGGTGTGGTCGCAGTCGGGCAATTTGAAGGTCGATTTCCGACAAAGTGCCAACAATGATGCGGGCTATGGGCCCGGTGCTATTCATTGGATTAACTCGATTCTGCAATCGAACAACTCTTCCTATTCGGAGGGGATGTCGCCATTGCAGCGGGTGATTCTTTTGAACGTTCCTGCAACTGCAGGAAACCTACACTCTTTGCAGCTGGGTCATCAGTTCACGAAAGGCGGACACCACGCGTATGACTTCCTTACAGGAAATAGTTTGGGGTCATCGACGGGTTGGAACGTTGCCTACGCGAACTACAACGATTACCTGGCATCGACCGAGGCAAACGCAGAAGACATTCTGTATGCATGGCAGTGTGCTGAAGAAATTGGCCCGCCTGCTGATATGGATAATATCTGTGCTGATTTGCACGACCCAGCCATCGGTTATTATTTTGACGTAGAACTACCCGATGATCCGTTCATCAGCATTGATGGTTCGGTGCAGGATAAAATCGATGCTTACGAAGCAGAGTTTGGAAATCGCTATATACGCGTTTACGGTAACGCTGAGATTACCGATGCTTATTTCACTTGCGTAGAGCACGACGTGCCGAATCTTGGTGATACGGGCGACTCTTACGCTACATATATACTGGTTCTTGAAACAACTTCTACAAATATCATTTTCGAAATAGGTGGTCACCTCGCTATGGGTGGCTTCGACAATTCCGGTATGAACTGGGGTCCAAACCTTGGAGCCGGCAGTATTAATGGTGGACCATACCACTTCAAACTATTTGGTTTGGGAGGTTCAGTGAATACTACTTCTTGCACTTTGAATGAATATGTATCACTTGGCGCTCAGGATAACCAAATCACCGCCGGTGATATTATTCCACTTACATGTGATTGTTCAATAAGTGGTACTACCGGTCCGGTTTGCCCAAATTCGAATAGCCAATATTGTGCGCCATCGAATGCAGTTAGCACCACTTGGAGCATCTCCGGTAATGGAAGTATTGTTGGAACAGGAAATTGCATTCAAGTAGTTGCCGGTTCCGGATGTGGTCAATCGTACACTCTTTCTCTAGAGTACACCAACGATCAAGGCTGTACCTCAAGTTGTGAGATTACCGTAATGGTTGAGGATACTACAGCTCCTGTAATAACTGCAAATGGATCAGTTGATAATGGAGCTGATTTAGGAGCTAATCCAACCGCTGAAGAAATTGATGCCGCTTTGGGATCCGCAACAGCAAATGATAACTGCGAAAACTATCCCGCAGTTATTTCTGTTGATGGATCTGTATCTGCTGACGGATGCTATCGCTCACAAACGCGAACATTTACAGCAACAGACGGATGTGGCAATACAGCCACAGATAGCCGTACAATCTCATGGCTGGTGGATGTTGAGGCGCCTATAATTACATACAACTGCGCAAGCAGTGTTGGAGTGAATACGGACCTCGGATGCAACCCTTCTACTCAAGAAATCGAGGAAACTTTGTGCACGATTACAGTAACCGACAACTGTGATGAAGAAGTTGAAGTGATTATTACGAATGATACAATTGCCGGCCCTGGCTGCACGTACACAATTACACGTGGCGTGGTCGCTACAGACCGTTACGGGAACACTGCAACAACCTCTCGCAGCGTTAGCTACAAAATCGACTTCGATGCTCCGGTATTGACTGCTTCAGGTTCTGTAGAAGATGGAGCGAACTTGGGCGGTAATCCAACTGCTGAAGAAATCGACGCAGCTTTGGGATCAGCTACTGCATTTGACGTATGCGACGGCGATTTGCCTGTGAGCTCATCTGATAACGACGTTGTTATCGATGGTTGTAACTACTCTCAAACACGCACATTCAGTGCGATGGATGAGTGCGGCAACGAAAGTTCAATTTCACGCACTATCAGCTGGATTGTTGATCTTGAAGCTCCCGTAATTACATACAACTGCGCAAGCAGTGTTGGAGTAAATATAGACCTCGGATGTAATCCTTCTACAGAAGAAATTGAAGAAACACTCTGTATTATCACAACAACCGACAATTGTGATGAAGAAGTTGAAGTGATTATTACGAATGATACAATTGCCGGCCCTGGCTGCACTTACACGATTACACGTGGCGTTGTCGCTACTGATCGTTACGGTAACACTGCAACAACCTCTCGCGGCGTTAGCTACAAAATCGACCTCGATGCTCCTGTATTGACAGCTTCAGGTTCTGTAGAAGATGGTTCTGACCTCGGCTGCAACCCAACTGCAGAAGAAATTGATGCTGCATTGGGATCAGCTACTGCAGAAGATTTCTGCGATGGTGAACTTCCTGTTTCTACTTCAGACAGCGAGGTTTCTGAAAATGGTTGTTCACGCTCTCAAACCCGCTCATTCAGCGCTATGGACGAGTGTGGCAATGAAAGCACTATCACCCGCACTATTAGCTGGAAAATAGATGTTACCGCGCCTATTTTCGCTGAACTTCCTGCTGAGAGCACCATCGACTGCCCTGCTATTCCTGAACTAGCTCAGGCGTCAGTTACCGACGGATGTGGCGATTTCAATCTTACTTTCGAAGATGTTACTACCCCAGGCTCTTGCCCTGCTAACTATAGCGTTACTCGCACTTGGAGTGCTACCGACGCTTGCGGTAACAGCTCTTCTGCTGTGCAAACAATTAGCGTTCAAGATGTAACTGCACCAATAGTTTTAACTCCTCTTGCAGATCAATTCATCCAGTGCCAGGAAGAAGGTATCTTCGGAGAGCCGACTTTCGCTGATGCCTGTGATGATAATCTTGATGTAACTTATGATGTAGACACTGTGATGCTTGCCCGTGGTATGCGCATTGTTCGTAGCTTCACAGCAACAGACGACTGCGGTAACTCGGTAACAGACGAAAGCGCTATTAACATCGTAATTGAAAACAATCCGGTGTTGCTGAACTTGCCAGAACTCAGCGAAGTGGTTGAATGTGGTTCAATCCCACAACCTCCGGTGGTTGACGGCCAGGATGTATGCGGCAATAGCCTTGAAATTAACTTCGAAGAAGTTATTACCGGTGATAATTGCTACGCAACAATCACTCGCACCTGGACTGCGGTTGACTCAAACGGAAACGTTTCTTCAGCTACTCAGGTTATTACTGTTCAAGATACAACCTCTCCTGAAATTTCCGCTGCTGGCGCAGATGCTACCATCGAGTGTCCTGAGCAGCCCGAATTTACAGCCCCTTCGGCTACCGACAACTGCAACGACGTTCAAGTTGTTGAAGTTTCTGATGTAACTGAATCAGCTTGTGGTAACACGTACAGCCGCACCAAGACCTGGAAGGCTGTTGATGTTTGTGGTAACGAATCAGCAACAGTGAGCCAAACTATTACAGTAGTTGATCAAACTGCTCCTTCAATCAGCGCTGCAGGTGCCGATGCTACCATCGAGTGCCCTGCTCAACCTGAATTCACTGCACCATCTGCTAGCGACAATTGTGACAACAACCCAATTGTAGAACTTGTAAGTGATATCATTACGGAAGGCAATTGTGCAGGATCGTATATCCAAACCAAAACTTGGGTAGCATACGATGCATGTGGCAATTACAGCGAAACAGTTAGCCAAACTATCACAGTAGTTGATCAAACTGCTCCTTCAATCAGCGCTGCTGGTGCCGATGCTACTATCGAGTGCCCAGCGGAACCTGCATTTACAGCTCCAACTGCGAGCGACAACTGCAGCGATGCTCAAGTTGTGGAAGTTTCTGATGTAACAGAAGCTGGTTGCGGCAACACATACAGCCGTACCAAGACCTGGAAAGCTGTTGATGCTTGTGGCAACGAATCAGAAACAGTTAGCCAAACTATCAATGTGGTTGATACTACTGCTCCTGTTATTGAAGAACTCGACAACATTACAGGAAGCTGTATCGAAGGAACATCCTTCGGAACTGCCGTTGCTACTGACAATTGTGGTAATGTTGAATTGAGCTACGTAGATGAAGAAATCTGCGTTTATACGACCTACTCAAAAGGTGGTTGGGGTTCTCCTTCGAACAGCACGCCCGGTCAGTATCGCGACAATAACTTCGACGCAGCATTCCCGAATGGTCTGACTATCGGTTGCGCCAATGGCTCATTCACTTTCACTAGCGCTCAAGCAATCGAAGACTGGCTTCCATCAGGCGGCGGTTCTGCCGTGCTTCCTGCAGGAAACATTGTGAATCCTAGCGCCGATGTATTCAGCAACAACTTTGCTGATCAATTGATTGCGGCTATATTGAACACAGGTTTCGATGCTTATGATGAAGATTTAGGTGCTTCAGGTGCAAACCTTGGTAACTTGACCTACGCAAGTGGAACTTTTGCAGGTATGACCATCAATTCTGTTATTGCAATTGCTAACGACGTTATTGGCGGTTGCAGCACTGCATACACCGGCACTCAATTACTAAGTGCGATGGAAGCAGTTAACTTAAGCTTCCATGAAGGTGCCGATAACTCAGGTGCATTCAACTGTGCATTTGGCGATGAAGACAACCAGTGTGCTATCATTGTTGAGCGCACATGGACCGCTACTGACGAGTGCGGAAATACTTCTACAGCAACTCAGCGACTGACTATTATCGACGACGAAGCTCCTGTAGTTTCTGAGCCAGGTGCTGACATGGTAATTGAATGTCCAGCTGTTCCTGTATTTACTGCTCCTACAGCAACTGACAATTGCAGCGATGTTACTGTGCTTGTTATCAGCGATGTTACTGAAGGATCTGACTGTTCATATACCCGCACCATTACCTGGGCGGCTGCAGACGCTTGCGGAAATCGTTCTGAAAGCGTTAGCCAGTCTATTACTGTGATTGATAACTCAGCACCTCAGTTCACGGCTTGTCCTGCAGCGTTGACTATAGAATGTTCTGACGAACTACCTGTTGTTGCTACCAATGTAGAGGCTACTGACAACTGCTCTGCAGTATCAGTTCAATACTTAGGTGAAACTTCAGAAAACGGCGATTGTTCTTCAACAATCACGCGCACATGGGTTGCAACCGATGCTTGTGGAAACAGCACCGAATGCACTCAGACTATTACCATTGTCGATACGACAGCACCTCAATTGAGCAACCTTCCGGCAAGCGAAATCAGCATCGAGTGCGATGCCAACGTTCCCGCTGCAGCCGAGGTAACAATCACAGACAACTGTGATGCTAACGCTTCATTGATTTTCAACGAAGCAACTGTAGATGGCGACTGCGGATATTCAATCGTTCGCACTTGGTATGGTGTTGACCAATGTGGAAATGTTTCTGAAACATTCACTCAGAACATCAACATTCAAGATAATACCGCTCCAGTGTTCGATGCATATGAATACTATGTACACATCACATGTGGTGAAACAGCTCCTGCTCCGACTGCTACAGACAACTGCGGCAACGTGACCGTTGAATTGATTCAAGATCAACTTCAGTCTGGCGGATGCTTGGGTGTTTGGTATCGTGTTTATCGCGCTACAGATGCTTGCGGTAATTACACCGATGCTGAGCAATTCGTTTCTATCAACGACGATGTTGCACCGGTATTAAATGGTTTGCCTGAGAATACAACCGTTGAATGTTCAGATGTTGTATTGAATGGAAATGGTGGTGTTACTGTTTCTGATAATTGTGATCAAGAAATAGAAGTAATCTATACTGAAGAATTCATCGGTCAGGATGATGATTGTCCTGAAACGTATGATATCATTCGCACATGGGTTGCTACTGATGATTGTGAAAACACAACTACAGAAACTCGTACTATACACGTACAAGATACAACTGCTCCTGTTTTCGTAGACTTCCCGGCTAATTTGACTATCAGCTGTGATGAAGAGGTTCCTGCAGTTGTTTATCCTACTGCTTCTGATAACTGCGACAGCAACGTTGAAATTTTCTTTGCTGAAGATGTTATGGCGGGCACTTGCCCACAGAACTACTTCATCTATCGTGTTTATCGCGGTCAAGACAACTGCGGAAACGAAGTTGTTGAAACACAAACCATCACCGTTGTTGATGAGACAGCGCCTATGTTTGAAGAACAGAATAATGAATTCACTTACGAGTGCAATACAGAGATTCCTGTTATAGAACCAATGGCTACCGACAATTGCGGTAACGTTTCATTGAGCTACACTGATAGCGAAGCAGAAGGCAACAACTGCTACAGCACATTAACTCGTGTTTGGACTGCTATTGACAATTGCGATAACTCATCATGGTTCACCCAGACTATCCACATTCAGGACACTACTGCTCCGGTAATAAGCGGAAGCAATGAATTGGATCGCCCTTGCGGTGATTTCATCGGTATTTATGTTGAAGCAACCGACAACTGCAGTGAGGTTAATATTACCTACACCGACATGATTGTTTCAGGTTCATGCGCAGGAAACGTTTTACGTTCTTACACTGCTACTGACCTTTGCGGAAATGTATCTAATACCTTCGTTCAGGTTATTCATTTGACTGATGAGATTGCTCCTGAAGTAACTTATCAAACCGAAAACATGACTGTTGAATGTGGCGATGAATACTCTGTTGTCCCAGCTTCATTTAACGACAATTGCGATGAGGAACTCGATATTACTTCTGACTTCACTTCTGAAGCTACAGAATGCACTACTATCGAAACTTATAGCTGGACTGCTACTGACCACTGTGGTAACTCTACTACAGCAACGACTGTTGTAACTATTGTCGACACTACGAATCCTTACTTCACTTCATTGCCTGAAGATGCATCCGTTAGTTGCGACGAGGAGGTTCCTGGCTTTGGAACTTACGATGCTGCAGACAACTGTGACAATGACGTTGAAATAGCGGTTTCTGAAACAACAATCGCCGGCGATTGTCCTCAGAGCTACACCATCGTTCGCGTTTATCGTGCTTACGACAATTGCGGAAATGAAGCAGTAGAAACTCGTTACGTATTTGTAATGGATGAAACAGCTCCAGTATTTGCAGATCAAAGTAGTTCATACACGTACGAGTGTGGTACTGATGTTCCAGTAATTGAACCTTCAGCATCTGATAACTGTGGAGACGTAACTTTGTCATACCAGGATGCTGATTTCAATGGTAACTCTTGCGAAGGCGTAATCGTTCGCACCTGGTATGCATCAGATGCGTGCGGTAACAGCTCATCATTCAGCCAGTACATCACAATCGTGGATACTCAGGCTCCTGTGGTGAATGCATTCGAAATTGAAATTGAAATGCCATGCGATAACGTTAGCAACGAAGTTATGATTTCTGCTACTGATTGCAACGAAGTAACTATCGATTTCAATGATGAATATGTAAGTGGAGGTTGTGCAGGTCGCATCATTCGCTCATACACTGTTACTGATGCCTGCGGAAACCAAACTGCCGGACTCATTCAACAGATTATCACACTTGTTGATGAAATTGCACCATCAGTTGAAATTGCTCCTTCTGATTTGACTATCGAGTGCGGTGAAGAAGTACCATCGTATGAGCCAACATGGTCTGACAACTGTGATCAGGATTTGATTCTGACCGCTGTTTCAGGTATCGCTCAAGACGATTGCACTACCATCATCTCACAAAGCTGGACTGCAGAAGACCATTGCGGAAATAGCACAACTATTTCGCGCACAGTAACAATTGTTGACAGCACTGCTCCTGTATTCACCTCTGTTCCTCAGAACGAAGAGCGTGATTGCAACGCGGATGATGTTGTAGCGACCGCTACTGCTGAAGATATCTGTTCAGACGTTACAGTTTCGCACATCGATGTAGTTGTTCCGGGTTCATGCCCTGCATCATACACTATCGAGCGTACGTATACTGCAACCGATGCTTGTGGTAACTCAGCTTATTACACTCAGTACATCAACGTTTCTGACAATACTGCTCCGGTATGGGGTGAAAACGGAAATACGTTCGTATATGAGTGCGGTGCGGAAGCCGACGTGGTTGCGCCTGTTGTATCTGACAACTGCAGCGAATACACATTAAGCTATACCGATGGTAATCCAACTCAAGGTGCTTGCACTCCAATGTTCGAGCGTTCTTGGATTGCTGTTGACGCTTGTGGAAATGCTAGCGCAGCGTTTGTTCAGTACATCTCATTCGAAGATACTACTGAGCCTGTTCTTAGTGGCTGTCCTGAAAACCTGGTGTTGAATTGCAATGATGAATTGCCAACTCCTGCAAGTGTTACAGCATTTGACGGATGTGATTCAGACGTTCAGATTTTCTTCGACGAGCAATTTATCGGTAATGCTCCAGCTGATGGGTCAATTGCAGATTGCAACTTGATTACTCCAGCACGCCCTGCCGGCAACTCTTGCGGATATCCTTATGACTGGTCAATGGTAATGTTCTCCATGCCTACAGCTCACCGTTGGTATCAGGTTGTTGATGGTAGCCTTGTGCAATATCCTGGTGGTTCATTACACCTGGTTGCTCAACTCGACAACGTGTTGAATCCTGGTACAGGTTGGAATGTTGATGTATGGTTCAATGGTGGTATGGACTGGTCTACCTGGTCAACCCAGAGCTTCCCAACCAGCTTCAAAGCTGATTGCGGTGGTGTTGATGCCAACTTCGCTTCTTGGACTTACTTCTTGTTACAAGCAGGTTCAGGTGCTGAAATGACAGGATACGGTAACTATACCGGATCTTCAATCAACATGGTTCACGCTCCGGCTAACAACTACTTTGGTTTCCAATTGGGTGACGGTGCTAACAACTACAACGCAGCTGACAACGGCTTCGGAGGTTGGTTCAGCTACAACGGTTCATTCCGTCCGAACACGAACCAAAGCTTCACGACTATATCCGGTGGCGGTGACTTGGCATTCGAACTCGATTGCTGCCCTGATTACTCAATCGAGCGTCAGTGGACTGCTATTGATTGTTCGGGTAATACTGCTACTTGCACGCAGACTATCAGCTTCAGCCCAAGTGCTCCAAGCACCGGTGGTAACGAAGGCCAGTCTACAATCGACCAAGAAGCTGTATCTAACGAACGTGTTGGAAGCACCATTACTGTGTCGCCTAACCCAGCCAACACTACTGCATTGTTCACTTTCAAAGCTGCCAACAGCGCCAAGACAACCGTTGAGGTGATGGATTTGACAGGTAAGAAAGTTGCGGATGTATTTGTGGGTGCTGTAGAAGCAGGCGCTTCTTATGTTGTAAACTTCGATGTAAGCAACCTGGCGACAGGCGTTTACACGTATCGCTTGATCAATGGAACTGAAGTGAAGGTTGATCGCCTTATCATCAGACAATAATCCATAGGTCAAAAACCTAGCTTAAAGATACTATATATAACATCAGGCGACACCCAAAAACCTAATCATCCC
>Ga0255289_1000115_pt1 | contig 9258 bp, 7 predicted proteins | sample AtltaT_37_FD_183665 | JGI IMG/M metagenome (GOLD analysis project Ga0255289, IMG submission 183665) | Metatranscriptome of freshwater microbial communities from Altamaha River, Georgia, United States - Atl_UVDOM_RepB_8d (Metagenome... | ecosystem: Environmental > Aquatic > Freshwater > River...
AGCGAATCTAACGAGAGGCCAGACATTGCAAGCCTCTGCGCTATTTCAACTTACATTAACGCTTTTTGCGGTTCGCAATGTGGATGGCATGACCATTCACGGCTAACGCTGCTTCATGCAGGGTTTCAGACAGCGTTGGGTGAGAGAACACCATAATGCCCAAATCTTCAGCGCTGGTGCCAAACTCCATACCAATCGCGCCTTGCTGTACCAGCTCGGCAGCGGATGGGCCAATCACATGCACGCCCAGTACGCGGTCAGTTTTAGCATCGGCAATGACTTTAACGAAACCATGAGTATCGTTAGCAGCCATGGCACGACCACTGGCCGCAAATGGGAAGGTACCAACGTTAACAGCGACGCCTTCCGCTTTTAATTGCTGCTCGGTTTTACCCACAGAGGCAATTTCTGGGTGCGTGTAAATAACGGACGGAATCAAATCATAGTTGATTTGTGCTTTATGGCCAGCGATGCGCTCGGCAACCATTACGCCTTCTTCAGACGCTTTGTGTGCCAACATAGGGCCGCGCACGATGTCGCCAATCGCATAAACGCCAGCCACTTTAGTAGCGCACTGACCATCTACTTCAACAAAGCCGCGTGCATCAACGCTCACGCCGCTATCAGCAGCCAGAACATTTTCAGTCACAGGGCGACGACCTACCGCCACAATTAACTTGTCAAACGTCAGTTGCTGTTCGCCAGCCGCATCCGTAAAGAATACTGTTACTTGACCGTCTTTTACTTCAGAGCCGGTTACGCGCGCACCCAAACGGATGTCCATACCTTGTTTAGTAAGGATTTTTTGCGCTTCTTTAGCCACTTGCTCATCAACGGCAGAGAGGAATTTGTCTTGCGCTTCCAAGACAGTCACTTCAGCGCCCAGACGACCCCAAACGGAGCCCAACTCCAGACCAATCACACCAGCGCCAATCACGCCCAGCTTTTGTGGAACGGTTTGGAATTCCAACGCGCCCGTAGAATCGACGATGATCTCGTGATCAGCGCGTGCAGGCGGGATGTCGATAGGCGCAGAACCTGAAGCCAGAATGACATTAGCGGCATCAACCACTGTCACGCTGCCATCAGCGGCGGTGATTTCAACTTGCTTGCCTGCCAGCAATTTGCCGTGGCCTTCCAGCAGCGTCACGCCGTTGGCTTTGAACAGGCCAGCGATGCCGCCAGTCAGATTTTTAACAATGTTAGCTTTGCGGCCAATCATCGCTGGAACGTCCATTTGAACGTTATCCACAGAGATACCGTGTACACCGAAGCTTTCTTTGGCTTCGTGGTATTTCCAAGAGCTATCCAGCAATGCTTTAGATGGAATGCAACCCACGTTCAGGCAAGTACCGCCCAGCGCTGTTTTGCCATCTTTGCCCTTGTATTTTTCGACACAGGCTGTTTTCAGTCCCAGTTGCGCCGCGCGGATTGCCGCAACATAACCACCTGGGCCACCGCCGATCACTACTACGTCGAATTTTTGACTCATAACCTACTCGATCCTTTTGGGATAAACAGAGCGCCCCCTTCGTTAGGGAGCGCTGCGAAAGGTGCGGATTAAACGTCCAGCAACAGACGGGCTGGATCTTCCAGCAAGTCTTTGATAGCAACAAGGAAGCTAACGGCTTCTTTACCATCAATGAGGCGGTGATCGTAAGACAGTGCCAGATACATCATCGGCAGAATCACAACTTGACCATTGACCGCCATTGGGCGCTCTTGGATTTTGTGCATACCGAGGATGGCAGTCTGTGGTGGGTTCACAATCGGGCTGGACAGCAGAGAACCGAACACGCCACCGTTAGAAATGGTGAAGGTGCCGCCGGTCATTTCTTCGATGGTCAGTTTGCCGTCACGCGCTTTCTTGCCGTAGCCCATGATGGTGCCTTCGATTTCGGCCAAGCCCATGTCTTCGGCGTTACGCAGCACAGGAACTACCAGACCACGATCGCTAGAAACAGCGACACCTACGTCGCAGTAACCGTGATAAACGATGTCGTTGCCATCAATGGAGGCGTTAACGGCAGGGAAACGCTTCAGCGCTTCGGTAGCAGCCTTCACGAAGAAAGACATAAAGCCCAAACGCACGCCGTTGTGCTTCTTCTCGAACAAGTCTTTGTACTTGTTACGCAGATCCATGATGGGCTTCATGTTGACTTCGTTATACGTCGTCAGCATGGCCATAGAAGATTGCGCTTCGACCAGACGCTGGGCAATTTTTGCACGCAAACGAGTCATTGGAACGCGCTTCTCGATACGCTCACCGGCGAGAGCAGGCAGCGCAGCAGCAGGAGCAGCAGGCGCGGCTTTTTTCGCATCAGCGGCAGCAACAGCGTCTTCTTTAGTCACGCGACCGCCTTTGCCAGTACCGGGAATGGCATTGCGATCCAGATCGTTTTCATCAGCAATTTTGCGTGCTGCTGGAGACAGAATGGCTTCGCTGGTAGCGGGTGCTGCGGCAGCAGGGGCTGCTTCAACAGCGGCAGGCGCAGCAGCCGGAGCAGCGGCAACCGCGCCCGCTTCGAGCGTGCCCAGAACCTCTGCGCTCAGAACGGTGTCGCCTTCGTTTTTAGCGATTTGAACTAAAACGCCGTCGGTTTCAGCCAATACTTCCATGACAACTTTGTCGGTTTCGATTTCGACAATCAGCTCATCACGTTTAACGGCATCACCGGGTTGCTTGTGCCAAGTAGCAACGGTGCCATCAGCAACTGACTCAGGGAAGGTTGGGGCTTTGATTTCAATAGCCATTCTTTAAATTCCTGTCGGTTCGGAGTCTTCAGGAAAGGGGGCGATTAACGCCCCGCTCTCTGACTGAAGGTATTAAACAGTGAAGGCATCTTGAAGCAGCTTTTCTTGCTGCTCGTTGTGCATTGACGCATAACCACACGCCGGTGCAGCAGCCGCTTCACGACCCGCATACGCCAAGCCTAATGCTGGGTTTAGTTTAGCAACAGCGTCACGAATGGCTTGCTGAGTGCAATACCAAGCGCCTTGGTTCAGAGGCTCTTCTTGGCACCAAACCACTTGCTTGAGATTGGTATATACAGACAGCACGTCGACCAGTTCAGCCTCTGGGAATGGGTAGAGCTGTTCGATACGAACAATCGCCGTATCTTCGCGGCCTTCATCACGACGCTTTTTCAGCAATTCGTAATAAACCTTACCGCTACACAGGACTACGCGCTCAACCTTGTCGGCATCTACGCGATCAATTTCAGCCAGAACAGGCTGGAACGAGCCATTTGCCAAATCTTCCAGCGTAGAAGTAGCCAACGGATGACGCAGCAGCGACTTAGGCGACAGCGCCACCAACGGCTTACGCAGATTGCGCGACACTTGACGACGCAGCATGTGGTAAACCTGCGCAGGCGTGCTCGGTACGCAAACCTGAATATTGTGCTCAGCGCACAGTTGCAGGTAACGCTCTAAACGCGCAGAAGAGTGCTCTGGACCTTGGCCTTCGTAACCGTGCGGCAGCAACATAGTCAGACCACACACGCGCGCCCATTTGGTTTCGCAGCTACTGATGAACTGGTCCATAACGACCTGAGCACCGTTAGCAAAATCACCAAACTGCGCTTCCCAAATGACTAACGCATTTGGGTTAGTGCTGGCGTAACCATATTCGAACGCCAGAACAGCTTCCTCAGAGAGGTAAGAGTCATAGAGGTCGAAGGCGGGTTGATTCGCCGACAGATTTTGCAATGGCAGATAGCGTGTGGCGTCTTTCTGGCTGTGCAGTGCCGCATGACGGTGCGAGAAAGTACCGCGTCCTACGTCTTGGCCAGTAATACGAACAGGGTAACCTTCGTTGAGCAATGTGGCATAAGCCAAGTTCTCAGCGCAGCCCCAATCCAGCTCCAGCTCACCTTCACCCATGCGTGCACGGTTTTCGAGGGTTTTGCTGACTTGACGCTGAACCACAAAGCCTTCAGGGATTTCGAGCAGCTTGCGATTCAACGTTTTCAGTGTGTCGATGTCTACACGGGTATCACAAGCAGATTCCCATGCGTGACCTACATACGGCGTCCAATCAACAAACAAGCTGCTATCGACGCCCTCTACCACGAGACCATGAGCCACATCGCGGCCTTCGTCCAGCGCAGTACGGTAGTCGTCAACGATTTGTTGTGCTTCTTCTTGCTTCAGCACACCGTCTTTTACCAAAGCATCTGCATACAGCTCGCGCGTGGTACGTTGCTTGGCAATTTTTTGGTACATCAGCGGCTGGGTGCCAGTTGGATCATCCGCTTCGTTGTGACCACGGCGACGGTAGCAAACCAAGTCGATGACGACGTCACGCTTGAACTGCATGCGGTAATCAACGGCCAATTGCGTCACGAATAGGACGGCATCGGGATCATCACCGTTGACGTGCAGTACGGGCGCTTGAATGATTTTGGCTGGATCAGTGCAGTATTCAGTAGAACGCGTGTCCAACGGATTGCTGGTTGTGAAACCAACTTGGTTGTTCACGACGATATGAATAGTGCCGCCCGTTTTATAGCCGCGAATTTGCGACATTTGGAAAGTTTCCATCACCACGCCTTGACCCGCAAAGGCGGAGTCACCGTGAATGGAAACAGGCACAACGGTAGTGCCAGCGGTATCACCGCGACGGTCTTGGCGTGCACGCACGGAGCCTTCAATCACTGGAGAAACAATCTCCAAGTGTGACGGGTTGAAGGCCATAGACAGGTGCACTTGACCGGCTGGCGTATTCACGTTGGAAGAGAAGCCTTGGTGATATTTAACGTCACCGGAGCCACTTTCAACCAATTTCTTACCTTCAAACTCATTGAACAGGTCGCGTGGGTTTTTGCCCAATGCGTTGACCAACAAGTTCAAACGACCACGGTGCGCCATGCCAATAATGACTTCTTTCGCGCCCAATGCACCGGAACGCTGAATGATTTCATCCACCATCGGCACAAGGCTTTCACCGCCTTCCAGACCGAAACGCTTGGCACCGGGAAATTTAGTTCCCAAGTATTTTTCCAAGCCTTCGCCTGCGGTCAAACGCTCTAATACGTTGACCTTAGCTTCTTTGGAGAATTGTGGACGACCACGAACGGTTTCCAGACGCTGTTGGAACCACGCACGCTGCTCGGCGTCAGTGATGTGAGTAAACTCAACACCGATGCTGCCGCAGTACGTTGCTTTTAAGGTGTCGAAAATTTCGCGCAGAGTGGCTTCAGCTTTACCAACAGCCAATTCGTCGGCAAAAAACACAGTGTCCAAGTCCGCATCAGACAAACCATGATGCTGGATTGTCAACTCAACTGGCGCCTGACGCACCCAAAGACCAAGCGGATCCAAAGTGGATGCTTTATGGCCAAGCGTACGGAAAGACTGGATCAGATGCAGAACGCCAATTTGCTTGCGTGCACGTTGCTCATCAAAAGCAGCGCCGGAGGCGGCTTGAGCACGACGTGGACTCTTAGCAAGCTGCACAAACTGATCGCGCACAGCAGAATGAGGAACATCGCCTGAATTGCCGCCATTAGTTGGCAGCCCTTGGAAGTAGTTGCGCCACTCCTCAGGCACGGCACTGGAATCTTGCAAGAAGAGCTCATAAAGCTCCTCGACGTAGGCAGCGTTACCACCGGACAAGTGGGCACTGTTCCACATCCGCTGCATTACGCTTTCGTGCATCTAGGTCACCCTCGGTATAGGGGGACACTATCTTGGAATCTTGGTCGCTTGTGGCACTAAGTCTGAAAAAACGACTTTGGGACAAGGCCACAATACGGATCCCGCAGATAGTTCGGGCTCCAGCCCGCTCGCCCCTGCTGGTCGTTTTATTCAAAGGCTACAAACTGCATGGGTTTTTGCAGCCCGGCAAGATGGCCACATTGACCACAAAGGGCCAATGTGACCTCGTAAGAACCGCTAATGCGGATCAGGTACCACTTTGCAGCAGCATGTTACGCACATGACCGATTGCCTTGGTCGGGTTCAGACCTTTAGGGCAAACGTTCACGCAGTTCATGATGCCACGGCAACGGAAGACGCTGAACGGATCGTCCAACGCAGCCAGACGCTCTTGCGTTTGGGTATCACGGCTGTCTGCCAAGAAACGATAGGCTTGCAGCAGCGCAGACGGACCCAAGAACTTGTCTGGGTTCCACCAGAAAGAGGGGCAAGAAGTGGAGCAGCACGCGCATAGAATGCACTCGTACAGACCATCCAACTTTTCACGATCTTCTGGCGTTTGCAGACGTTCAATAGCAGGCGCTGGCGTGTCGTTTTGCAGGTAAGGCTGCACCTTCTCATATTGCTTGTAGAAGATGCTCATATCGACGACGAGGTCGCGGATAACGGGCAGACCTGGCAACGGACGAATAACCAGCTTGCCGCCTTTCACTACGCTAGAAATCGGAGTGATGCACGCCAAGCCATTTTTGCCGCTGATGTTCATACCATCGGAGCCGCAAACACCTTCACGGCAAGAACGACGATAAGAGAAGGTAACGTCTTGCTCTTTAATCAGAGCCAAAACGTCCAGCACCATCAAGTCTTTGCCGTCGATTTCGACGTTAAAGTCTTGCATAAAAGGAGCAGCGTCTTTCTCGGGATTGTAACGATAAACGCTGACTTGAAGAGTTTTACCAAGCGACATAGCAGCCTCTCTTAGTAAGTACGAACTTTAGGTTCGAATGCTGGAACAGTCTTCGGCGCGAAGTTTACGCCGCGTTTAGCAACGCGCTTCTCGCCAGGGAAGTACAGAGTGTGGCACAGCCAGTTAGTGTCATCACGGTCTTCGAAGTCTTCACGAGCGTGAGCACCGCGCGACTCTTTACGTTCTTCAGCAGCAATCGCTGTTGCTTCAGCAACTTCAAGCAAGTTTTGCAGTTCCAGAGCTTCTGTACGCGCCGTGTTGAACGCCTGGCTCTTGTCAGCAATCTTGACGTTAGCGATACGCTCACGCAGATCCGCCAACTGATTGATGCCCTTCTGCATGAACTCGCCAGTACGGAACACACCGAAGTAGTTCTGCATGCACTGTTGCAGTTCTTTACGCAGCGGAGCAACGTCTTCGCCAGTAGTACGCTCGTTCACGCCAGACAGACGCTTCAGAGAAGCTTCGAGGTCAGAATCGGTAGCACCACGGTATTCGATACCTTCTTTCAGTGCTTTTTCCAGATGCAGACCAGCAGCGCGACCGAATACGATCAGGTCGAGCAGTGAGTTACCGCCCAGACGGTTTGCACCGTGAACGGATACACACGCCACTTCACCGACAGCGAACAGGCCTTCGATAACTTTGTCGTTACCGTTAGCATCTTGAGTAATCGCCTGACCATGAATGTTGGTAGCCACACCACCCATCATGTAGTGACAGGTTGGAATAACAGGCACTGGCGCAACCACAGGATCAACGTGAGCAAAGGTCTTAGACAGCTCACAGATACCTGGCAGGCGGCTATGCAGCACGTCTTCACCCAGGTGATCCAGCTTCAGCAGTACGTGATCCTTGTCTGGGCCACAGCCGTTGCCAGCAATAACTTCTTTAACCATGGAACGCGCAACAACGTCACGACCAGCAAGGTCTTTGGCGTTTGGCGCATAACGCTCCATGAAACGCTCGCCATGAGCGTTAATCAGGTAACCACCCTCACCACGGCAGCCTTCTGTTACCAGAACGCCCGCACCGGCAATACCTGTTGGGTGGAACTGCCACATTTCGATATCTTGGACAGGAACACCGGCACGCAGAGCCATACCAACGCCGTCACCTGTGTTGATCAGGGCGTTTGTGGTGGAAGCATAAATACGACCAGCGCCGCCTGTTGCCAGAACGGTGGCTTTAGAACGGATATAAACTGTCTCGCCGGTTTCGATGCAAATTGCAATTACACCAACGATAGCGCCGTCTTGGTTTTTCACCAAATCAACAGCAAACCATTCGTTTAAGAATGTGGTGCCATTTTTCAGGTTCGCTTGATAGAGCGTGTGCAGCAGTGCGTGGCCGGTACGGTCAGCAGCAGCACAGGTACGCGCAGCCTGACCACCCTTACCGAAATCTTTTGACTGACCACCGAAAGGACGCTGATAAATACGGCCTGTTTCGGTACGAGAGAATGGCAAGCCCAGGTGTTCCATTTCGAAAACAGCTTCTGGACCTACGGAACACATGTATTCGATAGCGTCTTGGTCACCGATGTAATCGGAACCTTTAACGGTATCGTACATGTGCCAGCGCCAATCGTCGTTTGGATCAGCAGAAGCGATGGCACAAGTGATGCCACCCTGCGCGGAAACGGTGTGAGAGCGTGTAGGGAATACTTTGGTTACGCAAGCAGTTTTGTGGCCTGACTGAGACAACTGCAACGCTGCACGCATGCCCGCGCCGCCGCCACCGATAATGATGGCGTCAAAAGACAGAGTACGAATGTTAGCCATGGATTAAACACTCCAGAGAATCTGAACACCCCAGACGAAGAATGCGAACATTGCAATGCCGCAAACAGCCTGGAACAGGAAACGCAAAGCAGTGGCAGCCTTGCCGAAGGCCATTGGTGTCAAATAGTCAGTGGAAATGGTCCACATACCAACCCAAGCGTGAGCACCCAAGCTAACCAGCGCTAACAAGCTGAAAACGCGCATAGATGTCTGTGCAAACAGACCGTGCCAATCAGCAAAAGTGAGGCCTGAATGAGTAACCAGGTACCCTAAAAGGAACAGAAAATAAGCTGCGAGAATGACTGCGGAAACCCGCTGAGCCATCCAGTCAAAAAGACCTGAACGCGAAAAGTTAGTGACGTTGGTTACCATACCCAAACCCCTGCGAGAACAATCAACACTGCGGAAACAGCGATGACAATTTTAGAACCTTGCTTACCACCTTCGAGCGTTTCACCCACACCCGCATCCATCACTAAATGGCGCACACCAGCAACCATGTGATAGAGCAATGCGGAGAGAAGTCCCCAAACCACCAACTTGGCCAGAGAACCGCCCAAGAATGCTTTGGCCTGCGCGAAGCCCTCAGCAGAAGACAAGGACAGATCCAGCACATACAGCATCACGGCGACCCCCAAAAACAGGAGCACGCCAGATATACGGTGTACGATGGACGTGTAAGCAGTGATCGGAAGTTGGATAGTCGTAAGATCTAGGTTTACGGGTCGTTTGCTATTCACGGCTTTTTTCACACTGAGAGCCCTAACCAGCAGGGCGAGTTGTCGGGAAGTGCACTTGTCAGGTACCCATCACCAGGGAGAGACAACGTTCAAAATAGGATTTGAC
>Ga0255289_1000116_pt1 | contig 9254 bp, 15 predicted proteins | sample AtltaT_37_FD_183665 | JGI IMG/M metagenome (GOLD analysis project Ga0255289, IMG submission 183665) | Metatranscriptome of freshwater microbial communities from Altamaha River, Georgia, United States - Atl_UVDOM_RepB_8d (Metagenome... | ecosystem: Environmental > Aquatic > Freshwater > River...
CACGACCCCGATAACCCCTTCAACGCCCACTCCGATGGAAGTCAAGAGCACCACCAAATTCGTTCGCCTCTCGCCCCAGAAGGCCCGTGACGTCGCCCGGGAAATCCAGGGTTTGCCGGTTTCCGCCGCCCTCGACATTCTCGCCTTCACTCCCAAGAAGGCAGCGGCCCTTATCAACAAGACCCTCAAGACCGCGATCGCCGACGCCGAGAACAATTTCTCCCTCAATGCCGACGACCTGATCATCAAGGAAGCCGTCATCGGTGCAGGGCCGACCATCAAGCGCTTCCAACCCCGTGCCCGTGGCTCCGCCGGTGGCATCATCAAGCGCACCAGCCACATTTACATCACCCTCACCGAAGCACCGGAGACCGCCCCGAAGAAAAAGAAGGTCCACGTCTCCGCCAAAGCAGAAGCCTGATCCCGCCAAACTTCCCAACGCCAACTTAATATGGGCCAGAAAGTCAACCCCATCGGATTCCGTCTCGCCGTCAGCAAAGACTGGCGCTCCAAATGGTTCGCAGCCGGCAAGGATTATGCCGACAAGCTCCACGAGGACCTCAAGATCCGCCAGTACATGAAGGAGCGCCTCCAGTTCGCCGCGCTCTCCCGTGTCGTCATCGAGCGCGCCTGGGCCAGCGTCCGCGTGACCCTCCACACTTCCCGCCCCGGTCTCATCATCGGTCGTAAAGGTTCGGAAATCGAACGCATGACTTCCGATCTCTCGAAGATCTGCGGCGGTGCGAACGTCAAGATCGACATCGTCGAAATCCGCAAGCCCGAACTCGATGCTCAATTGGTCGCCGAGCAGGTTGCCGTCCAACTCGAGCGCCGGATCTCTTTCCGCCGCGCCATGAAGCGCGCCGTGCAGACCACCATGGACTTCGGTGCTGATGGCATCCGGATCCGTTGCGCCGGCCGCCTTGGCGGTGCCGACATCGCCCGCGCCGAGTGGTATCGCGAGGGCAAGGTGCCGCTTCAGACCCTGCGTGTTCCCCTCGACTACGGTTTCGCCGAAGCCCGCACCGTCTATGGCGTCATCGGCGTCAAGTGCTGGGTCAACAAGAAGGAGGAAGCCGAGCGTGCCCCATCCGGAAACGGTGGTGGCGAGCGTCGCGAGCGTGATCGCGACCGCGAGCAACGCGGACCCCGCCGCCCACGTAACAATGCGCCTGCTCCGCAGGCCTGAGTCTCTCAATCTGCAAACAACCTTTAACGAATTTAGGAGGATCCCGTCATGCCTTTGATGCCCAAACGCACGAAGTTCAGGAAGTCGCACCGCGGCTCACGCTCTGGCAACGCCCAGCGCGGCACCACCGTCGCCTTCGGTGACTTCGGATTGCAATGCCTCGGCCGCGCCTGGATGACCAACCGCCAGATCGAAGCCTGCCGTATCGCCATCAACCGCTTCCTCAAACGGAAGGGCAAGGTTTGGATCCGGATCTTCCCGCACAAGTCGATCACCGCCCGCCCGCCGGAAACCCGGATGGGTAAAGGTAAAGGTGCTGTCGAAGCCTGGGTGGCGGTTGTCCGCCCCGGAACCATGCTTTTCGAAGTCGCCGGCGTCACCGAGTCCCAGGCCCGCGAAGCCATGCGTCTCGCCTCCTACAAGCTCGGTGTTCCCACCCGTTTCGTCGTCCGCAACCCGCACTCCTGATTCACGCCATGGCCAAGACCAAGATCACATCCTTCGCCGAACTCACGCCCGCCGAACTCGAGGCGAAGATCCGCGAACTCAAGGAAGAGGGCTTTGCCCTCCGCCTCCAGCAGGCCACCGGCCAGCTTGAGAACAGCTCCCGCATCCGCACGGTCCGCCGCGACATCGCACGGGCCATGACCTTCCTCACCGCCAAGAAGGCCTGACCTAACAACTCCAAGATCTCCACGCCATGAGCGAGACCCAGCAAGATTCCCGTCCCCACCTGCGCAAGACCCGCGTCGGCTTCGTGGTTTCCGACAAGATGGACAAGACCATCGTCGTCGAACACGTCGCCCGCGTCCCGCACCCGAAGTTCAACAAGATCGTCAAGCGCTCGAAGAAATACTACGTGCACGATGAGGATGGTGTCGCCAAGGTCGGTGACAAGGTCCGCATCGTCGAGACCCGCCCGATTTCGAAGTCCAAGCGTTGGAAGGTCGAGGAGGTCCTCACCCACTGATCCGCCCATGACGGGGTGGCGGGCAAACCGTGGGTTTGCCCTCTCTTCCACCTGTCAGCCCCAATCCTCAGCCATTACCCGACAATCTCATGATCCAGATGGAATCCCTCGTCACGGTCGCCGATAACACCGGCGCCCGCTCCGCCAAGATGATCGGCGTGCTCGGCACCCGCTCACGCGTTGCCCACGTGGGCGACATCATCACCGCCCACATTCGCGACTCGATCCCCACCGCCTCGGTGAAAAAGGGTTCCGTGGTCAAGGCGGTCGTGGTCCGCACCGCTGCTCCCATCCGCCGCCCTGATGGTTCGGTCCTCCGCTTCGATAACAACGCCATCGTGGTCATCGACAAGGACAACAATCCCAAGGGCACCCGCATCTTCGGCCCCGTCGCCCGTGAACTCCGCGAGAAGCAGTTCATGAAAATCGTCTCTCTCGCTCCCGAGGTCCTCTGATCCACCACCGACTCCCCAGCTCCGCATGAAGACTCACGTGAAAAAGGGCGACGAAGTCGTCGTCATCTCCGGCAACGCCAAGGGCAAGACCGGCAAGGTCCTCGCCGTCAACGCCAGCAAGCAGCAGGTGATCGTCGAGGGCGCCCGCAGCATGACCAAGGCCGTCCGCCGCTCGGAACAGCACCCTGAAGGCGGGCTGATCCAGAAAGACGGTCCGATTCATCTTTCCAACGTCAAGAAACTGGGCTGATTTCCCGCCAGGGAATTCCGCCCGCGCTTAAGCGCAATACCAAACAGCAGCGCTGACCCGCTAAAACAACATGAGCACACCCGTCCTGCAAAAACAGTACAAGGAGAAGGTGGTGCCGGCTCTGACCCAGAAGCACGGCTACACCAATCCCCACCAAGTCCCCAAGCTGGAGAAGATCGTCGTGACCTCCTGCATGGGCAAGGCACCCGACCGCAAGGTCGCTGTCGATGATGCCGTCGCCGAGATCGCCAAGATCACCGGCCAGAAGCCCTCGATCACCTTCGCCAAGAAGGCCGTCGCCAACTTCAAACTCCGTGCCGGTGAACCCCTCGGTGCCCGCGTCACTCTCCGTGGCGAGCGCATGTGGGAGTTCCTCTACCGCTTCATCAACATCACCGCCCCGAACATCCGCGACTTCCGCGGTATCAGCTCGAAGGGCTTCGACGGCCGCGGCAACTACGCCGTCGGATTTGCCGACCAATCGATCTTCCCCGAAATCGAGATCGACCAGATCAAGCGCCAGATCGGTTTCGACCTGATCTTCGTGACGAGCGCGAACACCGATGCGGAAGGCCGCTCCCTGCTCGCTGAGTTGGGACTTCCGTTCCGCGATACCGCCAAGGCCACCGAGGAAGGTGCCGCCGCCTGAACCGACACCCTCTAACGAACCGACATCATGGCCGTTCTCACCGATCCGATCTCCGACTTCCTGACGCGCTTCAAAAACTGCTGCCGCGCCGGTAACGAGGAGTTTTCCGCTCCCTATTCCCGCATCAAGGCTGACATCGCCCGCATTCTCCAGGAAGAGGGCTACATCTGGAACTACGAAGTTGTCACCGTTGATGGCTTCCCCCAGATCAAAGTCAAAGCCCGCTACGTCGATGGCCGCCCGGTCCTCACCGACCTCAAGCGCATCTCCAAGCCCGGTCGGCGTGTCTACGCCGGTGCGGATGACATCCCCCGCGTCCTCAACGGGCTCGGTATATCCATCGTCTCGACCTCCAAGGGCGTGATGTCCGGTGCCACCGCCAAGCGCTCGCGCCTGGGTGGCGAAATCCTCGCCAACGTCTGGTAAACCCCAACCCGAGAAAGGAAACAATACCATGTCACGAGTTGGTCTCAAACCAATCACGCTTCCCGCCAAGGTGAAGCTCAGCGTCGCCGGCACCGCCGTCACGGTCGAAGGCCCCAAAGGCAAACTTGAGCTCGCCCTCCCCGGAGGAATCGATGTCAAGGAGCAGGACGGCACCGTCACCGTCATCCGCGCCACGGAACAACGCGAGCACCGCGCCCTCCACGGCACCGTCCGCAGCATCATCAACAACATGATCACCGGCGTCAGCCAGGGTTTCGTCAAGGAACTCGAGATTCACGGCGTCGGTATGCGTGCGGCAGTCAAAGGCAGCGATCTCGATCTCTCCCTCGGCAAGTCCCACCCGATCCTTCACCCCATCCCGGCCGAACTGACCGTCAGTGTTGCTGAGAACACCAAGATCAAGGTCGAGGGGATCGACAAACAAAAGGTCGGTCAATTCGCCGCCGAGGTCCGCGGCTACTACCCACCCGAGCCCTACAAGGCCAAGGGTGTCCGCTACGCCGGTGAACGCATCCGCCGCAAGGAAGGCAAGAGCGTCGGTAAATAACCCCCAGCAACCTTATTCATCCCATGAGCCAGATCAATCGCAAGCAAGTGCGCCAACGGATCCACAAGCGGATCCGCCGCAAGGTTGCCGGGACCACCGAACGTCCCCGCCTCGCCGTGCACTACTCCAACCAGCACATCTATGCCCAGGTGATCGACGACAGCGTCGGACGCACCCTGGTTTCCGCCTCGACCCTCGACAAGTCGATGGAGAAGGCGTCCTCGAACATCGTCAGCGCTGCCGCCATCGGCAAGCTGGTGGCCGAGCGTGCCAAGGCCGCCAATGTCAGCGCTGTGGTCTTCGACCGCGGCGGTCACCTCTACCACGGCAAGATCAAGGCCCTGGCCGAAGCGGCCCGGGAGGCCGGACTCCAATTCTAATTCACCGCGCATCCCGTCATGGTTACCACCAACGAAAATCCGCCCGCATCCCAAGGCCGTCCACCGCGTGACAACAACCGCGGCCGTGGCCCTCGTCGTGAGGAGCGCGCTGCTCCCACCGTCGATGGCAAGGAAGTCACCGAGAAGGTCGTCTTCATCAACCGTTGCGCCAAGGTCGTCAAAGGCGGCCGCCGCTTCAGCTTCTCCGCTCTGGTCGTCGTCGGCGACAAGGAGGGTAAGGTTGGACTCGGCTTCGGCAAGGCGAACGAAGTCGCCGACGCGATCCGCAAGGCCAGCGAAGCAGGTCGCAAAGTTCTTGTCCCGGTCAACATTGCCGACGGCACGATCCCTCACGAGATCTACGCCGAGTTCGGCGGTGGCAAGGTGCTCTTGAAGCCCGCCTCCCCCGGTACCGGAATCATCGCCGGCGGCGGTGTTCGTGCGGTCTGCGAAGCAGTCGGCATCCGCGACATTCTCGCGAAGTCGCTGGGTTCCGCCAACCACGCCAACGTCGTCAAGGCCACCCTCAAGGCCCTCTCCAAGCTCCGCACCCGCGACCAAATCCTTTCGGCCCGCGGCAAGAAAAAGGGAGAATCCATCTAATCCGTTGGAAATCCCGGCGGTGCCCCGGTGAGGGATGGCCGCCGCGGATTTCAAACACTCCAACATTCCAGATCACTCATGAAACTCCACACGCTCAAGCCGAACAAGGGAGCCAAGCACCGGGTCAAGCGCCTCGGATGCGGGGAAAGCTCGGGTCACGGCAAGACCTCCGGAAAAGGCAACAAGGGCCAGAAGGCACGCTCCGGTGGCTCCGTCCGCCCCGGTTTCGAAGGCGGCCAGATGCCCCTTCACCGCCGTCTTCCCAAGAAGGGCTTCAACAACTTCAACTTCAAGACCGTCGCTTCCATCGTCAATCTTGCCCAACTCGACAAGAACTTCGAGGCCGGTGAGACCGTCAACGAGGAAAGCCTCCGCGCCAAGGGTCTCGTCAGCCGCAAGTGCGACATCGTCAAGGTCCTCGGCCAAGGCCAGATCACCAAGAACCTCACCATCGCCGGCTGCGCCCTGAGTGCCTCCGCCAAGGAGAAAATCGAGCAGGCAGGCGGTAGCGTCCAAGGCTGAGTGAACGCCCCGCGCTACAGATGATTCGAAATCGTTGAGGAAGCGCTTGCCCGCTTCCTCAACGTGTTTAAAAGAGCCACGTCTTTTCCCCATCGCTACCCATGATCTCCGCTTTCGCGAACACTTGGAGGGTCCCCGAACTCCGCGACCGCATTCTTTTCACTCTCGCGATGATCATCATCGTGCGCCTTGGAGTCCACGTGACTCTGCCCGGCGTGGATGCCACGATCATCGATGCCTGGCTTGAAAAGGTGAAGCAGAACGCCGATGCCAACCAAGGCGGTGGCCTCCAGGCCATCCTCGGGATTTTCTCCGGTGGCGCTCTCCAACAGGCCGGTGTCTTCGCCCTTGGAATCATGCCCTACATCTCGGCATCGATCATGATGCAATTGATGACGGCGGTGGTTCCGAAGATTTCCCGTCTCTCACGTGAGGACGGTGGCCGCCAGAAGATCACCCAGTGGACGCGCTACCTCACCATCGGTATCGCCCTTGTTCAGGGTATCTTTGTGACCAAGTCCCTCATCAACCCGGAGTCCATTCCCTACATGCAGGGCATCGGCGAGGTCATGATGGAGGAGGGTCGCCGTCTGGTCATGACCGACTCGATGCTGTGGCAGATCATCACGGTGCTGACCCTTGTCTCCGCCACCTTGTTGCTGATGTGGATCGGTGACCAGATGACCGAGCGTGGGATTGGCAACGGTACTTCGATCATCATCACGGTCAACATCATCGCCGCTCTCCCGGGTGCGATGTTCCAGACCTGGCAGTTCTTCGTCACCGGGGAAAACACCAACCCGATGCGTCCGCTGCTTCTCGTCGCCATGGTGGCCATGTTGCTGTTGGTGATTGCCGGCACCATCGCCATCACCCAGGCCCAGCGCCGGATCGCGATCCAGTATGCCAAGCGGGTGGTTGGCCGGAAGCAGTTCGGTGGCCAGACCCAGTATCTGCCGCTCAAGGTGAACTATGCGGGTGTTATGCCCATCATCTTCGCCACGGCGGTGCTTTCGCTGCCCACCATCATTCTGTCCCAGGTGTTCCAGAAGAACGCTTCGATCCAGCGCTTCGCGCAAGAGTTCCCGGGTAGCGTCTGGTATTATGTGGTGGCGGGCGTCCTGATCTTCTTCTTCTCTTACTTCTGGGTGGCCACGATGTTCCAACCATCCCAGATCTCCGAGGATTTGAAGCGCAATGGCGGCTACATCCCGGGTGTCCGTCCCGGCAAGCCCACCGCCGAGTTCCTCGATTTCACGATGACCCGCCTGACCTTCGCCGGCGCCATCTTCCTGACGATCATCTTCGTTCTGCCACTTGCCGTCGGTGCTGTGGCGGGATTGGATCCGGGATCGATGGTGCTGCAATTCTTCGGCGGCACCTCCCTTCTGATCATGGTCGGCGTGGTTCTCGATGTGATGCGCCAGGTGGAAACCCACCTGCTCCAGCGCCACTACGACGGCTTCCTGCGCAAGGGCAAGCTGAAGGGACGCTACGACCGCATGGCCCAGAGTGGAAACTCGGCGTCCAGCACCGTTCTGGTTTACCTGTGGGCCTTCATTGGTCTGCTGTTGGTGATCGGTGCCATCGCCTATTTCGCAAGGGGCTGAAACCATGGCCCTGCGCCTCATCCTCCTTGGCCCACCCGCCTCTGGAAAGGGGACGCAGGGGAGACGCATCGCGGAACAGAGGGGCCTCGATTACCTCAGCACCGGTGCTCTGCTCCGCGAGGTTCTGGTGGCCGGAGGACCGGTGGCCGATGAAATCTCGCCCGTGCTCGCGCGCGGCGGCTACATCGATGACGACCGCATGTGCCGCATCATGGCCGACTGGCTTGCGACCCGCACAGGAGGCTGGGTGCTGGATGGTTTTCCCCGCACCCTCGCGCAGGATGATTTCCTGCGGGAGACCTTGCAACCCGGGGGGATCGACGCCGCAATCGCCCTCGAGGTTCCCAAGGACGAACTTTTGCGCCGCATTGCCGGGCGCGTGGAATGCCCGGCATGCCGCTGGTCCGGCCAGCAACAGGACCTCCTTCCGGGCGCGGCCTGTCCTCGCTGTGGAGTCACGGCGGGGCGTCGGTCCGACGACGATGTGACGAATTTCCTCCATCGTTACGACGAGTATCAACATCACACCGTTCCCGTGATGGAACGTCACGAGGCCATGGGCACGCTGATCCGCTGTGACGCCACACGAGGCATGGACGTCGTCACCGCATCCCTCTCCTCCGCACTCGAACCTCTCTCCAGCCATGGCCAAACGACCTAGAAGGATCCGGATCAAGACCGCGGACGAGATCGACCGCATGCGTGTGGCCGGTGCCACCGCCAGTGCCATCCTTCGCGAGTTGGCCGCTGCCGTGCGACCCGGTATCACCACCGGGGAACTTGACCGTCTGGCGGGCGACCGCATGAAGCAGCTCGGCTGCAAGAGTGCTTTCCTGGGCTATCGCGGTTTCCCGGGGCAAACCTGCCTCTCAGTGAATGAAGAGGTCGTTCACGGCATCGGTGGCCCGCGGGTGCTGCGTATGGGGGATATCATCAAGATCGATGTCGGCATCGTGAAAGACGGCTGGATCGGTGATAATGCTACTACAGTCCCAGTAGGTGAGGTGGATGTCGAAACCCGCCGCTTGCTGGCCGCGACCGAGCAGTCGCTTTTCGAGGCGATTGCGAGAGCCCGTGCCGGGAGCCGGTTGGCGGATGTGTGCGGGGCGGTGGAGGATCATGTGAAACCTCTCGGTTTCAGTGTCGTCCGCGAGTTCGTCGGTCATGGAGTGGGGCGTGAACTGCACGAGGAACCCCAGGTGCCGAACTACCGTCCCCACGGGAAGACTCCGATTCTCGAGCCAGGGATGGTTCTCGCCATCGAGCCCATGGTCAATGCAGGTCGCCCCGGGGTCAGGATCCTGGATGACGGATGGACGGTGATCACGGCGGATCGCCGCATGTCCGCGCATTTTGAACACACGGTGCTGGTCACCGAGGGTGATGCCGAGTTGCTCACTGATCGTCCTCGCGAAGCGACGCCGGAGTTGTTAGGTCTGGCGTGAAGTTCGAGATCGCGGTCAGGTGGGCCTTGGCAAAATGACCGACCAGGGGATGTGGGGGCATTTCCGTTTGTTGAGGCTCCGATATCAGTGACGCCGCAATTTCCCTGACGCGGTGAGAGGGAGGGCATCGACGATGCGGAAGCGGAAAGGGACCTTGTAAGCGCTGAGGAAGGCGCGGCAGTGCTTC
>Ga0255289_1000125_pt1 | contig 8986 bp, 1 predicted proteins | sample AtltaT_37_FD_183665 | JGI IMG/M metagenome (GOLD analysis project Ga0255289, IMG submission 183665) | Metatranscriptome of freshwater microbial communities from Altamaha River, Georgia, United States - Atl_UVDOM_RepB_8d (Metagenome... | ecosystem: Environmental > Aquatic > Freshwater > River...
GCGCTTCAATTTGTTTCAACAATTTCATTCTTCTCTGAAGATAGGAAAACCGAATGGCTCGAAAAATCTCGAATAAATCTAGGTCGGATACATGCGCAGTTGCTTTCACGCACACTGAAAGTATGTGCTCGACATTGTAATACTTTTAAATCAATTTCACGAAACCATCACCTCACTCTGACAGGAAAATCAAATGGCTAAGAAAATCGCAAACAAGACCGAAAACGCTGCGCTTCAAGGCGCCAACGTTTTGGCAGCCCAGTCTGTTGCCATCAAAACTCTGGCAGCAGAGCTGCCACAGGTCAAAACAAAGTCGGTCGAATTCGATTTGCTGACCAAGAAAAAAGCGGCTGAGTTCGACACTGAGCAGCAGGCCGTTGTCACCGATGACCAGCAAACAGCACTCGATGTGATGGTCGTTGGCGGGGATCAGGGTGGGGCTTTGCAGGGTTCTGACATCGTTTTGGCTCAGGCGGGCAATACTGCACCGTCTGCAAGCACGCCGGCAGCAACTACCGCTGGTACGGGAATTAGTGGTGGAATGGTTGCCGCGGGTGTGGTGGGAGCTGCTGCAATCGCTGGCGGCGGTGGAAGCTCGGCCACGGCCGCCCCTGTGCCTACATATGCCATTAGCAAGAGCGCCGCATCTGTCAGTGAGGGCGATGCGGTGGTGTTCACTATCACAACCACCAATCTGGTTGCAGGAACCAAGATTGGTTATGTGCTCTCAGGTGTCAACGTTGCCGACGTGGTTGGAGGCTCTTTGACGGGTGAGGCCACAGTTGGTGCCGACGGCAAGGCCTATGTCACCGTTGCCCTGACAGCCGATGCCACCACTGAAGGGGCAGAAACCCTGACCATGACTGCTGCAGGAGCAACAGCCGCAGTGACGGTGAACGATACATCGACCACGGTTGTGCCTACATATGCCATCAGCAAAAGCGCTGCATCTGTTAACGAGGGCGAAGCTGTGGTGTTTACTATCACCACCACCCATGTTGTTGCCGGAACCAATATTGGTTACGCGCTCTCAGGCGTGAACGCTGCCGACGTGGTTGGTGGCTCTTTGACGGGTGAGGCCACAGTTGGTGCCGATGGCAAGGCCTATGTCACCGTTACTTTGGCCTCTGACGCCACCAACGAAGGGACAGAAACACTGACCATAACTGCTGCGGGTGCCACAGCCTCTGTGACGGTTATCGATCCATCTAGTTTTACTCTCTCTGCAGATCAAGAGACCTTCACCGGCGGGGTGGGTAATGATGTGTTTAATTCTGCTCCGGCATTCGGTGGGATCGCTTTGGTGGACACCTACGTCGCCGACACGCTGATTGGCGGAAAGGGCAGCGACACGCTGAACATCACAGCTACTTCGGGCGGTTATTTCCAAGCCTCTGAAATTGAGAATATCAACATTCGTACCTTGGCGACCAATGGCGGCGGCGGTCTTGTATCTATCGACATGGAAGACGTTACGGGTGTAGAGACTCTTACTGCTCACTCGCTTCGTAGTGCTCTAGCCCTAGACAATGTGGGAGAGGTTTCTACAGTCGTCTACAAAGACAATACTCAAGTCGCTGACAGCGATCTGACAATCAACTATGATGAGAGTGCGGTGGATGGCGTTGCCGACTCACTGAATATGACCGCTGAGAACAACAGCGGTGGCGGCACTGTCACAGTCAACGGCATTGAGACAGTGAGCCTGACTTCTGTCGGTACCAACGATCTGGAGTTGTCTGCAGCAGACGCCACTTTGAACATCGACGGTGCAGGTGATCTGGATTTGGTGGCTGATGATGTCGCCGAGGTCAACAACGCTGCAACCGGCGCAGTGACCTTGTCTGCTCAAGCTGCGACAGCGATCGACAACAGCGGTGATGATCTGACCTTGACAGCGGTTGCCAATAAAGCTGATGTGACCAACAGCGGTGAAGGTTCATTGGAAGTTGATGTCGCTGCAGACGACCTGGATCTAGAAAATAGCGATATCGGTACATTGACCGTCACTGATGTTGGTCAAAACGCCACCATCACAAACAGCGGCTCCGGCGAGCTGGTGGTGGACAATACAGATACAGGCGCTACCATCACAAACAGTGGCGCAGGCAATACCACAATCACTGGGTCTCAGGCTGATGTGGTCGTCACATCTGGCGAAGGTAATCTGACGGTTGAAGAAGATGCATTCGCAGCAAAAGCCACCATCACAGCCTCTGGCTCTGGTGCGTTGACCGTGACGGTTCTGAACAATGACGTCACCATCGATGCCAGTGAATCTACGGGCGATGTGACGGTAACACTTGCTGAAAACGGTACGTCCGATGTCACCTTTACTGGCAGCGAGGGTGATGACCTCGTGGTGGCTGAAGCAGGCTCGCTGGGCAATGCTGACACGCTTGATGGAGGTGATGGAGACGATACTCTGCAAGTGGCTGATGCGGACAGTGCCAATTTTGATCTGACTAACGTCAAAAACTTTGAGGTGCTGGAGTACACAGGGACTGATGCGCTGGCGTGGGATTTGGCCGGTAAAGGCCTTGCAGCAGCAGTGACTGTTAAAATTTCTGCAATTGATGCTGGTGATGGCGATGATGGCGCCGCTGGGGTCGGAGATGCAAACGGTACAAATGGTGCTAATGCGACAGCTTTAGGGGCAGCAGTTGCCGGTGCAAGTGGCTCTAAAGGTGTTGCTGGGGATGCTGGCTCGAATGTCGCTTTAGCAGATTTGACTGAATGGGTGGCGGATACCATCTTTGAATTTAGCGCTGCGTTGTCCAACGTGGGTGGCAACGGCTCTAATGGTTTCAATGGCGGAAATGGCGGGTCTGGTTTCACTGCAGCAGCCAACCCAAATGCAGCCGCTGGCGGTGCCGGTGGTGCCGGTGGTGCCGGTGGTGACGGAGATAGCGTGCTGGTTTTTGCTGACAAGACTAACGCCGTTGAAATTTCGGTGGGAGAAACCCTGGACAGCTTTGGTGGTGATGGCGCAGCCGGTGGCATTGGTGGTTTGGGTGGTATTGGTGCAGCCTCGGCAACAAAAGGTTCGAACGCTGGTGCCGGTGGTGCCGGTGGTGCCGGTGGTGCCGGTGGTGCCGGTGGTAACGGCGGCGTGACGATCGACTTGGAAGAAGCAGACACTATCCTCACCCTGAGCGGCAATATTAATGCAATTGGCGGCAACGGCGGAAGCGGCGGTAACGGCAACGCAGGGGGTGCAGGCGGCAACAGCACAAACACTGGAAATGGTGGTAAAGGTGGCGCTGGTGGTGCCGGCGCTAACGGCGGAAATGGCGGGGATGGCGACTCGGTCATTGTGTTTACCGGCACAGACTTAACCCTTAATCTGGAAGGAGTCACCCTCAACAGCTCTGGCGGTAACGGTGGTAACGGTGGATCTGGCGGCGCCGGTGGTGCCGGCGGAAGCTCAACAGGTGGCAATGGTGGTGCAGGCGGCGCCGGCGGGGCTGCAGGCAATGGTGGCAATGGCGGCGACGCAGCCGCCACAATTGATGCTAGTTCTGCACTCACCGTACTGATCAATTCGACGGGAAGCGACAACACGCTGATTGCAGAAGGTGGCAGCGGTGGCACGAAGGGTACCGTTGGCGCAGGCGGTACCTTTGGTGTGTCCAGTGCAGCTGGTGGGGCCAACGGTGCAGCAGGAGCCGCTGGTGCTGCTGGTACTGCCGGTAAAGCCGGTGATGATGCTGAAGGTCTTTTGGTGGCCGACACTGCAACGATCACCATCACTGGTGACAGCAACCTGGATCTGGGCCTGATCGGCGGCAAAGGACTCACGATCGATGCTGCTGACTTCACAGCCAACTTGACACTCGGTACAGGCGATGGTGATGACACCATTACTGGTGGCTCGGGCGTGAACACCATCACGCTGAATGGTGGTGCGGACACTGTCAATCTGGACGCTTCTGAGGGTGTGGCCGATATGATCACCGTCAGCGCTGCAACAGGAACCGATGCGCTTAATGCCGGGGCTGCAGTTGCTGTTGAAATCGCTGGCTTCGAACTCGGCACCGATGAGCTGATCATAGGCACAGGTGCCGTTGCAGTGGCTAACACGAATATCCAGTTGACGGCTACAGCAAACTACGACCTCGATGGGAACGGAAAAGCTGATGATGACTCTGATGGTGATGGAACACTTGATGATTTTTCCGTATACCAATATGAGGTAACGGATGGTCTCTTCGAATTTGGCAAGGCGCCTGCGGCTGCGGCTGTTTCACAAGATGCCGATGCGGAGTTTGAGGACATGATCCAAATCATCTTCAATGATGTATTTGGTGCGACCGCCGGTGAAGCTGTGGTCTACACAGATGGTACGGATTCGTGGGTCTTTGTCAGCGATGGCACTGCTGGTTATGCTGCTGGCGATGACTTCATCGTCAAGCTTTCAGGTGTTGTGGCTAACACCACCACAGCCGCAGACATCGTGTTGGTTTGATCGGACCAATCCCTATCAGTATGTCGACATACTGATAGGGATTGGTCCGATCAAACCAACACGATGTCTGCGGCTGTGGTGGTGTTAGCCACAACACCTGAAAGCTTGACGATGAAGTCATCGCCAGCAGCATAACCAGCAGTGCCATCGCTGACAAAGACCCACGAATCCGTACCATCTGTGTAGACCACAGCTTCACCGGCGGTCGCACCAAATACATCATTGAAGATGATTTGGATCATGTCCTCAAACTCCGCATCGGCATCTTGTGAAACAGCCGCAGCCGCAGGCGCCTTGCCAAATTCGAAGAGACCATCCGTTACCTCATATTGGTATACGGAAAAATCATCAAGTGTTCCATCACCATCAGAGTCATCATCAGCTTTTCCGTTCCCATCGAGGTCGTAGTTTGCTGTAGCCGTCAACTGGATATTCGTGTTAGCCACTGCAACGGCACCTGTGCCTATGATCAGCTCATCGGTGCCGAGTTCGAAGCCAGCGATTTCAACAGCAACTGCAGCCCCGGCATTAAGCGCATCGGTTCCTGTTGCAGCGCTGACGGTGATCATATCGGCCACACCCTCAGAAGCGTCCAGATTGACAGTGTCCGCACCACCATTCAGCGTGATGGTGTTCACGCCCGAGCCACCAGTAATGGTGTCATCACCATCGCCTGTACCGAGTGTCAAGTTGGCTGTGAAGTCAGCAGCATCGATCGTGAGTCCTTTGCCGCCGATCAGGCCCAGATCCAGGTTGCTGTCACCAGTGATGGTGATCGTTGCAGTGTCGGCCACCAAAAGACCTTCAGCATCATCACCGGCTTTACCGGCAGTACCAGCAGCACCAGCGGCTCCTGCTGCACCGTTGGCCCCACCAGCTGCACTGGACACACCAAAGGTACCGCCTGCGCCAACGGTACCCTTCGTGCCACCGCTGCCACCTTCTGCAATCAGCGTGTTGTCGCTTCCCGTCGAATTGATCAGTACGGTGAGTGCAGAACTAGCATCAATTGTGGCGGCTGCGTCGCCGCCATTGCCACCATTGCCTGCAGCCCCGCCGGCGCCGCCTGCACCACCATTGCCACCTGTTGAGCTTCCGCCGGCACCACCGGCGCCGCCAGATCCACCGTTACCACCGTTACCGCCAGAGCTGTTGAGGGTGACTCCTTCCAGATTAAGGGTTAAGTCTGTGCCGGTAAACACAATGACCGAGTCGCCATCCCCGCCATTTCCGCCGTTAGCGCCGGCACCACCAGCGCCACCTTTACCACCATTTCCAGTGTTTGTGCTGTTGCCGCCTGCACCCCCTGCGTTGCCGTTACCGCCGCTTCCGCCGTTGCCGCCAATTGCATTAATATTGCCGCTCAGGGTGAGGATAGTGTCTGCTTCTTCCAAGTCGATCGTCACGCCGCCGTTACCACCGGCACCACCGGCACCACCGGCACCACCGGCACCACCGGCACCAGCGTTCGAACCTTTTGTTGCCGAGGCTGCACCAATACCACCCAAACCACCAATGCCACCGGCTGCGCCATCACCACCAAAGCTGTCCAGGGTTTCTCCCACCGAAATTTCAACGGCGTTAGTCTTGTCAGCAAAAACCAGCACGCTATCTCCGTCACCACCGGCACCACCGGCACCACCGGCACCGCCAGCGGCTGCATTTGGGTTGGCTGCTGCAGTGAAACCAGACCCGCCATTTCCGCCATTGAAACCATTAGAGCCGTTGCCACCCACGTTGGACAACGCAGCGCTAAATTCAAAGATGGTATCCGCCACCCATTCAGTCAAATCTGCTAAAGCGACATTCGAGCCAGCATCCCCAGCAACACCTTTAGAGCCACTTGCACCGGCAACTGCTGCCCCTAAAGCTGTCGCATTAGCACCATTTGTACCGTTTGCATCTCCGACCCCAGCGGCGCCATCATCGCCATCACCAGCATCAATTGCAGAAATTTTAACAGTCACTGCTGCTGCAAGGCCTTTACCGGCCAAATCCCACGCCAGCGCATCAGTCCCTGTGTACTCCAGCACCTCAAAGTTTTTGACGTTAGTCAGATCAAAATTGGCACTGTCCGCATCAGCCACTTGCAGAGTATCGTCTCCATCACCTCCATCAAGCGTGTCAGCATTGCCCAGCGAGCCTGCTTCAGCCACCACGAGGTCATCACCCTCGCTGCCAGTAAAGGTGACATCGGACGTACCGTTTTCAGCAAGTGTTACCGTCACATCGCCCGTAGATTCACTGGCATCGATGGTGACGTCATTGTTCAGAACCGTCACGGTCAACGCACCAGAGCCAGAGGCTGTGATGGTGGCTTTTGCTGCGAATGCATCTTCTTCAACCGTCAGATTACCTTCGCCAGATGTGACGACCACATCAGCCTGAGACCCAGTGATTGTGGTATTGCCTGCGCCACTGTTTGTGATGGTAGCGCCTGTATCTGTATTGTCCACCACCAGCTCGCCGGAGCCGCTGTTTGTGATGGTGGCGTTTTGACCAACATCAGTGACGGTCAATGTACCGATATCGCTATTTTCTAGATCCAGGTCGTCTGCAGCGACATCAACTTCCAATGAACCTTCACCGCTGTTGGTCACATCAGCTTTATTGGCAACCGCTGTCAAGGTCAGATCATCACCGCTGTTGTCGATCGCTGTCGCAGCTTGAGCAGACAAGGTCACTGCGCCGGTTGCAGCGTTGTTGACCTCGGCGACATCATCAGCCACCAAATCCAGATCACCTGCACCGTCGATGTTCAAAGTGGCGTCTGCTGCAGACAACTCCAGATCGTTGGTACCGACAGAAGTCAGGCTCACTGTCTCAATGCCGTTGACTGTGACAGTGCCGCCACCGCTGTTGTTCTCAGCGGTCATATTCAGTGAGTCGGCAACGCCATCCACCGCACTCTCATCATAGTTGATTGTCAGATCGCTGTCAGCGACTTGAGTATTGTCTTTGTAGACGACTGTAGAAACCTCTCCCACATTGTCTAGGGCTAGAGCACTACGAAGCGAGTGAGCAGTAAGAGTCTCTACACCCGTAACGTCTTCCATGTCGATAGATACAAGACCGCCGCCGCCATTGGTCGCCAAGGTACGAATGTTGATATTCTCAATTTCAGAGGCTTGGAAATAACCGCCCGAAGTAGCTGTGATGTTCAGCGTGTCGCTGCCCTTTCCGCCAATCAGCGTGTCGGCGACGTAGGTGTCCACCAAAGCGATCCCACCGAATGCCGGAGCAGAATTAAACACATCATTACCCACCCCGCCGGTGAAGGTCTCTTGATCTGCAGAGAGAGTAAAACTAGATGGATCGATAACCGTCACAGAGGCTGTGGCACCCGCAGCAGTTATGGTCAGTGTTTCTGTCCCTTCGTTGGTGGCGTCAGAGGCCAAAGTAACGGTGACATAGGCCTTGCCATCGGCACCAACTGTGGCCTCACCCGTCAAAGAGCCACCAACCACGTCGGCAGCGTTCACGCCTGAGAGCGCGTAACCAATATTGGTTCCGGCAACAACATGGGTGGTGGTGATAGTAAACACCACAGCTTCGCCCTCGTTAACAGATGCAGCGCTTTTGCTGATGGCATATGTAGGCACAACCGTGGTCGATGTATCGTTCACCGTCACTGCGGCTGTTGCTCCTGCAGCAGTCATGGTCAGGGTTTCTGCCCCTTCAGTGGTGGCATCGGCTGTCAGGGCAACGGTGACATAGGCCTTGCCGTCGGCACCAACTGTGGCCTCACCCGTCAAAGAGCCTCCAACCACGTCGGCAACGTTGACACCTGAGAGCACATAACCAATCTTGGTTCCTGCAACCAGATTGGTGGTTGTGATAGTGAACACCACCGCATCGCCCTCACTGACAGATGCGGCGCTCTTGCTAATGGCATATGTAGGCACAGGGGCGGCCGTGGCCGAGCTTCCACCGCCGCCAGCGATTGCAGCAGCTCCCACCACACCCGCGGCAACCATTCCACCACTAATTCCCGTACCAGCGGTAGTTGCTGCCGGCGTGCTTGCAGACGGTGCAGTATTGCCCGCCTGAGCCAAAACGATGTCAGAACCCTGCAAAGCCCCACCCTGATCCCCGCCAACGACCATCACATCGAGTGCTGTTTGCTGGTCATCGGTGACAACGGCCTGCTGCTCAGTGTCGAACTCAGCCGCTTTTTTCTTGGTCAGCAAATCGAATTCGACCGACTTTGTTTTGACCTGTGGCAGCTCTGCTGCCAGAGTTTTGATGGCAACAGACTGGGCTGCCAAAACGTTGGCGCCTTGAAGCGCAGCGTTTTCGGTCTTGTTTGCGATTTTCTTAGCCATTTGATTTTCCTGTCAGAGTGAGGTGATGGTTTCGTGAAATTGATTTAAAAGTATTACAATGTCGAGCACATACTTTCAGTGTGCGTGAAAGCAACTGCGCATGTATCCGACCTAGATTTATTCGAGATTTTTCGAGCCATTCGGTTTTCCTATCTTCAGAGAAGAATGAAATTGTTGAAACAAATTGAAGCGC
>Ga0255289_1000132_pt1 | contig 8889 bp, 7 predicted proteins | sample AtltaT_37_FD_183665 | JGI IMG/M metagenome (GOLD analysis project Ga0255289, IMG submission 183665) | Metatranscriptome of freshwater microbial communities from Altamaha River, Georgia, United States - Atl_UVDOM_RepB_8d (Metagenome... | ecosystem: Environmental > Aquatic > Freshwater > River...
ACCGTTTCGCTGAATGTCGAGTGGGCGGATTCCTTCCAGCCCATTTTTTTTGGTCTTTCATGAATTTACAGGAGTCCATCGAGCGCACGGTGACCGGGTTGGGTTACGACCTGGTTGACGTGGAGCGTTCCGCCCGTGGTTTGCTGCGCGTCAGCATCGACCGCGTGCCTGGTCACGCCTATGCCGAATCGCTCGGTGTGGGTGAATTTGTGACCATCGATGACTGCGAAACGGTCAGCCGCCAGCTGCAATACAGCTTGGAGGTGGAGGGTGTGGCGTATGAGCGCCTGGAGGTCTCGTCTCCGGGCTTGGACCGTCCGTTGAAGCGCTTGTCAGATTTTGAGCGCTTTTCTGGTCAGGCCGTGGACGTCACCTTGAAAGTGGCCTTTCAGGGACGCAAGCACTGGAGGGGCACCCTCACGCCCAGCGCAGCCCAAGATGCGAAGGCGCCCTGGAAGCTGGCGCTGCAAGGCGAACTCGACGGCCAAGAACTGACATTCAATTTCGACGAGGTGCGCGAAGCGCGCCTGGTCCCCGTGATCGACTTCAAGGGCCGTCGCAAGGCGGCGCCTGCACAAGGCTGACGAAAGGTCTGGAAGCCATGAACCGTGAATTGCTGATGCTTGTGGATGCCATCTCCCGTGAAAAGACGGTCGAGCGCGAGGTGGTTTTCGGCGCTGTTGAGGCGGCGCTTGCTTCTGCAACCAAAAAGCTCCAAGGCGCAGAGGTGGACATTCGGGTGTCGGTGGACCGGGAGACGGGTGACTACGAAACCTTCCGTCGCTGGCACGTGGTGCCCAACGAAGCCGGCTTGCAGATTCCCGACGCGGAAATGCTGTTGTTTGAAGCGCAGGAGCAGATCCCTGACATCGAAGAAGGCGACTACATCGAGGAGCCGATTGAGTCGGTGCCGATCGGTCGCATCGGGGCGCAAGCCGCCAAGCAGGTCATCCTGCAGAAGATTCGCGATGCCGAGCGTGAGCAGTTGCTCAATGACTTCCTGTCTCGCGGCGACAAAATTTTTGTGGGTACGGTCAAGCGTCTCGACAAGGGCGATGTCATTGTGGAAAGCGGTCGAGTCGAAGGCCGCCTCAAGCGCAATGAAATGATCCCCAAGGAGAACTTGCGCTCGGGCGATCGTGTGCGGGCCTACATCAGTGGCGTGGATCCCACGCAACGTGGCGCTCAGATCATGCTGTCTCGCAGCGCTCCGGACTTCATGAAGGAGTTGTTCTCCCAAGAAGTTCCCGAAGTGGAGCAAGGCCTGCTGGAGATCAAGAGTTGCGCGCGTGACCCCGGGTCGAGAGCCAAGATTGCGGTCATCTCTCACGACCGGCGTGTGGACCCCATTGGCACGTGTGTGGGCGTGCGGGGTTCCCGCGTGACCGCCGTCACCAACGAGCTGGCCGGTGAGCGGGTGGACATCGTGTTGTGGTCTGAAGACCCGGCCCAGTTTGTGATTGGCGCCTTGGCCCCGGCCAACGTGCAGTCCATTGTGGTGGACGAAGAAAAGCACGCCATGGATGTGGTGGTGGACGAAGAAAACCTGGCCATTGCCATCGGTCGAGGGGGGCAAAACGTGCGTTTGGCCTCTGATTTGACGGGCTGGCGCATCAACATCATGACCGCTGAGGAGTCCGAGGCCAAGCAGTCGGAAGAATTGTCGGGCGTGCGCAAGTTGTTTGTGGACAAACTCGATGTGGATGAGGAAGTGGCTGACATCCTCATCGCTGAAGGCTTCACCAGTCTTGAAGAGGTGGCTTACGTGCCTTTGCAAGAGATGTTGGAGATCGAGTCGTTTGATGAAGACACCGTGACCGAGTTGCGTACCCGCGCCAAAGATGCCTTGTTGACCATGGAAATCGCCAAGGAAGAAGACGTCGATGAGGTCTCTCAAGATTTGCGAGACCTGGAAGGTGTGAGTGCCGATCTGGTGGCACGCTTGGCAGGCCAGGGCATTCACACACGTGATGACTTGGCTGATTTGGCTGTGGATGAACTCACCGAAATGACCGGTTTGGACGACGATGCGGCCCGTGCATTGATCATGAAAGCTCGCGAACACTGGTTCGCCGCCTGACAGGACCGCACCTACTTGAAGTCGACCCCAGGTAACCCAAGGATTCAACCCACATGGCAGTGACCACTGTTGCCCAGTTTGCAGCCCAGCTCAATCGGCCGGTCACTGCATTGATCGAACAACTGCAGTCGGCTGGTGTGGCCAAGCAGTCGCCCGACGACGCGTTGACCGAAAGCGACAAGGAGCGCCTGTTGGAGTTCTTGCGCACGGCGCATGGCACATCCGCACCCGAGCGCAAGAAGATTGTTCTCACGCGCAAGAGCACCAGCGAAATCAAGCAGGCCGATGCCTCGGGCAAGGCACGCACCATTCAGGTGGAGGTTCGCAAGAAGCGGACCTTTGTCAAGCGCGATGAGACGGTCGCCGCCGAGGAGCCCTCAGCGCCCGCGGCGCCCGTCATTGACGAAAAAGAGCAACAGCGTCGAGAGGCCGAAGCCGCCGCACAAGCTGCGCTGATCGCACGGCAGTTGGAAGACGCCGCCAAGCGCCAAGAGGAGGCCGAAGCGGCTGCACGGGCGCAACGTGAGCGAGAAGCTGCTGAAGAGGCCGCCAGAGCGGCTTTGGCAGAGCAAGCGAGCGCTCAATCGGAAGCGGCCACGGCGACGCAAAGCAACGCCCCGGCCGAAGAAGCACCGTCTGCTTCGCAAGCGCCGTCCAGCGCCACCGGCTCTGCGGCCGCTGACGCGGTGGCTGAGACCACCGAAGCCACCAAGGCAGACGCTGCATCGAAGCCCGAAGCGCCCAAGGCGGGGTTGCGTGTGGTGAAAGCTGCCGCGGCAGACGCCAGTGCCAAGCAGGCGCAAGCCGATGCAGAGGCCCGCCGTCGAAGGGCCGAAACCGAGGCCGCAGCCATTCGCGAAATGATGTCGCGACCCAAGGCTGTGCTGACCGCTAAAAAACCTGAAGAACCCAAGGCGGCTGACGCTGCGGGCATCAAAGGCACCATCCACAAGCCGGCCGCAAAGCCTGGTGCCGCAGCTGCCGGCGCCGCCGCTGGAGCGGGTGCAAAGACGGGCGACAAAAAACAGGTCAAGAGCGAGAAGTTGTCATCGAGCTGGGCCGACGACGCATCCAAAAAGCGTGCGCTCAAGACCCGCGGAGACACGTCTGCCGGCAACCGTCCCGGGTGGAGGGCACCGCGTGGCGGCAAGCGCCAAGACCGAGAGGAAGTGGAAACCACTTTCACGCCGCCGGCCACAGTGCAGGTGCAGGAAGTCCACATCCCAGAAACCATCAGTGTGGCCGATTTGGCGCACAAGATGAGCGTCAAGGCCAGCGAGGTCATCAAGCAGTTGATGAAGCTGGGACAAATGGTCACCATCAACCAGCAGTTGGACCAAGAAACGGCCATGATCGTGGTCGAAGAGATGGGCCACAAGGCATTCGCCGCCAAACTCGATGACCCAGAGGCCTTCACGGAAGAAGAACGCGCTGCTCATACGGCCGAGGAGTTGCCTCGGGCCCCGGTGGTCACGGTGATGGGCCACGTCGATCACGGCAAGACCTCTTTGCTCGACTACATCCGTCGCTCTCGGGTGGCAGCAGGTGAAGCGGGTGGCATCACGCAGCACATCGGTGCTTACCACGTGGAGACCCCCCGGGGCGTGATTACCTTCTTGGATACACCGGGTCACGAAGCCTTTACCGCCATGCGGGCACGAGGTGCCAAGGCCACTGACATCGTCATTTTGGTGGTGGCAGCCGACGACGGCGTCATGCCACAAACCAAGGAGGCCATCCATCACGCCAAGGCGGCCGAGGTGCCTTTGGTGGTGGCCATGAACAAGATCGACAAGCCCGAGGCCAATGTGGAACGGCTGAAGAGCGAACTTGTGGCTGAAGGCGTGGTGCCTGAAGATTTCGGCGGCGATTCGCCCTTTGTGCCGGTGTCCGCCAAGACCGGGCAGGGCATTGACGACTTGCTGGAACAGGTTCTTTTGCAGGCCGAGGTGCTGGAACTCAAGGCCCCCACGCAGGCATCGGCCAAGGGCATCGTCATTGAAGCTCGGCTCGACAAAGGCCGCGGGCCCGTGGCCACGGTGTTGGTGCAAAGCGGGACTTTGTCTCGCGGTGATGTGGTGCTGGCAGGTTCCAGTTATGGGCGCGTCAGAGCCATGTTGGATGAGGATGGAAAGCCAATTCAGATCGCCGGACCGTCCATTCCAGTGGAATTGCAGGGTCTGACCGAGGTGCCCCAGGCCGGTGATGACTTCATGGTGTTGGCCGACGAGCGTCGTGCGCGCGAAATCGCCACCTTCCGCCAGGGCAAGTACCGAGAGGTCACGCTCAATCGTCGTCAGGCGGCCAAGCTCGAGAACATGTTTGAGAACATGGGCGAGGGACAAGCCCAGACCCTGGCCTTGATCATCAAGGCCGATGTGCAGGGCTCCCAGGAGGCTTTGACGCAGTCGCTGCAAAAACTGTCCACCCCGGAGGTCCGGGTGCAGATCGTGCACGCCGCCGTGGGCGGGATCTCGGAAAGCGATGTCAACTTGGCCATCGCTTCCAAGGCCGTTCTGATCGGCTTCAACACCCGGGCTGACGCGAGCGCTCGCAAGCTGGCTGAAGGCAATGGCGTCGATATTCGGTACTACGACATCATCTACGACGCTGTGGACGAGGTGAAGGCGGCCATGACGGGCATGCTGGCGCCTGAACAGCGCGAAGAGGTCATTGGTACGGCAGAGATCCGCACGGTGTTTGTGGCCTCCAAGATCGGCACGGTGGCGGGCTGCATGGTCACCGCGGGCTCGGTCAACCGTAACGCGCGCTTCCGTCTGCTGCGTGACAACGTGGTCATCTACTCGGGTGAGTTGGAGTCCCTCAAGCGCATGAAGGACGATGTGCGCGAAGTCAAAGAAGGCTTCGAGTGCGGTATCAAGCTCAAGAACTACAACGACATCAAAGAAGGCGACCAACTGGAGTTCTTCGAGCTCAAGGAAGTGGCGCGATCTTTGTGACGCGGCGTCGAACTCATCTGAGCGGACCCCGCCCTCCAAAAGATGGCGGGGTTTGTTCTTTCAGGACTTGAACCATCATGACCAGGCACAAAAAGTCCATCCCCAACCGGGCCCACCGTGTGGCTGATCAGATTCAGCGCGACGTGGCTGAGCTCATCCGAGAACTCAAGGACCCGCGTGTGGGCATGGTGACCATCAATGCGGTCGAGGTCACTCCCGACTATGCGCACGCCAAGGTGTTCTTTTCGGTGCTGGTGGGCGACCCCGAAGCGTGTCAGCACGCTCTCAACGACGCGGCGGGCTGGGTTCGTAACGGGCTCTTCAAGCGACTGCAATTGCACACCGTCCCGACCTTGCACTTTCAGTTTGACCGCACCACCGAGCGAGCGGCCGACCTCAACGCCTTGATTGCAAGAGCCAACGCCACCCGTGCCCGAGAGGACGATCAGTGAAGACGCCGCGGCAAGCCATACACGGCGTCTTGTTGTTGGACAAGCCCCTGGGGCTGACCAGCCAAAACGCCGTCTGGCGCGTGCGCAAAGCCCTGGGGGCAGAAAAGGCCGGCCACTCAGGCACCCTGGACCCTTTGGCCTCAGGCCTGCTGCCTGTGTGTTTGGGTGCGGCGACCAAATTCGCCCAAGTCAACTTGGAGTCCGACAAGACCTATCAGGTGGGTGTGACCTTGGGCCAAACCCGCGCGGGGGGAGACCTGGAAGGCGAGGTCCTCTCAGAGCGGCCAGTTCAAGTCACTGACGAACAATTGCAAGACGCATTGCGAGGGTTCACCGGGGCCATCCAACAAGTGCCGCCCATGCATTCAGCGTTGAAGCATCAAGGCAAGCCTTTGTATGCCTACGCCCGAGCTGGCCAAACGGTGGAGCGTGCGGCGAGATCGGTGGTCATTCATCGATTGACCCTTTTGGAGCGCGATGGCGCACGCTTGCAGCTGGAAGTCCACTGCAGCAAAGGCACCTATGTTCGGACCTTGGCAGAAGACTTGGGCGAGGCCCTGGGGTGCGGGGCCCACGTCCATGCCCTTCGTCGCTTGGCGTGTGGGCCTCTGAACTTGCAGGACGCAATTTCATTGGACGACTTTGAAGCACTGGAGGTCCAGGATCGACGCCACCGCTTGCAGTCGGCAGATGCCTTGGTCGCGCACTGGCCGGTGGTGCGTTTGGCACAGGTGGAGGCGGCCCGGTTCTTGACCGGCTTGCGGCGCCGTGTGAATTTAGAAGATCAAGAAGCGGTTCGGGTGTATGGGCCCGAGGAACGAGCCTTCTTGGGTTGTGGTCACGTGGTGGCTGGTGAGCTGATCGCCGATCGCCTTTTGAGTCCTTTAGAGGTTCAGGCCTTGGTGGCCTGATATGAACGAATGAACAAGCAAGTAAGAAACATCGCCATCATCGCCCACGTGGACCATGGCAAGACGACCCTGGTGGATCAGCTGTTGAGGCAAAGCGGCACTTTTCGAGACAACGAAAAGGTGGCCGAGCGCATCATGGACAGCAACGATTTGGAAAAAGAGCGGGGCATCACCATCCTCGCCAAGAACTGCGCGGTGTCTTGAATGACACGCACATCAATATCGTGGACACGCCCGGACACGCCGACTTCGGCGGCGAAGTGGAGCGGGTGCTGTCCATGGTGGATGGGGTATTGCTGTTGGTCGACGCCGTGGAAGGGCCCATGCCACAAACCCGGTTTGTCACCAAAAAGGCCCTGGCCTTGGGTTTGAAGCCCATCGTCGTGGTCAACAAGGTCGACCGGCCCGGTTCTCGCATTGATTACGTCATCAATGCCACTTTTGAGCTTTTTGACAAGTTGGGCGCCACCGAAGAGCAGTTGGACTTTCCCGTGGTCTACGCCTCTGGCTTGAATGGCTGGGCGACTCTGGAGCCGGGGCATACCGGCACCGACTTGGCGCCCTTGTTTGAGACGGTGCTCAGCCACGTGCCACCGCACGATGGGGACGATGACGGTCCGCTGCAATTGCAAATTTGCTCCTTGGACTACTCGAGTTATGTGGGGCGCATTGGAATTGGGCGCATCCACAGTGGGCGTCTGCGCCCGGCCATGGATGTGGCCGTCTGTGAAGGACCCGAGGGGGAGCCTCGCAAGGCCCGCGTGAACCAGGTGTTGAAGTTTCGGGGTCTCGAGAGGGTTTTGGCCGATGAGGCCGGTGCGGGCGACATTGTGTTGGTCAACGGCATTGAAGACATTGGCATTGGCGTCACCCTGACCGACCTGGAAAATCCACAGCCCTTGCCGATGCTGCGAGTGGATGAGCCCACCCTGACCATGAACTTTTGTGTCAACACGTCGCCGTTGGCGGGTCGCGAGGGCAAATTTGTGACCAGTCGCCAAATTCGGGATCGACTGGACCGAGAGCTGCAAAGCAATGTGGCGCTGCGGGTGACCGACACCGATGAAGATGGCGTGTTTGAGGTGGCGGGTCGTGGGGAATTGCACTTGACCATCCTGCTGGAGAACATGCGCCGCGAAGGCTACGAGTTGGCTGTCTCACGCCCGAGGGTCGTTTTCCATGAGGTCAATGGCGAGAAGCAAGAGCCCATGGAATTGCTCACGGTGGACGTCGAAGACAGCCATCAGGGCGGTGTGATGCAGGAACTCGGCTTGCGCAAAGGGGAGCTGCTTGACATGCAGCCCGATGGCCGGGGACGGGTGCGATTGGAGTACCGGGTGCCCGCACGGGGTTTGATTGGCTTTCAGGGCGAATTCCTCAACCTCACCCGTGGCACGGGCCTCATGAGCCACATTTTTGATGGCTATGAGGCCTTCAAGGGTGACATTGGCGGCAGAAAAAACGGCGTGCTCATCAGCATGGACGATGGAGAAATCGTCACTTATGCCTTGGGCAAGTTGGACGATCGCGGGCGCATGTTTGTCAAACCCGGCGACCCCGTTTACGAGGGCATGATTGTGGGGATCCACAGCCGTGATAATGATCTGGTGGTGAACGCGGTGCGCACCAAGCAACTCACCAACTTCCGTGTCAGTGGCAAGGAAGATGCGATCAAGATCACGCCGCCCATTGCGTTGACTCTGGAATACGCGGTGGAGTTCATCGACGACGATGAGTTGGTGGAAATCACCCCCAAGAGCATTCGCGTGCGCAAGCGCTATCTCAAAGAGCATGAGCGCAAGCGTTTCAGCAGGGAATCCGCTGGGGGCAAGTGATGCAGACGGCGCACACGCTGAGCCCATGGCGCGTGTGCGTGGCGCCGATGCTCGACTGGACGGATCGGCATTGCAGAACGTTTCACCGCCTGCTGACCCGTCACACGCGCTTGTACACCGAGATGGTGACCACGGGGGCGCTGCTGCATGGCGATGTGGCACGCCATTTGGATTTTGGACCTCACGAGCACCCGGTGGCCTTGCAACTGGGAGGCAGCGAGCCCCGTGATCTGGCGCACGCAGCGCGCCTGGCGGCCCAGTGGGGGTACGACGAGGTCAATCTCAATTGCGGCTGCCCCAGCGAACGCGTGCAGCGGGGGGCTTTTGGCGCCTGCTTGATGAATGAACCCGGCTTGGTGGCCGATGGCATCAAGGCCATGCAAGACGCCGTGCCGCTGCCCATCACGGTCAAGCATCGCATCGGCTTGGGCAAAGACGAAACCTACGCGTTGGTGAGAGATTTTGTGGGCGAGGTCGCGCATCGAGGCGGCGCCAGGGTCTTTATCGTCCATGCACGAAACGCATGGTTGGAGGGCTTGAGCCCCAAAGAGAACCGCGAAATTCCCCCATTGCGATACGAGGTGGTGCATCGTCTGAAGCATGATTTTCCTGACCTCACCGTGGTGCTCAACGGAGGACTGGACAGCGATG
>Ga0255289_1000133_pt1 | contig 8861 bp, 8 predicted proteins | sample AtltaT_37_FD_183665 | JGI IMG/M metagenome (GOLD analysis project Ga0255289, IMG submission 183665) | Metatranscriptome of freshwater microbial communities from Altamaha River, Georgia, United States - Atl_UVDOM_RepB_8d (Metagenome... | ecosystem: Environmental > Aquatic > Freshwater > River...
CGCGTACTTGGAATTGGACGCCCACCCGGCGATGATGACCCCATAGACCTCCAAAGAGGCGATGGCCATCAAGAACAGGAGCCCCGCGTTGACGTTGGCCAGCACCACGTCTGGCCCAAAGGGAATGACCGCCCACGCGGCCAATGCCGGCATGATGGTCATGATGGGACCCAAAAAGAACAGCCCTTTGTTGGCGGCTGTGGGCCGGATGATCTCTTTGAAAATTAGCTTGACCGCGTCTGCGATGGGGGTCAGCAAACCATAGGGCCCCACCCGGTTGGGCCCCGGGCGGATCTGCGTCCACCCAATGGCCTTTCTCTCCCACAGCGTGAGGTAGGCCACACACCCCATGAGCGGAGCCACCAACGCCACAATCTTGATGAGCGTCCACACCACGAGCCAAAGGGTGGGTCCCATCAGCGCCGCGCCGGAGGCATTGAGCTGTTCGATCATGCTGCAGCTCCTTGGGCCGCGGCCACACGCGACAACTCCAGGGCTTGGTCCGACCGTCCCAAAGCCGATGTCTCAGGCAAACCAGCCGGGATGCGAACCGTTCTGGGCGCCAGAGACGCATCCAGGGTCACCGGCAGCTCCGCGGATCCCCCACCCTGCGTCACCTGCAGGAGATCGCCGCTGTGCAATCCCAAAGACTCCCAAAGATCCAGGCCCACCTGAAGGAGGGCCGGCTTGGCGTCGGTGGTGGATTGGAGGGCGGGCGCGCGGCGCACCAATGAATCGGTGGCATAAATGGGCACCGGAGCAATTCGCTCCACGCCGGTGCGCGCAGGTGTGATCGCAGCGGGCATGGCCACCGCATTGGACAGTCGATCGGGCCCGCACCCTTGAAGGACCTCGGCTGCGACGGCTTCAGAGCTTTCGTAGTCAAAGCCAGAAAGCTCCAACAGGTTGCCCAAGACGCGCAGCACCTTCCAAGCCGGTCGCGTTTGCCCGAGAGGCTTGACCACGCCTTGGAACGCTTGCACGCGACCCTCTGCGTTGACAAAGGTGCCGGAGGTTTCGGTGAATGGCGCGATGGGCAACAACACATCAGCCCCAGGAATGTCGGCATCCTTGAAGGGTGTGAATGCCACAACCAGATCGCAAGCCTCAAATGAGGTGCGCGCCGCGACGGCGTCGGCCACATCCAAGGGAGTCTCCACATTCAGCAGCAACATGGCCTTGGGAGGATTGGCCACCATCTGAGCGGCGTTCATCCCCGCATCCGACGGCAACGCATGGGCCCATTGCGCACCCACCGAATTGGCCGCCTCACCCATGCACCCCACCGTGGCACCCACTTGGTCCGCGATCCAACCGGCAATGCCCAAGAGTTCTTCAGACTGAGGATGTTGGGTGGCCGCAAGGCCCAGCAAAATGGCCTTTTGCTGCCCTGCCAAGAGTGCGGCAGCCACCGATTTGGCCGCCTCGGTAGCCTGCACAGCCAGCGGCGCCGTCACGCCCTTGGACTGGGCCACAGCCGCTGCGACGGAGGCCAGCGACGACACCCACTCACTCGGAGGGGCCACCATGTGCTGCGCCACAGGCATGAGCCAGTCGTCGCGCATCGCATGCAGGCTCATGATCTTGCCGCCCTGCCGCGCCGCTTGACGAATTCTTTGAGCCAACAGAGGATGGTCTTTGCGCAGGAACGATCCCACCACGAAGGCAGCGTCCAGTGTGCTCAGCGATGCGATGGAGCGTCCCAGCCAACGCGCCTTGCGGGGTTGGCCCGACACGTCTGCCGTGCGACGAAAGTCGGTGTGCCGCAAGCGGTGGTCAATATTCTCGCTGCCCAAGCCCCGGACCAAGCGGGACAACAGGTGCAACTCTTCCAATGTGCTGTGAGGTGAGGCCAACGCGCCGAGCGCCGAGGGACCATGCGCCGAGACGATCTTTTTGAGGCTGCGCGCCACATACTCGAGCGCGGTGTTCCAGTCCGTCTGAATCCACTTGCCATCTTGTCGGACCATGGGCGCGGTCAGACGACTTTCCGAGTTGAGCGCCTCGTAGCTGAAACGGTCGCGGTCCGCGATCCAGCACTCGTTGACCTCTTCATTCTCAGCAGGCACAACGCGCAGCACCTTGTCACCCTTGACCTGCACGATCAAGTTGGCACCGGTGGCATCGTGCGGGCTGATGCTTCGGCGTCGAGCGAGCTCCCAAGTCCGCGCGCTGTAGCGAAACGGCTTGCTGGTGAGCGCACCCACCGGGCACAGATCGATCATGTTGCCCGACAACTCGCTGTCCACCGTGCGACCGACGAAGGTGGTGATTTCTGAATGCTCACCACGGTGGAGCATGCCCAACTCCATGACACCCGCAATCTCTTGCCCAAAGCGGACGCAGCGGGTGCAGTGGATGCAGCGGCTCATCTCCTCCATGGAAATGAGAGGCCCCACGTTCTTGTGAAAAACCACACGCTTTTCTTCCGTATAGCGCGATTGAACCCCGCCGTATCCCACGGCCAGATCCTGCAACTGGCATTCGCCCCCTTGGTCGCAAATCGGGCAGTCCAAAGGATGGTTGATGAGCAGAAATTCCATCACAGATTTCTGCGCCTTGACCGCTTTGTCGCTCTGGGTCCTGACCACCATGCCCGCGGTCACGGGGGTGGCGCAGGCGGGCATGGGCTTGGGAGCTTTCTCAATGTCCACCAAGCACATGCGGCAATTGGCCGCAATGCTGAGCTTCTTGTGATAACAAAAGTGGGGCACATAGGACCCAGCCGCCTCAGCCGCATGCATGACCATGCTGCCTTCGGGCACGCTGACCTTCTTGCCGTCGAGTTCGATGTCAATCATGGTGTGTCTTGATGGCCGTCAAGCGGATTGAGGTACCTGACACGTCTTGTGTTCGACGTGATAGGCAAACTCGTCGCGGTAGTGTTTGAGCATGCCTTGGACCGGCATGGCGGCCGCATCGCCCAAGGCGCAAATCGTGCGGCCTTTGATGTTGTCTGCCACAGAGTCCAAAAGATCCAGGTCTTCAGAACGTCCTCGGCCGTGTTCAATGCGATCCACCACCCGCCAGAGCCAGCCGGTGCCCTCGCGACAAGGGGTGCACTGTCCGCAACTCTCGTGCTGATAGAAGTAGCTCAATCGCAAAAGACTCTTGACCATGCAGCGTGTGTCATCCATCACGATCACCGCGCCAGATCCGAGCATGGAACCCGCTTTGGCAATGGCGTCATAGTCCATGGTGATATCCATCATGATGGACGCAGGCAACACGGGCGCAGATGACCCACCCGGGATCACGGCCTTGAGTTGGCGACCGCCTCGCACGCCACCAGCCAACTCGAGCAAGCGAGAAAACGGGGTCCCCAGGGGGACTTCAAAATTGCCAGGCTTTTCCACATCGCCCACAACAGAAAAGATCTTGGTGCCGCCGTTGTTGGGCTTGCCGCACTCCAAGTAGGCTTGACCGCCTTGATTGATGATCCAAGGCACCGCCGCAAAGGTTTCGGTGTTGTTGATGGTGGTGGGCTTGCCATACAGACCAAAGCTCGCAGGGAACGGCGGCTTGAATCGGGGTTGCCCTTTTTTGCCTTCCAGGCTCTCAAGCAGGGCCGTTTCTTCACCACAGATGTAGGCGCCGAATCCATGGTGCGCATGCAGCTGAAAGCTGAACTCAGAACCGAGAATCTTGGCTCCCAAGAGTCCGGCTGCCCGCGCCTCTTCCAAGGCCTCTTCGAAACGTTGATAGACCTCGAAGATCTCTCCGTGAATGTAGTTGTAGCCCACCGGGATGCCCATGGCATAGGCGGCGATGGCCATGCCTTCGATCACGATGTGCGGATTGAAGGACAAGATGTCGCGGTCTTTGCACGTGCCGGGCTCGCCTTCGTCGGAGTTGCACACCAGGTACTTGGCACCGGGAAACTGACGCGGCATGAAGCTCCACTTCAGGCCGGTTGGGAATCCCGCACCGCCGCGGCCTCGCAAGCCGGAGAGCTTGACCTCGGCAATCACCTGGTCGGGCGTCATGCCGGCACCGCCATCGGCACCCACGATCTTCTTGAGAGCCGAATAGCCCCCTCTGGCCAGGTAGTCTTGCAAACGCCAATTCTTGCCCGTCAGTCCTGCATAAATCTGCGGGTTGATGTGGCGGCCGTGGAAACAGGTCTCGAGACCTTGCGCCTTGAACTTGGACAAGTCAACCATGCGCGTCAACCTTGACTCTTGAGGGTGTCGAGCAAGTCATCAAGACGCTCGTTGGACATGAAGCTCAGCATCTCACGGTCATTGACCAAGAGGACGGGCGCGTCGGCACACGCCCCCAAGCACTCGCTGGGTTGGACGGTGAACATGCCATCGGCGGTGGTGCCATAGGGCTCCACTCCCAGGCGCTTGCAGACATGATCCAAGGCCTTGTCTCCCTGGCGGAGCTGGCAAGGCAAATTGGTGCACACGTTGAGCTTGTATTGGCCCACCGGTTGCTGGTTGTACATGTTGTAGAAGGTGGTGACTTCACGCACGGCCACCGGTGCCATGCCGAGGTAGTCAGCCACGGCTTCTTCGGCTGCGGGACTCACATGCCCTTGTTCATGTTGCACGATCGCCAGGCAGGCCATCACGGCCGACTGCCTTTGATCTGCGGGGTATTTGGCCACTTCCTTCGCGAAGCGCCCCAGGGTGGATTCGGATAGCTTCATCATCGATCGATATCACCAAACACGAGGTCCATGGTGCCAATGACCGCCACGGCGTCGGCCAGCATATGGCCACGGGTCATCTCGTCCAAGGCCGCCAGGTGCGAGAAACCTGGCGGACGCAGCTTCATGCGATAGGGCTTGTTGGCACCATCGCTGATCAAATACACGCCGAACTCTCCCTTGGGATGCTCAACGGCGGCATAGGCTTCGCCCTCAGGCACATGAAATCCTTCGGTGAAGAGTTTGAAGTGGTGGATCAACTCTTCCATGCTGGACTTCATGGCCACGCGAGAAGGCGGCGCCACTTTGTGGTTGTCCGTGATGACTGGTCCAGGGTTCTTGCGCAGCCAGTCGACGCACTGCTGGATGATGCGATTGCTTTGCCGCATCTCTTCGACCCGCACCAAGTAGCGGTCATAGGTGTCGCCCTGGGTGCCCACGGGCACGTCAAAGTCGAGGTGTGCGTAGACCTCGTAGGGCTGGGTCTTTCTCAAATCCCAGGCCACACCAGAGCCACGCAACATCGGGCCGGTGAAGCCCAGATTCAGTGCCCGCTCCGCAGAGACCACGCCAATGCCCACGGTGCGCTGCTTCCAAATCCGGTTGTCGGTGAGCAGCGTCTCGTAGTCATCCACATTCTTGGGGAAGCGCGCGCAGAAGTCGTCGATGTAATCCAGCAGACTGCCTTGGCGGTTGGCATTGAGCGCGCGGATGGCCTTCTCGTTTTTGATACGGCTGACTTTGTACTGCGGCATGGAATCGGGCAGATCGCGGTACACCCCGCCCGGCCGGAAATAAGCAGCATGCATTCGCGCGCCAGAAACCGCTTCATACATATCGAAGAGGTCTTCTCGTTCACGGAAGGCATAAATGAGAATGTTCATCGCGCCGCAATCCAGCCCGTGTGCTCCCAGCCACAGCAAGTGGTTGAGTAGCCGGGTGATCTCGGCGAACATCACCCGGATGTATTGCGCTCGAATCGGGACTTCAATGCCCAAGAGCTTTTCAATGGCCAAACAGTAGGCATGCTCGTTGGCCATCATGGACATGTAGTCCAGGCGGTCCATATAGGGCAAAGACTGGATGTACGTCTTGGTCTCAGCCAGCTTTTCAGTGGCCCGGTGCAGCAGCCCGATATGCGGGTCTGCGCGCTGGATCACCTCCCCGTCCAACTCAAGGACGAGACGCAAGACACCGTGGGCTGCTGGATGCTGCGGCCCAAAATTGAGCGTGTAATTCTTGATCTCGGCCATGATCAGTGCGCCCCGCCGTAGTGGTCTTCGCGCACGACGCGGGGCGTGTTCTCGCGAGCTTCAATGGTGACCGGCTGGTAGATCACTCGCTGGGTCTGAGGGTCGTATCGCATTTCGACGTGGCCGGTCACCGGGAAGTCTTTGCGCAAGGGGTGGCCGATGAAACCGTAATCGGTGAGGATGCGGCGCAAGTCTTCGTGTCCCTCAAACACAATGCCAAACAGGTCAAAAGCCTCGCGCTCGTACCAGTTGGCGGCAGCCCACAGAGGGGTGAGCGATGCCACTGCAGGCAGGTCATCATCGGGCGCGAAGACTTTGACGCGCACGCGCCAGTTGTGCGTGACACTCAGCAGGTGCGCCACCACTGCGAACCTTTGGCCTTCCCAAGGACGGTTCTTGTATTGCGAATAGTCCACGCCACACAAATCGATGAGCTGCTCAAATTTGAGTGACGGGTCATCGCGCAAGGTCGCCATCACAGCTGCGTACTCTTGCGCAGAAACGACCATTGTCAACTCACCCAGGTTCTGTTGAACGTTCAAGAGCGTAGCGCCAAACCGTGTGTCCAGCGCTTGGCGCAGAGAGTTGAGTTTCTGGGTCATGTCCGCGCAATCGTGTTTTCACGACGAATCTTGGCTTGCAGCTGCAAGATTCCATACAACAGGGCCTCGGCCGTGGGCGGACAGCCCGGCACGTACACGTCGACCGGAACGATTCGATCGCACCCCCGCACCACGGAGTAGCTGTAGTGGTAGTAGCCGCCCCCGTTGGCGCAAGACCCCATGCTGATGACCCAACGGGGCTCAGCCATTTGGTCATAGACCTTGCGCATGGCTGGCGCCATCTTGTTGCACAGCGTGCCCGCCACCACCATCAGATCGCTCTGACGGGGACTGGGCCGAAACAGCATGCCAAAGCGGTCAATGTCATACCGGGCGGCCCCCGCGTGCATCATCTCCACTGCACAGCAGGCCAACCCAAAGGTCATTGGCCACAATGAACCGGTCTTGGACCAGTTGATGAGCTTGTCCACCGAGGTGGTGACAAAGCCCTCTTTGAGTACCCCTTCAATGCCCATAGTCGTGTCCCAAGGTCCTCACTCCCAATCCAGGGCACCCTTTTTCCACTCGTAGGCAAAGCCCACCACCAGGATGCCAAGAAAAACCATCATCGCCCAGAAACCTGACGCCCCGATGTCACGCAGGGACACGGCCCATGGAAAAAGGAACGCAATTTCCAGGTCGAACAAGATAAACAAGATGGCCACCAGGTAATAGCGCACATCGAACTTCATGCGCGCGTTCTCAAAGGCCTCGAAGCCGCATTCGTAGGGGCTGTTCTTGGCCGCGTCAGGACGGTTGGGGCCAAACAAGAAACCGAGAACCTGGGGGGCCACGCCCACGCCCACGCCCACCAAGATGAAGAGGATGACCGGTAGGTACTCTTGAAGATTCATCGTCGGTCCGTCAGTTAGCAGTCAGAAGAAAAGCGGGCACAAAAAAGGCGCACCGCCCGCAAGTTCTGCCGAACTGCGTCTGGCGCGCCCCCTCTTGTGACCCCTCCGGGATCAGGGCGCTGTGAACCGAGTCCTCAAGACTGCGGGACACATCGTGCTCCTCTTTGGTGCCGACGGCGAGACTCGAACTCGCACAGCTTTCGCCACTACCCCCTCAAGATAGCGTGTCTACCAATTTCACCACGTCGGCGGTTTCAAATTTGCCTCGGCAGGAACCCCAAAGAGTCCGCTGCTGAATCGCCTTAAATTCTAGCGTCAAATGCGACGCATTCGACATCCATGCCGTTTGATCGAGGTCAGGTCAACGGGAAGCCGCTGATGCAACAGGTGCCACGGCCGCAGGACTGACCGGAACCGCCCCCGGAATCACACCCGCAGCGGGCGTGGCAGCACCCGACGACGCAGCTGCGGAAGCCGCCATGGCGGGCTGATCCAACACACTGCCACCTGTGTTGCCCCTTTGGGATGACCCGTTGGACAAGAAGGCCAGCGCCAAGGTGCAGCAGAAAAAGACCGTGGCGCACAAGGCCGTGGACCTTGAAAGAAAGTTGGCGCTGCCCGTGGCACCAAACAGGCTGCCAGAAGCGCCGCTGCCAAAAGACGCTCCCATGTCAGCGCCTTTGCCGTGCTGAATCAGCACCAGACCGATCATGGTCACTGCTGAGAGCAGTTGCAGGACAAGGACCAATGTCATCCAAAATTGCATGATGAATAAACTCCAGGGGGCTCTTGAATGGAATGAAGGGGCTCAGCCTGCCGCGCGACAGATGGCCACGAAGTCATCGGCTTTGAGCGCAGCGCCGCCCACCAACGCGCCGTCGATATCTGCCTGTGCAAACAGAGACTTGGCGTTTTCGGGCTTGACGCTGCCACCATAAAGAAGGGTCATGGCATCGGCCCGGGGCGTTGCGGCGCGAAGCTGCGCTCGCAAGACCGCATGCACTTCTTGGGCTTGCTCTGGGGTGGCGGTCTTGCCCGTACCGATGGCCCACACGGGCTCATAGGCCACCACCATCTCCCCAGCACAATGGGCCAGGGCGTGGATCACGGCCGAGAGTTGGCGCTTGACCACCGACTCGGTTTGGCCTGACTCGCGCTCTGCCAGCGTTTCGCCCACGCACACGATGGGTGTCACGCCATGAGCCAAGGCGGCCTTGGCCTTTTCGGCCACCAAGCCATCGCTTTCCGCATGCAAGGCACGCCTCTCAGAATGACCGACGATGACGTAACGACACCCGAACTCTGCAAGCATGCGCGCAGACACTTCGCCGGTGTAAGCGCCCTGCTCGTGAACCGAACAGTCTTGGCCCCCCCAGCGCAAACCGCTGGAGGCCAGGGCCACCGCGGCCTCTGACAAATAGGGAAACGGTGGGCACACCGCCACATCGCACGTGTAGGGCCGAGACTCGAGAATGCCTGACAACAGGGGGGCGTTGGC
>Ga0255289_1000136_pt1 | contig 8803 bp, 6 predicted proteins | sample AtltaT_37_FD_183665 | JGI IMG/M metagenome (GOLD analysis project Ga0255289, IMG submission 183665) | Metatranscriptome of freshwater microbial communities from Altamaha River, Georgia, United States - Atl_UVDOM_RepB_8d (Metagenome... | ecosystem: Environmental > Aquatic > Freshwater > River...
GTGGCAGCAGCACCTCCGGACCCCGGCCGGCCCCTGACAGGGTTTCCAAAATCAGGCCAAACTTTCCCGCAAGGGCTGCACCCATCCTCAGTCCACGCGATCTTGCCAGCCCGACAGTCTTGAAGCACCCCGTTTCGCACCGGGTGCTTTCTTTCGTGTCCATTCGCCAAGGCGGGTCGTTGCGAAAGGTGACTGCATTTTCGGGCCGCATCCATCTCACCCCATCCAGGTTCAGAGGACACGTATGAGCACCAAGAAAACGGCTGCCAAGCCCCTTGCCAAAACCGCTGCCAAAACTGCTGGCAAACCTTCTGGCAAGGCCGAGGTCAAGAAGCCGGTCAAGCCCTTGGCTCCAGCCAAAGGGGCCACAGCCAAAGCCTCAACCAAAGCAGCCGCCAAGCCTGTCGCTCAGGCGTCCAAGGCGGCGGCCAAGACCACGGCAAAACCGGCCGGCAAACCCGTTGTCAAGCCGTCCGTAAAACAGCCTTCGAAGCCTGCCGCAAAACCGTCTGCGAAGGTCGCTGCCAAACCTGCTGCAAAGCCCGCTGCGAAGCCGGCTACAAAGCCTTCTACAAAGCCCTCCCCCAAGGTGGCCGCCAAGCCGTCTACGCCGGCGGCCGCCAAGCCGGTTGCCAAGCCGGCTTCCAGCCCGTCATCCAAGACCCCAGCCAAGAGTCCAGCCAAGACAGCTGCAAAACCAGTCAGCACTCCCGCTTCAAAGGTCTCCGCCAAACCCATGGCCAAACCCATCCCTGGGCCCAAGTCGGGCTCGGGCAAGAAAGGGCCTGCGGCCAAAAAGGGCGAGGAACCCAGCGACGACCTCATTGACGACGGTTCAGACTTTGAGGGCGGCGACGAAGCTGAAGCGGCCGAGATCGAAGAAGCGGAGAAAGCCAAAGCCAAACCGTTGCGCATGAAGGTTTCGCGCGCCAAGGAGCGCGCCTTGATGCGCGAATTCGGCTTGGACGAAGCCACCCTCACCGAAGAAGAAGTCGCCAAGCGCCGGCTCGAGCTCAAAACGCTCATCAAGATGGGCAAGACGCGCGGCTTCCTGACCCACCAGGAGATCAACGACCACTTGCCCGAAAAGCTGGTCAATGAAGAGATCTTGGAGGCCATCATCTCCATGCTCAATGACATGGGAATCGCCGTGTATGAGCAGGCGCCAGATGCGGCCACGCTGCTGATCGCCGGCGGTGCCACCTCCACGGCCACCGAAGAAGAAGCCGAGGAGGCAGCCGAAGCGGCGCTGTCCACGGTCGATTCTGAATTCGGTCGCACCACCGACCCCGTGCGCATGTACATGCGCGAGATGGGCACCGTGGAACTGCTGACCCGCGAAGGTGAAATCGAGATTGCCAAACGGATCGAGGGCGGTCTGCAAGCCATGATGCATGCGATCAGCATCTCACCCACCACCATCGCCGAGATTTTGGCCATGGCAGACAAGATTGCGGCTGGTGAGCAGCCCATCTCTGAGGTGGTGGATGGCTTTGTCTCCACCGACGAGGCCGACGACTATGTAGCCGAAGAAGACTTCGACGAATTCGACGAAGAAGATGACGATGACGGTCAAGGGGGCAGCAAAGCCCTGACGAAGAAGCTCGAAGAGCTCAAGACCCAGGCGTTGGAGAAGTTCTCCACCTTGCGTGTGCATTTCGACAAGATGCGCAAGGCCTTCGAGAAAGACGGCTATCAGTCCCCTTCCTACAACCGTGCTCAACAGGCCATCAGCGATGACCTGATGACCATCCGATTCACGGTCAAGACCATCGAGAGGCTCTGCGGCATCCTCAGGTCACAGGTCGATGACGTGCGACGTTACGAGCGCGAGCTGCGTCGCATCGTGGTGGACAAATGTGGCATGCCGCAAGACTATTTCATCAAGACCTTCCCAGCAAACGCCTTGAACCTCAAGTGGGCTGAACGTGAGATCGCTTCTGGCAAGCCCTACAGCTCGGTCCTGGCTCGCAACCTGCCTCCTGTGCAGGAATTGCAGCAAAAACTGATCGACCTGCAAGCCCGTGCCGTGGTGCCGCTTGAAGACCTCAAGCTCATCAACAAGCGCATGAACGAAGGCGAGCGGGCTTCTCGCTACGCCAAAAGAGAGATGATTGAGGCCAACTTGCGTCTGGTCATCTCCATTGCCAAGAAGTACACCAACCGAGGCCTGCAATTCCTGGATCTCATCCAAGAGGGCAATATTGGCTTGATGAAGGCGGTGGACAAGTTCGAGTACCGCCGCGGCTATAAGTTCTCGACCTACGCCACTTGGTGGATTCGCCAGGCCATCACCCGCTCCATTGCCGATCAGGCACGCACCATCCGCATTCCGGTGCACATGATCGAAACCATCAACAAGATGAACCGACTGTCTCGGCAGCACCTGCAGGAGTTTGGCTACGAGCCCGACGCGCCCACGCTTGCTGAGAAGATGGAAATTCCTGAGGACAAGATCCGCAAGATCATGAAGATCGCCAAGGAGCCCATCTCCATGGAGACCCCGATCGGCGACGACGATGACTCGCACTTGGGCGATTTCATCGAAGACACCAACAACACGGCGCCCATCGAGGCGGCCATGCAGGCGGGCTTGCGCGACGTGGTCAAGGACATCTTGGACAGCCTCACCCCCCGCGAGGCCAAGGTCTTGAGAATGCGTTTTGGCATCGAGATGAGCACCGATCACACACTCGAAGAAGTGGGCAAACAGTTTGACGTCACGCGCGAGCGCATCCGCCAAATCGAGGCCAAGGCCATCCGCAAGCTCAAGCATCCCAGCCGCTCAGACAAATTGCGCACCTACTTGGACAACCTGTAAATCGCATCCAGGCACCAGGTACTGCCCATGTCCTTCCGTCCGGAGCCCCCTTATGTCCATGGCACGCCCCAAAAAACGGGCGTGCTGCTGGTCAATTTGGGCAGCCCTGATGAGGCCACACCCGCCGCCACTCGGCGCTATTTGCGTGAGTTTTTGAGCGATCCGCGGGTGGTGGAGATCCCGCCTGCAGTGTGGTGGCCCATTCTCCACGGCATCATCTTGCGCACCCGACCTGCAAAGTCAGCGGCCAAGTACGCCACCATCTGGACGCCTCAGGGCTCGCCCCTGGTCACCGGAACCGACCGGCTCGCCCAGGGCGTGGCCAGCGCCCTGACAGCCGCTGGGAAGCCCTGGGTGGTTGAATTCGCCATGCGTTATGGCAACCCGTCGGTCGCATCCCGGTTGACGCGCCTTCGCGAGGCGGGGGCGACCCGGATCCTGATCCTGCCGCTGTACCCCCAATATTCAGCAGCCACCACCGCCAGCATTTTCGATGCCGTGTCGCAATGGTCCCTCAAGGCGCGGTGGGTCCCGGAGTTTCGTTTTGTCCACCAGTACCACGACCACCCCGCTTACATTCAAGCACTTGAGCGCAGCGTGCGCAGTCACTGGAACCGAGAAGGCCGCTCTCCTTTGCTGGTGATGACCTTTCATGGTCTGCCCGAACGGTCTCTCAAACTCGGAGACCCCTACCACTGCGAGTGCCACAAAACCGCCCGTTTTTTGGCGCAAAGTCTGGGACTCCAAGACCACGAGTACCGGGTCACGTTCCAAAGTCGATTTGGTCGCGCCAAATGGCTGGAGCCCTACACCGAGCCCACATTGCGTGAGCTGGCATCCTCTGGACTCAAGCGCGTGGACGTCATCTGTCCGGGTTTTGCCATCGATTGCCTGGAGACGCTGGAAGAAATTTCTCAAGAAGCCCGCGAGGCCTTCTTGGAGTCTGGCGGCGAATCGTTTCATTACATCGATTGCTTGAACGATTCATCCGATGCCGTGTCCGCCATGGTCGCCTTGATTGATCAACATGCGCAGGGCTGGCCCCAGGCGGGCATGACTTTGAGCCCCGAGGAGTCTGCCACCCTGCAATGCCAAGCGGCTCGTGCAAAGAAGATGGGGGCCCCGCGCTGAAGCCCGTTCAAGTCAAGACTCGCACCTCGACACCCGAAGAGATGCGATTGGACAAGTGGCTGTGGGCCGCCCGACTCTTCAAGACCCGCTCCCTGGCTGCCGAGTCCCTAGAGTTGGGGCGGGTGCAAGTCAATGGGCAGTCGGCCAAACCGTCCAAAGCTGTGCGTGTGGGCGACACACTCGAGATCCGGCAGCCCGGCGGCGGCCGCACCTTGGTCATTCAAGGGCTCAGCCCCATGCGCGGCCCGGCTTCCGTGGCTCAAGGGCTCTACCAGGAGACCCCGGAAAGCCAGGCCAAGCGACAAGCGTGGCAGGACCTGATGCGCTCCGGTGCCGAACCTGCTCGCCATTTTGTCAACGGCCGCCCCACCAAGAAAGATCGGCGGACCCTTCAAGACTGGCAACGCTGGAGCGCGTCGGTGGAGCCCTCCTAAAGCGGCTCCCGCCTCTTTTTAGGCTCTTTCTCGGCCCTTGAAACGGCTCCCATCACCCCCATGTGCTTATGGTTTTGCCGTTTCGGGCCACACGGGCCGAGCGGGTTACCAGCCTGAAATGACCCCTTCCATGAGCACCTCCTCCCCTCATCCAGAAGAGAGCCTTGCGCCTTCACCGCCAGAAACAGGCGCCGGTCCCACGCCCGAAGCCCGGCCTGCCGCTGCCGAAGGCTCTGCCTCCCCCGAAGCTTCCTTGCCTCAGCAATTGGCGGAACTCCAGGCGCGTCACGCCGAAGTGTCAGACGCCTACCTTCGAGCCAAAGCAGAAGCCGAGAACACCCGCCGGCGGGCTGATGAAGAAATTTCCAAGGCGCGCAAATTTGCTGTCGAGTCGTTTGCGGAGAGTCTTCTTCCGGTCAAAGACAGTCTGGAAGCCGCCATCGCTCTGCCCAACGCCACCCATGAGCAGCTGCTGGAAGGCGTCCAGGCCACCCTGCGGCAGTTGGCTGCGGCCCTGGAGCGCAACAAAGTGATGGAAATCGCCCCCGAAGCCGGCACCAAATTCGACCCCCATCACCACCAGGCCATCAGCATGGTGCCTGCGAATCAAGAGGCCAACACGGTAGTAGCCGTCCTGCAAAAAGGCTACCTCATCGCCGATCGGGTCCTTCGACCGGCCTTGGTCACGGTCGCTGCCCCCAAGGGTTGAAACCCACCTTTTTGGCCGCAATTCGACAGCAGATCCAGATTCCAGCGAACCTTTTCGCACCCTTCATACAGATTTCAGGAGAACCAGACCATGGGCAAGATCATCGGCATTGACCTCGGCACCACCAATTCCTGCGTGGCCATCATGGAGGGCAACACCACCAAGGTCATCGAGAACAGCGAAGGCGCGCGAACCACGCCTTCCATCGTGGCCTATCAAGAAGATGGCGAAGTGCTGGTAGGCGCATCGGCCAAGCGCCAGGCCGTCACCAACCCCAAGAACACCCTGTACGCCGTCAAACGCTTGATCGGCCGCAAATTCACCGAGCGAGAGGTCCAAAAAGACATCGACCTCATGCCCTACACCATCACCGCTGCGGACAACGGAGATGCCTGGGTGGAGGTGCGCGGCAAAAAGGTGGCTCCTCCGCAAGTCAGCGCCGAGGTGCTGCGCAAGATGAAGAAGACCGCCGAGGACTACCTGGGCGAAGAAGTGACCGAAGCGGTCATCACCGTTCCAGCGTATTTCAACGACAGCCAACGCCAGGCCACCAAAGACGCTGGGCGGATCGCGGGCCTGGATGTCAAGCGCATCATCAATGAGCCCACCGCTGCCGCTTTGGCCTTTGGCTTGGACAAGCACGGCAAGGGCGAACGCCGCATCGCCGTATTTGACCTTGGGGGAGGCACTTTTGACATCTCCATCATTGAGATTGCCGACGTCGATGGCGAAAAACAGTTCGAGGTGCTGTCCACCAACGGCGACACCTTCTTGGGCGGTGAAGACTTTGATCAACGCATCATCGACCACATCGTCAGCGAATTCCGCAAAGAGCAAGGCGTGGACCTGACCAAAGACGTATTGGCACTTCAGCGCCTGAAAGAAGCCGCAGAAAAAGCCAAGATCGAGCTGTCCAACAGCACCCAGACCGACGTCAACCTGCCCTACATCACCGCCGATGCGTCGGGACCCAAGCACCTGAACATCAAGCTCACCCGCGCCAAATTGGAGTCGCTGGTCGATGAGTTGGTCGAGCGCACGATCGAGCCTTGCAGAATTGCCATCAAAGATGCCGGCGTGAAAGTTGGCGACATTGATGACGTGATTTTGGTGGGCGGCATGACCCGCATGCCCAAGGTCCAAGAAAAGGTCAAAGAGTTCTTTGGTCGCGAGCCTCGCAAAGACGTCAATCCAGACGAAGCAGTGGCCGTGGGCGCAGCCATTCAGGGTCAGGTCCTGGGTGGTGACCGCAAGGACGTGCTGCTTTTGGATGTGACGCCTTTGTCGCTGGGCATCGAGACGTTGGGCGGCGTGATGACCAAGATGATCCAAAAGAACACCACCATCCCGACCAAGTACTCCCAGGTGTTCTCCACGGCCGATGACAACCAGCCGGCAGTGACCATCAAGGTCTTCCAAGGTGAGCGTGAAATGGCCAACGGCAACAAGCTGCTGGGCGAATTCAATCTCGAGGGCATTCCCCCCGCCGCGCGTGGCTTGCCACAAATTGAGGTCACCTTTGACATCGACGCCAACGGCATCTTGCACGTCTCTGCCAAGGACAAAGGCACCGGCAAGGAAAACAAAATCACCATCAAGGCCAACTCAGGACTGTCCGAAGAAGAAATTCAAAAGATGGTCAAAGATGCCGAGCTCAACGCGGCCGAGGACAAGAAGAAGCTCGAAATTGTTCAGGCGAAAAACCAGGGCGAGGCCATGTTGCATTCGGTCAAGAAGAGTGTGGCCGAGCATGGTGACAAGCTCGAGGCCGGAGAAAAAGAGAAGGTCGAATCTGCACTCAAAGAGCTCGAGGAAGCTCTCAAAGGAGACGACAAGGCTGCCATCGAATCCAAGACCGAGGCCCTCATGACCGCCAGCCAAAAGCTCGGTGAGAAAATGTATGCCGAACAGGCCCAAGCCGCCGGCCAAGGCGACCCAGGTTCACAAGGCCCATCCGGCGCCCAAGGAGCCTCCAAGCCAGCCGACGACAATGTGGTCGATGCCGAGTTCAAGGAAGTCAAAAAATAAGCCCTTGTCCGGCCCTTCTATAAAGACACTTCATGGCTAAGCGCGATTACTACGAAGTCCTTGGCGTTCCCAAGAACGCCAGCGACGACGACATCAAAAAGGCTTATCGCAAGTTGGCGATGAAGTTTCACCCGGATCGCAATCAAGGCGATGGGGCCAAACAGGCGGAAGAAAAGTTCAAAGAGGCCAAAGAGGCCTATGAAATGCTTTCTGACGCCCAAAAGCGTGCGGCCTACGACCAATATGGCCACGCGGGCGTGGATCCAAGCATGGGACGGGGAGGCCCCGGTGCCGAAGGCTTTGGTGGTTTTGCCGAAGCCTTCGGTGACATCTTTGGCGACATCTTCGGCGGTGGCGGCCGCCGTGGCGGTGGTCAACAGGTGTACCGCGGAAGTGATCTCAGTTACGCCATGGAGATCACGCTGGAAGAAGCGGCGGCCGGCAAAGACTCTCAGATTCGCATCCCCAGCTGGGACACCTGCGACACCTGCCACGGCACCGGGGCCAAGCCGGGCACCTCCGCCAAAACCTGCTCCACCTGCAATGGCGCAGGGGCGGTTCACATGCGCCAGGGCTTCTTCAGCATTCAACAAACCTGTCCGCACTGCCAAGGCAATGGCAAAGTCATTCCCGACCCCTGCCCCAGCTGCAACGGGGCCGGCAAGATCAAGCGGCAAAAGACCTTGGAGGTCAAGATCCCTGCGGGCATCAACGAAGGCATGCGCATTCGATCGGCTGGCAACGGAGAGCCCGGCACCAATGGCGGCCCCCCCGGGGACCTCTACATCGAGATTCGCATCAAGAAGCACGACATCTTTGAGCGCGACGGTGACGACCTGCATTGTTCAGTGCCAGTGGGCATGACCACGGCTGCCTTGGGCGGTGCCATCGAGGTCCCCACGCTCGGCTCGAAAGCCGAAATCAATTTGCCCGAGGGCACGCAACACGGCAAGACCTTTCGGCTGCGCGGCAAGGGCGTCAAGGGACTGCGTTCGTCCTACCCAGGGGACCTGTACATCCACATCGCCGTGGAGACCCCCATCAAGTTGACCGAGGCGCAGCGGCGGTTGCTCAAAGAATTGGATGATTCGTTCAAAGGCGCGGGTGACCGTCACTCGCCCAACGCAAAAAGCTGGACCGACCGCGTGAAGAACCTGTTCAAGTAAGGACTGCGTCTCAAAAGAGACTGGGCTGGTGGCTTTGCTCGGGCCGCTTGAATCGGGTGAGGTCCAGGGGTGGGTGGCGTGCGGACAATCCGTGACGTTGCATCGCCATCTTCAGACGAGATTGAAGAAGATCCGCCCACACGCCTTCTCCCTTCATTCGTACGCCAAATCGGGCGTCATTGTCTTTGCCCCCGCGCATGTCGCGAATGCGTGCCATCACCCGGTCTGCGCGATCGGGAAAATGATCGGCCAACCACTGCTTGAACAAAGGCGCCACCTCCCAAGGCAAGCGCACGACAACGCCGAACGCGAATGACGCCCCGGCCTGGGATGCGGCCGCCAAGATTTTTTCAAGCTCGGGCTCGTTGATGAAGGGAATCAGCGGTGACACGCTGATCCCCACCGGAATGCCGGCTTGCGCCAATCGCTCGATGGTTTGCAATCGACGGTGCGGTGCGCTGGCACGGGGCTCCATGAGACGGCTGAGTCGAGAGTCCAGCGTGGTGACGGAAAC
>Ga0255289_1000144_pt1 | contig 8628 bp, 7 predicted proteins | sample AtltaT_37_FD_183665 | JGI IMG/M metagenome (GOLD analysis project Ga0255289, IMG submission 183665) | Metatranscriptome of freshwater microbial communities from Altamaha River, Georgia, United States - Atl_UVDOM_RepB_8d (Metagenome... | ecosystem: Environmental > Aquatic > Freshwater > River...
CGATTGTTCGACGCAACGTCGTTTTCTACTGTTTACTTCATCCTCTTGCTTAAAAGATTTTACTTCAACTGCTTGCGCTGGAGCACTGTTCCACTCGCCGAGGGGCGAGGCCAGTTTAGTATCCGTCTCGCCGGGTCTGCTTCGGGGTCTGCTTCAGTAAGAAACGTCCAGAGTCATGGCTAACATTTTTTCCCGTAGGTTTAACTGGTTGACCCTCAAGCTGCTAACCATTGTGGTAGTTGCGGGCGGAGGACTGACGGCTGGGGCATGGTACTACCTGACACCTAAGTACGCTCGGACGGGATATCAGCCCGCCCAGCCGATTCCGTTCTCGCACAAGATCCACGCTGGCGAACTCGGTTTGGATTGTCGTTACTGTCACTCGTTTGTTGAGGTGGGCGCGTATTCGAACATACCGACCACGCAGGTTTGCATGAACTGTCATTCTCAGATTCAGAAAGACAGCCCCAAGCTTGCTCCGCTGAGAGAGTCATGGGAGACAGGCAAACCGGTGAAGTGGGTCCAAATTCACAAGACACCTGACCACGTCTATTTCAACCACTCGGTTCACGTAAACCGCGGAGTGGGTTGTGTCTCCTGCCATGGCAAGGTGAACGAAATGGAGGTTGTCCACCATGCTGAACCTCAGTCCATGGCATGGTGCCTCGACTGTCATCGCAATCCTGAGAACCACCTCCGCCCCGTGAGTGAGGTCACCAACTTCGCTTGGCAGGCGGGTGGCGAAGGCGGTTCAGCGAAGAGCCAGAGGGACTTTGGTTTGGAGTTAGTCCAGAAGGCTCACATCAATCCGCCGGTGAAGAACTGCGCTGGTTGCCATCGGTAATCCGACGAATCCCGAAACTTTTTAAGAAGCAAATGAGCAAGCGCGTTTTCCATCACCCGTCTGAAGAAAAATCCTCAGGTCGGAAGTATTGGAGGTCTCTTGGCCAGCTTTCAGAGTCGCCTGAGTTTAAAGGGTGGCTTGAACGAGAGTTCCCTCAGGGCGCCTCCGAACTGAACGAGAGCGAAGTGTCGCGCAGGAACTTTGTGCAACTGATGGGGGCATCTGTCGCGCTCGCCGGCATGAGCTTATCTGCCTGCCGCCGTCCGCTGAAGCAGCTGGTCCCGTTTTCCAAGGGACTCGAGTGGTCGGTTCCGGGGAAAGCACTGTTCTTTGCCTCGAGTTTTCCAACGAGGCGCGGGGCGCTGCCAATCTTGGTCACAACGCACGACGGGCGCCCAACGAAGATTGAGGGCAATCCTGAACATCCCGCGTCGCAAGGAGCCACAGATGTCTGGGCGCAGTCGTCTCTGCTCGATCTGTACAACCCGCACCGCGCGAGTCAGTTCAAAGTTGGCGGAGCTCCATCGGATCGGGAAGGGTTTTTTAAGGCTCTTGAGGGTGCTGTTTCCAAGGCGGGTGACGGTAGCGGACTGGCCTTCTTGATCGACGAAAACCACGGTCCATCACGCGAGTACCTCAGGGCGGCCGTCTCAACGAAGCTTCCGAAGGCGCGCTGGTTTTCCTCTGAAATCTTCGGGGAATCCCTTTCCATCGAGGCGGCCTCCATTGCCTTTGGTGCGGACATGATTTCCCGCCCTGTTCTGTCAGCTGCTGAAAAAATCCTCTCGGTCGATTTTGATTTTCTCGGTCACGAAGGAACTGTCCAAGACGCGAAAGGTTTCGCTAAACGGCGTAAAACCTTGAAGTCCTCCGACGTGATGAATCGTCTGTACGTGGTTGAGAACCGCTACACCGTGACGGGAGGCATGGCTGACCATCGGTTGCGGTTGCGCGCTTCGGGTCATGCTTCGTTTTTACGCAGCCTGGCCGAGGAGGTCCAGAAAGCGACTGGAGACCAAGTGCTTCGAGAAGGAATCTCGGCGAGTAAAATCGAGGCGCTTTCGGGGAGTGAGAAATGGGTGTCTGAATGCGCCGCCGACTTGGTACAGTCCAAGGGTAAGTCGCTCGTGCTCGTGGGAGCTCAGCAGTCCCTAGGGGCTCAGGTTTTGGGACATCTCATCAATCGTGCCCTGGGAGCAGTTGGTGCGACGGTGACCGTGGCTAAGAATCCGGTGAAGCCGCTGGAATCCTATTCCGCATTTCTGGCGTCTTTGCAGTCAAATGCTTTGAAGGGATTGATTGCGTTCTCAGGGAATCCAGCCTACGCCAAGCCAGGCGACATCAGTTTTGCGGATTCTGTGAAAGGGCTCGATTTCTTTGTCACGTTGTCTGCGTCTGATGATGAGTCATCGAAACTCGCTTCAGCAATGGCGCCGAAAGCCCATTATCTCGAGGAGTGGAGTGACGGTTTTTCGGCGGATGGTTCCGTTGTTATCGGGCAGCCCTCCATCCTTCCGATTTTTGGCGGTATTTCCGAGCTCGAAGTATTGGCTGCCATTTCAGGACTGAAGGAAACGCCTCATGAGGTGGTGAAAAAGTCTCACCAGGCTTCTGGCGGGAAAGACTGGGTCAAAAATCTGCGCGATGGCTTCTACGGAAAGGCTTTCGTAAATGAAACGCTCGGTGCCCCGTCGCTCCGGTTTCCCTCACCGGGAAAACCGGTGGACGGCTTTGAAATCGTTTTTGTTAGCGACTCCAAGGTGGACGATGGTCGTTACATTTCCAACGGGTGGCTTCAGGAGCTGCCTGATCCGATTACGAAACTGACTTGGGACAACGCAGCCTTGTTGAGTCCGCAGTCAGCTAAAGAACTATCTGTTAGCACGGGTGATTGGGTTGAACTTAAGTCAACTTCGGGGCGAGCAGTGAGAGTTCCGGTGCTTGTTGCGCCGGGACATGCGGACAAATCTGTCACTATCGCCATTGGTTACGGCCGCGCTGATTCGAGTCCGGTTGGCAAAGGGGTTGGGGTGGACGTTTTCCCAATCCAAACGGTATCCATTTCCCGAGTCGTCTTTGGGACTGTCTCGAAAGTTTCTGCGAAACCTCATCAACTTGCGATCACTCAGGAGCATGGGGCTCTCGAGGGACGTGGCGCAGACATTACTCGAGAGACTTCGATCGAGAACTGGAAAGCTAACTCCGATAAGCACCCTGATTTTATCAAAAAAGCGGGGATTGATGCTCACACGCCAGAGAACTTTTCACTCTATTCAAATCCACCGTTGGATGACATCCACGGTTGGGGAATGGCTGTTGACTTAAGCCTTTGCACGGGTTGCTCGGCCTGTATGGTGGCTTGCCAAGCCGAGAATAATATCCCAGTTGTCGGTAAGGAGCAGGTCATTATTGGCCGGGAGATGCACTGGATTCGGACCGATCGGTACTTCGCTGGCGATCACAATGACACGACCGAGCCGGAAATGGTTAGTCAGCCGATGATGTGTCAGCATTGCGAGAACGCTCCCTGTGAGACGGTCTGTCCGGTAAACGCGACAGTCCACTCTGAAGATGGGCTCAACGTGATGGCCTACAACCGCTGCATTGGCACTCGTTACTGCGCGAACAACTGTCCGTTCAAAGTTCGTCGCTTCAACTTCTTTGATTACAACCAACGTCCATTGGACAACCTTTACAAGTGGAATCTCATTAATGAGAAGGGGATGTCTGAGACATTAAAGATGTCCAAGAATCCAAATGTCACCGTCCGGATGCGTGGTGTCATGGAGAAGTGCACTTTCTGTGTGCAGAGAATCCAAGAGGCCAAAATCGCGACGAAGGTGATGGTCAAAGATTCGGGCAAGGTGCCCCAAGTTCCTGTGGACTCATTCACGTCTGCCTGTGCTCAGGTGTGTCCGACGGACGCCATTACCTTTGGTGATATCAAACAAAAGGACAGCAAGTTGAATCAACTCAAGGATTCCCAGCGCGGGTACCGACTATTTGAGTATCTTAACACTCAAAACCGTGTTTGGTATTTGGCTCGGGTCAAAAATCCGAATCCAAAGATGCCGGATGCCGCGAAGAACGGGGCATTCATGACTCAAGGCCACTAATCTCCATTTTACTGTAATGGCTAAAGAATCAGGTTTATCATTCCACACACCCGAGGAACTCAAACGAGTACCTTTGGTTGGCAATAACAGGTCCGTTTCATGGATTACGGACAAGGTATCTGAAATCGTCGAAAAGAAGACCCCGTTTTGGTGGTATGCAGCGTTCGCAGTCACTTCACCCATCGCTTTGATGGGTTTGGTATGTATCGTGTACCAAATTTCTAATGGAGTCGGGGTCTGGGGGGAAAACCATCCGAACGGTTGGGCATGGGACATCACCAACTTCGTGTTTTGGATTGGGATTGGTCATGCTGGGACGCTCATTTCTGCGATTTTGTTCTTAACTCGTCAGAAGTGGCGGACTTCAATCAACCGCGCTGCGGAGGCGATGACTCTCTTCGCAGTTGTGTGCGCAGGGATTTTTCCTGCCATCCACGTGGGTCGTTTTTGGATGGCTTGGTTCCTTGCTCCAGTTCCGAACGCAAATGGGATTTGGCCGAACTTTCGCTCGCCGCTTCTTTGGGACGTGTTCGCGGTCTCGACGTACTTCACGGTGTCTGTGCTGTTCTGGTATGTGGGTTTGATTCCCGACTTGGCGACGCTCAGGGACCGAGCGAAGTCGGCGATGGCGAAAACGATCTACGGATTTTTCGCTTTGGGGTGGAGGGGCTCTAATCGCCAGTGGAGGCATTATGAGATGGCCTATTTAATCCTCGCAGGTCTTTCAACGCCGTTGGTGTTGAGCGTTCACTCGATTGTTTCGTTCGATTTCGCGACGTCGATTATGCCAGGGTGGCACACGACAATTTTCCCCCCATATTTTGTGGCAGGGGCGATTTTCGGAGGTTTCGCGATGGTGTTAACTATCATGCTTCCTGCTAGCCTCATCTACCCCCAGATTGGTGATTTGATTACCCGCCAGCATGTGGACAAGATGGCGAAAATCATTTTGTTGACGGGCTCGATTGTGGGTTATGCGTACCTCATGGAACTCTTTGTGGCGTGGTACGGAGGTAATAAGTTCGAAGGTTTCACTTTCTTCAAAGCTCGCGCGAGCTTTGATGGCGAGGGCTGGTACCAATGGGCTTATTGGGCGATGATGTTCTGTAACGTCATTTCGCCTCAGATTTTTTGGTCAAAGTGGGCAAGATCGAACTACATTGTCGTGTTCATTGTTTGCCAGTTTGTCAACGTGGGCATGTGGTTCGAACGCTTCGTTATCATTGTGACCTCGCTCGCCCAAGACTTCCTGCCGAGTTCCTGGGGGCATTACAGTCCGAGCACGACGGAGATCTTCACATTTATTGGCACCTTTGGAATCTTTCTCTCTCTATTCCTCCTCTTCATGCGATTCCTTCCGATGATCGCGATTTCCGAGGTGAAGTTGGTCACTCCCGCAGCGGATCCGCACCACGGGCAGGTGAACGACAAGCATTAACATCAACCCGACCACAAAAATGGATCAGTCCGACAAGAAAGTTTATGCGGTTGGAGCGATTTTCTCTGACGCGGGGAGTGTGATGTCCGCGGCCGAGAAGATTCGCGACTTGGGTTTCGTCCACTGGGATGTTCACACTCCGTTTCCGGTCCATGGGATGGATCAAGCGATGGGGCTTGGTAAGTCTTGGTTGAGCGCAGTCGTGTTTTGCGGGGGATTGCTGGGCTTTACGACCGCGGTTTGCCTCACGACGATTCCCTCGTTTGGGATATACCCGATGATTGTGCACGGAAAGCCGTACGACTGGCGTACAGTTGTGAGCTTTTTCCCGATTATGTTCGAGTTGACCGTCTTGCTTTCGGCATTTGCGGCAGTTGGGGGGATGCTAGTCATGAACCGTTTGCCGAGGTGGAACCATCCGGTGTTTGAATGGGAGAACTTCGAAAAAGTTTCCGATGACAGCTATGCCATTGTGATTGAGTCGAGAGACCCAAAGTTTTCTGTGACCAAGGTGAGCGATCTTCTGCAAACGGTAGGCGGCACGGAGATCTCGGTTATCAGAGAAGAGGCTTAAAGAGAGCATTCGTATGTTGAAACCCTTTTTCATGACGGCAATCCCTCTGGGGCTGTGTGCTGTTTCGTTCCTAGGATTTCGTGGGGAGAAGTTTAGTGAGACTCCTCTACAAATCTTTTCGGACATGAAGCACCAGCCAAAAGTGATTACCCAACACCCGTCGAACGTATTTGCGGATGGCCGTGCAGATCGCGAGTTGGTTCATGGAACACTCCCGCGTGGTTACTCTTTGAAGGGGCGTTACCTGGCCACCAATGCGTCTAATGCTGGCGGTGGATTCACTGCGGCGAACGATTACTACAACACGGGTTCTTTGGGAGAGTTCTATGGCTCAGGTTTTCCAGTGAAGGTGGATGCGGAACTGCTTGCACGGGGCGAGAATCGGTATGCAGTGCATTGCTCGATTTGTCACGATACGAATGGGAGCGGGAATGGCCCTACGAAAGCTCTGGGTTTGGCGACTGTGGCGTCCTTGACGGATGACAGAATTCGGTTGCAACCGGAGGGTCAGATTTTTTCAACCATCACGCATGGAAAGAATACCATGGGAGCGTATGGTCCGAACATCGCAGTGAAGGATCGCTGGGCGATTGTGGCTCACATCCGTGCCTTACAGGCACAAGCTGCCACTGCGGCCGCGGATATTCCGGAAAACATCAAAAGTTTGATTAAATAGTTAAAATGGGCTCTCATTCTCAAGGTTTAACGGCTGAAAAATTCCCGATTGACCGGGCTGCAGCGCTCTCCCGGCGTGGTTTTGCTGTGGCAGCGATAGGTGCTGTACTTGGCGGTATAGGGTATACCCAAAACCACGAGCAGTTCGCCTTCTCTTGGTTATTTGGTTTCGCAGTGGTTTTCACGCTAGTCGCAGGCGCGGCTTTTTGGAATATTTTGCACCACGCCACTGATTCTGAATGGTCTGTTTTGATTCGTCGGCAGGTGGAGAACATTGCATCGATTTTTCCTCTGCTGGTGGTTGGTTTTCTGCCGCTCCTTGTGTTATGCGCGCCAATCCTGTGGAAGTGGTGGAATGTGCCTCATGGTGTGGATGCTCTCCTCGACAACAAGGAGGCTTTCCTGAATAAGCCGTTTTTTATTGTTAGAGCAGCGCTCTACTTTTGTCTTCTTGGCGTTGTTGTGTGGACGTTAAGGCGACACTCCTGCGCTCAAGATACGGATGGAGCGCCCTCACATTCTTTCGCAATGAGGAAGGCGTCGATTGCGGGGCTCCCCGTTTTTGCGGTCTCACTGACGTTCGCGGCTGTCGATTGGTTGATGGGGCTCGACTACCACTGGTTTTCCACGATGTGGGGTGTGTATGTTTTCGCAGGTGCAGCTGGTAGTTCAATGTCCTTGATCGTACTGGTCATCAGCTGGCTTCGAAAGAATGGTTACCTTCGTGCTGTCAATCAGGAGCACTACCATACGATGGGCAAATTCATGTTGGCGTTCACAGTTTTCTGGGCCTACATCGGGTATTCGCAGTACATGTTAATCTGGTATGCCAATATGCCAGAGGAGACAATCTACTTCAAAATCCGGAATACAGAGGGTTGGCATATTTTAAGTACTTTGCTCGTCGCTGGGCGATTTTTCCTTCCCTTTCCGGTTCTGTTGTTTCAGGCGACCAAAAAGAATGTAAAGCTGATCTGCGGTGTGGCTGTGTGGATTATTCTGATGCAGATTCTTGATTTGTATGTGGTGGTTTTGCCTGTCCTCCACCAGACTGGGCCTTCGCTGAGTATTTTTGATGTCTCCGGGTTGCTTGCGGTTGGAGGTCTGGCGTTTGGCCTGTACTTCAGGAATCTGGGTAGTGCGCCGGTGTTTCCCTTAAGGGATCCGCGGTTGGAGGGCTCTGTAAAGCTACATAACTAAGTTAATCTATGAGTTTTCCCGTCCCAACGATAGGCTATGTTCTTCTTATCGGTGCATCGGCATTCTCGCTGGTCTATGCGGCGAGTCTTCACAACGGTGCGACATCGTGGTCTGCGGCTTCAGCCGAGCGTCTGCAGAGCGAGAGGAGATTGAAGGTCGTTGCAGAAAGTTTGGCCAAATCGAAGCCGTCGGATGACAAGTGGCTCGATGCTGAGAAATCGAAGGCATCGCTGGGTAAGGCGAATGCCTCGTCGGTCGTAATTTCAAAGTTCGCGGCCGTGAAGGTGGTCGCGTCCAAAACGGCGGTGGAGCCTCCGTTGCCTGCCGGAAAGCTTGGCGAGCCTCCGAGCCTGCCCTCGGCGCCCGTAGGGGCGACGACATTGCGCTTTGAGTCCGCGAAAGCCAATTAATCTCAAACTATTTTAATATGGAGTTAGGGCAAATAGAAAAAAATCGACTTCTGATTGATGCAAGCGTTGCGCCACTAGTCAAAAAGTGGGTCATTGCTGGAGTTTTGTGGTCGATTCTGTCGCTTGTTTTGTTTGGCGCTTCCATGTTGGAGCTTCTCAACCCCGAGCGGTTTCAGTGGTCGGGCCTCGGGTTCGGAAAACTTTTTCCTCTCGCCAAGTTTTTATTGCTCAACGGGTCGGCCGGATGTGTGGCGTTTGCCATCTCAGTGTGGGTGGCTGCTAGGCAGTCTGAGGATGCGCCTTCGGTGGGTGTTTTGGCGAGGTGGTCGGGGGATTTAGGATTCGCCTGCTGGAATGTTGGGTTAGTGGCG